>FWPU01002737.1_pt1 | contig 47117 bp, 47 predicted proteins | sample 2228361 | NCBI WGS metagenome assembly FWPU01 (sample SAMEA103939777, study PRJEB20133) | metagenome
AAATACCTTAATCCTAAAATTTATTATAATAAAATTTCTCTCTTTGTCAACTCCAAAATTATTCTTTCAGAAATTTTTTATTTTCTTATAAGATATTAAAAACATTCCTTTTTTATTTAGCATAGTCCACAACCCGCGTCTCTCTAATAACCGTTACTTTGATCTGTCCTGGATAGGTCAATTCGTTTTCTATCTTGCGCGCGATATCTCTGCTTAACATGACCGCATCCGCGTCCGATATTTCTTCGTTCTCCACCATAACTCTAATCTCTCTTCCGGCTTGTAAAGCATAAGCTTTGCTCACCCCAGGAAAGGAGTAAGCAATTTTCTCTAAGTCTTCAAGCCTTTTTACATAAGTCTCTAACATTTCCCGTCTGGCTCCGGGACGAGCGGCCGAAAGCGCGTCGGCAGCTTGAATTAAAATAGCGAATATACTCTGAGGTTTTTCATCGTCATGGTGGGCGGCAATGGCGTGGACAATTTTGGGATTCTCTCCATACTTCCGCGCTAATTCCGCGCCAATAAGGGCGTGGGCTCCTTCCACTTCATGATCAACAGCTTTGCCAATATCATGGAGCAAACCAGCCCTTTTAGCCTGCTTAATATTTACCCCTAGCTCCGCGGCCATAGCCCCAGCAAGAAAGGCTACTTCCAAAGAATGCTGAAATACATTTTGAGCAAAGCTTGTGCGAAACTTCAATTTACCTACCATCTTGATTAACTCCGGGTGAATACCATGCACACCCACATCAAAAGTCGCTCGCTCCCCTGTTTCCCGGATTATCTGCTCCACTTCTTGTTCTGCTTTGGCCACAATTTCTTCAATGCGGCTTGGATGAATGCGACCATCGGTTATTAATCTTTCTAAAGCCAGGCGCGCAATCTCCCGCCGAATAGGATTGAATCCCGAAATAACCACTGCTTCAGGCGTATCGTCAATGATCAGATCTACTCCGCACGCTGCTTCCAAAGTACGAATATTTCTTCCTTCACGGCCGATAATTCTTCCTTTCATCTCTTCATTGGGCAAATTGACGACAGAAACGGTTTCTTCCGCCACATAATCAGCAGCATAGCGTTGAATGGCAGAAGCGATTATCTCTTTAGCTTTCCGGTCGGCAATGATCTGCGTTTCTTCCTCGATACGTTTGATCAATTTGGCACACTCATGGCGCATTTCGCTTTCCACCATCCTCATCAATCGCTCTTTAGCCTCTTCAGCTGAAATACCAGCCAAATGCTCTAAGAGCTGCTTCTGCTCTTCTACTAAAGCATAATATTCTTTTTCTTTTTCATTAATAATCTTCTCTTGCTGCTGTAATGCCTTTTCGCGTTTAGTTAGGCTGCTTTCTTTTTGATCAAGGAGGTCTATTCTTTTTTCTATATTTTCTTCTTTTTGTAATAGGCGCCGCTCCATATTTTGCAGTTCTAAGCGCCTTTCTTTGGCCTCCGCTTCAAATTCCACCCGCGCCCGGTAGAAATGATCTTTGGCTTGAATCTCGGCCTCTTTTTTTAATGATTCAGCTTCTCTCTTTGCTGCTTCCCATAGTTCATTAGCTCTTTGCTCAGCCAACCGCCAGCGATTAGCAGCAATTTTCTTGTTAATTAAAAAGCCGGCCCCCAAACCCACTAAGAATAGGCCAAGGGCTAGGCTTATGATCCAATATATATCCACACTAATTCCCCCGGGGTGAAGTTAATTCGGTGAAAATATGACGTTCTTTCTTGGAAGAAAACTGGCGAAAAGGTGAATTAAAGGAAGAAAGGCTTCAATTTAAAGATAAAGAGGCAAATAAAAATTATTTTCTGGTGATAATTTGCCAATTGTTTTTTGGCGTAAATTATTCGTCTGCCCAATTTTGCTTGCCCAATTGACTTTTTATTTTTTGGCTCCAGCCCTGATCTCTTCCTTTAAATCACCTTAACTGTTTCATCCCCCGCTGATGCCGTGTGATGCCTCTTGTTTGAACCTCTTTGTATAGGTGGGCGCCATATTATCGCTTTTGGCGTTCTCCTTTTTCAAAGAATGGAGACAGGCCAGCCACAATAAGGGACGGCTCCCTTTCTTTTGCTGTTGGCTCAAAGAATATATCATCATCACCAACACCGCAGGGGATAACTTTTCAACTTTCCTTAATCACGGAATGAATTAACTCAGCTAAACGGCCAGTTTTTACCCCCAATTCTCTTTTTAATTTTTCTCTCTCTTCTAAAAGATCAAAGTAATCATTAGCAATGTTCAGGGCAGTAAGAATAGCTGCACTTAAAGTAGAAATATTAGGTGTTCCTTCCGTAATTTCTTTGACTTTGAGGTTGATATATTCTCCAATTCTCTTTACCCGCTCCTCCCCTTGGTCGCTTTTAATATTATACTCTCTACCTAAGATTTCAATTTTTACCGCGCTTTTCACTTTCTCATTCTGCTTGTCCATAAGCCAAAATCCGGTCCAAGCGTCCAAGCAAGTTCTCAATTTTTTGTTTAGCCAACTCCCGTTCCTTTGCTAATGAGGCCATTTTTTCTTTTAAGATTTCTATTTCTGCTTCTTTCTCTTTTAGCTTCTCATCCAAGCTCATTCTTTCCTTCTTTAAGGAGGCATAAGCTTCTAATAGTCTAGTTATTTTCTCTTCTAAAATCCCAAAGCTATCTATTTCTTCCGCCATCTTTTTACCTTTCCCCAAATACCTTCTTTCTCCTAATAATAATCGTCAATTTTGAATAAAATGTCAATCTTTTTATTACTCTAATTAGGAAAGGTTTTACAGTTTAGATACTTCGAGTCAGGGGGAAAAAAGGGGGAGATTCCTTCGGTGCTTTTAATGCTGGGGTCTAATTTTTCTTAAAAATATTCTGAGGATGGGCTTTATCTCTTCATTTCCTAAAAAGAAAGTACTCAAGCCATAGATAGCCATCCCGGCCGCGATGACCCCTATTAAAAAAAGAAGCTTGAAAATAGTAACCTCGCTCGTCGGCCATGAATAACTGGCGAAAATAGAATATAGACTTAATCCCATAATCACGGCAGCACCTAAACTTTGGCCAAAAGAGCGCATGATCTTAGGGAATCCAAGTTTGCCTATTTTCTTTCTTATATGGAAAATTAAATAGCTAAAATTTACTCCCGCGGCCAAGGAAGTGGCTAAAGCTAACCCTCCGTGTTTTAAAGGGACCATCAGCAATGCTCCCAATAGGGCATTAGCTAAGAGGGCTAAAGACGCCGCTTTTACCGGTGTCTTAGTATCTTGCAGAGAATAAAAGGCAGGGACTATTATGCGCACCCCAGCAAAACAAATTAATCCCAAAGCATAAAAAAGTAAGGCTTGCGCGGTCATTTCAGCTGCCTGGGCGTCAAAAGCTCCTCGCTGAAATAAGACATTAATCAATGGCTGGCGCAGGACAATTAATCCCACCATAGCCGGCATGATCACAAAAAAAGTCAACCGTAGAGAAAAAGTGAAAGTCTCCTTCAATCCTGAAATATCGTTTTTAGCTCGCTGCTCAGACATAGTGGGCAAAACAGCGGTAGCAATAGCTATGGCAAAAATTCCCATAGGAAATTCTAAGAGGCGATCTGCATAATATAAATAAGAGACGCTTCCCTCAGGAAGATAAGAAGCTAAAAAAGTGCTCACCAAAACATTTAATTGTGTTACCCCCAAGCCCAAAACTGAAGGGGCCATGAGTAACCCGATGCGTCTCACCCCTGGGTGAGCAAAATTAAGACGAAAACGCACCCTGATTCCTTGCCGGAAGATAAAAGGAATTTGGAAGAGAAGCTGCGCTACTCCTCCCAAAATGACGCCGAGAGCCAAAGAAACTATAGGTTCGGCAAAAAATTTGCGGAAAAGGACGGCGCAAATGATGATGGATATATTAAGGAGGACAGGAGCTAAGGCTGGAGCTGTAAAATGCTTCCAAGAATTAAGGACGCCCATGGCTAAGGCGACTAAACCTATGAAAAAGATATAGGGAAACATTAGACGGGTGAGAAAAACGGTTAGCTGGAACTTAGCCGCATCGTTGGTAAATCCGTAAGCTATGATTTTAACTAATAAAGGAGAAAAAATTATTCCTAATCCAGCAATAACAATTAAGGCTAAAGTCAAAATAGAAAAGGAGGCGCTTATGAATTCGTCGCCTTCCTCGGGCGATTTTTGGCTCAGATATTCTGAATATATAGGGATGAAAGAAGCTGTAAGCGCTCCTTCCCCCACCAGTCTGCGCAAAAGATTGGGAATACGGAAGGCTACAAAAAAAGCATCAGTGGCCGAACCAGCTCCAAAGAGAAGGGCTACCACCATGTCCCGGACATAGCCGAATATCCTGGAAAGCAGGGTCGCTCCCCCTACTAGACCTGCTGCTTTGGCTATCTTTATTGTTTCAGAATAATGTTCTGGCATCTGACGTACTTAATTAAAAGGGCAGATGGCATTTTTAATTTTTGCCCGGCGTGACCCAGGTAGAAAGGGAAATTGGCCAGAGATTTCAAAAATGGTATACGGCTCGCCGGAAAAAAAACTTGACTTTTCCTCGATAACATTATTTAATAGTTAAAAGAAAATGTCCTATTTTGAGATTTTATCTTAATTCTTTAAGGAGGTACCTTGGCCACCCATCTCTCGGCTCTTAAGAGGGCTCGCCAAAGCAAAAAAAAACATTTGCGTAATGCTCGTCTTAAATCGATCATTAAAACCTTTTCTAAAAAAGTAATCAAAGCGGTGGAAGAAAAAAACTTAGAAGAAGCCCGTAAGGCCTTTATTCTTGCCATGCCTCTTATTCAAAAAGCAGCTTCGAAAAAGGTTATTCACAAAAAAACGGCGGCCCGGAAAATTTCCCGTTTAGCTCGTAAAGTTAACGCTCTGGCTGCGCCGGCTTAAAAAATCCCAAAGACATTCTTCTAAAATCAGTCCCTTAGGAAGGCGGCTTGTTTTTATTTTTAAGTCGGCCCGTTCCAAAATTGGCCAAAATTCCTTAATTTTTTTCAAAGAAATTTTATCGGCTTGCTGCCAAAAATCCTTGGCCAGATAAGGGGCAATCTTCAACTGCCATTCAATCTCCCTGCGCGGCAGGCCTTCGTTACTCAATTCTTTGGCTTTCCAAATTAATCGTAATTGCCTAGCGATTAAAGAGAGCAAAAGAAGAGGTGGCTCTCCCTGCTGAAGATTCTTTTGCAGCATAGAAAGGGCTTTTGCTAAATTTAGATCGGCAACCGCCCTTGCTAAGGCAAAAGGATTTTCGATCCGCAAATCTTTGCTCAGGGTTAATACATCGTCTTCATCTATAGGCCGCCCTCTTATTGCCCCCAATATTAGTTTCTGAACCTCCAGTTCCAATTTGGTCAAATCCAGGCCGACCAGCTCAATTAATAAAGATAAAGCTTCTTCTGTTATTCCTCGCCCGGCCTCAGCAACTCTTTGGGATACCCACTTCTTTACCTCCTGGACTGACAGAGGATAAAAGGCTACTAATGCTCCCTCTCTTTCCAGGATTTGGAAGAATTTCTGCCGGCGGTCAGTTTTTGCGCCGACAAATATAGCGCAAGATTGTGGATTAGGGTTGCTCAAATAATCCAAATAGACGTGGGCCCGGGATTTCCATATAATGTCCGCCGAACGAATAACGGCTAAGCGGCGGGAAGAGTTAATGGGAAAAGTTAATAAATTATTTAAGATGAGCTCATCAGCATCATACTCGGCATCAAAGACGGCAAAATTAAAATCAGTATTCCCTATGGTCAAAACTTTTTCTTTCAATCTATTGATCGTTTTTTCTATCAACCAAACTTCCGGCCCATAAAAGTAATAGAAGGGGCAAATCTCCCCCCGGCTAATTTTTTCCAAAAGTTCTTGCGGCCTCATTTTTGCCCTTTCTGCCTACCAATTTTTCATTCTTAAAATCCCCCTAAAACCATTTCTTGGACCCGCTCAGCTAAAAGCAGAGCAATTTGCCTAATGGCTTCCTTTTTATTCTCTTCAGTGCGCATTAAATCTACGTCCACTGGATAGTTCCAACCATCGCTTATCTCATCTCTCCAAAAAACTTGCCCATCACGGGCCCTCTGCAACATGACCTCAATAGTGATCACGGCCCGATAGCCAGAAGTGACGAGCAGACCCTTGGTTACCGCCACTGATGTCGTGTTAAAAGATTTAACTTTACCTTTTAAGATGAAGTCAGCGGTTTTTTCTCTCTGGATTACCAAACGCTTACTCGATATAAACCTCTCTCTCAAGGCCTGCGTAATCTCACTTTCCAGTCCTAACTCATCCGTCTGGTTAGCAAACAGAGGAATAGCTAAAGTCTTGATGTCGGCCGCAAGGTTTGTTTCTTGGCCAACAAATCGATATCCACAAGCTCCCCCTCCGAGCGCTAATAACATAATAAAAATTAATTTTTTTATTGCGCTAATTTTCCTTTCGGCCGAAGTCAAATATATTTTCACACTACCAGATTAACTAATTTATTAGGCACGAGCACAAATCTTTTTACTCTTTGACCTTTAAGCAACTCCTGGATTCGCGGGTTGGCCAAGATTGTCTCTTTCAATTCTTCCTCAGAATTATTAACTCCCACGGTGATCCGGCCGCGTAATTTTCCATTGATCTGCACCACCATCATGATCTCTTCTTCTTTTATTAACTCGGCATCATACTTAGGCCAAGGGACTAAGGAAATACTTTCCTTTTTACCTAATCTCTCCCAGAGCTCTTCGCAGATATGAGGGACAATAGGGGAAAGAAGAATTACTAAGGATTCAAGGGCTTCCCTAAACACGGCTAAGCTGAACAGATCTTCTTGCTTCTTTTCTTTCATTTGGTAGAGCAAATTTACTAGTTCCATTATCGAACTTATAGCCGTATTAAAATGAAACCTTTCCTCAATATCTTCCGTTACTTTTTTGATAGTAAAATGAGTCTTGCGCCTAATTTTCTTAAGATCCGGGGAAATATCCCACTTAGGGGAGGGCCACTCCGCCTTTTGCGATAAACCTGCAAAATCTTCAATCAGACGCCATACCCGCTGCAAAAATCGATAAGCCCCTTCCACCCCTTGCTCACTCCATTCTAAGTCTTTTTCTGGAGGAGCAGCAAACAAGCAGAATAAACGGACTGTATCGGCCCCATATTTTTCCACTAAATAGTCAGGGTCCACTACATTCTTCTTCGACTTGCTCATCTTCTCTTTCCGACCTATGTTCACCTCCTGCCCACATTTGCTGCAGGCCAATTTTTCGTCCACTTCTTCGGGAAATAAAAAGCCATGGCGCGAACAATAATAGGTTTCTTTAACCACCATTCCCTGGGTAAGCAAATTGGTAAAAGGTTCCGCAAAATCCACTAAACCGAAGTCCCGCAAGACGCGCGTATAAAACCGAGAGTATAAAAGATGCAAAATGGCATGTTCTATTCCACCAATATATTGATCCACAGGCATCCAATATTTAACTTTTTCGGGGTCAAACATGCCCTTATTTTCGCGGGGACTGCAAAATCGTTCAAAATACCAAGAAGATTCCACAAAGGTGTCCATCGTATCCGTCTCCCGCTTGGCTGGCCTTTGGCAACGTGGACATTTGGTATTTGCAAATTCGGGAACATAAGCTAATGGCGAAGTTCCCATCCCTGTCAGCTTCACTTCGTGCGGAAGGACCACCGGCAATTCTTCTTCCGGAACAGGGACGGTTCCGCATTCCGGGCAATAAATAATGGGAATAGGAGCGCCCCAATAGCGTTGGCGGGATATCCCCCAATCGCGCAATCGATAAGTTACGGCCTTACAGCCCATATTCTTTTCTTCCAAATAAGCTGCTATGGCCTCGCGTGCTTGTTGACTGGGAAGGCCATTAAAGGGACCTGAGTTAACCAAAACTCCTTCACCTGTATACGCCTCCGTCATATCTTCCACGTTTAAGCCAGGATTATCCGGTGGTTGAATCACCAAGATCAAAGATAAATTAAATTTCTTGGCGAAGTAGAAATCCCTCTGGTCATGAGTCGGCACTCCCATTACGGCACCAGTTCCATATTCCATCAAAACAAAATTCCCGGCGAAGATAGGCATCTTTTGGTCAGTAAAAGGATTTCGGCAATAGGCGCCAATAAAGAGCCCTTCTTTTTCATAATCTTCCGCGGTGCGCTTGGCTTTATCCTGCCTCTTTATCCTTTCCATAAACTCCCTTACTTCTTTTTCGTAGGGAGTTCCTTGGGCTAATTGGATAGTCAAAGGATGTTCCGGAGCTAAAGTCATAAAAGTAGCCCCATATACCGTGTCTTGGCGAGTGGTAAACACGGGAATGAATCCTTCCCTATCCCAGAGAGGAAAGTTGATAACTGCCCCTTCTGATCGGCCGATCCAGTTCTTCTGCATGGTGATGACTTTTTCCGGCCACCCAGGAAGATTATCGCAATAGGCCAATAACTCTTCCGTATAGTTAGTGATCCGAAAAAACCAACCTTCCATCTCTTTTTGAGTCACTTCTTCTCCACACCGCCAACACTTCCCTGCTTCCACCTGTTCATTGGCTAAGACAGTTTGGCATTTTGCACACCAATTAACTGCCGAAGTTTTCTTATAAGCCAAACCTTTTTCAAACATTTTTAAGAAAAGCCATTGTTCCCAGCGATAATAATCGGGATGGCTAGTATCTATCTCCCGCTCCCAGTCGTAGCTAAATCCCAGCCGCTTTAACTGTCTCTTCATGGCGGCAATATTCTCTGCTGTCCATTTTGCTGGGTGGACCCCGTGTTGGATAGCCGCGTTTTCTGCCGGCATTCCAAAAGCATCCCACCCCATTGGATGCAAGACATTAAAACCCTGCATTCGTTTATAGCGCGCTACCACATCCCCAATCGAATAATTGCGCACATGCCCCATATGAATCTTGCCTGAGGGGTAAGGAAACATCTCTAAAACATAATATTTTTTTTTGGTCGAATCTTCAGAGACATGAAAAAGTCTCTCCTCTTCCCAGATCTTCTGCCATTTTCCTTCAATGACCTGGGATTCATACTTTCTATTCATTAAACCTCCCCATCACATCTTTTGAGAAGATGAACCAATAAATTAAATAACATATTATTTCCGTGGGCTGCAATAATAAAAGATTTGCTCCAGAGATGAAATTTATTTTTCTTTATTTTTATTAGGCGATAGCTCATACACGAAAAATAAAGATAGGTCCTTTTTTCATAAAAAAAGCGCCGAGCCGGCGCTTTTTTAATTTATCAATTTGGCGGAAATTACCTTTATCCCTAAAAATTAATAGTAAAATATCATGATTCAGCCTTCATCCCTTGTAAAATAGTGGGAGTGATAAAAATTAATAACTCCTTCTTTGTGTTAAAAACTTCTTTGCTTTTAAATAGCCACCCCAAGATAGGGATTTTCCCCAGCCACGGAATCCTTGTTTCAGATTCCTGGTTCTCAGACTCATAAATTCCACCGATGACTAATGTTTCCCCATCCTTTACTAAGACTTCAGTTTTGGCCTCTCGTTTATCTATGCTGGGAACTTGCATCGCGGGACTGCGGAAAGTTCCACGGGAGTCCCGGGTTACCTTTACAGTCATTTTAATGCTCCCATCTGGAGTAACTTGGGGAGTGACTTCTAACATTAAAACCGCGTCAATGAACTGAACCTGCGTCCCCGCTTGGGAAGTAGTTTCATAGGGAATTAATTCCCCTTGCTTTATATGTGCCGGCGTATTAGTTAAAGTAGCTAATTTGGGCCGGGCGATAACTTTAGTCTGCCCTTCTGTCTCCCCCAATTGTAAGCGCAAATCTAAGTTTACTAAGTTCCCTGTTAATTTACCGAAAGAGATGCCTAAGCCACCAACCGGTGTATTTCCCGTTGCCGCTGGGAAATTAACCACAAAGTTGGAGGGCATGATCAAGGGAGTGCTTGTACTTGGGGTAAACCCCCATCCCGCTGAGGCATTTGGGTTATTACCAGTTAATCCCCAGTGCCATTGTCCTCCACCTGTTTGATTATAACTTCCCCCCCATTGAATACCTAAAGAGCGGGCAAAGGTAGTCTGGGCTTGGACTACTCTGGCTTCGATTAAAACTTGAGGAGTGGGGGAATCAAGCCTTTTTATCAAATTTTTAATTTCCTCAATATTTTGTTTAGCATCTTGGATGATTAAAGTATTTGTTCTTTCATCTGCTTTAACAGATCCCCGGGGACTTAAAAAACCTTTACCTTTTTCATCTTTCTCCCGCATAAGCTTCTGCAAATCAGCTGCCTTGGCATAGTTCACTGTAATCGTTTCTGTGATTAAAGGCTCTAATTTTTCCCGGCTTTCTTTTTCTTTGAGCAATAAATCTTCTTCTTTTTGCTTCTCTTCCCGTTCTTTCCGTATGCTTTCAGCTGTAGTAATGCGCAAGACATTTCCTTCTTGGATCTTGACCAAGTTTTTAGTCGTCAGAATCACGTCCAAGGCCTGATCCCAGGGGACATTAACCAGGCGAATAGTTATCTTCCCTTTCACATCATCAGTAGTGATAATATTTAAATTACTAACCTCAGCCAGCAGGCGAAAAATGTTGTGCAGATCGGCATCTTTGAAGTCCAAGGATATTTTGGTGCCTTTATAAGGGCTTACTGGTATTTTTTCTACCTCTCCTTGGGCCATGGGTTCAGGAGCCGCTGCTTTTTCAGCCATTTGAGCTTGAGCAGCGCCTTTCTCCACCTCGGAAGATTTAACTGGCTGTTTTTCTGATTCTTTTATTTCTTTGCCCTCTATTTCTTTCGCTTCTACTTCTTTAACTTCTTTTTCAGCTACTTTGACCGTTCGCGGTGGAGAAGTTGAAAGAACACTTTCTTCTTCTGTTCCCAAAATAACCAGCAATGCTTTTTCTTCTTGGCGTACGAAATAAGGTGGTATTTTTTTATCTGGGAATGTGAAAACCATCCGTAACTTCTCCGCATACTCTCCCAGACGAATTTCTTTAAGCCAGGCGCTGCCAACTCCAAATTTTCTTGTTCCGGTGGCGTTCTTAAAACCGGGGAAATCTAAAACTAAGCGAGGGGGATTAATTAACTTAAAACTGCGATACTTCCCCAGGGGCTCATTCCCCGTAATATCCACTTCCAGAAAATTAGGGTGAGCCGAGATGGTTATCTCTTGTATTTTCTTGTCTTTTGAAGCTACTGGTTCTGGCGCTTTTTCCTTTGTTTCTTCTATTCCTTTATCTTCTCCTTTTTTCTCTTCTGCAGCAGCTACCAGGAGGGGGGCAGTATCCTTGTCAAAATCTATGATTATGTTGTTGTCCATAGAATCAATGGCATATTCCACAGGTTTTTCTAAAATAATTTCTACTCTGGCATTTGGTAGAGGTGGAAAAGTAATCTGTTTATTTTCAATGGATTTAATAATTCCATCATGGACTTGAATGGATCCCGCCAAATTTCCTAATACTGTTTGGGGTAAGTCTAAAATTACTCGCTGAGGCTTGGTCCTTTTGAAAGCCGAATATTCCAGAGGGCCAGTACCCTCAATAAACACCCTTGAACCATCGCCTTCTTTCATAACTTCGATTTTTTTGACAGCGAGTGGTTCAGGTTTCTCTACCTCCCCGTAAGAGAAGGAGGGCAAACTCAAAAATAAAATAATTGCGCCTCCTATAAGGTGACGCGAGAATTTCTGAAAAAACTTTTTTTTCATGCTTCCTCCTTCTTTAATCCGGGTATAACTTAATTATCCTATCCCGCGTACTGATTTTGCCCGTGGCCTCCTCGACTTTTTCCGTTACCACTATGCCTGTAGAATTGATTTTACTTACCACACCCTTATTCTTGCCGATGCTTGTTCCCGCGCTTATGATATAGCCTTTTCCCCCACTATCTTCAACCATGGCTCGGGGTTCTTTAACGTTCCAGATGATGGCCACTAATTTTAATTGGTTCAAGTCATATCTTTCTAAAGGGGTCACTGGTTCCTCTGTTGGTTTGGCTGAAATCTTCGGGGAAGGTGGTGGGGGAATTTCCGGTTTCTCAACTACTAAAGGTTTGAATGGATCAGTTTTTCCCCGTGGATGGTAAGTAAAAGTTACTAATGCCGGCCTTTCTAATTTTATTTCTTCTTTTACAGGAGAAACTTTTGGAGGCACTTGAACTGGCTTCGGGGCGGGAGGAACAGGAATCTTGGTTGGTTGCGGAGGTTCACCTCCGCAGCCAATGAGCAAGCTAAGAATTGCTGCCCAAATTATGACCCCCATCCCTTTGCTCATGAATAATTCTCCTTACTTTTTAGCTGGAGCAGTTTCTCTTTTCTGTTTAGAAGCCTCTGCTTCTTTCTGTTCTAGAAACTTAAAGGTCGTAGCCTGGCAAGATGTAATTATCTCCCACCGGCCCATAGATTCTTTCGCCCCTTCCATAGCTAAGCTGGCAATATTTACGATTCTGGGCATTTTACCTACTTTATCAAAAAACACTGCTACATCATGATAATTACCCTTAACTTTAATCTCTACGGGGATTTCAGCATAAAACTCCTTGGGTATTTCCATACCAGGCCGAAACAATAAAAACTCTAAGCCGGCTTCTTTGCCCAAATTGGATATATTGGCCAAAAGTGATGGAATTTCTTTGCTGGTGGGCAACTGGCCCATAGCAAATTTTAATTCTTCTCTTAATTTAGCTGCTTCAGCCTGAAAACGTTTCATATTTGCTGCAATAATTCTCAATTCCCGCACTTGCATCTCCAGCTTGGCCAATTCTTCCGTTTTTTTATTCAACAATTCCGATTTGGGCAAATAGATTAAATAGAAATATAGTCCCAAAATTATGGCCAGAATTAATAAAAGAATTAGCACCTTACGGGAAGTTGGCAGTTTAACTATACTTTCCAAAGTAATAGCCATGATTAACCCTTTCCTGGAGCGGACCCGGTTATTACCGTCCCGTAGTTTACATGGCAAGTTAAAGTGAATTCTTTAAGCTTTATATCTTTCCTTTCTAATTGCTGGGAGACTACCAATTCTATATTTTTTATGACTTCAGATCGCTCTAAATTAGTCATAAACTTAGCAATAGTCGGGTTATCGAAAGCAATACCTTTTATCTCCATTTTGCCATCTTTTTCTTTTAAAGAGGTCAGCCAAAGCCGTCCCGGCAAAGAAGTAGCTAAATCATGAAGGACTCTCACTGGTCCAGTTTTTGCCCGTTGCAGAGTATAAATGATATTTAGCCTTCTCTGGAGGTCTTCTTTCTCGGCCTTAAATTTATTTATATCTTTAGTGTCTATCTTTAATTTTTTTATTTCTTCATTAACCACCGTTATTTTGCCTTCTATTTCACTTAACCGGCTGGATATAGAAAGGTGGAAAAAAATGATGATCAAAAATACACACCCCAATGAAAGAAACAGTACCGAGAGCATCTGTCTGGTCGTTTCTTTCTTTTTTAAAGCTCTAACTGGCAGAAGGTTAATGCGAATCATTTCAATCCCTCTCTTCGTAAAGCCAAACCTACTCCTACTGCAGCCAGGGGAGCAACTTCGCGAAGATATTCGAGATCAAATACTTTTGGATCGAAATCAATCTTGCTAAAGGGATTAAAAACTTCTACTGGCGTGCCAATTCGTTCTTCAATCAAAGCGGGAAGCTTTTTAATTTTTGCACATCCTCCACTAAGATAAATTTTCTTCACTTCTCCACCCGTGGAGGAAGCCGCATAAAACTCTATTGAACGACGCACTTCTGTAGCCAGTTGTTCCGAAGTTCCTTGAATAATTCTTTCCACTTCCATATATTGGGGACTGTCATCTATCTCTCTCAGTTTCAAAGCCTCAGCTTCTTCGTAAGTTAGTTTAAGTTTTTTTTGAATTTCTTCCGTGATTAGCCTACCACCTATGGGTATATCCCTGGTAAATGCAGAGGTCCCACCTTTTAAAATATTTATATTCATCACCCCTGCTCCTATATTTACCAAGGCTATGGTTTCATCTTCGGGCGATTCAAAATTAAGATTATACGCATTCTCAATAGCAAAAGAGTCTACGTCCACCACTACTGGCCTTAAGCCAGCTTCTTCTACTACCGAAGTGTAATCATTGATAATTTCCTTTTTGGCGGCAACTAAAAGGACTACCATTTGTTCAGGACCAGCTGGCTCATCCAAGATTTGAAAATCTAAATTAACCTCTTCAATATCATAAGGTATGTATTGTTCAGCTTCCCATTTGATTGATTCTTCCAAGTGCATTTCCGACATGGCCGCCATCGTAATTTTCTTGATAATCACTGAGTGACCAGAGATGGAAACCGCCACATTCTTAGTTTTTACCTTCAACCCTTCGACCAAGCTACGGATTGACTCCACAATACTCGCTGAATCCATAAAGGCGCCATCTACAATAGCTTCAGGAGGAAGGGGAATCATGCCAAAATGACGCAAACGTGGATTCTTCCTTGTCCATTCCAGCTCAACGGCTTTGATTGAGCTCGAGCCAATGTCTAAACCCATGATCCCTTTTTTAGAAAATATCCCCATTTTCTCTACCGCTTTTCAGGAAAAATTTCTAAACCTTTTCCCCATATTTGGAATAAATTTATTTGAGCTGTTTGTTTGGAGCGGATTCTTTCTTTTTCACTGGGAACATAAAAAGATAAAACCACCAAAGTGGTGACTCCTGGATATACGTTAATTTCTTTCACTAAAGACCTTATCTCATTACTCTTCGGATCTACAAGGGCAGTCAACAGACGGTAGCTCTGGGCCGGCATAATCTCGTCAAAAAAAACCAAATTCGTAGCACATTTGCCATGAAGGAATGCGTATTCCAAATGCTTCCCCGGATCATTTTCCCAGCTTAAAGGAGATAAGGATAGAGTGCCTAAACCCACTTTAATGTGCTCCGGCATAATTCCTTCTTCTTTCCCAGCTACAAAAAGCATAGGCATTTCAGCCCAAGGAAAGGGACGTTCTTTGGTAACAGCTTTTAAATATTCGGTTTCGATAAGGGTATGCCCTTTATTACTTGCTAAAATTAAAAGTCGCCCCTCCCCCAAAGAGCGAATTTCTCCGCGGGCCACAATTTCCAAGGCTTCTTTCAAGGCTTGCTCCGTAGGTAAGGGAATTTCCGCATTAATGGTAGTCACATCTAAAATGTTATTCTCCAGTTCCCGCGGACCAATCTTGGCCCCAAAATTAATTAATGAAGCTGAGATCCGCAAACTCCTCCCCACTCCTTTTTGAACTTCTCCCCCAATCAAAACATGAATCCCGTGGCCAGGGTCCATAGTATTGATTCGTCTCTGCCAGCGATAGATCATGGGAGCATTTATTTTAAGAAGAGTGGTCATGCCCATCCACCGCAGGTATTGTTTTACTTTCTCTTGACTCACCACCGCAAATTGTTTTTGCGCCCAGAGACGACGGATTATTTTTTGTGCAATTTCCTTGCCACTCTTGCTCACATTTCCCGCGCCATCATTAAAATCAAAGACAGCTACGCGCACCACCGGCCTTTGCCGGTAATTATAAAATTTGTTCGCCAACTTTGCTTCTAAGGTCGATAAAAATCTTGCGGTGGCTAACTCTTGTTCGGAAAGGTTTTGGCTAACGGACTTTTCTTCGGCCCATACATGGGCCGAGCCGAAAATAAAATAACAAAAGATTAACAGTATTAAGGCTCTTTTCTCTTTTCTTTTGGGCAGCAATTTCCCCTCGGTTTGTTTGCAGATTAATCTCTAAAAATTTTCTCGCGTTCCGAAAGTTTTAGCCCTAGGGCTAAAATTATCTTCCTCTTTGTATCTAACCGACACTTTTTCCCTTTTTCCACCCGATCGATGGTAAGAGCCGAAAGTCCTGCTTTACGTGCTAACTCGGCCTTACTGAGAAGAAGTTTTTCTCGGTATTGTTTTAGAGAATTCATCACTGCTACTCTCAAAATTAAACTCGCTAAATCTTGTTGCAAAAATGATTCCGCTGGTCGATATTAATATTAATTTTATTTAATTATATTTAATTATGCATAATTTTTATAGATAAGCAAGCGAATTTTTAATATTTTTGCCAAAAATTAATTTATATTTTCTGGGCCTTCAATTAGAAGGGGAGAGAAGATTGCGAATGCTCAATTTGCACTTTTTTGTACTGCTCGTAACAATTTTAATACTTTTTTAATACCCACATGAATTATTTTTGACACATCTCCCCCAAACCAATTCGGTTTTTATTCCTCGAATTTATAGACAATCTCGCCTCTTTTTACTAAGCCCAACTCTTCCCGCACTATCTTTTCGAGCTCTTCGGGATCATTATTTTTAATTCTTTTAATCTGGTTGGCCAAGCGCCTATTCTCTTCCCGGAGTTTCTGGTTATTTAACTCAATTTTTTCTTTCTCTCTGCGTAAACTATAAATCTCCTGCAGTCCCTGGAAGCAGATATAGCCTAAGAAGAGCAAGGAGAAAATAGTAAAGGCATAAAAAAGATAAGATTTAAGGGAAATGTTTAGCATCTTAGCTTAGCGGATAAATTTTTTGGGCAATTATATTTTTTGATTATAATGATTAAACTTAAAAAAAGAAAGTTTTTTATGCCTTGCGCACATAAATTTTATCAACAATTTCTCCATCCAGAGCTAAAGTAGTCTCCCCAATCTCTAAGACATATGACGGATGTTTTTGGACTAATCTGACTATCGCGCCCGGAACTAAGCCAAAGGTGCTTAATTTCTCCAGGCGAGCTTTTGATCCGGGAACAATAAAAACAATCTTCCCTTCCTCACTTATCTTTAAGTCAGCTAAAGGTTGAACTAATGGCTCAATTTCGCGTTTGAAGCGGGCGCAGCATGGTCCTTTGGGAATAGGCTTCCCATGAGGACAAATGGGGGGATGCCCCAAAAAAGTACATACACTATCTAAAACTTCCGGGCTAAGAATATGTTCAAATTGGCAGGCGCTGGATTCCATAAATTTTTCCTCCAACCCGAATACTTCGGAGAGGAGTCTTTCCGCCAGCCGGTGGCGGCGAATAATTTCAGTTGCTCTTCTTTCGCCCTCTGGTAACAGAAAGATCCTTGATCTTTCTATATTAATCCAGCCCGCTTTCTGCATCTCGGCCAAGAGCTCCTCTGCAGCTTCCTCTTGCGTGGTCTTCAAAAATTCCCCTAAATTAACCTCTCCTTTTTCGCGCATCGTCCAAATTAATTCCAAAATCTCCTCGAGCTGCTGGGCTTCGCTCTTCTCCTTCGTTTCTTCCCATCCCCATCTCCACCTTCTCTTCCCGTAATCAAAATTTCGCGAATTTCCCTTCATTTGTCTTCTTCTCTCTTCCTTTGGTCATTTTTAATACCTTCTTAATAAAGCTGACCAGCTTTGATTCAGCCGGAAAGCGGTAATGACACTGGGGGCAACAAAAGAGTTGACAATTTTTACCCCAGGGGCAAGAACTGAAGCATCCTCCCTTTTGAGGAATAAAAGGGAAGCCGCAGAGTGGACAAACAACAAATTGTCCTTCGCTCATAATTTTACTCCCCAAAACCTAAGCATAAAGTTCACAATTCCCCCGACCAAAATGGCGAAAGGGAAAATAAAAAGGGCCATGGCGAAAGCTTGCTTCCAACCTCTTTCCTTGATAATCATAAAGAAGTTAGCTAAACAGGGAACAAAAAGCGTAATAGTGATTAAGCTAACTACAATCTGGATGGGCTCCAATTCTCCAGCTTTGGCCATAATAAAAAAACCTGCTGCTCCATAATCTCTGCGTAAAAAGCCCATGAGCAAGGCTTCGGTGGCTTTAGCCGGCAAGTTTAAAAAATTTACCACTAAAGGCTCCGCAGCCTTCTGCAGCTTCCCCAGCAAATGCCAACTGTCCAGGATAAATAGAACAAAAGTCCCCAAGAGGAATAAAGGAACTGCTTCTTTTAGAAACCATTCCACCCGAGCAAAGGTCTTGACTAAAACATTTTCTATTTTGGGCACGCGGAGAGGGGGAATTTCCAATATAAAATCAGCTTTTTCTCCTGGCAGCAATTTACCTGCTAAAAAACCCACTAAGATAATGCTTACCCCTGTGACCATTCCCCAAATAACTATACCCCAATTCGATAACCAAGCAAACATCCCTACCATTACCCCGATCTGAGCTGAACAAGGAACTCCTAAAGCAAGTAATAAAGTGACGATAACTCTTTCCTTTTTTGTTTCTAAGATGCGCGCCGTGAGGGTGGCCATAGTATCGCATCCCAAGCCTAAGACCATGGGCAAAACTGCCTTGCCGCTCAATCCCATAATCCTAAAAATCCTATGAAGCATTACCGCCAAACGAGGTAAATAGCCCGAGTCTTCCAATAGACCAAAAGCTAAAAAAAATGAACTCACGATGGGCAGGACAATGGCCAGAGCATAAGTCAACCCCATGGTGATTAATCCGTAAGGACCGACTAACAAGTCTTGCAGCCATCTGCCAGTAGGCAAAGAGATCAAAATCTTGGCTGCGGCTGGATTAATTAATTGGCCAAAAACTTGATTGGTTAAAAAGTCAACTCCCCAGCCGGCTCCGATTTTGCCAACCAGCTCGTAAATAAGGAAGAGCACAAAGATCAAAATAGGAATCCCCCAAAATGGATGAGTAGTTAAGCTTTGGCAGGCCTTAGCCAAGCTCCCGGAGCTACGTCTTTCCCGCCCTAAAACTTGCGGCAGAATCTGGTCTATCACTCTTATTCTCTTCCGGTTAATGATAAAGCCTAAAGGTTCTGCTTGTCTTTCTTGAAGATGATATCTTATATTTTCAATTTTCTGCACTGCTTCTTCTTTTATTTGACTATATAGCCAATCTTTTAAGCTTTCATCACCAGCCAAGAGCATGAGCGCCACCGCCCTTTTCCCTTTTTGTTTTTCCGGAAGGAGTTCGCCAATAGCCCTTATACCCTCCTCAATCTCTGGCCCAAAGTTAACATTCATGCGCGGGCTACTACTATCGGTTAAACTCTTCTCTAAATTTTCTAAACCTTTTCGCCGCACGGCCACGGTAGAGTGGATAGGAATTCCCAAGATATCCGAGAGTTTTTGCCCATCTATGAAGATTCCCCTTTCTTTGGCTTCATCAGCCATATTCAAGACTAAGACTACGGGCTTCTCCATCTCTGCTAACTGTTGGGTTATTAAAAGGGCCCGGCGCAAATTTTTGGCATCGCTTACCTGGATTATTTTTAAGTCCTCATCTTGCAAGAGAATATCTCTCGTGACTATTTCTTCTTCGGACATGGGTATTAAATTATTAATTCCCGGGGTATCGATAACTTCATATAAGCGATCACCTAATTTCATATTTCCTCGTCCCACTTCGACGGTGGTCCCGGGGTAATTAGAAACGGTGGCGTATTTGCCCGTAAGCCAATTGAAAATTACGCTCTTCCCTACGTTGGGATTACCCACCAGAGCAAGACGCGAGATGGCCTTTCGCTTAAAAGTTCTTTTTCTTCCTAAGCAGTCCATGTCATCTTCTTTTTTTGATCATCATAGGTTTAGGCTTCTTAGGTATACAATTGGCGCAATACCCATAAATTTCCAACTTATGATCAAACATATGGAACCCTTTCTGCCGGGCAATTCGCGCCTGTAAATCCTCAATACCCGGATTTTCAAACTCCACAATTTTCCCGCACTTTAGGCAAACCAAATGATCATGATGATCTCCTGGTTGGCAACGCTCAAACCGGGCTGTTCGATCTCCGAACTTCCCAGAAGAAGCCCAACCACTTGCCGCCATCAGTTTTAAAGTTCGGTAAACGGTAGCGAAGCCAATGCGGGCATTCTTTTGGCGGACTCGCTGGTACAATTCCTCCAAACTTGGATGATCAGTAGCTTCTAAGAAAACTTGAAAGATCAACTCTCTTTGCCGAGTTGATTTTAATCCTCGTTCCTTCAAAAACTTGTGAAATCCCTCAACATTTAATTTATTCATGGTTAATTTATAAAAGCTCAGATATTTTGACCTAAGTAAGGGAAAAAGTTTTAAATTATTTTTGCCTGAGCCTGAAGATAATGGCTATTTTTAATAATTATAAAAAATGATATTGATTTTCGTTTTCAATATACCATTAGCTAATTTATAAATCAAGCTTTTTTGCTTCTGTTTCTCCCCTCGGGGTCGATAAGAAAAGGTAGGGGAATTTTCTTCCCGACTTTCTATATTTTTGAGATCCAGCGCTAATTTAGGGGGAAAGGTAAGAGGTTCATTAAATTGTGTCTCGGATACTTTCTCAAGAAATAATAAATATTTATTTTCTTCTCGCTTCGCCAATGCATGGACGCGAGGAATATTAAACTAGATCGCCAGTTAGATTATTTTCTTACTAATTTTCCTATTTTAAATCTCTACGGGCCTTTTGACCACTTCGCGAGAGGGAAGGAAGATAATTTGATCACAAGCCAAGAGTAAACTGGTCATCTCCTCGCGCTCCCGGCGGCTGAAGGCGCTCTGAGCAAAATGCCGCCCGTAATAACCATTGAGTAATAGAGTGGGAGTTAAAGCTACATGCTTAAGCAATTCTTCAGCTCGCCCCTGATGGAGATATAAAGTGACATCATTGATTGCTATAAAAGACCAAAATTGTTTCTGCATAAGGCTCAAGCATTCTTCTATTCTTTTAAAATTTTCATTGGCTATTTTCCAAATCTCTTCTTCACTGCGGCCAGTTAAGCGCGGAGGAATAATCAAAGGAGAAAAATATGTTATCTTTTCCGTGAAAGGAAGGTCTAACTTTCCACCCACCCCCCAAGTCCTCACGGGTGCTAAATCAAGGACAGCTATTGGCCCTGCCACTCGGTTCATTAGCTCGCTTGCGATCTTTTGGGTAAATCGCGTCTTTCCCGATTGCACCTCCCCCACTATAGCTGTCTTACGATTTAGGTACTGAAGCCAGTTCAAGAATCTTTGCCTTTCTGATGGTGCGTAAAAGAAAATACCCTAAAAGCGAACCAGGTATGCTGGAAGCCATGAAAGCAGTGAAAAAAAAGAGGAAGGCAAAATCTTTCCCTATTAAGGGACCTAAAAAAAGAACAATTATAAAAACCCCCAAAAAGCCCGTCCCTATTGGTTCAGCAAAAGAAGCCCAATCTTTCTTCAGCCATTGGTATACCAACCCTACTACAATGGCTCCTGGAATTCCTCCTGGAAAGGCGAAGATAGTTCCCGTTCCCAGAGCATTGCGGATGAGACCGGCTATAAGGGCTGCTAACCCTGCGTACCAAGGCCCGAGCAATACTCCGGCTAAGCAATTTACGGTATGTTGAAAAGGAAAAACTTTAGTTGGACCAATAGGAAAGTGAACTCCAGAAAGGAGGACAGCCAACGCGGCGAATAAGGCTGTGAGCACAATTTTCTTTATTCTCAGGTTCTTCTCCATTTATTGTTCCAAATTTTATTCGTCAATTTTTACTTGTTTCAAGGCTTCGTTCATTGCTCCTTGGCGGTAGCCTTGTAAATCAAGAGTAGTGTAGATAAAGCCTTCTTCTTTTAAAATCTGGACCACTTTTTCGCGCAGGTCTTGAGAGAGAAGGCGGTCCATTTCCTTTACATCTATTTCTAATCGGGCTATTTCGCCATGGTACCGGACGCGCAATTGGCGGAACCCCAAAGCCTTAATCCTTTCTTCGGCCCGGCCTACTTTTTGTAAGCGCTCAGGAGTTATTTCTATTCCGTATGGGAAACGGGAAGATAAGCAAGCCAAAGCTGGTTTGTCCCAGGTAGGCAAACCCAAAAAGTGGCTCAAATCCCTTATTTCTTTCTTAGTCATCCCCACTTCTAAAAGTGGACTGCGCACTCCTAATTCTCGAGCTGCCCGCATTCCAGGTCTGAAATCATCGCGATCATTAAAATTTGAGCCGTCAATCACCCAATTTAACCTTAACTCTTTGGCCTTCTCTTGACAAAGAGTGAAAAGTTCCTTTTTACAATAATAACAGCGGGAGGTTGTATTTTTAATAAAATCGGGGATGGATAATTCTTGCGAAGCAACTTCCACCCACCGCACCCCCATCTCGGTCGCTATTTTTTTCGCTTGATTTATTTCTGCTTCCGGATAAGTAAGGGAGGAGGCCAAAAGGGCCACCGCCTGGTCGCCTAACTCCTGGTACGCCAAATAGAGTAAAAGCGTGCTATCAACCCCCCCCGAGTAAGCCACCAAAACCGACTTCATTTCTCGGAGCATTTCGCGGAGCCGCTGGAGTTTATCGCGCAAGGGGGCAGCCAATTCGGAAATATCTTGGGCCATAATCTAACTCTCTGTTTCCCCCGCAGAGAATAGGCCAGTACTTAGATACCTTTCGCCCGTGTCCGGGAAGATGACCACCACGGTCTTCCCTTTGCCCAAATCACGGGCTACTTGGAGAGCAGCAAAAGCTGCAGCGCCGGCGGAAATACCAACTAGCAATCCTTCCTTTTGGGCCAAGCGCCTGGCTGTTTCTATCGCTTCTTCATCTTCAACTCTGATAATCTGATCAATAACAGAAGTATTCAAAACATCAGGAACAAAACCAGCACCAATTCCTTGAATTTTATGGGGGCCAGGGTTCCCCCCGGAGAGGACTGGCGAACGGGCCGGTTCGACAGCGACTATTTTTACCCTCGCCAATTTTTTCTTAAGGATTTCGCCGACTCCGGTTATAGTTCCACCTGTTCCTACTCCGGCGACGAAGGCATCTATTCTTCCCTTTACTTGCTCCAAGATCTCCTGGGCCGTAGTTTGGCGGTGAATCTGGGGATTGGCTTCATTCTTAAATTGCTGCGGCATGAAATAATCATTATTTTTCTTTACTAATTCCTCAGCCTTTTTAATGGCGCCTCTCATGCCCTCACTCCCTGGGGTCAATTCCAGTTGGGCTCCGTATGCAGCCAAGAGATTGCGCCGTTCTAAACTCATTGTTTCGGGCATAGTGAGGATAAGTCGATACCCTTTGACGGCACAGACCATGGCTAAACCGATGCCCGTATTCCCACTCGTTGGCTCGACAATGGTCCATCCGGGGCGAATCTGTCCTTCTTTTTCAGCCGCTTCAATCATGGCTAAACAGATCCGATCTTTAACTGAGCCACCAGGGTTATAAAATTCTAATTTAGCCCAAATGGTAGCATCTTCCTCGCTAGGCAACTTTCTCAGCTTTACCACTGGAGTCGAACCAATCAAATCTAATACATTCTCCGCGCAGCGCATTTTATTCTTTTCCTTCTTCTCAAAATGGAAATTTCAAGCAAATTATACTAATTTTGATAAAGTTTTGTCAAAATAAATCTTACTTAAATGATTAAGAAATATCTCCATTCCCTATTTAAAAAGTGATCAACTCGCATCTCCATCCCTCTTCTAAAAAGGGGCAAACTTCGCTTCTATCCCTTCCGTCTTAATTTGCCATGCATTTCGAAATTCATAGAGGGTGAGCGCAAAAATTTTATTCACATGCAATTTTCAAAAATAATAAAGATTTGAAAAGATTAATTCCCATAACTTTCAAGAGGAAAGCATTATTCTCCTTAATAAAACCCCTGGCCTCTTAGGTGAACCAAGATTTGGATACAAAAGTGAAGGGGGCAAGGCGGAAAAATATCTTGACTTTAATGCTTTAATCATCAAAAATTTTTCTAAAGTTCTTTAGATTAAAAAGAGGCAGGAGAAAAAATGGGACCCCAAATAGCCCAAGCTTTGCGTCATATTCCCTATGGAATTTATTTATTGATTGCTGGCCCCCGAGATGAAGAAATCCCGATGGTAGTTTCTTGGGTTTCCCAAATTTCTTACTTGCCCCCTTTCCTGGTAACTATATTGCGCCACAACCGGCCAGCTTTGAGGTTCCTGCATCGGGGCTCTTTCTTCAGCCTTAACTTACTCAAAAGAGAGCACAGTTTTGTAGTTTCCCTTATCAAAAAAAGGTTAGGCCCCTTAAACTCGCCAGAGCTTTCTCTTCAAAGGGGGTTAGAAGATATACCTTTTTTAAAAGAAGCCCTGGCTTCCTGGATCTGCCAAGTTCATTCTCTGCTCGCTTTCGGTGACCATATAATGGTCATAAGCGAAATAAAGGCAGCCAACTCCAGTGAAGGAACACCCCTGACTACCTTGGATTATGGGAAAACGTACCTTGGCCAGGATTAATCCTGACTTATGGAAGGTGACTATATGGTGCCGCAGAGTAAGGTTATGCAGATTCTAAATATTTTGGCCAAAGAATATCCCGATGCCCGAGTAACCCTTAACTTCCAAAATCCTCTCCAACTTCTGGTAGCTACCATCTTAGCTGCTCAGTGTACGGATGAACGGGTTAACCAAGTTACTAAAGACCTCTTTAAGAAATATCGCACTGCCCAAGATTATGCGCAAGCTGATCTAAAAGAACTGGAAGAAGAAATCCGCCCAACTGGGTTTTACCATCAAAAGGCGCGCAATCTCATTCAATGTGGCCAGGCATTGATGGAGAAATTTAATGGCCAAATACCCCACGCGATTGAAGAATTGACTTTACTTCCTGGAGTGGGGCGAAAAACTGCTAATATCCTCTTAGGTAACGCTTTCGGCAAGCAAGCCATTGCTGTAGACACCCATGTAAAGCGTTTAGCCCATCGCTTGGGCTGGACCAAATCAACAGATCCCGATAAGATTGAACTGGATCTCCAAAAATTAATTCCCCAGCACCTTTGGACCCAATCTTGTCATCAACTTGTCTTTCATGGGCGAAAGGTCTGCTTAGCTAAGAAACCACTATGTTCCTCTTGTCCTATAAGTCGATTATGCCCTCGGGTAGGGGTATAAATTTACCCCAAGCATCTTTTAAAGCCGTTAATTTTTCTTGCAAAGTAAAAGGATCAAGCTTTTTCGCCATCTTGAGAATCTTCTGGTTTTGAGGTAATATATATTTGTTATCAAAGAGGGCAAACGAGATTTTTAAAAGGTTTTATCTGGAAAGGAGGGAAGCTCATTAAAATTTTTTATGCCCGCCAATCTCCCTCCACAATATAAAGAAGCTGAAGAACGGTATCGTCAAGCCAAGACCAATGCCGAAAAGATTCTGGCTCTCGAAGAAATGCTGGCCATTATTCCCCACCACAAGGGAACTGACAAATTAATTGCCCAACTAAGGAGGAGGCTTTCCCAGCACAAAGAGGAGGCGAAACGGCGCCCTTCCACGTCTCGCCAAGCTGATCCCTTCGCCGTAAAGAAAGAAGGTGCCGCCCAGGTTATTTTAGTAGGTTTACCCAATTGCGGAAAGTCCCAGCTTTTAGCCTCTTTAACTAATGCGCTCCCTTTGATTGCTGACTATCCTTTTAGCACGCGCCTCCCCTTGCCCGGGATGATGAAATTTGAAAATATCCAGATTCAGATTGTTGATGCGCCCCCTTTAATGGATGAATTTGCGGAAACGGGTATCTTTAACTTAATCCGTAATGCCAACGCTCTTATGATAGTTCTTGATCTTACTGAAGACTGTTCTACGCAAATCGATCTTATTCTGGAAGAACTAAATCGCCGGCGCATTAAGATTCTAAGAAAAGGGGAGACGCCGGGTAAAGAAATTGGAATCTTCTATAAGAAGGCTGTATTGGTAGGTAATAAAGCAGACCTGGCCCAGGCCCAAGAAAATAGTCAAAAATTTCTAAATGATTTTTCTCCTCTTTACTCGGCGATCTGCATTTCCGCCAAGGAGAACTATAACTTGGAGGAATTGAAGAAAGAAATCTTTTTAACTTTGGATTTGGTTCGTGCTTACACCAAGGCTCCTGGCAAACCTGCCGACTTAGAGGATCCCGTTATTTTGCTTAAAGGAAGTACGGTGCTTGATTTTGCCGCCCAAATTCATAAAGACTTTATTCAGAAATTAAAATACGCGCGCATCTGGGGAAAGGAAAAGTATAATGGCCAGATGGTGCAGCGCGATTATGTTCTCAGCGATGGCGATGTGATCGAATTGCACCTTTAAACTAAAGGGTCAGGAGGAAGAAAATTATCCTGACCCCTTTATGTGGCGCCTCTTATAACGGGTTAACAGAAGGCAATATCTGTTGCGGTTCGCCCAAAAGAAATTCTCCTTTTTTAATCCATTCTTTTAAGATTTCCGCTATTTTCTTAGCTTTCACATAACTGGAAAGGGGAGTGGTGGGAATCTCTCGACCATTAAACTTTATCTTGCCGCTCTTTAACTGTTTATAGTTAACTTCTCCCAGACTTTGCACTGGCCCACCTTCCGGATAATCTTTGCTATAGTCGATGATTTGGGTATAAATATCTTCATCTTTAACGGCCGTGTACTGGGCTATCTCTTCATTTAAAAGCGGAATAGGCACTCCCACACCTACGATCAAGGTACATCCATAACCTTGAAAACTCCCCCCCACCAGCCATTCTTGACTCATCTGCTTCAAATCACCCAACACAGCCAATGTGCCGGCCGGTGTGCGAGGCACTTGGTTAGGTCCACGTTTTACATGGGGGTTGTGTTGCGTCCCCCGCCAGATAACAAATCCCTGGCTACCTCCTAAAAAAATTCTGGTCCCTACGCCGATAGTTTTATAAAGAGGATCGTTAAGGAGGGGACTTAATTGACCAGCGCTGCAATAATTAGCATTTCCACCATGAGGACGCAATACGCCCATATATGTATAAATCGTTCTATTCGACATATTGACGGCACAATTATAGTTCTGATAAGCGTTGCGGGGATTGAAGAGAAAGGCATCAGCAAGGCTTTTTAGAGTAATTTCTTTTTCCAATTTTTTCCGCGGATAGCAATCAGTGCCGTAAGCCTCGGCCCGCAGGAGTACACTCTTGCCCGCCACCAAATCTTGAATAACATGCCCTCCTCCATATCGGAATTCTCCCGGATAGACTTTATTAAGTGGATCATCTTCTGCTGGCTCGGTGGCGCCAATGTAAATATCTACAGCCGCAATTCCCGCATAAGCCGGCACATTATTTAACCAAACTTTCGCAGCTTTTATCCGCGGTTGGGTATGCCCAAAATTTATAAATGCTCCGGAGGAACACATGGGCCCAAAAGTGCCGGTGGTTACCACATCTACCTCTAAGGCAGCTTTTACGGCCCCTTTTTCTTCGACAATATCTATAATCTCTTCCGCTGTTACAACCACAGCTTTCCCCCGCCGAATTTTCTCGTTGATCTCAGCGATAGTCTTATTCACTTTATACGGGTTCATTAATTTTGGCTCCTTTCTATTCCTCCTCCACCGCTAATGGACAAGCACTCTTCTCCAGAGAGCTAAAAATATAAAAATTTGCAAAGGAGGATGGATTTTTGAAAATTAATAAATTTGATCATGCCCATATCGCCATTGTCCATATGGCTTTCCATATCCATCTGCTCCACCTCCTTTCTCCAAATAATAAAAAACCCTTCTTGGGTGATAAGAAGGGTTTTTTATTTCGTCCCATCTTATCTGCCAAGGTATCGCTACCTTGCTGGAATTAGCACCAGCATCCCGCTCTTCGCGAGACCGGTTGCTGTGGTTTCTTTGGGCCAGTCCCTCCACCACTCTGGATAAGATGTTTTTTATTTATTTTTTCGGCCTGGGTTAATTTACTAACCCTTTTTTAAGCCTGATCTTCCTCCTCATATATAGTACATAAAGCGATGGTCTAATTGTTTTTCAATTCCCATTTCCTGGGCCATTTGACACATTTGGGCAATAGAAACGGAATTCAAGTATTGATTAAGAAGCTCGCTGGCCTTCTGCCAAATCAAGCGGGCCACACATTTTTTTTCCCGCCGACATCTCTTTATATTTTTCCCCTTATTATTTTTCATCTTGGAGGCGCTGGCGCAGTATACTGGGTCTATTGTCTCCTCTACAGCCCAAATTACATCGGCTACGGAAATTTTTTCCGGCTCCCGGGCCAGATAATAACCTCCTTTGGGGCCTCGGATACTCTTGATCAGTCCCGCTTCCTTGAGTTTTTGAAAAATTTGTTCCAGATAACGGGGAGTAATTCCTTGGCGCTTGGAAATCTCCCTAATCTGCGTCGGCAGTCCTCCTGCATGATAAGCAATATCAAAAATAGCTCTGAGTCCATATCGACTTTTCGTGGACAATTTCATAAATTTTAGCCACCTTGATATGAACTTTATATCTAACCTTATTAAAAATGTCAAGTTAATTTTCTTCCCATGCTTCCAAAGTTTCTCCCGCCCTGAAAGCCATCGGTGAAGACCCGCTCTGGGCTTAAGGTTCTTTAGTCCACAGCTTAGGTATAGATAAAAAATCGCTAAAACTTTACTCTCATGGAGAAAAGAAGCCTCTCCCACTTCTCTACCTTGAAACAAGCAAATCATGGTTTCAGGCAGATATTTATTTAAATACGGCTAGCAATTAAAATTTGAAATGATCCACTGTTAATGGTAAATTTATATAAAAAGCGAGGAGCAGAAAAATGGCATGGATTCTTCGAAAAATTTTTGTAATCTTTTTTATTTTTATTTTGGGGAGTATTTCACCCGCTTCCACCCGAGCTCAGGCTCTCACTGAGGAAGAAAAAAACAATGTGGCTGTCTATCAAAAAGCCAGCCCAAGTGTAGTCAATATTATCAGTACAGTGATAACCAGGGACTTCTTCTTCAATCCTATCCCCCGGGAAGGAAGTGGTTCAGGTTCAATCATTGATGATAAAGGCCACATCTTGACCAACAACCATGTGATTAGTGATGCCCAGAAAATGGAAGTTACCTTAGCCGATGGGAGTAAATGGCCGGCCAAATTAGTGGGCGCCGATCCAGATAATGATCTGGCGGTGATCAAGATTAATGCTCCACCTAAAAAATTAAAGCCCCTGCCTTTTGGCGACTCTAAGAAACTTCGAGTAGGGCAAAAAGTTTTGGCCATTGGCAATCCTTTCGGTCTGGGCCTTACTCTTACTACTGGAATAATCAGTTCCTTGGGACGAACCATCCGCTCCGAGGTAGGCACCACAATTGAGGATGTCATCCAAACGGATGCTTCTATCAATCCAGGAAACTCTGGCGGTCCTCTCCTCAATTCCCAGGGCGAGATCATTGGGGTGAACACGGCCATTCTAAGTCCTACAGGGGCGAGTGTTGGTATAGGTTTTGCCATTCCAGGTAATACTGCTAAAAGAATTGCTGCGGAACTAATTGCAAAGGGATTTGTATCTTATCCTTATTTAGGGGCTGTGGTGCATACCATCATTCCTCAATTTGCTAAAGCCTTAGGCTTGAAGGTAGATAAAGGGGCGATGATCGTGGAAGTTACTCGGGGAGGGCCAGCTGACAAAGCCGGGCTTAAAGGAGCCACCAAACAAGCCCAAATTGGTAATTTTCTCCATCCCTTAGGTGGAGATATTATCGTCCAGGTGGATGGAACGCCCATAAATAGTGCGGACGAATTGATTAGATATCTCCGCGAGCGGAAAATCGGGGAAACAATTACGCTGAAAATTATCCGCAACGGCAAATTCCAAGAAGTCAAAGTTACCTTGCAAGAGAGGCCAAAAGATTTCCGGCGTTGGTAAGTTTTTTGTTAATGGCGCGGCCCTTAATCAGCGCATAGAAAATCCGCCGTTAATAGATATAGTCTGGCCTGTGATCCAAGAACACCGGTCAGAACAAAGGAAAACAATCATACTGGCTACATCTTCCACTTCTCCTAAACGTTTGATGGCATACATTTGAAGCCATTTCTTCTCCAACTCGGGAGTTAAAAATTGGGTCATGGGCGAATGGACAAAGGCCGGAGCAACGGCATTTACGGTAACATTATTCCGGCCTAAGGCCTTAGCCAAAGACTTGGTTAAAGCAATTACCCCTCCTTTGGAAGCAGCATAAACCTCTAATCCTTTCTCCCCTGAAACTCCAGCCTCGGAAGCAATGTTTACAATCCGTCCTCCATTCTTCTGCCGCATAATGGGCATCACGGCCCTACAACAAAGAATGGTCCCTATAAGATTTATGTCTATAATTCGTTGCCACTCTCGCCGCCCAGCTGTTTCCAAGGGCTCCCTGTCCCCGCCCACGCCGGCACTATTTACCAAAATGTCTATCGTGCCGAAGTAAGTTAGAGCTTCTTGGACCATAAGGTGAACCATTTGCTCATCAGTGACATCACCGCAAAACCCCTTCGCCTCCCCGCCTAAATCTTTGAGGGTCTCGATCGTCTCTTCTATCTTCCCTTTTTGTACATCCACAATAAAAACTTTTGCTCCTTCTTGAATAAGGAATTCTGCCGACTTTCGGCCTATGCCAGAAGCTCCGCCTGTCACTATGGCTACTTTATTCTTTAAAAATAAATCCATTTTGCCCTCCTTTTTAAAATATTGGAAAATTACGTACCAAAAGGTTCACCTTTTGTCAATTAGCTTAAACCCCTGGCCTAAATCCTGACTTTAGATCATTTTAAAATCCATGGCTAATTTCAGCCCAAGAGAAAAGGACGCAGTTAATAGAGAGAAAAGATAGGAATTTTTTTCCTACTCCGTGTCACTACTTTTCCCATTTTTTGTCGCTCCCACAAAAGATCACTAAGCTACAGAAAAACAATCTCTTTTAATCCTTGGTATTTATGCCTATTTCGGGTTGGGAAGGAATGAAGCACGAGCCTGGCATAAGAAATGCATAATATATTCAATAAAATTTGACCTCTTGGCTAATTGGGCTAATAAAAAAGTTGGAGGATAGATGAAAACAAGGCAGACGAAAGTTTTTCTTCTTTTGGAGGATGATACTATTAGTTCTCTTCCTGCCAATTCTAAAAAAATACCTACAACGTATAATGGGAAAAAAGTAGTTTTTGCCACCCCCGATTTAATTGACATTAACTTGCTTCGTGTTACTTTAAAATCAGCCCGCTTAAAAGGCTCTCCTCTCTGCGAAAGTCCCTTTATGACAAATTAAAAAAACTGCCTGCAGAATCTGGTTACTGACACTTTCCACGCAGGTCAATTGGCCAAATGTCAATCACTCGGCCATCACGAATTACATAAAATTCATCAAAGAGATTTACCGTCGGGTCACAGTGCGAGACGATAAGCTCTACGACCTCTCCTACTTTCAACTTCTTATCTGAACTTCCCAAGTGAATAACTCCATGTTCATCTCCCCGCCATTCATACTTCCAGCCTTCATTAGCTGGAGAAACAATTTGCGGATCACCTCCATGATGGTAAATAGATTTCAATCCGGCATCAATGGTAACAAATCCCGCATGGTTAGCACTAATCACGGTGCTCAAGAGCGTTAAGGCCGGAGGAAACCTTTTAAAATAATGGGGATCATTAGCTGAACCAATATAAAGATATTCTGTATCCATGAGCGTATAGGAGCCTACCTGCAAATCTGTAAGTTCTGGTATTTGCCAATCAATTTCAGAAGTACCAGTACCTGATCCAGTGAATATCTCTAACGGCCACCCCTCTTTTTGAAATTGCCGATAGACTTCTGCTGCTCCTTCCAACCATTTTAAGGAAGTTTTAGTGCGCTCGGTGAAAGAAGGAAGATGTTGAACGTGGCCGGCATAACACTGAACCCCCTTTAAGTTTAAAGTTGGCAACTGCTGGACAAATTTTCCCAATTCCAAGGCCTGGGCAAAAGGAATCCCCGTTCGGCCCATACCCGGATCGAGGTCAAGCAATACATTCACCTTTACCGATCTTCGCTGAGCTGCTTCATTTATTTTCTGCGCATTTTCCTCATTATCCACTACTACCATAAGGTCTCGATCTAAAGTAAGTAAATCTAAGAGACGCTTAATCTTTGTCTCGGTGACCACAGGGGAGGTAATCAATATCTGGCGCAACCCTTTTTGCACTAATACTTCGGCTTCGGCAACTTTAGCTACGCAGATGCCTACAGCCCCCGCCTTCATTTGTATCTGCGCAATTTGTGAACATTTATGAGTTTTGGCATGGGGGCGCAAATTTTTCCCCAATTTATTCAGGTAGCCCTGCATTTCGTAAATGTTCTGCAGGAGAATACTTTCATCGATCGCCAAACAAGGGGTATCGAGTTCCCACTTCGAAAGGCCATAAACTTTTTCTCTTTTAGTCATGTCTTTCTCCTTCCCAAGAAAAATTTTATGTTTCTTTTTCAGGAGACTGGTTGAGATAAAAAAGTTGCTTTTATCTTAACAAATCTTTATCATATTTTTCATAAAGAAAGAAGCATCTTGGCCGCGCCTATGTTGGCAACCATAGCAAATTTAAAAAAGCGTATCTTCTACGGCTGGTGGATTTTAGCTTTAGGGTCCTTGGTCAATGCTATCGGTATTGGTATTTTGTACCATAGTTTTACTGTTTTTTTCTTGCCCTTAAAACGTGATTTGGGCGTGAGTAGCGCCGCCGTATCTCTTCTCTATGGCGCGGCCCGCCTTGAAGGGGGATTAGAAGGACCTGTAGTTGGCCACTTAATTGACCGCTTCGGCTCCAGAATGCTTATTTTCATTGGCGCCAGTTTAGCGGGGATTGGTTTGATAATTCTCTCCACTGTGGATAGTTTCTGGACCTTCTTTCTTATATATGTTTTTGTGGTTTCCTTAGGTTCGAATGCTGGCTTTTTCCATCCAGTGACCGCTATTGTTAATAAATGGTTTATCCGCTATCGTGGCCTTAGCTTTTCTATTGTTACTGCTTCAGGGAGCATAGGCGGTATGATTATGGCTCCCCTTCTTTCTTTTATAATTCTCAATTATGGATGGCGACAGGGGGCAATTTTTGCAGGGATCATTATTCTGATCATCGCCATTCCTTCTGCTTTACCCATGAAACGTACACCTGAATCCATGGGTCTTAATCCTGATGGTCGACCATTGGAAGTAGAAGGAGCAGCGGATCGTCACGTTCCCTTGACCATTAAAGATGTGGATCTTCCCGTTCGGCAAGCTTTACGTTCAACCCCTTTTTGGCTTTTAGGCACAGCTATCGCCCTGCGTCTTTCCGTTACGGTAGCCCTAAATACACATTTTGTCCCCATTTTAGTCTGGAGAGGAATGAGTGAAGCCACCAGTGCTTATTTAGTCAGCCTGACTGCTTTAAGCTCCATATTTTTTTCTCTGGTTCTCGGTTGGCTGGGAGACCGCTGGCCTAAAAGTTATCTATCGGCATTTTGCTCGCTGCCCATGATTCTCTCCATGATGGCTTTGGCTTTCTTTGAAAATCTCTTGGTTCTTTATTTCTTTCCTATAGCCTTTGCCATCATTTACGGAACAGCCCCCTTGAACTGGGCGCTCATCGGAGATTTTTTTGGCCGGCGTATCTATGCCACGATTAGAGGCCTTATGGGAGTTGGTTATGGAATAGGAACTTTTATTTCGCCTATATTTGCGGGATGGATCTTCGATAAGACAAACAGCTATATAATCGTGCTTACTGTTTTCTCCATTATCTTAGCCGCCGCCGCTATTTTATTTCTAACTCTGCGCCATCCTTCCCGCTGGTATAAATAATTCAGAATCTCTTTGTCGAAAGGAGGTGGCCAATAGCCATGTCCCCCCTTAGTGCGAAAGCTCAGCAAGTGCAGGAAGTATTAAATTCTTTGGGCTTAGGCGGTAAGGTTAAAGAACTTCCCCAAAGTACGCGTACAGCCCAAGAAGCAGCTCGGGCCATCGGCTGTAAGGTCGGTCAAATTGCTAAATCCATAGTCTTTCGCGGTGGGCGTAGCGGCAAAGCCCTCCTCGTGGTGGCTAGCGGGTCTAACCGAGTTAATGAAGACCGCCTAGCTGAGTTAGTTGGAGAACCAATAGAAAAGGCAGAGGCTTCTTTTGTGCGTCTCCATACAGGGTTTGCCATTGGGGGAGTTCCGCCCGTAGGCCATCCATCACCTATAGAAACTTATATTGATGCAGACCTGCTGCAATACGAAGTGATCTGGGCCGCAGCGGGAACTCCCCACGCTGTCTTTCCCCTTACTCCCGAAGAATTGCGCAGAATAGTTTCCGGTAAAATTATTTCTCTTGCTTAAAATTTTTGTAAGCATTCTAAGATATAGCGTGCTCGCTTATAATAAGTATGCTCGACCCAAATTTTCTCTCTAATCTTATTTGCTTTTTTCTTTGCTTCTTTCATATCCGACATGATCAAATCGCGCCTTTCTTCAGCTTCATCTAAATTCCGAAAAGTATAGATCTCTTCTTTAAGTTTAAATAAATGCTCGAGTTCTGGTGACCACTCCGTAAGCACTGGTACGCCACAAGCACTGGCATCGAAGATTCTTTGGGTTAATCCAGTTCGACTTTGGCCAGGCCTTATATCCAAGACAAAAGAAGCACGGTTATAAATTTTGCGTAATTCTTCTCCATAGGGAATCGAACCTTGGTATAAATAATTTTTTAAAGATGTTAACCAGGCTTTATCGCCAAATACGCCATCTTGTCCATCTAAGACTTTAGAAACAACTTCTCTCCGCTTCTTCTTAGCTAATTGATAAGTAACCACTTTTACCCATAAATGGGCGAGCCAATTTGACTTTAAATCTCCTCTCGCCACCGGCACTTTTTGTTTCAATCTCTTCCAAAGGAAAGCGACTAGCGGCACCGAAAAATCACGCTTATAAATTTCCCATAAATTATCTACTTCTTCGGCTAGACTTGGGTGGCTATCAATTATTTTTTCGAATAGCTTATTTAAGTGAGCAACCACGCCAACGAAAACTCCTCGCCAATGATAAGGATGAACTAAGGTCTCCGGGAAAAATATTTCGGGATCGGTGGCTAAGGGAAGGTAGTTCATGTACCCTCCCCATTCAGAACATAATCTATTCATTTCTTGCACAATTCCTCGATCCCAACAAAAAGCCAGTGTATAAGAGGGATCACAGACCTGAGGAAAATTGTAGCCCTCTGGATCATCCACAAACCAGATAATCCATATCTGGCGATGTTTTATCTGCCACTCTTTAACGCACCTTAAAAATTTTTGATTGCCACCCAGGTCAATAGTAAAAATGGCTTGATAGTTGCCTTGGAGTCTCCTTGGCAAAAAGAGGAATTCATTATTATTTTGAGGAGGAAGGGAGATACTGTGGACTTCCACTCCCAAGTTTTTAAAAGCTTTAACCATGAATTCGTGGATGCGTGGTAAAACTCGTCCTTGCGGGCGTAAAGCCAGGAGGCGCATAAGAGAGAAATATCTTTAAATGTAAAGGGCTTAGCTAATATTAATCAAACACTCTGGAAGACGCCCGGCCATAATATCTCGAATCTGTCGCGTAACTGCTTCAGAGAGCCGGTGGCCAGCTTCTTTGGTTAAAGCTCCTATATGGGGAGTGAGGATCACATTCTCATATTTGGTTAGGGAATGGGCTGCGGCAATTGGTTCCCTCGCAAATACGTCTAGAGCCGCTCCTCCTACTCTCCCTTCTTCTAAGGCCTTTATGAGGGCATCTTCCGCAATTACCTGGCCCCGGGAAGTATTCACTAAAATTACCCCTGGCTTCATTAACTTTATATTCTGAGCATTAATCATTTTTTCTGTTTCTCTGGCTAAAGGGACATGGAGCGTAATAATATCCGCCCGCTGGAGAAGATCTTCCAAAGAGACAAATTGCCCACCTTCGGGCTGTCTCGAGGAAAGGGAAACAAAAGGATCAAAAGCCATGACTTCACTCCCAAAGCCATGAAAGATCTTAGCCACCCGGGAACCTATCTGGCCATAGCCTATTATCCCTACTTTTTTCTTAAATAATTCTTGGCCCATAAGCCAAGAAGGTAAATTACGCCCCGCTTCTACCCAAGAACCTCCCCTAAGCCATTGGTCAGCCTTGTTTATTTTGCGGAGAAGACAAAGAAGGAGTCCCACCGTTAACTCGGCCACAGCTTGGGCATTTTCGCCTCGACAGTTACATACTACTACCCCTTTTTGTTGAGCTGCCTGTACATCAATATGATCATATCCCGCTCCATAGGCGATGATCCCTTTTAAATTAGGAGCACTTTCGATGACTTCTTTGCTAATCTTCATGTATTCGGAGACGATTATCTTCACTGCTGGTGACTTCCTAAGCTGCTGGGCTAATTCTAAATGGTCCTTTGCCCTGGTCCAGATATATCCTCCCCACGCGGATATCTCTTGTAAACATCTCTCTGATATAAAAAAGGGATCGGTAAAAACTACAGCTGCGGTGATTATCTCCTCAGGCTGCATAAACTATTTTCCCTCCGATTACGGTCATTTTTACTTGACAATCTGGAATCCTTTCGGCAGGAACCTCTAAGGGGTTTTTATCCAAAACAATAAAGTCAGCAAGTTTCCCCGCTTCTAAAGTTCCCCGCTCCTCTTCTTCAAAGGAAAAATAAGCAGCTTCCCGGGTATATAGGGGTAAGGCTTGCTCAGCCTTTATCGCTTCAGCAGGAGCAAAATCTTTCCCGCTCCCCGTTCTGCGTAGCACCGCATCCCGGAGGCCAATTAGGGGATTGGGATCAGCAACTGGGCAATCTGAAGAAAAGGCTAACTTTATGCCCTTAGCTAAAATAGTGCGGAAGCGGTATAATTCTTGGGAGCGCTCCGCCCCATAAGCCTCCATGAAGCCATCGCCAAGAAGGGAGAAAAAATTGGGCTGGCTGGTAATATATAAACCTAAATCTCTTACCTCATCAATCTGCGAGGAAGTAAGATTGCCCGCGTGAACGATATGGTGTCGCTGAGAATTCTCTTTATCTATAGTGCGCTGAAAAGCCTTGAGGAGCATAGCCAAAGCGCGGTCCCCCTGGGCATGAACGGAGATTTGATATCCAGCCCGATGGAACTTTTCCACCTCTCGATTTATACTCTTCTGATCGTAATTTAATATTCCCCTACCTGCCCCAGGAGGATATATATAGGGTTTGGACACCGCAGCGGTCCTACTGGACATGCCTCCATCCAGAAAGATCTTTATGGCCCCTATCTTTACCCCTGCTGAACCAAAACCTCTCTTTATTCCGGCAGCCATAAGCGGATCTGCCCATTGATTGAGAATATAGCAATAAAGGCGAAAATTTAATCTACCAGTCTTTTCCGCCTCTTGATAAGTTTGTAAAGTCAAAGAGTCGACAAAAGGATCATGAACGCCCACTAACCCTAACCTTTGATAGCGCGCGGCACAGCGCAAAACCATCTCCACTCTTCCCTGGAGATCATAATCAGCCACCATCTGAGCATAGATGGAAGGTCTTTGGAAAAAAAGAGGATTCATGAAGGCCGATTCACTCAGAATGCCATTGGGCTCGCCATTTTTATCACGATGAATTATTCCACCTGGTGGGTTAGGAGTTTTTCTGGTATAGCCAAGTTTCTTCAGAGCTAGGCTATTTACCACTGCTCCATGAACAGAAACATGGACGAGACAGATGGGGTGCTTTTTAGAGGCTTTATCTAAATCAATGCGCGTTAGCTCTTTTTTATCTTCTAATAGATAAGGTGCATATCCCCAACCCATTATCCATTTTCCTGGTTTCGTCTTAGCTGCTTGGGCTCGCAAAGCTTCGAGCACATCATCTCCTTTTTTACAGCCAGCAGCTGGACGGCAATCAGCCTGATCAGTAAGCAAAGCATAGAGGCAGAAGTGGTTATGGGTATCAATAAATCCGGGGAAAACTGTTTGCCCTTGCAGATCAACAATTTCTGTCTGGGAGGTAGCCAGTTGCTCAATCTCCATATTATTTCCTATTTTAAAGATACGCCCGAACTGCACGGCCATGGCTTCGGCTTGGGGTGCTTTGGCCGCCATAGTAAAAATCTTCCCGTTCTTGAATATTTTTTCCATATGCCCTCCCTTTTGCTCTATAATAATTGCCTTAAAAAATAATCCGCATGAAGACACCGCTATTTTGAACTAAGTTTTTATAAACTCTTCCACCCTTTGCTCTTTTCTTCCTTCTTTGCGGGCATATAATTTGCCGCCCATTCAATATTTAACTCCACTAACCGGCCATAGGTTGGAATTCCTGCTTCATCCCACCCTAACATTTGATAATAAATCTTTTGAGCCGCGGCCAGCTTTTCAGGATCAACTCCTATACCCTTCAAATTACTATCTGGCGGAGAAGCGACAAACCTCTTGGGTAAAACATCATCGCGATGGGAAAATCCCTCCCGCAGATTAAAAATTCTAGCCAAGGTAATCCCTCGTTCGGCTGTCTTCATTAACTTCCAAGTGCTCATGGGCCAGCCCGTAACTGCTTCTACTGCCTTAACTATATGCTCATTTTCCCAGGGGACAAAAAGGCAAAGCCCCAAATAGTTCGGCAAATGGCGCCACAATCCCACTTGGTAAACCATACGCGCTTTGCGCCCACTCAATTCATATACCGGAACCGATTCAGCATAGCCAATCCGCTCCCACTCCGCCAGCTTCTTATTAACCACATCATCATGGATACCAGTGCAATGATCAGCACCAGTAGCATGAATACTATAATGCAGCCCCATTCCTTGCTTATAGCGAGGTTCATGCATGGGAATCTCTTCCCCCTTTACTTGCATAGCTAATTCTTCTGCACCCTTCCCGATCCTTTGGGCAGCCTTCTTAGTCCCTTCCGCCAGAAGATCTCCTATCCCCTGCCGCAAAGCAATTCTCTCCACCATCTCGATCATTGCTTCAGCATTACCAAAATTAAGCGCTAATCCTCCGGTATCTTGAAGGGTAAGAATCCCCTTCTCCAGACATTCCATAGCAAAAGAAATGGTAACTCCAGTGGAGATCGTATCCAATCCATACCGACCGCAAAGCTCGTGGGCCTTCATAATGGCCTCTACTTGGTCTATGCCACAATTGGAGCCAAAAGCAGCCAAAGTCTCATACTCAGGCCCGCCATAAATTGCATCTACCCGCCAGGGCTTTTCAATCCTGACCACTTTCTTGCACCGGACCGGACAACCAAAACAACTTTCCATCTTGACCACATACCCTTTTTTATACATGCTCTGGGCCATAATATTTTCTACCTGGGGAAACTTTCCGTCCCGGAAATTACGCACCGGTAAGTTCCCGGAAGCTTCATAATAATCCATTAAAGCCCCAGTCCCATATTGCCAAAAATTAGTCCTGGCTTTAAAATTTTGTCCCATCCACCGAGCTAACTCCCGAAGCTTATCTCTATCCGCTATTTCAGGGGCTGCCGTACCCCTCACCGCAATCGCTTTCAGGTTCTTGGAACCCATTACCGCACCCATTCCCGTGCGGCCAGCCACGTGAGTTATATCATGGGCTATAGCTGCATACCTCACCATCCTTTCTCCCGCCGGACCAATGGCCGCCACCCGGACGTGATCATCACCAAGTTCACTCAACAAAGCCTTACTGGTCTCAGCCACCTCCAACCCCCAGAGGCTTCGGGCAGAACGTATCTCTGCCTTTCCGTCTTTAACCCAGAGATAAACAGGATTTGCTGCTCTCCCTTCCAAAATAATGGCATCATATCCTGCCCTTCTCAGCTCGGCTCCCCAATAGCCTCCCGCCTCGCTCTCCCCAAAGACCCCCGTGAGTGGCGATTTGGCCCCCACACTGTGGCGTCCGCTTCCCGGAAAAGGGTGTCCTGTCAATGGGCCTAAGGCGAAAATCAGTTTGTTCTCTAGCCCTAAAGGGTCTGTTCTGGCGGGAACTTCTTGCAAGAGGGTATAAATGATAAATCCCCGGCCACCTAAATAAAGCTTATAAAACTCCTCCGAAAGGTCCTCCACTTTTATCTGTCCATTCCCCAAATTAACCCTTAATATTTTTCCGTTATATCCTTTCATTAAGTCGTCCCTCATTAAATATGGGTTTTGCTATCCTAATGATTAATGATCCTCTAAATTTTCTCCCATTTGCGAAATAAGTCTCAAATAAGCCATTATTCTTTGCCATCATTTTCTTATAATTTAAGGCATAGTTTGTCAAGCTTTTTTGAAAAGTGTGTTAGCCTTTTTTACTAACCGTCTATCATTTTTTGCTCACAATTATCGCCCACTTGGAAGGGAAAGAGGCCAGCTTCTTTCCTTTCCACCTAAATTAGCTATACACTTTAAAAGTGAAAGACGGTCAGTTTCTCCAAGCCTTGACGGCAGGGAATTTTCTGGAGTATATTTATTATAGAAAAAAATTAAAGAAAGGATTTTTTGTGAGCAAGGCTCTAAAAAATAAAAAACCACGCACCATCGAAGAGTTAAAAAAAGCTAATTATCCATGGCGGACCGTGAAAGAGGAATTGCGCAAAAATTTAATAACCATGATTCAGCGGGGTGAAGAATTATTCCCTGGCATTATTGGCTACGAAGATACGGTGATCCCGCAGATTGAAAATGCCATTCTTTCAGGCCAAGATATTATTTTTCTTGGTGAGCGAGGCCAGGCTAAAACTCGGCTTATTCGTAGTTTGGTAAATCTCCTAGATGAAGAGATTCCGGCCATAGCCGGCTGTGAAATAAATGACCATCCTTATCAACCAATATGCAAGAGTTGCCGGGAGAAGATTAAAGCTTTGGGAAATCGTACCGAAATCGTCTGGCTGGGAAGAGAATATCGATATGGGGAAAAATTAGCTACTCCAGACGTAACTATCGCAGATCTAATTGGAGAAGTAGACCCCATTAAAGTTGCCGAAGGACGCTATCTCTCAGATGAATTAACCATTCACTATGGCCTGATTCCACGAACTAATCGCGGCATATTTGCCATCAACGAACTGCCGGATTTGGGCGAAAAAATCCAGGTCGGCCTTTTCAACCTCATGGAAGAAGGAGACGTGCAAATTCGGGGCTATAAAGTACGCCTCCCCTTAGACATTTATCTCGTGGCCAGTGCCAACCCAGAAGATTACACTAACCGTGGCCGAATTATTACTCCTCTTAAAGATCGTTATGGCGCCGAGATCCGTACTCATTATCCTAAAACCTTGGAAGCTGAAATCCAGATTATGGAACAGGAACGAAACAAATTTAATGATGACGGTTATTTCCGTACCTATGTTCCTCATTATTTAAAAGAACTCATTGCCGAAGTAACTTCTTTGGCCCGTCAGTCTCCGGAGATAAATCAACGTTCAGGGGTCTCTGTTCGTGTCTCTATCGCCAATTACGAAAGTATAATCAGTAATGCCTTACGCCGTGCTTTGCGCTTGGGTGAAAAAGAAGTTGTTCCGCGTATTAGCGACCTTCCCTATCTGGCTGCTTCTACCGAAGGTAAAATAGAATTGGAATCAACAGAAGATGATCGCGCCCGGCATCTTATCGAAAATCTTATTGCCAAGGCAACTCTGAATATCTTTAATCGCTATTTTGATGTGCATCAGTTTGATACCCTTTTAGCCAAATTTAAGACTGGCTGGTCCATGGAAGTCTCGGAAGGAATGAAATCCTCTATTTATGAGGAAAAAACAAGGGAAATGCAAGGGATCGAAACAGAAATAAACGGACTTTGGGAAGGTCTAAAAAAACTGCAATGTGACCAGAGTCCTGCGGCAATCGCCTCTGGCTTGGAATTCATTTTAGAAGGATTATACCTGCATCATCGTTTACAAAAAGAGAAATTATCGGGCAAAACCGCTTACCATGGTTAACTCTTTCATCGCCAAAAGTATAAATTTAGAGAGGAAAAAAAATGGCCCCTTTAAAAGGATCGAGCGAAGGGGAAACCCCTTCTCCTGAATCTTTGAACGAATTAATGAAGCTGCTTTTAAAACTAAATAATAAGCTGCGCGAAAAGCTCTCTCCGCGTCCCAAGAAAATTGTCCCAGAAAAAATGGACGTGGTAATTATTATTATGACCAATCAAGAAGAAAAAGCCAAAGCCGCAAAGAACACCAAAAGTGAAAAAAGACAACCGCCCAAGGACGACTGGATAAAAAATCTCATTGAAGACATTGAGAAAAATACTTCTTCTCCCTAGCTCTCAAAAAATTGGTGATGAAAAGAGATGGTTGTGGTTCCACCTCCGCCCGGAGGAAAATCTCTATTTTTTATTAAATCTCCTGGATTTTCCATCGCCCCCTTCTAAAGTAAGGTGGTTTAATCTTGTCTAAGATGCTCACTCTTTAGGACGAGTCAAGGAGATTTAACCTGTCTGTTAGGTTTTTTCCCTTGACATTATTTTTTTCTATTTAATTATTTTTATATTTAAGTTTGAGAAATTTTATTAAAGGAGGTAAGGGAAAATGAAAAAAAATCTTATAATTGGCTTTTTGATCTTCTGCCTTTTCTTTGCCTTACATTCGCCAGTAATGGCTAAAGAAAAATTAAAGATTGGCGTAATGCATTCCATTACCGGCGCCTTCGCTCTGGCCGGAGGCCTTGCCGGGCAACGTGGGGCATTAATAGCTATCGATATGTGGAATGCGCGCGGTGGTATTTTAAATAAGTATGAAATAGTACCCGTAGAGGCTGACGCCCAATCTAATCCCGACGTAGCGATTCGGGAAGCTGAACGCCTGATTAATGTTGAAAAAGTACCTGTGATTGTCGGCATTTATTCCAGCGGTATTGCCGTCCCCTTAGCCCCTATTTGTGAAAAGAATAAGACCATCCTCTGGATTACTATCTCCATCTCGGATAAAGTTGTTGAGGGCAGAAATTTAAAGTATGTATTCCGTCCCCAAGCTATGGGTTCTCAATGGGGATATAGCTCAGTTGAATTTCTCAAGGACAATGTGGCTAAACTTGGCTATAAGAACCCCAGCGAAATAAAAGTAGCTGTCATCTACGAAGATGGGCCCTATGGAGTTAGTGTCAAAACGGCAAATTTAGCGCAAGCGGAAAAATATAAATTGAAGGTAGTTCTTACGGAAGGATATGATCATAAAACTAAAGATCTCTCTTCGTTAGTCCTAAAACTGAAAGCGGCTAAACCAGATGCTGTCTTACATACTGGGTATTATCCGGACATTGTTCTCTTCATGCGCCAAGCTCGCGAATTGGGGTTCAAAACTAAAGCCATTATCGGTCATGGCGCAGGCTATGCTAACTTTCCAAACCTGGAAGCGCAATTGGGCAAAGAGTTAGTGCAATACGTCTATAATATCGATCCAGCTCCCGCGCAAAATTTAGATAAGAGTAAATTACAAAAGGAGATTGGGCCCATCATCGATGAATTTTTGAAACGTTATAATGAGAAATATAAGGAACCTTCTCCTCCGGCTCATGCCACGATGGGTTTTGGTCACACCTGGGTCCTCCTCCAGACTTTGGAACATGCTGTAAAAAAATACGGTACGCTTACACCGGACAATATACGTAAAGCGGCTTTAGAAATTGACATTCCGGAGGGAGGAACTCCTTCAGGTTATGGAGTTAAGTTTGCTCCTCCCGGCCACAAATACGCAGGACAAAATTTGAAATGTTATCCCGTGGTGATGCAATGGGTCAAAGGTAAGGTAGAAATTGTTTGGCCCAACGCCTTGAAGACCATAGAAGCTAAGCTTCCTGCCCCGCCAGATTGGCCTTTGGCTGCCAAATAAGCAAAAATATTCATGTGTATGCAAGGGCCAGAAGACCTATTTTCTGGCCCTAAACTCAAAAGTATATTTAAATTTTTATGCTGGAAATTAAGCAAGTTGATAAATTCTTTGGCCATTTTCAGGCTTTAAAAAAGATTAACCTAAAAGTCGAAGAAGGAGAGTTTCGAGGCCTTATCGGCCCCAATGGATCTGGAAAAACTACTATATTTAATGTTATCTCGGGTGTTTTTCCGGCCTCCGCTGGCCAAATAAAATTTTTGGGTGAAGATATCACGCACTTCGCTCCTGACCGGATTTGTCACGCGGGTATTACCCGTTCTTTTCAAATCCCCCGCCCCTTTAAAGAAATGACCGTCATCGAAAATGTAATGGTCGGAGCTCTCTTTGGCAAGGGCAACACAAGAGTGAATATCGAAGCGGCCAAAGCAGAAGCTCAGAAGTGGTTAGATTTTGTAGGATTAAAGATTGATGAAAAGACAATGCCTGGAGAGTTAACCGCAGGCAACCTAAGGCGTCTTGAGTTAGCACGGGCATTAGCCAGCCATCCGCGCCTTCTTTTAGCAGATGAGATAATGAGTGGCTTAAATCAACAAGAGATCGAACAAGCTTCCCAAGTTTTGAAGAAAATACGAGAAGAAATGAAAATCACCATTATCTGGGTAGAACATATAATGGGTGCCTTGATGAATTTAGTTGATTGGGTTACTGTATTAGATTACGGGCAAATTATAGCCGAAGGTACACCCGAAGAAGTTTCCCAAAATCCCAAAGTTATTGAGGCCTATTTAGGAGAAGAATAGACGATCAAGCATGCTGGAAATTAAGAACTTAGACGTTTTTTATGGCGAATTTCAAGCCCTCTTTGATGTTTCTTTGAGGATTGATGAAGGAGAGACAGTAATTACAGTCGGCCCTAATGGGGCGGGCAAATCTACCCTCTTGAAGACTATTTCAGGTTTGCTCCGCCCCCGCACAGGTTCGATTACCTTCTTAGGCCAGAGGATAGATGGGCGGCCGGCGCATGAAATCGTCGAACTGGGAATCGCCCACGTTCCGGAAGGAGGGCGCCTCTTCCCCCAGCTTACTGTTTTAGAGAATCTCAAGGTTGGTTCTTACTTAAAAAAATCGCGCAATGAATTTGCCTCGGCTATAAAAGAAATTTATCAACTTTTCCCTATCCTTGATGAGCGGAAGAGGCAATTAGCTGATACTCTAAGCGGTGGAGAAAGGCAAATGTTAGCCATTGCCCGGTGTTTAATGTCCAAGCCCAAATTAATTCTTCTGGATGAACCTTCTTCGGGCTTAGCCCCGCGAGTTGTCTCCCGTGTCTTCGAATTTGTATCCCAAATCAAATCTCAAGGATATGCCATTTTAATGGTTGAACAAAACGTGCGGAAGGGGTTGCAGCTCTCTGATCGAGCTTATCTTATGGAGTCTGGGCGCATGGTTAAAGAAGGAACAAAACAGACCTTTGCGGATGATCCTTATATAAAAAAGGTTTACATTGGACTTTAATCTATGATTGAGCTTTATGCCAATGCCATAGTTAATGGAATTCTTTTAGGAGGCGTTTTCGCTCTTCTCGCTTTCGGAATGAATTTAATCTTTGGGGTAGTTAAGATTATTCACCTAGCCTACGGCCAATGCGTAATGTTAGGGATGTACTTTGTGTACACCTTGGCTGTTCAATTGCACATGCCTGTTCTTTTGGCCTGTCTCCTCACCCTCCCGGCAATGGCCGTTTTCGGAGCTATTTTGCAATGGCTAGTGATCAATCCTTTGCTAAAAGCCAAGGCCAACCCTTTAACCCAACTTTTAGCCCTAGCGGGCTTGACTATTGTGGTGGAGAATTTAGCCCAAGTGACTTGGGGAGCGGACCTGCGAGGTATAAATATTCAGCTTCCCTTAATCAATGTCGGTGATATTTACTTGCGGACCTCTAACCTGATTGCCTTTTTAGGGGCTTTAATTACCCTCTGGGGACTTTATTTATTCCTTAACCGAACTTACTTAGGTTTGGCCATCCGATCCATTGCTCAGGATGTAGACAGCGCGCGCCTTATGGGCATAAATCCTGAAAAAATTTATTATATAACCATGGCCGTCGGCGGTTTACTCACTGGTTTAATTGCTGCTTTCTTCTCGCCCATCTACGCGGTTCATCCTCACTTTGGCGGAAGTTTTACTATGTTGGCTTTTATCATCGTCGTCTTGGGCGGAATTGGCAACCTGTTGGGCGGATTCATTGGCGCTTTCGTCATCGGAATTGTCACCTCCCTTTCTGCCGTCGTGACCTCTACGGAGATAGCCGATATTATCACTTTAGTTATTTTTATAGCCGTGATTCTTATTCGGCCCCAAGGACTTTTGGGTATCAGAATTTCCAGATAGGAGGTTTTATTTGCGCTTCTATTTGCGCTCGGAGTTAATCTTAATTATTATCTTTGCTGCGATAATTGCTTTCCCTTATCTTCTTCCTTCTCCCTACTTGATCCATATTGGCACCTTAATCTTTATCTGGTCTTTCATTACTACTTCTTGGTCTTACATGGGTCGTTTCGGTCTCGTTTCTTTGGGTCATGGAGCTTTTTTAGGGGTAGGAGCATATACTTCCGGCCTTCTTTTTAATGCTTTCGGACTCTCGCCTTGGATCGGGATGCTCATGGGAGGGATGGCCGCCGTTATTTTAGCTATCATCATTGGATACGGTTGTTTCCGCTTTGGGGTTATTGGTGATTATTTTGCCTTAGTGACTTTAGCTTTGGGAGAAGTAGTGGCTTTGACCATAATTGCTTTCCGCGATATCACAGGCGGCTCCCTGGGATTTACCCTAAAATCCAAAGGGACCTCTTTCTGGTACTTCCAATCCGAAGAGAAAATTCATTTTTATTATGCTTCCTTAGCTTTTTTGATTCTCGCTCTCCTCATTTGGAAATGGATCGATCGGAGTAAAATGCAAAAAGCTTTGCGGGCAATTGGGGAGGATGAAATTGCTGCTTCTACCTTGGGCGTCCCCATTATTCGCTATAAGATGATCATCACTATAATTAGCGCTTTCATGACCGCTATCGGGGCCGTACTTTATGCCCAATACATTACTTATCTTAATCCCCATACCCTTGCGGGCGTAGCGCCGTCATTGGAGATTGCTTTTAAAGCTATTTTGGGCGGAATGTTTAGTCTATGGGGGCCCACTATTGGGACGGCGTTGACAGTCTCCCTGGAAGAATATTTTCGGGTAGTCTATGGGGGAACCTTTGTTGGTTTTTCGCAAATTATCTACGGACTGGCCCTGGTCCTTTTAATAATCTTTCTCCCCAAAGGAATATACGGATCCTTAGAAGCCTTATTTAAACGAAACAAAAGCCGTTAAAAATTAAACTCCTCCGCCCTCTTCTTTCTTTCTTCCTCGGCCCCTCTCCCCAGTGAGACTGAGTACCAATCTGTAGGCAAAGTAGTTAGGCAATAGGGTACTCATGCTGAATCAAGATTTAAAACGTAGGACAAGGGCTTGCCCCTTGCCGGCATCGGCAAGCCATAAAGGCTTGCCCTACGAATTTCCTCCCTTGCCCCCTGGCCTCTTAGGCTTCTCAGGATTCAGACTCCCAAGTGAAGGTGGCTTCCCTTCTAGACTTCGGTGGAGCGCTCTTGCCCACCTTCACTTTTCAAAAAATAGTGATTCTAAAAGATTAATTGCCAGAACTTTATAAAGAGGCCAGGGGGTGAATGAGGGAGCATCGGCGGGAGAAGAAGGAGTAAAAA
>FWPU01002738.1_pt1 | contig 47114 bp, 42 predicted proteins | sample 2228361 | NCBI WGS metagenome assembly FWPU01 (sample SAMEA103939777, study PRJEB20133) | metagenome
CGTGCCCTTCCAGCAAAGCGCTGTTGCTCTAACCGATTATAACTTTAGCAGAGAATCAAGATACGAGGGCCCGATCGGAAGATCGGGCCGCTCGCGCGCGCGTCAACGAAGCGCTGTTCGCATCGCGATTGAAAACGCGCACATCTAAACCCCGATGCGGTTTATCGTCCGCGCGCACGCGCGAACGATCGCGCATCATTACAGCGCGCCTCCGGAAATGCATCCAATTTTGGACGTCGGCCAGCTGCGAACCCCCGTCCCTTTGACCTCTGCGCCGCCGTGAATTAGAATCATATTTAAATAGACGGCGATGGAGCTCGCCGAACCAAAAGCCTTTGGCTGATGGCTCCTTCCAGACGGAAGGAGCTTTTGTTTTTTATCGCAAATCCCGTGTCGGGTGGGAGATAAATGGACTGGATCGGTGGAGAACTGGAGCTGGCCCTCAATAAAGACGATTGTCCGATCTGCACCATGCTCGACGAAGTCGAGGAGAGATTCTTTTTCTGGTTCTGTTTGGAGGGCATCGGCGACGGACGGACTCGAGATGCGCTGCTCTCGCGGGGAGAAACCTTCTGTCGGCCGCACGCGAAGCGCCTGATCGAGGCGGTCGGCAAAACCGGGCGCCGCTTCAGCGCGGCGCTTATGACGCAGGAGATGATCGCGCACGCCGCCCGCGATCTGCCGAGCGATGGCGGAGGCAAAGTCCCGAAAGGAGCTTTTCAATCTCGGCGGGCAGAGGGCGGTTGCGCCGCCTGCCGGTCCATGGACGAAAGCGAGGCGAACTTCGTCGGCATATTTGCGCACTACTTGTCGGATCCCCACTTCTCCGAACTTTATGGCCAAAGCTTCGGCCTGTGCCTCGAGCACCGCGCGATGGCCGCATCGGCCGCCCGCAGCGGTCGAACAAAAAAGCTGATCGCGCAGGCTGAAAGGGAAAAGATGCGGCAGCTCTACGACGAACTCGAGGAATACGTCGCGAGCATCCGCGCGGCTGCCGGCGCTGCCTCGGGCGAATTCGAAGGAGCCGAAAGCGACGCGTGGAAGAGGGCGCTGATGAAGCTTTCCATCCGCGGAAGCGGCCATCTCAAGGGGTGATCGAAGTGCTAAACGAAAACCAGAAAAGGTCCATCTCTTCGACGCTCCATTTCCTCGAAATGCTTGTGGACGAGATAGAGCGCCTGATGGATACGCCTCCGAACCACGGAATATTATTTGAGTATGAGCTTCCGGACGCCAGGAGGGCTTTCGCGATTCAGCGGCGATTGAACGAGCTGAAAAAAAGGATGAGGATCGTCAAGGGCATTTTCGATCTCGAGGCACGGCCAGTGGATGTCGGCCGGGCGATCGCTGGCAAGCTGGCCGTCGCCTGGGAAGCGGTTGAGGACACGATGCCGTCGCGGCTGAGGGGCTACGGCGCGCTTGAAGATGGCGACGCGGCCAAAGTTGAGGAACAGCTCTCGCCCATTGCGGAGCTCCTTTTGGATCTCAGATCGCTCGTCATCGGCGCCGAGCGGGACCGGAGCGCCGGCGATGATTCTCGGGAGACCGAAATCGGATAGACGAGGAGCTGCGTCAAGGGGCTCTCGATTGACTAGCCAAGCGCGGCTGCGTAAACTTAATATCCGGTGCGATGGGGCTCGCGCTTTACCGCCGAAGGACGGCTGATGGCTCCTACCATGCGTAGGAGCCTTTATTTTTGGAGGACAACCGTGTTTCAAGACTACGACGCGGTGAAGAAGCTGGTTTCGAAAAAGGTGGTCGATCTCGAGGAGTTCCTTCGCAAGCGCGGTTCCGATAGGCTCGCGGGCGAAGCTTCAGAGCTCGTCTCAAAGCTGGAAGAGAACTGCTTCAACCTCGTCGTCATGGGAGAGTTCAAGCGGGGAAAGACGACCTTCGTCAACGCCCTGATCGGCGCGACTCTCCTGCCCACGGCGATCACGCCGCTGACTTCGATCGTGACCGAGCTGGTATACGGCGAAGAGCTCGCGGTTGAGGTCCACTTTCTCGATGGGCGCACCAAAAAGGCATCTCTTGAGGAACTGCCGGGCTTCGTCACCGAGAGGGGAAATCCGGAAAACGTCAAAGGCGTGAAGCTCGTAAGGGCTTTCTACCCATCGCCGTACCTGCGCGATGGGGTGCGCCTGGTGGATACGCCGGGCGTCGGCTCGGTCTACGATCACAATACGGAAGTCGCCTACGACTACCTCCCCAAGGCCGATGCGGGAATATTCCTGCTCACGGCCGATCCTCCGATAAGCAAAAGCGAGCTCGAGTTCCTTTTGGACGTTAAAGAGCAGATAGGCAAGGTATTCTTCGTTCTGAACAAGATCGATCACCACACCGAGGAAGAGCGGCGCGAATCTCTCGAGTTTTGCAGGCAGTCCATCTCGAACGCGCTGGGTCTGGACGGTATAAAGCTTTTCCCGCTGTCCGCGCGGTGGGCTCTCGAGGCGAAGACGGGCGGTGCATCGGAGCTTTTGGAAACCAGCCTTCTGCCGGACTTCGAGCGCTCTCTAGAGAAGTTCCTCGTCGAGGAAAAAGGAACCCTGTTTCTGACCTCGTCCATAAACAAAGCTCTGAGAATGGCGCAGGACGAGATCAGGGTGATCGAGCTCGAAGCGAAGTCCCTCGAGACGCCGCTCAAGCTCCTCGAGGAGCGGCTCGCGGCTTTCAGAGAGGCGATGGAAGGGATCGAGCGGAAAAAACTCGACAACCACTATCTGATGCAAGGCCAGGTCGATGAGCTCATCAAGGAGCTCGACGAGGATCTCGATCGGCTGAAGCTGGAGAAGGTTTCCGAGTTGAAAGAGGACCTTCGGCGGAAGTTCGAGACCGTCAAAAGCCGTTCCGTGAAAGAGATCGGCGAAGCCCTGGATGACCACATTCGGGCGTCGATCAAAGGGGTTTTCGATGCGTGGCGCGCTCAGGAGGACAAGTTGCTTTCCGAAAAGTTCGAGCGCGTGGCTGAGCGATTTACCGGCGAAGCCAACGCGCTCGCGCGCGAGATCGTGGAGCTCTCCTCATCGATATTCGATATTCCGCTCGCTCCGAGCGTTGAGGCGGAAGATCTCTCGAAAGAGAGCCGGTTTTATTACCACATGTGGGAGCTCACCACGACGATCGATCAAACGATAAGCGCGGTTCGCCGGCTGTTGCCAAAAGGCATAGCCGCCGGCCTGGCGCTCAAGGATGCCGAGAGAAAGCTCGCGGAGTACTTCGATCGGCAGTGCGGCAGGGTGAGATACGATTTCGTGGAGCGGCTTAAAAAGAGCCTCTTATCGCTCAAGGTTAAACTGGACGAAAAGATAGACGATACCGCCGCCGGAATCGCTTTGGCTGTCGAGCGCGCGATGGAGGGAAAGAAGAAGGGAGAAAGGGAGCTCGCCGAAGAAAAAGAACGGCTCGACGTCGAAAGAAAAGAGCTCGAAAAGATCGCGGAAGATTTGGAATCGATCGCCAAAACGAAGCTGGGAATCCAAAAGTAAGGTCCGTTCCCCGAACGGACCGAAACGTCCGTGGACATGCCGCGCGACCGCGAACGCAACCGCGCGTACGCTGCATGACCACCCAAAAATTGGTCGATTTCTGCAACTGCGCCGGAATGACGTTTGCCCGTCCGGGCGGGTGCGCGGGCAAAACCGCGCGATCGGCAACTCGGCAAATGCGTTAACGTACGCATCGCAAACATCGTTTTGATAACGCGCGAACCGGCCGGCCCGATCGGGGGATCGGGCCCTAGCTTTTCATTCCCATCCAAGAAGCTGCGACTTCCGCGCCCAAAATCACGAGGATGGCCGTCACGTCCAGCCAAATGAGCAGCGCGATTATGGCAGTGAGGGAGCCGAAGATGAAGGGTATCGTTGTGTGCCGAAGCGAAAAGCTGAAAATCACTTGGGCCACGTATACAGAGATCGCAGCGAAAATGGCGCCCGGAAGTACCTCGCGAAACGAGCGCCTCTCCGTCGGAACATACTTGTAGGCGAGGGCGATGATGGCGAAAAAAGCGGCGAAAAGGGCGACCTCCGAGAGGATAGATATCAAAGCGGCAAGTCCGGGCGACACCCCGCCGACGAACTTCACGAATATGCCCGCCAATATGCGAAGGATGCTGATGAGCACGATCAACCCGCCCGTAACGAGCGCCATGACGAGCGACGTGAGAAGGAATCGACCGTATGTTTTGGGCTTTTTGACCTCGAACGATTTATCGAGCGCGTACTGAAGTGCGCCGAACACGCCCATCCCCGCGTAGATCAGAGCCAGCGCGCCGAAAAGTCCCTCGGTGGTGGCTCCGACCCTTTCCGCGATCAGTTGCCCGAGAAACGCGGCCCCGTTGGGGATAAGCCCGTCGGCCACTGCGAGAATGGTCGACTTCGCGACGCCGACCCTGAAAAAGACGAGTAGTACGACGAACCCGAGGAGAAGCAGTGGAAACGTCGAAATGGACGCGAAAAAAGCGACGGCCGCGGCGAGAATGAAACCGCCGTTCTTGGCGAATCTGCGAAATGAATTTTTGGCGACATAAGCTATCTTTTCCACGGTACGAGGTGATCCGCCGACACCAACGTGAAAGCAAACCGCGCTTTCGCAGGGCTCGGTCGCTTCCGACGAATTCCGCTTTTCAACCCCGCGCGATCGACAAACTCTCAGCCAAGCAAGCGCCCCAGCGCTTCTTGCATCCGTCGCCCGACTATCTCTTTCTTATTCCACAAAAACGACCGTGCAGCGCTGTGTGAAGGGCCCGATCGGAAGATCGAGCCGCTAGCGCACGCGTCAATGACGCGCTGTTCGTATCGCGGACGTCGCGCGTCATCCGGTTGCCATTTGCATGTTTTTGCCAACGTGAATGCGCGCGGCCCGTTCACATCCGTTCGGGGAACGGACCGACGTATCATGCGATCGTCCAGTGGACGGGTATTCGCGGGGCTTGCCCGCGTTACTGCGTGCCAGAAAGTTGAGCTTAAAGTTTCGTATCGGCTTTGTTGGCCTTCATCTCGGCGAGGACTTCTTCCAGAGTTTCGGGACAGGTGATGGTTTCACCGTCCCCATCCTGCGATGCGGATCCGCACGAGCTTTTTTCGAGACCTTCGGCGGAAGCCGCGGGTCGATCCTCCGCTTCCCCAACCGGCGCTTCCGCTTCCGCTGCCGCCGCCTCGGCAACGGCCGAATCTTCCACAACTGCCGTACCCTCGGCCGCGCTCTCGGATGCGACAACTTGTCCGTCAGCCGACGCGCTCTCTTCCGTCCCGATCACATCGGGCGCTTCGACCTCCGCGGATTCTTCGACCTGCGCCGCGGCCCTCTTGGATTTCCTGACGCCTTTGGACGCCTTTTCGGGTTTCGCCTCGGCCACCGCCTCGATGGACGCGACTTCGGCCGAAACCTCTCCGGCCGCTTCCTCGCTCGCCGCTGCGGGCAAAGCCTCGGTCTCTTCCTCGACGCCGGCCGAGGGCGCTTCCGATTCATCCTCGGCCGCCTCGCCGGAGGCCGACTCGCAGGCCCGCTTGATGGACAGCGACACCCGGCGCCGGTCGGCGTCTATTTCGACTATCTTCGCGGTGACGACGTCACCGACGTTCAAGACGTGGTCGGGCACTTCCACGTGTCGATCGGCTATCTCCGATACGTGAACGAGCCCTTCAACTCCCTCTTTCAGCTGGACGAACGCCCCGAAAGAGGCGAGCTTCGTCACCGTTCCCTCGACGATCTGACCGACGGAGAAATCGGAAACCAGCTCTTTCCAGGGATTCTCTTGGGTCTGCTTCAAGCCAAGGGATATGCGCCCTCGCTCCGCGTCGACGTCCAACACCAAAACCTTGACCTCGTCTCCGACTTTTACCACTTCGGTTGGATGATCGACGTGCTCCCAGGAGAGCTCCGAAATGTGCACGAGCCCGTCGATCCCCCCCAGATCGACGAAAGCGCCGAAATCGACGATGCTCGAAACTTTGCCGGTCAAGATCTGACCCTTCGAGATGGTCGACAGCACCTTTTGCCTTTCGTGCTTGCGCTCTTCTTCGAGAACGGCTCGCCTGGAAAGGACCACGTTGTTCCGGTTCCGATCCATCTCGATTATCTTGCACTCAAGCCTGCAGCCCACGTACTGGTGCAGATCTTTAACCCTTCGCAAATCGACCAACGAAGCCGGCAGAAAGCCCCTCAGCCCTATGTTGAGGATCAGACCGCCCTTTACTACCTCTATGACTTCCCCTTCCACCAGGGATCCTTCGCTGGCGATGCGCTCTATATCCACCCAGACCCTTTCGTATTCGGCCCGCTTCTTGGAAAGAATCAAGCGCCCGTCTTTATCCTCCTTCTGAAGGACGAGCGCCTCGATTTTGTCGCCCACTTTCACTATCTCGTGGGGATCCACATCCGACTTGATCGAAAGCTCCCGGAGCGGTATCGCGCCTTCCGACTTGTAGCCTATGTCGACCAGTATCTCGTCTTTGTCTATCCTCACGACCTCACCGGTGACGATATCCCCGTCGTCAAAATCATTTATCGTCTGGTCGTAATCCGGTATTAGACTGTCGTCGAATATAATGCTCTCTCTGCCATCGATCTCTTTTCCCGACATATCTTCCCAAGGACCCCCCTGCTATACCGGCGCCATCCACACGCCGTATTTCTTTAGCGTCCGGACCACGCCGGACAAAAGCCGACCAATCGGCCGTCCAAAACCGTTCGTCCTAACCAAGCCGCTTGTTTGGCCGACTTTTGACTGTTTCCAAGCTTAAACGAAAACTGCTGATTGTGCAAATTTTATTTCGTTTCTTTCCAGTTGCGACCATCTGAAACTTCGACTTCGAGCGGGACGGACAGCGGAAAGACGTTCTCCATGACGTCGCGGACGACCGATTTGGCCGCGTCGAGCTCCTCGGGGGGCGTTTCCAAAATGAGCTCATCGTGCACCTGCATGACCATTCTCGACTTCAGCCCCTCTTCCTCGAGCCGGCTGTCGAGGCGGATCATCGCCAGCTTTATGATGTCCGCCGCGCTGCCCTGGAGCGGCGCGTTCACGGCAAGGCGCTCGCCGAGGCTTCTGGTTCTGCGATCCCCGCTCGCGATCTCCGGAATCGGGCGTCGGCGCCCCAACGCGGTGAGGGAGTAACCCCTCCTCCTCGCCGATCCGATCATTTCATCGACGAATTCCGCGATGCGGGGATGGCTGCTGAAATAGCGGTCGATGTACTCCTTGGCCTCCCTCTGAGATATGCCGAGCCGCTCCGCGAGCCCGAACGGGCTCATTCCGTAGAGCACCCCGAAGTTTATAACCTTGGCGATCCGCCTCATTTGTGGCGTGACCTGCTCCGGAAGGGCGCCGAAAATCCTCTGGGCCGTGGCCGAGTGGATGTCGACGCCGGCCTTGAAAGCCTCGATGAGCAGGGGCTCCTGCGAGAAATGCGCGAGCAGCCTGAGCTCTATCTGGGAGTAATCCGCGGCCACGAAGCGGTCGCCTTCCCGGGCCGGAACGAATCCCTCCCTGATGCGGAGCCCGAGCTCCGTTCTGACCGGGATGTTCTGCAGGTTGGGATCGTGGCTCGAAAGGCGGCCGGTGGACGTCCCCGCTTGATTGAAGGTGGTGTGAACGCGGCCGGTGCGGGGATTTACGAGCTTCGGCAGCACGTCCACGTAAGTGGATTTGAGCTTCGCTATCTCCCTGTAATCGATCACCTTCGCCACGATCGGATGGGCGTTGAGAAGCTTGAGGAGCACCCTTATGTCGGTCGAGTATCCCGTTTTCGTTTTTCGATCGGCCGGAAGGCCGAGCTTCTCGAAAAGCACGTATCCCAACTGCTGCGAAGAGCTTATGTTGAACTCCGTTCCGGCCAGCGAGAACACCTCGCGCTCTATCTCTTCGAGCAGGATCTCCATCTCTTTAGAGAGCCGCTCAAAATGCTCGACGTCTATCCCCACGCCCGCGCGCTCCATCTTCGCGAGGACCTTGGCGAGGGGGATTTCGACCTCGTCCAGCAGCTTGAGCATTTCCTCCTTAATCAGCAGCTCCTCGAGGAGCTTCGCGAGCTCCAGGACGGCGGCGGCTTTTGCGCCGAACTCCTCGCCTTCGAACACTTCCGGCAGCTTGCGCTTCAGATGAAAAGCGGTCAGCTCCTCCAGCCCGTACGAGCGCCCCGGATAATGGAGATAGGCGGCCAGCAAAACGTCGAACGATATCCCTCTGAGCTCCACTCCTTCGTTGCGGAAGCAATGGATCGCCTCTTTGCAATCGTAGAGGATCTTCTTGGGCTTCGGGTTCTCCATCTCCTCCCCGAGAATCCCGAAGAAGCGCCGCCTGTCGCTTTCCTCGAGCGGCGCCCTCGCGACGTAAGTCGCTCGCTCGCCCGGCAGGGCGAAGGCCAGGGATGCGACTCGCTTGTCGATCGATTCTCCATCCGCGGCTATATACATCGCGTAGCGCTCGCAACCCGAGAGCTTCCGCGCCATTTCTCCCAGATCGTCGAGGGTCAGCTCCACGGCCTCGACCGACTCCGACTCCATGACCTGCACATCCGCGTCTCCGGACGGCTTAAGGCCGAAAAAGCGCTCCAGCAGGGTGTTGAACTCGAGATAGGTGAAAACGCTCCTCACTTCCTCCTCATCCCAGTTTCCGAGCTCGAAGTCCTCAAGGTCGACGTCGATCGGGAGCTCCGTCTCCAGGACGGCCAACCTCTTCGAGAGCCTCGCTTCGGCCGAGTGCTCCTCGAGCGCGCGTTTGAGCTTATCGCTTTCCAGCCGGCCGACGTTTTCAAGGAGGTTCTCGACCGTTCCGAATTCCCGGATCAGCTTCGCGGCGGTCTTGTCTCCGATGCCCGGAACGCCGGGAATGTTATCGGACGCGTCGCCTTTAAGCGCCAGAAAATCGACGAACCGTTCGGGCGGCACCCCATAGCGCTCGATCACCGCCTCGCGGTCGTAAATCACGATGTCGGAGATGCCTTTCTTGGTCGTCATTATCTTTACGCCGTCGCTCACGAGCTGAAGCGCATCCTTATCCCCGGTGACGATGATGACCTCGTTATCGCGCTCGCTGGCCCTCTTCGCGAGCGAGGCGAGCACGTCGTCCGCCTCGTAGTTGGGCACTTCGAAAATCGGAATTCGAAGCGCCCGCAGTACGTCCTTGACCAGCTCGAACTGAGCGGGCAGCTCGTCGGGGGCTTCGGGCCTGTGGGCTTTGTACTCCGCGAAATGCTCCTTCCGAAACGAAGGGCCCCTATCGAAAGCTACCCCCACGACGTCCGGCTTTTCCTCCCTCATGAGCTTCAAAAGCATGCTCGTGAAGCCGTAAACCGCGTTTGTCACGCGCCCCGTGGAGGTCATGAGGGTCGTCGGCAGCGCAAAAAAAGCCCGGTAAACCAGGCTATTTCCGTCGATCAAGATGATTTTTTTGCCCACGCAAGACTCCCCTGAAAGGTTTCCATTAATTTTACCGCACCCGCACCCGCTAGTCGATGGGCCTGGGGCGGCGAGGGCTAAAAGGGATGGCGATCGGAATCCGCGCGCTCTGGAGCCCGCGGCCTTTTGCCCGGAAAAATCGACGGGGATGCCCTCGAACTGCCATCGAGAGGAGCCCGCAAGCGCGGCGGGGCCGCCGACGTCCCGGGCTCACGAGAAGGCGAAATCCTTCTCGCTGAAGAGATCCAGGCAGGCGTCCACGGCATCGGGGTCGTAAAGGATGCCCCTGTTTTGCGCAATCTCCTCGAGGGCGCGGTCGATTCCCAGAGCCGGCCTATAGGGCCTGTGCGATGCCATAGCCTCGACCACGTCGGCCACCGCCAAAACCCTCGCCTCGATGGCGACTTCCTCCCCTTTCAGGTTATCAGGATATCCGCTGCCGTCGATCCTTTCGTGGTGCTGAAGGACGATCTTGTCGATCGGCCACGGAAAATCGATCGTCCTCACGATGTCGAAGCCGTATCGGCTGTGCATCCGAATCAAGCTCATCTCGGTCGGCGTGAGCTGCCTCGGAGCGCTCAGGATCTCGGCGGGGATGTAAATCTTGCCGATGTCGTGGACGACGGAGGCCATGTACACCGCGTGGATCTGCTCTTTCGGCAAGCCCATTCCGACGGCTATAGCCCTGGCGAGCTTGGCCACGCGCTGCTGGTGTCCGGCCGTATACGGATCGCGGGCCTCCATTATCGATGCGAGCGTCTTCACCGTGCTTCTGAGCATCTTTCTCAACTTCCTGACGCTCCGCTTGAGCTCCTCCTCGGCCTTCTTGCGCTCCGTGATATCTCTGACGTACTCTATGACGCCGGTTAGACGGCCCGATTCCTCGTCGTAAAGGGGGAAGGTGAAGAGATCGAGCCAGCCGGCGTTCACGCCATTTGGACCGCTTTTCGGAACCACGTCGTAAGCGGGAGCCCCCGTCCTCAAGGTCGCCAAACTCGGGCACCTCTCGCAGGGTTCGCTGCGGTCGTGATATGCCTCGTAGCATTTTTTGCCCACCAGAGGCATGTTGTAGCGGTGCCACTTCTCGAGCGCGGGATTTACCTTGATTATGTTCAGATCGGAGTCCAGCACGCTCAAGCCGTCCTGAATGCTCGAAAACACGCTCTCCAGGAAGCGCTCGTTAGCCATCAGCGCCTCCTCGAATCGCTTTCTCTCGGTGATATCGCTCAAGAAATTTAGCGTCGCGGGATCTCCGTCCCACGAGACCAGGACGACGTTTATCTCCACCCACTTCACGTTCCCGGCCTTATCGACGATCCTGAACGAACAAACTTCGGGAACCTTTTCGCCCCTGAGCCGCTTCAGATGCCTCTCCGCCACCAAACGCCTATCTTCCGGGTGTATGAAATCGGTGAACGGCCTCGAGGAAAGCTCCGCTTCGGAATAACCGCTGATCTCGGTGGCTTTTGGGTTCGCGAATTTTATCCTCCCCCCTTGAACGACGACGATCGCCTCGTTCGCGTTGTCCACCACCAGGCGATACTTCGCCTCCGACCGTCCACAAATGTCCGCCTGGCTCTCGGATGGCCTGACGCTTTTCGGGCGCGACTCGCCTGGCGCGTTCATTTCTCCCAGCCTGCGAACAGTCGCTTTGCTTTTCATCGCCTTCCCTCGTCAAAAAATCGCATCGTCCTTTTTTTCGGCTTCTGGCGGGAAATCTTTAGCAACTGCTCGGGGTTTAGACGTCGCCCAGCCTTAGGGTGGCATAAAAAATGAGCCCCGCTGGTGGCGGAGCTCATCGAAAACATCGAAGCCGCGCTAGACCACAACGGCATCCGACTCATAATCGAGGATCGCCTCGAAAAGCTCCTCGTCCTTTTTGTCGATGGTGGGGATCCCGGTGACCCTCTCGCACCTCTCGGTAAGAGACGCGAGATCGCTCCTGGAGAGCAAGTCGAGCTTGAATTTCCGGTTACCGGCCATGAGCTGCTTCAGGCCCGTGCCTATGCGATTGATGAAGTAAGTGTAGAGCCCCACCGCGCTCCACGGAATCTCCTTGCCCACGGCGTCGCCGTACTTTTCCTTGAGCTCGTAGTAGCTGACGAAGAACTGCTCCGGCTTCTTGCCGTAGAGATCGGCGAACTTGTGCGGGAGATCGTCCGCCTCGGCCAGCCGCGCGAAGTAATCGGCTTTCATAACCGCGGTGATGGGAGAGCGCGCCATCGCGACGGCTTTGAAGAACGGGCCGTCGCCGAAGTTGGACATCGCTATCGCCTTGAAGATCTGGGTTTCGTCGATGATGCCGCCCGCTATCGCCATGCCGGGGACGTACTTGCCCTTGCTCTTCAAGATCTGGGCGCCCTTGAGCACCTGGGCCGCCAGGTAGAGGGTGGGCGTTGAGCACTCGTGCATCATCGGCACCGGACTCATTCCGGTTCCCCCGCCGGCCCCGTCGAAGGTCAGGAAATCGACCTTCGCCTCGGAGGCAACTCTGAGGGTGAAGGCGACGGCGGCCGGATTGTAGGCGCCGGTTTTCAAGAAGACGCGCTTGGCGCCCTGCGCGCGGAGCCACTTCACGTCCTCGATGAACGGTATCTCCTCCGGCATGCCCACGCGGCTGTGGCGCTCGAACGACTCGAACATGCGCGCCTTGAAGGCCGCTTGGACGGCCGGGTCCTCCGGATCTGGAAGGACGACATAACCGCGGCTTTTCAGCAGCAGCGCCTTGTCGAGGTCGAAGATGCGCACCTCGCCCCCGATGGCTTTGGCTCCCTGGCCCCATTTCCGTTCTATAATGTTGACGCCGAGCTCCTGGATCGCGTAGAGATCGACTCCGCCGCGCTGATCCTCGACGTTGGTCTGCACCGCGATGTCGCCGTGCGTTCCGTCCCAGAATTTTCGGTATGTTTCGACTCGGTATTTGAGGTCTTCGGAGTATTTGACCAGCCCGTTCTCGTAGCGGCTCTTCGGATCCATGCCGCAAACGTTCTCGCCGACCGTCATTATCGTGCCCGATATGGCCGCCCCTATGGCCAACCCATCCCAGTTGGAGTGAGCTACCGCGGTCGACCCCAAACCCGCGATTATCACGGGAACCTTTATGGGAACGCCGCCGGCGTTGCTCGTTATATCGGCGTTTGGAAAGATCGCCTTGTCGGAATCCGCCTCGATTCCTTCCGCCCCCTGCAGGGCGACCATTATCTGAAGGTCTCCGAACGTCAGTCCGTAATCCTTATTGGCCCCGGCCGTAGATTTGCCGAAAGATTCCTCCTTCGGGTAAAGGACCTCCCTGCCGCGAAAAGAGCTCTTTCCGATCTCGCAAAGGATCGGACAGTCCTTTTCGCAGATCGGACACATTCCGCTCGTCGGCGAGACGTCCTTGTACCTGGTGTTCGTACCGGTCGTGGATCTGCTGTTTTCGAGAACCGACATTTCCTTTCTCCTTTCCTCCCCCTTTTCCGCCGCTTGCGCATTTAAATGCAAAACCAGCTAAACCCGCTGATAGCGGGCCTTAGCTGGCGCCTTTGCCGGATATCTAATGTGTTACAGTTGCGTTACGTCTATGTTACGATCAGGTTACACCGCTAATTTATCCGAAGCGCGTTCGCCTGTCAACCGAGCCAGAGGGAACGCCCGTCGCTCGGCCGGCGCTGCGCCGCACTTCAGCCACCAGCCCATCGGTATCGCCTTGATTCGACCGCGTTTCTCTCAGACTCCTCGAACTCTTTAAACCCATCCTCCCGCCTCGAACCGGCGCTTCGGGCTTTCCGGCCGCCGATCTCAAAGCATCCGAAGCGCTTCGGCCGGCGCATAACGCGCATAGCCAAGCCCATCCGCAAAATCGCGCGCCGTCCCTCGAAAACGACAGGCGAAACATTAAGCGAATTTAATTCCGTTTTAAGTTCCGCTTAACTCAGGTTTTGTCATAATTCGGCCGATCCTTAAGGTAGCTGGCGCAAAGGAAGCGAAAACCTCATCTCGCTTCGATTCGAGAAAGGAGGAAGCATGAGCGAGAAGCCAAGAGCCGCAAGGAAGGGACCGGCCCTCTACTACGCTATCGCGGCCCTCATCGCCGCCGTCGCCATCGGTTTAGGCGCCTGGTTCGTTCTGGAAACGAGGACGGGCGAAAGATCGGCTTACAAGGCGAGCATCCCGGAGCAGTCCAAGGGGCTCGGGGCGCCTTCCAGCTCGACCGGACCGACGAAGGGAGGATCGGCGCCCGCCAGCTCACCCGCGCTATCGGTATCCGCCAGCGACGCCGATCTGGAAAGGATCTCTCGAGAGGCGGAGCAAGACCTCGCCGAGATCGAGGGAATTCTCAACGAAGCCGACCGGATATATTCCGGGCAAGACAACGACGTCAACAACATTTGATGAAAGGAGGCATTTGAGATGAAAACCGAGCTCAGAGCCACGTTGGCCATCGCCTTATCCGCCGCTTTGATCTCCGGAAGCGCGGTTCAGGCGGCAGCGACCCCGGGACCGGAACCGGGAAAGAAAGCGCTGAACGGATTTGGAATTCAGTCCGCCCCCCGGGCGCTCGATCGGGACGCTTCGACCGACAACTCCCGGGGAAGCGACTTGAGCGCTCAGGCGGGCATCCGCCAGCGGGTAACCGATAAGGTCGCGCAAAAACTTCGCGACAGGGCGCTTTTGGCGATAGACAAAAGGATCCAGGCGCTCCAGAGGCAGCTCGAGCGAGTGCAAAACATGCAGAAGATCGCGGAAGAGGATAAGAACTACCTGGTAGCCGAAATTCAGGGAAATATAGACGGGCTCAACGCACTTAGGGCGAAAATCGAAGGAGATACCGACATCGCGACGCTCAAGGCCGACATCAAGTCCATCGTCACCAACTTCCGCATCTACGCGGTAGTCCTTCCGAAAGGGCTGGCGCTCATGGCCGCCGATAGGGCGAATTGGGGCGCCCAGCGCTTCGACGTGCTTGCGGCCAAGATCCAAGAGAGGATAGACAAGGCCGAAGCGGCCGGCAAGGACGTGACGAAAGTCCAGGAGCTGCTCGACCAGTTCAAGGCGAAGATCGCCGACGCCAAGACCCACATAGAGCGCGCCCGGGAGGCCTTCAAGTCGATGCTACCGGTCGATCCGGGCGGCGCGAAAAGCGCCCTGCAGGCCGGCAAAAGCCACCTGAAGGACGCGAGGGCCGCCTTCAGAGAGGCGATCGGGATACTCAGACAAATTGTCTCGGCGTTCAAGGAGATGAAGGCGCCGGAAACGACGTCTACTCCCTAGGCGACGTCCGCGGCCGACCAACCGGCAAGTACCGAATAAAAGGGCCGCCCTCTAGGCGGCCTTTTTTTCTGCGGCGCTTTAAAAATCCGGCACCAGGGGCATTCTCCTCTTGTGCTCGCTGGCGCGGCGCATCCCCTCGATCTTCTCCTTGACCTCCTTTGGGGCTTCGCCCGTCAGGATGTACTTATCCAGGTCCCGATACGCCAGTCCCATCTCGGCTTCGTCCGTCTGGTCAGCCCAAAGCCCAGCCGTCGGAGGTTTCTCGATAATCTCCTTCGGGACGCCGAGGTGCTCGGCCAGCCCGTAAACCTCCGCTTTCACGAGGTTTCCGATCGGCAGGATATCCACGCCCCCGTCTCCGTACTTCGTGAAGTACCCGACGGTCGCTTCGCTCTTGTTCCCGGTGCCGGCCACGATGTACCTCAAGGCGTTGGCGTGGTAATAAATGGTCGCCATCCGCAGCCTCGGCTTCAAATTGGCCTTCGCCACTCCCTTGCGCTCCGCGAGCCCCACGTCTCCGATTTCCTTCAGAAGGCCATCGTACACGGCGTCCAAGGAAACCACTTTGTGGGGAATATCGGCTTTCGATGCCAGGAGAAGCGCGTGCTCCATGTCGGCTGGATCGCTGTGACACGGCATGATCAAGCCGAGACAGTCATTTGGAAACGCCCTTTTGCACAGGCTGGCGACCGTCGAAGAATCGACGCCGCCCGAGAGGCCGAAAACCGTTCCGCGGCAGCCCGCCTCGGCGACCCTCTCCCGAATCCACTCCACGAGCCTCCCGGCGAGCACCTCGTAATCCCTCCGCACGACGAAGCGCCCCACGACACCCACCTCCGCATCCGATCCGAGCGCCGAGTCGCGGCCGAGCGCGGCGCGCTTTTCGCCGATCTCGGCGCCATCCGTCTTCGATACCGGCTTTATAGGATCGGCAAGTACCGTTTTATCTCGTACTCCGTGACCTGCGCTTTATATGCATCCCATTCGGCTTTTTTGTTCCTCATGAAGTACTCGAAGAGGTGATCGCCGAGGGCCTCTCTCAAGAGGGCGCTTTGCTCTCCGAGCTTTATCGCCTCGTACAGATCTCCCGGAAGGGAGTTTATTCCGGCGGCTATCCTCTCCTCGTCGGTCATCTCGTAGATGTTGTCGGTCGCTTCCGGCGGAAGCTCGTAGCCCCTTTTGATCCCCTCCAAACCCGCCGCGAGCATGACGGTGAACGCCAAATACGGGTTCGCCGCGGGATCCGGGCTTCTGAGCTCGATCCGCGTCGCCTGCTCCTTCCCCGGCTTATACATCGGAACGCGCACGAGGGCGCTCCTGTTCCGCCTGGCCCAGCAGACGTAAACGGGCGCTTCGTAACCCGGAACAAGCCTCTTGTACGAGTTCACCCACTGGTTGAGGACGACCGTTATTTCCGGCGCGTGCTTGAGGATGCCGGCTATGTATCCCTTGGCCACGTCGGAAAGGTGATATTGATCATTCGGATCGAAAAACGCGTTCTTGTCCCCGCTGAAGAGGGATTGATGGACGTGCATGCCGCTTCCGTTCTCGCCGAAAATCGGCTTGGGCATGAAGGTCGCATAAATGCCGTTTTCTCTCGCTATCTCCTTGACGATAAGCCTGTATGTCATAACGTTATCGGCCATCGTCAGCGCGTCGGCGTACCGAAGGTCGATTTCGTGCTGAGAAGGGGCCACCTCGTGGTGGCTGTACTCGACGGATATTCCCATGGCCTCCAGCGAGAAAATGGTGTTCCTCCTGAAGGCGGTCGCGAGATCCAGCGGGGTCATGTCGAAATAGCCGCCCGTGTCGAGCGTCTCCGGCTTTTCGCTGGAAGCGAAATAGAAGAACTCGAGTTCCGGCCCTACGTACATGGTGAAGCCCATATCCGCCGCCCTTTTGAGCTGGCGCTTGAGCACGTACCTCGGATCTCCCTCGAAAGGCTGCCCGTCCGGTTTCCTCACGTCGCAGAACATCCTGGCGACCGCGACGTCCTTGCTCCAGGGAAGGATCTGGAACGTGTTTGGATCGGGCCAAGCGACCATGTCGGATTCCTCGATCCTGGTGAAGCCCTCGATCGATGAGCCATCGAAGCCCATGCCCTCCGAGAAAGCTCCTTCCAGCTCCTGCGGAGTTATCGAAAAGCTCTTGAGAAATCCGAGAACGTCGGTAAACCAAAGCCTGATAAACTTGACGTCCCGATCTTTGACCGTCTTGAGCACGTACTCGACATCTCTCGCTGCAGTTACCGCCGACACGACATCTCCTCCTCAAGCCGTACCTCGCCCGCACCGGCACCGTCGCGCCAGCGAGCGAAATCGATTTATATTCAGCCACCATAAAGGCGGCATGTTACGCTCATGTTAAATGCGGCCGACCTCGCGGGATTTTTTGCCCGCGCGTCTCCATCGCGCCGCGATCGGGGCGAGCCCGCCTTCGCCCTCACTTCTTGAACCTATAGCCCACGTTTCTGACCGTTTCTATCAGCGATTCGTACTTGCCGAGCTTGGCGCGCAGCCTCCTGATGTGGACATCCACCGTCCTCGTGCCACCGAAATAATCATAACCCCAAACGCGGTCCAGCAGAACGTCCCTGGTCATAACCCTTCCCCTGTTGGTGGCCAAGGCCTTCAGAAGCTCGAATTCCTTGTACGTGAGGTCGACGATTTCGCCGTCCACCGCCACCTCGTAATTCGCCGCGTCTATGGTCACGCCCTCCGCCTTTATGATCTCCCCCGCCGCGCGCCCGGCTCGCCGCATCGCTACCTCGACCCTCAGCTGAAGCTCCTCCTTCGAGGAGCCTTCCCACACGAATTCGTCGACTTTTTCGATGCCGGTGAGCGGAACTCCTTTCTTCAAAACCGCAATCAGCGGAACCCCTCTTTCCCGCCAATAAACGGCGGCCGGTGGAACCTCGCCCTCCTCGATTTTCACGACCAAAGCGTCGGGTTGCCCGTTCACGGAGGCGAGCGACGGATCGCTGACCGAGACGCGGTGGCCGAGCCCCTCGAGATCGGCGGCCACGGGACCTTTCTCTTTTTTCGGCGAAACGTAAACTATGCGCATATCAAATTGATACAGGATATTCGAAAGCCGCGCAAATCGCGCCGGCGGCGCGGTTCCAAGCCGCGCTTTCGTTGCCCTCCGCGGCTCGGGGACGCGGCCGACGTCGGCATCGCCTCGACGAAAGCGACGAATCCCTTCGCTTCCGCTTTCGCCGTCGCAAAAAGAAGCTCGCGCGGCATCGGGCCGATTCGGCGCCGGTGGAGATGCTTTCGGGACGAGAAAGGCGGCGGGAGGCGATGCGACCCTAAAGCCCTAATACGCGTACAGCTTGCCGTACGGCCTGGTGGAAACGGGCGCTATTTTCAGAAACTCCGCATCCAGGATCTTTTCAGCCTCCAGATCGAGGTCGGAAGCGAACTCTTGGACGAGCGCCGTTATCCTCTCCCAGTCCGAATCGTCCAGCTTCAGAACGGCGACCTCCTTGCCGAGCTGATAGTCCTCCAGGCGACCCCTGGCGTATATGACCCCGCCGTGCATGCCCGTTCCCAGGTAATTGCCGGCGATCCCCTTTCCATCGGCGTTCAAGCCCAGCAGGATAACGGTGCCACCTGCCATGTATTCACCGAAGAAATCGCGAGCGCGGCCGCCGACGACCATCGCGGGCACCTTGTCGCGGTACGACTTCATGTGAATGCCCACGCGGTAGCCGACATCTCCCTTGATGAAGAGCTTGCCTCCGCGCATGCCGTACCCCAAAACATCGCCGGCGTCGCCGTGAACCACGATTTTCCCGGCGTTCATCGTGTTCGCCACGTGGTCTTGCGCATTTCCCCTGACGACGACGGTCGGTCCGTCCATGAAGGCTCCGAGGTCGTTGCCGGGAACACCGCTTATTTCGATCGAAACGTCGCCCCGCAGCCCGTCCGCGATGTAGCGCTGGCCAACGACGTTGACGAGTTGAACCTCTTTAGCGCCGCTCCGAACCGCGTCCCGAACGCGCTCGTTCAGCTCCCTGTAATGCAGGCCTTTGGCATCTATGATCATCGGATCGCGTAAAGCCTCCCTTCCCTGACCTCGGCGGGGATATCGGCGTGACCGAAGCCGGGCCTCAACAGCTCTTCCCTGAAGGCCGAAACGTCGATTCCCTCTCGAACCAGCCCCGAAAGGATGCCGGCGCGATCTATTTCGCCCACCGCGATGGCCCCTACCAGCCGACCGTCCTTCAAGACCATCTTTCGGTAGACATCCCCCTCCAGGCGGGCTTCGATCTCGTATCCCTCCTCCCGGGGGTCCGTTATCCCCACGTTGATCACCGGGGTGCCGAAAAGCTCGATCGAGTTCATCGATAAACCCCCGGGGAACTCGCGAGGAGCGCCGGCCATGGCGAACCCGGCCACGCGCCCCTGCACGTAAGCGTTGGGCCAGATGGGAAGCACGCGGGGCGAACCGAGCAGCATATCCCGACCCTCGGCAACGTCCCCCGCCGCGTACACGTCGGGAACCGAAGTCCGCATGGAGTCGTCGACCAGAATTCCCCTGTTTATTTCGACGGAAGAGCCCCTCACCAAATCGACGTTGGGCGCGACGCCGATCGCTATCACCACGGCTTGGCAGGACAGCTCTTTGCCGCTTTTCAGCCTAACCCCGGTTATCGAATCGGGCTCGCCGAGCACCTCTTCCACGGTATCGCCCGTCATAACGCTTACTCCGGCCCTGGCCAGGCCCCTCTCCACGATCCGGCCGGCCTCGACGTCCATGACGGCGGCCATCACCCGATCGGCCAGCTCCACGACGGTGACCTTCGCGCCCCTCTTGCGAAGGCTCTCGGCGCACTTCAGGCCGATGAGCCCGCCTCCCACGATGACGAAGTTTTCGATGCCCCGCTCGAGCGCCGCGTCGAGGCGCATGGCGTCGGCGAGCGTCGTGAAGGTGTAAACGTCGCTCTTATCCAGGCCGGCAATCGGAGGGACGAACGGCTTTCCGCCGGTAGCGATGAGCAGCTTATCGTACCCGACGCTCCGGCCGTCGGCCAGCCGAACCTCCTTGGCCCCGAAATCTATCGACTCGGCCGCGACGCCAAGGATGGCTTCCACCCCGTTTTTCTCGTAAAAATCGGCCGGCCGATAGGCCATCTTTTCGATCGCGGTCTCCCCCGCCAGGTATTCGGAGATGAGCGGCCTCGAATAGACGGCGTAGGGCTCCGCCGATATCGCGGTTATGGTCCCTTCCCTATCGACGCTCCTTATGGCCTCTATTGCCCCCACGGCGGCGGCCGAGTTTCCGATTATCGCGTACTTCATCTCGCGATCACCGCCTCCACCTCCGAGGTCCTTTCTTCGTAGACGAGCGCCCTGTTCGGGCAGTTGGCCACGCAAGCCGGCTCCGGAAGCCCGGCGCAGAGATCGCACTTCGCGATTTTGCGGCGCTCGACGTCCCTTCGTATCGCCCCGTACGGGCAGGCCGCGACGCACGTCCAGCAACCCACGCATTTTTCTTCGTCGTACACGACCGGGCCTTCGGGACTCTTGGTGAGGGCGCCGGTTATGCAGCTGAACGCGCAGGAAGGCTCGTCGCAGTGGCGGCACTGCACGGCGAACGACACCGGCCTCCGCTCCTCGACGAAGAGCCTGGGAAGGGCGCCTTCCTTTTTATGGGCCTTGATTATGTCCTTCGACCGCGAATGGGCGGTCGCGCAGTGAACCGCGCAAAGCTGGCAGTTCATGCAGACCGATTCGTTCGCAAAAATCCTTTTCATGACTACGCCCCCGCGTGCCTCACGCCCAAGATTTCGAGCTCCACCTCGTTCAGTCCGACTCCCCTCAGGTGCAGGCGATTGCCCCTCAGAGACTCGATCGCGTTTATGCCCATCCCTCCGAGCATCTCCATGATCTCGTGGCTCCAGGCGTGAACCAAGTTAACGAGCCGCTCGGCCGCGATGTCGGGGTTCAACCTGCGCTCCAGGTACGGATCCTGAGTCGCGATCCCCCAGTTGCACTTGCCCGTGTAGCATTTGTGGCACACGTGACACCCGATCGCCACCAAGGCCGCCGTGCCGAGGTAGACGGCGTCCGCCCCGAGGGCCACCGCCTTTATCACGTCCGAGCTCGAGCGAAATCCGCCGGCCGCCACGATGGAGGCCCTGTTCCTTATGCCCTCGTCGCGCAGTCGCTGATCGACCGCCGCGATTGCCAACTCGATGGGTATGCCCACGTTATCCCTGATAACCGTGGGAGCTGCTCCGGTGCCGCCTCGAAGCCCGTCGATCGCGACTATATCGGCCCCCGCCCTCACGATGCCGGAGGCGATCGCGGCGACGTTGTGAACGGCGGCTATCTTGACGGATACGGGCTTCGCGTACTCGGTCGCCTCTTTGAGGGAATAGATCAGCTGCGAAAGATCCTCGATCGAATAGATATCGTGATGGGGTGCCGGCGACAGCGCATCCGTCCCCGTAGGGATCATCCTGGTCATCGAGACGAGATCGCCCACCTTCTCGCCGGGCAGATGGCCGCCGATTCCCGGCTTCGCGCCCTGCCCTATCTTGATCTCGACGGCCGCCGCGGCGTCCAGATAGTCCTTGTGGACGCCGAATCGACCCGATGCCACCTGCACGATGGTGTTCTCGCCGTATCGGTAAAGATCGGGATGCAGCCCGCCCTCTCCGGTGTTCCAATAGATCCCGGCTTCGGAAGCGGCCCTGGCCAACGCCTCTTGGACGTTGAAACTTATCGCCCCGAGCGACATCGCGGAGAAAAGGAACGGGGCGGATAGCTCGAGCTGCGGCGCGATCTTCGTCTTGAGCGCGACGCGTCCGTTTTCCTCGGCCACCTCTATGCTGTCCGGCTTCGACCCCAAATAGGTCCTAAGCTCCATCGGCTCGCGCAGCGGGTCGATCGAGGGATTGGTGACCTGGCTCGCGTTGAGCACGAGGTGGTCCCAATATATCCGGTACGGCCTTGGATTCCCCATTCCGGTGAGGAGCACGCCCCCAGTTTCGGCTTGCTTCCACACGGCCTTCAGAGCCTCGCCGGTCCAGTTGAAGTTCTCCCTCGAAACGTGGCGGTTTTCCTCGAGGATCAACGCGCGCGTCGGGCAGAGCGTCGTGCAGCGCTGGCAGGCCACGCATTTGGAATCGTCGGACCGGATCGAACCGTCCTCGGGGTCCACCGAATGCACCTCGAAAGCGCACTGCCGCACGCAAACGCCGCAGCGAATGCAGCGCTCCTCATCCCTTATCAATCTGAAATCGGGTTGCAGCAAAGAATACATGCTCTCCGTTCCCCCGCAATGCCCTTTCATCGAAACATCCCGCGGCGACCGATCTTCCGATCGGGCCCTGCGCCGAATGGCGCCGTTTGCGCGACCTAAACGCGATAGCGCGCGCCCGATCATCGCGGTTTTCGATTTTCAATTGAACCGCCCGAACCGCTTCGCCGACCCGGCGGGCCTATCCGCGGCGGCGATTCGCCGCCCGAATCCGGAATCCGCTTTACGCCACCGTCTCTTCGGCCCTCAGCGCTATGACCGGCGCTTTTTCTCCCTTGCGCAGCAGTCCGATCACCGGATCGCCCGCCTTGGGTGCCCAAACGGAATCGAGATCCGGGCTCACCTCCCGGATAGCGGCCTCCTCGCTGGCCAGATAGAGGCGATCGTCCTTTCTCGCGGCGACCAGCGGCCTCAGCTTGACCCTGTCGTTGATCCCGATGATCCCGCCGGTGAAGCCCAAAACTATCGCGAACGGGCCGTTCAAAAGGGCGGACCCGTAAACCATCCTTATCGCCTTGAAGAGCTCCCTCTCGCCCTCGGGCATGCGATCGATATCGCTCCAAAACGGCGCGGCCAGGGCCTTGCAGGCCACCTCAACGGGCAACCCGTGCTTTCTCAGCAAGAGGTCGAATAAGTACGCCGCGACCTCCGTATCGGTCTGCAATTCGCAGCGGTACCCGAACATCTCCAGGTACCTCTTGTTGATCCCGTAGGAAGAGATCTCCCCGTTGTGGACGAGCGCCCAGTCGAGCAGGGTGAACGGATGTGCGCCGCCCCACCAGCCCGGGGTGTTGGTCGGAAACCTGCCGTGCCCTATCCAGCTGTAGCCCTCGTACTCATCCAGGCGATAGAAGCGCCCGACGTCCTCCGGAAAACCGACCGCCTTGAATGCGCCCATGTTCTTGCCCGACGAAAAGACGTACGCGCCTGGTATCTCGGCGTTGATGTGGAACACCGCCCGGGTCACGAAGTCCTCCTCGCAAACCTCCGAGTCGCAGAGGCAGTCGTCGAGTGGCTTCACGAAGTACCGCCACAGCAGAGGGGCGTTCGAGATCTCTTTGATCTTGCGCGTCGGAATGTGCCCGCTTTCGTCTATGTAAAAATTGCGATCGAAAAAGACGTCCGTCTGCTCCTTGGCCTGCGGGGTCTCGAACATCACGTGGAAGGCGTAAAACTCCGCCTTTTCCGGATAAATGCCGTAACCAGCGAAGCCGCCGCCCAGACCGTTCGACCTGTCGTGGAGCACGCACATCGAGCGGATAATTTCCTCGCCGCTGAACGACTTGCCTTCCTCGCTGAAAATCGCCGCGAGCCCGCAACCGGACGGTATCTTATCCCGCTGCCATTCGTATTTCAGGCTCCAATCGCCGTTCACCTTTACCTCCGAATAAAAAAGCGCCAACGAGAAAAGGTCGTTGGCGTCGTTGCCTCTCTGCGATTGTTTTCACGATATTACAGGCTGAACTAGCGATTGTCAACGATTTTTTTTTAACAAAGTTACGGCGGAGTTACGATGGCGTTTCGGCGCACCTCGGCCGCGCGATCGCCCCCTCCCCGGAAAATTCCGGGATATCTCCATGAAAATGCCGGTAAGCGAACTCTTCAAAAATGCCGGCGGGTTTTTCAGAAAGCGCCGACGGAATCGCTTTTCCGGGACATACCGAGGTAACGACCCCGACGCTTTCAAGAGCCGGCCTTCGCCGCGCGCCGAGCGCCGGAATCGGTGGGGATCAGAACCAAGAACAGGATCAGCGAGATCAAAGAGGTCGCCGCGCCGAAGAAAAATGGCGCGCTCGGCCCCACCTTTTCCCACAGGAAGCCCGCAAAGAGGCTCGCGGGAAGGGCGGCTATGCCGAGCACGAGGTTCAGCAGGCCGTAAGCGGTGCCGCGCAAATTCGGTTCGACGATGTCGGCGGTAAACGCCTTGAAAATGCCCTCCGTGAACGCGTAATAAAAGCCGTAGGCGGCGAAAAGCAGCCAGATGGCCAAGCTCCCGGTCGCGAGGGCGAAGCCGAGGTAAACCACCGCGAAGAGGGCGTAACCGAGCGCGATGACGACCTTCCTGCCAATCCGATCCGACAGGATGCCGACCGGCGTCGACGAGAGCCCGTAAACGCCGTTGAAAACGAAGTAGACGAGGGGAATCAGGCCGACCGCGACCCCCAAGTTTTGAGCCCGCAGGATCAAGAAAGCGTCGCTCGAATTTCCGAGGGTGAACAGCAAGACGATCAATAAAAACAGCTTGAACCGCGCGTCGAAAGGCTTGAGGTTGAACTTGGGCGCTTCGCCGTTACCCCCATCGCGGGTCTCGCGAACGTAGGCCGAAAGGATCGCGACCCCCAGCGCCGCCGGAACGACCGCGAGGGCGAAGAAAAGCCTGAAATCGTTTCGCAGAAGAGGCAGAACCGCGAACGCGAGAAGGGGGCCGAGCGCGGCGCCCGCGGTGTCCATGGCCCTGTGAAAACCGAAAGACCTGCCGTATTCCGTCGAAGCGCTGGAGTCGGCTATCAAAGCATCCCTGGGAGAAGTGCGCACACCCTTCCCGAAGCGATCGACGAACCTGGCGATGAGCGCCTGCCACCAAACGAACGAGAAGGCGAGGATCGGCTTCCCGACCGCCGCCATCCCATATCCCAGCACCGTGAGGGGCTTTCTTTTCCCCACTTTATCGGAAAACCATCCCGAATACGCCTTGACCAGGCTCGCGGTTGATTCGGCCACCCCCTCGATCACCCCAACCAGCGCGACCGGAGCGCCGAGCACCGACGTGATAAAAATCGGGATCAGCGGATAGACCATCTCCGAGGAGATGTCGGTGAACAGGCTCGTCAATCCCAAGAAAAAGACGTTGGCGGGAAGCCCGAGTACCCTTCTGTGGTTAGCGACCGCTCGTTCGATTTCCACTTATGATTTCCGCCGCAACTTCGGCCAAGGTCTTTCGCCGGTCCATGCTTTCCTTTTGAATTTTACGAAAAGCGCTCGCCTCGTCCAGGCCATCTCGGGTCATCAGTATGCCTTTGGCCCGCTCGACCAGCTTCCTCGTCTCAAGCCGATGCTCGAGGTTCTTCACCTTTTCCTCTAACCTCTGGGCCTCCCTGAATCTCGCGATGGCCACTTCTATCGCCGGCAGAAGGTCGCTTTTCGAAAACGGCTTGACCAGATAGGACATCGCGCCCGATTCGATAGCTTTCTCAACGAGAGCCCGCTGGCTGTAGGCTGTGAGCACGACGACGGGGCAAATCCTGGCGCTCGTTATCTGCCTCGCCGCTTCGATCCCGTTCATCAGGGGCATCTTGAGGTCGACGATGACGGCGTCCGGCTCGAGCTCGAAGGCGAGCCTGACTGCCTCCTCGCCGTCTCCCGCCTCGCCGACCACGTCGTAGCCCGACTCGCCGAGCATCTCCTTGAGGTCCAGGCGGATGATCGATTCGTCCTCGGCGATCACCACCCGCTTGCGACCAGAGCGGCTAATGCGGTTCATCGGGCACCTCCTGCGCCTCGGGAATCTCCACCGCAACTCGCACGCTGGTCCCATCCCCCGACTCGATGGACCAAATCCCCTTTAGCTCCTCTTCCACCAGCGTCTTCACTATTTGAAGCCCGAGATTTCCGTCCCGTTCGGGATCGAAGCCCTGCGGAAGGCCCTTTCCGTCGTCGGACACCTCGAGCGAGAGCCGATTGCCCTTTCGAGCCAAACGAACCAAAACCCGCCCGCTCGGCCGATCCTCGAACGCGTGCTCGACGGCGTTTTGGACGAGCTCGGTAAGCACCAGGGCGAGCGACGTCGCCACCGGCGCCGGCACCTCGCCGCTGCTGCCAGCGGTTTCTATCTCGACGCGCGTCTCTGGATGAACCAGGCCCACCTTCACCATCTTGGCGATGTTCCGAGCTATTTCGACGAAATCGACCGGCGAGTCCCCCCGCTGGGAAAGTATCTCGTGCACGGCCGCTATCGAGGAAATCCGCCCCACGCTTTCGAGGAGGGCTTCTTGGGCCTCGGCGAGCGACATCCTTCTGGCCTGGAGCCGCAACAGGCTGGCGATGGTTTGCAGGTTGTTCTTCACGCGATGGTGGATCTCCCTGATGGTCGCCTCCTTGATGCGCAATTCGAGCTCGCGGGCGCGAAGGTCCGTCACGTCGCGGATTATGCTGATTACCCCTTTGACCCTTCCGTTTTCGATCATCGGAATGGCCTTCTTGACGACCGTCATGCCCTGCTCGGTTATCTCCTCGACGCTGGGCTCCATCTCCCTCATCGCGTGAACCACCGGAGTCTCATCGAGCCCCAGCTCGTCAATATGGCCGCCGATCAGCTCCCTCTCAAACCCGAGTCGCTTGTAGATGGTCACGGCGTTCGGCGTGGCATATACGATCTTGCCATCGGTGTCGACCCAAATGAGGCCGTCCCCGGCCTCCTTGGAAGTCGGAAAGCCGATGTCGATGAGGCCCTCCTTGATCATGGCGAGCAGCCCATCGGCCGCCCGCATATAAACCTTTTCCATCTCGCTCGGCCTTTTCTTGGAGTTCGCGTCCCTCACGCGGGCGATGACGGCGACGGTGCGGCCCCGCTCCTTTATGGGCGTCGCCTCCACCCTGACGGAGATTCCGCCCCGAAGCTTCTCGACGCCCACGCTCTTGGCGCCCCTCTCGGCGGCTCGGCTTATCGTTTTGTCGATGAGCGGCCGCTCGCCGATCTGGTTTCGACGGTCGCCGCGGAAAATGGAGGTCGCCGTGTTCGGCCTCGCCATGGCCTTGATGAGGACTTCCCCGCCCTCGTCCAGCTCGCAGAGGAGCGTATCCGCATAGCTCAGATCGGCTATGAGCTGTATGTTCCTGGATATTTTTTCGATCCTTTCCCGCTCTTTTACCACGCGATTCACCTGGAATGATTATATCTTGACCGCGCGCCGACTGTCATCGAAGCTCCGCGCAGACGGCTGGATCCCCGCGCAGGCGCGCGGGAGACTGCGCCCTGGCGCGCGGGAGATGGCCCTGTGGGAGATGGCGCTGTGGGAGATGGCGGCGGCCCGTGAGTCGCCTGATCGCGCAGAGGGGCGCTGATGAAGTTGCCGGGGCGGAAGCGTTTTCGAGCGCATCCTCGCGCGAAAGGCGGGATCGTCCGCTCGCGAGGGCGCGATGTATGTCGGCGTGGGATTCTTCTTGCGGCAGGACGGCGCACCCGCGCCGTGCCGGTGAGCGGGTCCGCGCCGCGCGGACGGTCCGCTCGAGCTCGCGGATGCGCGCCGACGTTCGGCGCTGGGCCGAGGTCGATGGCCGCGGTGACCCGGCAATCAACGGTGGCGCTGACCCGGCGGTCAACGCTGTCGGCGCGGCGCAAACGCGAATCCGATGCGCGCTTCGACGCCCCCGTCCGTTGACCGGAACCACCCGCGGACCTATAATTTTAGTTTAAATCGCCGAGCCGAAGTGGCGGAATAGGTAGACGCGCTGGTCTCAAAAACCAGTGGGGGCAACCCCGTGCCGGTTCGACTCCGGCCTTCGGCACACATGCCCACAGTAAGGCCAGGCAGTTAAGCTTTCAAGATTTGGGACAATGCCGGCCCTTACCGGGTTTAAGTGGATATAGCGGATCAGCTCCAAGAAATAAGTGCCCTCTTGAACGCTAAAGGATGTAAATCTATTCTGAAACAGGTGTCCGCTTCTTTTATATCGCTTATTAAAATAAAGGGCATAACTCGTTAGAAGCCTTCGCATAAACGTTGAAAGCTTCGTCTTCGTCGGCTTTACCATAAGGTGGATGTGGTTTGGCATGAGGCAGAAGGCATAAACCTTAGCCCTCTCTTCTTTAGCAATGGCTGCAAGTTTATCTAAAATATAGCAGTAGTCTCTTGGACTTTTAAAGATTTCTCTTCTCTCAATACCCCGGCATATAACATGATAAGTCATTCCCGGGACATCAAATCGTGGACCCCTCGGCATGATTCAAAGCTAGCGCTAATCACTATACCTGTCAACTATTCATGCATATGTATGTTTGCGTAGTTGAGCAAGTGCAATATCTGTAGGTGCGTCCCATACATGGTAAAATTAACACGGGACGCAGTCCGATGGAAAGCGATGGACGCACTGTGAGGCCCTGGTACAAGAGCTGGTGGGCGATCTCGATAGGTGCAATTCTTTTTCTGGCCTTCTTGCCGATCGCCCTGCCCGCTTTGGCCACGGCGGTCATCTGGCTGAAAACCCCCTGGAAGACGTCGAGGAAGATACTGGCGACGGGCGGAATAGTTTTGGCGTTGGCCGCGTCTCCCTTGCTGAGCACGCCATCCGGCGATCGAACCGCCGGCGATGCGGGAAAGCAGCAACTGGCGCAGCCGGGCGCCGATGGAAGCGCGAGCTCCGCCAAGAAGCCGGCAAACGATCGAAAGCCGCCGGATAGAACCGATTCCGCACCCGAGAACAAGCCTGGACGATCCGACGGCGCGGAAACGCAAAACGCACCGCCGGAGCCGCAAAGCGAAGTTGCAGCTTTCAAGGCCCGCGTCACCAGAGTCGTCGATGGAGACACCGCTTACGTCTCGTTCTCCGGCAAAAGCGAAAAAGTCAGATTTATAGGCGTGAACACGCCGGAGACGAAAGATCCCAGGAAGCCCGTCGAACCGTACGGAAAAGAAGCCTCCGCATATACAACCGCCGAACTCAACGGCAAAGAGGTTTATCTGGAGCTGGATGTTCAAGAGCGCGATAAGTACGGGCGGCTTTTGGCCTATGTTTGGCTCGAACGACCGATTTCCCGCTCGGAAGCAGAGGTGCGGGCGAAAATGTTCAACGCCCGCCTGCTGCTGGAGGGCTATGCTCAAGTCATGACCATCCCCCCAAACGTCAAATACGCCGATCTGTTCGTCCAGTTTCAGCGCGAGGCGCGATCGGCCAACAAAGGGCTTTGGGCGCTGCCCCCTTACAGCTCATCGTCATCGCAAGAAAACTCTCAGCTTCAGGGTTCGGCTCCAAACTATGCGCAAACATCCCAGGGAACCGAGTCGTACTACGTGGCCAGCAAGAAGTCGGACGTCTTCCACAGGCCTGGTTGCCCTTCGGTAAAGCAAATCAAGCCCGAGAACTTGATCACGTTTGCGAGCAGACAGGAAGCGAGCGCGCAAAGAAGGCCGTGCCTGCGCTGTAATCCATGAGCGGGAGGTTGAAAATGAGAGCCCTTGTGACCGGAGGAACGGGATTTGTGGGAATGCGCGCGTGCGCCGAACTCGCGGCGCGCGGTTACGACGTCCTCGTACTCACGCGGGGCGGGAAAAGGCCGAAAACCTCTTCTGAAAAAGTGACCTTCGCGCATTGGACAGGCGCCGGCGGAGAGATCTCCGCCGATGCCATGCGGGGAACGGACTGCATCGTGAACCTGGCGGGCGAATCGATCGGAAATGAGCGCTGGACAGAAAAAAAGAAGGCCCAGATTTTGGAAAGCAGGGTCGCGACGACCAGATCGCTCATCGAGGCGATCGAAAAGGCCGAAACGCCGCCGAAAGTCTTGATAAGCGCATCGGCCGTGGGATATTACGGCCCGCGGGGAGACGAGCGGATAGACGAGGAAGACGAACCGGGGAACGACTTCCTCGCGAGCGTGTGCAAATCTTGGGAAGCGGAAGCCATGCGAGCGCAGGAGCTGGGCGTGAGGGTCGTAATCCTCCGAATCGGCGTCGTGCTCGGGCCGGGAGGCGCTCTTTTGCGGATGATCGCTCCCTATAAGTTCTTCGTCGGAGGACCGGTCGGCAGCGGCGAGCAGTGGCTTTCTTGGATTCACATCGACGACCTCGCGGGGCTCATCGCGTTCGCAGCGGAAAATCAGTCCTTGAGCGGACCCGTAAACGCCACAGCCCCCTATCCCCTCAAAATGAGGGAGTTCTCCAAAGTCCTGGGAAAGGCCCTTAGGAAGCCATCGTGGCTGCCGGTGCCGGGTTTCGCCCTTCGCCTCGCTTTCGGCGAGATGGCCGATATGCTTCTCACCGGGCAGAGGGTCCTGCCCAAGAAAGCCCTCGAGGCCGGATACGAGTTCCTCCATCCCCAGCTCACTGCGGGTGAAATCGCCCGGATTTTGCGGTCAGCGGCTGGCGATCAGTAGCTTTAGGGATAAAAAGGTCGAGCTGCGGCCCGCGGTGAATCGCCCGCTTTTTCGCCCCGCGAGCGCCCCGTTGAGAATTCGCGGTTTGCGTTCGCGTTTGCGGTTCTGATGGCCTGAGAGGATTGCCGCGAACTCCAACAGCGAGATTTGGCGCCCGCGCCTGCAAAACATGCTGTCGGTGATCCGATGGCGCGCCCGGTCCCCGGCCCAAAGGATATTCGATGACGCGCGAGCGGCCCGATCGGAAGATCGGGCCCTACGCCTGACGGTGGCGTTTGTGCACCGCTAATCCGATCGTTCGTGCGCCGGATGACCGCGCGCATGCACGCCGGTAAAAAACATGCGATCGGTAATACGGCGAACGCATCGGCGTCCGCGGATCGGAAAACGTTCGTTGACGCGTGCGCGAACGGCCCGATCGGGCCCGATATGGCGTTTACGGCACGTCGATGCGATCATCCGTTCGTCGAATGACCATGTGATCCGTAGGGTCCGTTCCCCGAACGGACCCGGCCCTTGCTTAATCTTCAGCAGACTCGACTTGTAGCACCTGGGTCATAAGCGCCTTCAACAGCGGGACATCTTCCTCGAGAGTCTTTCTGACGACAGCTAGATCAACGCCGAAATACTCATGAATCAGCTTATCCCTCATGTCTGCCATCGCCTGCCACTGAACCGATGGATAGCGCTCCCTTAAAGGCGAAGGAATTTTCTTGGCGGCCTCGCCGATGACCTCCAGAGCTCTGATTATCGCGAAAAGCGTTTCTCATCGCTTATCGCTTGAGTTGAGCTCATTCCCTCGGTAAAGCGCTCTATCTTCTCGATGGCATCGAGCATATCTTGGAGGTAGTCCTGATATCCTCGCTCTGGCTTCATACCTGAACCACTTCGCTGAGTATACGGCTGCCGATGTGAGGTTTAAGGCTCGACCTCATAACCAAATCCACTTTGATGCCCAGCAGATCGGTGAGGCGGTTCTCCAGCTCGATGTATTTGAGCAGACTCGGAGCTTCGTAGAACTCCACCAAAAGGTCGAGGTCGCTATCGGGGCCATACTCCTCTCGCGCGTAAGAGCCGAATACGCCCAACGTCTTCACCGAGTATTTCTTCCTGAGATAAGGCAGGTGCTCTCTGAGCTTTGCTTTGATTTCTTTCAGTTTTTTCTTTCCATCCCGTTCCAACGTTTATCACCGCAGAAATCTGATCGTTCGATAGATAAAAACATATCGCAACTATCGCTCGGCCGTCGGCTAAAGCGCGCAGTTAATTGTATCGCAAAATCGCAAAACCGCGTAGCGTTATTCCCGTAAATGTGCATCGCAAGCGGCTGTTTTAGCCTCGTCGAGCCCGATTCCGGCGTCTTCGATGCGAGGTCGCATCTTGAGCGGCCAGTCGACGTCGTGCCCCGTTGCGAGCATGCCCCCTCGCGGACAAACCGCACGAACGCCCATCCGTCGAACGACGGCATAATCCGCCAGGTCGGTTCCCCGAACGGACCGAACGGACGTGGGTAGGGCGCGCGCATCCATATCGGCAAAAACATGCGATCGGTGATCCGGTGACACGCGGCGTCCGCGATGCGAACAACGTTTCGTTGTCGCCCGCACCGGCGGCCCGATCGGAAGATCGGGCCCTACATCGGATAGGGACATCCTGGTAACGCGTGAACGATCATTCGTCCGCCAAACGCCCACGTGGTCCGTAGGGTCCGTTCCCCCGAACGGACCGTTTCGTTTGCCCGTCCGGGAACGCAATACCGCCGCGGATATCCGATTAATCGAAAACGCGCGTTATGCATGGTTACGGGGTCCGTTCCCCGAACGGACCGTTAACGATCGATCGTCCGCGGACGCGATATCGCCGCATATGCCCGATCAACCAAAAAACCCCGCGCATTCGTGGTTTTTAGGGTCCGTTCCCCGAACGGACCGCGCGAACGGCGTATCGGTCGCTGGCGCCCGCGCCTAGCCGAGAACCCTCCCGGTGGCGGTGCCGGGCGGCACGGGATTCCCGGCGAGGGAAAGCTCAGATTTCGGAACCGCGCAGTAGCGGCCCCTTATGCCCATGGTCGAGGCCCTCACCAGCACATCATCTCCGTATTTATCCCGCAGCGAATCGACGGCCCTCGCGAGCGCGCGCTTTCTTCCATCGACGAGGTCGAAAAGGGATAATTGCCTTCCGCGCTTCCGGTGCGCGAGGTTGGTCATGGAGAAAGCGATCTTTGTGGCCTGGTAGCGGGCGAGGTTCTCCCCTTCCGATTCCAGGAGCTCGACGGCGACCGGGTAAACTTCGTCGGTCAGGTCGGCGTAACCAGGTAGAGTTCTCCGGCGGCTCACGCCGAAGAGACGAGCGAAGGCGAGATAAATGCAAACGGTCTTTCCCGAGTAGCCGTCCTTTCTCATGCGCCTCGTCGCGCCCTCGACGAGCGAGAGAAGCACGCATTTCAGCTGCTCCAAATCGCCGACGCCCTTTCCCAGCGAAGAGCTGTGACCGAACGATTTTACGGTCGCGCTCTCGTCTCCCGGGGCGACCGGCGAGCCGTCCAAACCGAGCGCGGCCCGCTTGAGCGCCAGCCCGACGACGCCGAACTTTTTTTCCAGGAGGGAATCCGGCGCGGCGATCAGCTCCCCGACGGTCTTCACGCCGATGGCGGAGAGGTGCCGCTCCATCCGCCCGCCGATTCCCGGAATGCTCGCAACGGGGAGCGGCGCGAAGGCATCGGGCAGGTCTTCCGCCGAGACGACGGTGATCCCGCCTGGCTTTCCCAGTTCGGATGCCATCTTGGCCGCTGTTTTGCCCGGGCCGGCGCCGATCGAGGCGGAAAGGCCGAGCTCTCGTTCGATCGCCCGCCTGAGAGAAAGCGCCAGCTTCTCCACCCCTCCGAAGAATCGCGCCGTCGCGGTGACGTCGAGAAAGACTTCGTCTACCGAATAAACTTCGATGAGGTCGGAGTATTCGCCGCAGAGCTCGATGAGCTTTTTGGTATTGGCGAGGTAGCGGTCGTAGTTGCCGGGCACGAAAATGCCATTCGGGCAGCGCTTCCTGGCCTCGATCACGGTCGTGGCCGATTTGACGCCGTAGGCCCGCGCTTCGTACGAAGCGGCCGCGACGACGCCCCGGTTCGAGGCCGGATCGTCCGTGTGGCAGACGAGCAGCGGCTTGCCCCGATATATGGGGAAGTCGCGCTGCTCTATCGACGCGAAGTAGGCGTCCATGTCCAAATGAAGGATAAGGCGTTCCATGATCGACCTCGGTCAAAGATCGTCAATCGGTCGAAAGGTTCTCTCTGGCGGCTTTCAGGAGATTCCCGCGGGCCGCAAGCTCAAGCGCCGCCGGTGGAATCGAGGCCGAGAAGGCCCGGATTCCCTCGTTTTTCCAAGCGATCCGCCGAACAGGTTGCCGATCGCTTTCAGCCGACCGAATGAATCCTCTCCAACCTCCAGACCATACTACTTGTATCCAGCATTATTTCATATATCTCGTCGGTTCCGGCCCGCACCGCGAAGGAATAGCGGCGGTAACCCCCTTTGAGGGCCGAATGGCGACCGGTCACTTCGCTGATGGCGTACTTCCGCCCGCGCCATCGAAACGCGACCGGCCTCACCCCGCGGGAGAAGACCGCCGAAACGTCTATCGGTTCGCCGACTTCCTCGATCAAAGCGACCTCCGCGAAAAGCCTGCGATAAAGGCGATATCGATAACCGGAGCCTCGAAGCGAGCGGCCATCGATCGCAAATCGAACGTTTGTTCGATAATATACCCGGAGCGCCGAATCGTCAAGCGGTCTTTTCGAGGGAATTTTTCCGCATATGGAGGTGCACATGGCGGCGCCGATCGATTTGCCGAATTTGCGCGCCGCGCGGCCAACGGGTCGCGCGTTTGCGAGGGCGCACCCGGCGGATGATCGAACATCGCGTGCGCGTTTGCGGAAATAGATCCATTGTCGGGCGGTAATCTGGCGGACGCGCGTTTGCATTCGTGCCCGTGCGCCGTAATGCGGTTAACGAAACGGTCCGTTCGGGGAACGGACCCCGAAACCATGGATAACGCGCGTTTTCGGTTGATCGGTAATTCGCGGCGATATCGCGTCCGCGGACGATCGATCGTTAACGGTCCGTTCGGGGAACGGACCATACATATCGTGGGCAACGCGAGGTTATCGGTCGGGCATTTGTGCGTTTTGCGCCCGCGTGGTTAAAACGGCATTCGGTCCGTTCGGGGAACGGACCCTACAATTTACGTGGGCGTTTTGTGGACGGATGACCGCATTGACGTCCCGCAAACGTCCCAATCCGGTGTAGGGCCCGATCCCCGATCGGGCCGTTCGTTCACGCGTCGTACAAACGTCATTCGCAACGCAAACGCAGCGCGCGTCATGGGATCACCGACCGCGCATTTAGCCGGCGCGCGCCGGCGTTCGCCAGACGGGCGCTCGGGCGAACGCGCCGTTGACTAAACCGCACCGCTTCGCTAATCTTATGGCATCGACAAAGGGGAGTAGTCGGCCCCGTTCTCGGGGCGATGCGATCGACATGCTGGGCGAAAGCCCCGGTCGCATCCAGGAAAATTTCCGAACGGCGAGACCTTTGGCGAGCCGATATCGCTCGCCAAAGGCTTTTTTTTGGAGGAAATCCATGGGCGCCCTGGTCGGCTTCGCCGCCTCTTTGACCCTCATAGCTCTGGCGGAAATGGGAGATAAAACGCAGCTTCTGGCGCTGTCCTTCGCCGCTCGATACCGACCGGCCAAAGTGCTGACCGGAGTCTTCATCGCCACGCTCCTCGTGCACCTTTTATCCGTCGCCGTCGGACGCGCCGTGGGCGATCTCGTGCCCATGCGCTACCTCGAAATCGCGATAGGCTTGTCCTTCATCGCTTTTGGCATTTGGACCTTAAAGGGAGATTCTCTCGATGCGACTGAGGGGCCGAGAGCTAAGAGCGCCGTCGCGGCGGTCGCCGTGGCCTTTTTCCTGGCCGAGCTGGGCGACAAGACCCAGCTCGCCACCATATCGCTGAGCGCAAAGTACGGCTCGTTCATCGGCGTATGGCTCGGTTCTACCTTGGGAATGGTCGTCGCCGACGGCATAGCGATCGCCGCCGGGGCCGCCGCCGGAAAGAAGTTGCCCCAAAGCGCCATCAAATGGCTATCCGCCGCTATTTTCGTTCTCTTCGGCATCGTCACCATGGCTCGCGCATTCGTCCGGTAATCGGACCGCCTGGAGAACCGCGGATGACCCTCCATCCAGAGCATCCGCAAAAATTCGCGCCCGCATGTTAAATGCGCGCTCAACTTTGTTAAGAATAGAATGTCGGATAAAAGGTTCGCGAGGCGGACTGCCCGCACTCGATTGCGGAGAAAGGATGGGGGTCGCAAATGGCGAGAAACATCGTCACGAGACAAAGACTGTGGCAGGAGATCAGAGAGAACCAGCGAGAGGTGGCGGATCACATCAGGGAGATCCGGATACACGAGAGGGGGATCGCGAGGCACATCGGCGCCATCCGCGCGCGGGAAAGGGCGATCGTAAAGCGCGCCAATAAGCTGGGCAAGGTCTGAGAGCAAAGCGCTCGGCCTTCCCGAAATCCTCAATCGTCAAGGGCCCTCTATCGTCAAAGCGAGCGCGCGGCAAATCTACTTCTCGGCTTCGTCGCCGATCTGCGCGGCCCGAATTCCGGCGATCGCCCGCAGCTCGACCAGGTCCGCCGGCACCGAATAAGGCCGCGCGGAAAAGTCGACATCCCCGCCGGCCCCGAACCGCCCGGAAACGAGATCCCGGATTCGCTCCGCCACGGCTTCCGCACCGGCGAATCCGGTTCGCGGCAACAAGATCGCAAATGTCCCCGAATCCAACCTGCCCACCTCATCCACCAGGCGCACGTTGTTCTTGATCAGCGAGCCCAATTCCCTGAGGGCCTTTTTCCCGCCGAAAGCTCCGTCCCTTCGAAGCTCTTTGGGATCGATTTCTACCACCACGAGGGAGAAGACGGAGGAGTATCGTTCGTACAGGTCGATCTCCCTTTTGATCATGGCCCTTATGAAATCGGCCGAATATACGCCGCTGCCGAGGTCAACCCCGTTTGGCCCCTCTACCTTCGCGATGTAATACTTGGCCCACCTCATCGATTCGCTTCCGATCAAGCCGACGGCGAGGTAGCCAAGGCCCCTGATCGCAACCAGCTCGAGAGCCGTCGCGAACGAAATCGCGTCTCGGAGATCCGGATATCTCGATATCTCGTACACCAATGTAGCGGCGGCGGCCGACAGGACGGCGCCGATGCGGCCGTACTGGACCGAAACCAGGAAGACGACCGCGATAAACACCTGCCCCATCAACTCGACGGAACTTCCGCTTTTCGAATACGAGATGAAAGCGGTGATCAGGACCGCCAAGGAGGTCAAAGCGACTACCCATGCTTCGATCCTCTCGAATTTTTCGCGCGCTTCCGCCCCCGGCGGTTTTCTTTCGCCAGCTAGTAGTTTTCGTGGCCCGACCTCAGGCATCTTATCTCCCCCGATTCGCCGGTGTATTCGTAATCCCCGCCCGCTGGGCAGTCGAACCTAGCCGCCTTGATAAGACCATCGGAAACCAAAGCCTCCAAGTCGGGCGGGTATTCGCCGCGATTCAGTCGATAATCGGATATGGCCTGGCGGATTACCTTGAGGTTTGCCCGGCAGGCGGTATCTTTGGCGCGGTCGACCGAGAACGCCGCCGAGCTGACAGCGATGCCGACCAAAATCGCGAGGATTCCAATAACCACCATCATCTCGACGACGGTGAATCCCCGCTCGTTTCCGAGTTTGAGCGCTTTGATCATGGCTTTAAAAGGTCGAAGCAAAATTACTCATTAAATCGGCCGCTTTTTCGGGGGACTTTAATTATCGATGAGTTGGATGGGGATCGCTTTTCCCGATCGACGTTAACGGCGCTGGAACGGGGCGCGTCGAAAAACGGATTTGGCGAGCCGGTTTCCCTACCGACTTTCCCTGCTCTCGGCGTTATCGACCAGCTCAGCGCCCATCATCGCGCGCAACTTGGCATAGCGCGTCTCGATCAGCTCGTCCGGGCTCTTGTCCAAATTGTCGCGAAGAGCTCGCGTTAGGGATTTCTTAAGCTCTCGGGCGACGAGCGCCGGAGCTTTGTGAGCGCCGCCGAGGGGCTCTTTCACGATTCCGTCGATCAGGCCGCGTTCCAACAGCTTTTCGGCGGTCAACCCCAGCTGCTCGGCCGCCTCCGGAGCCTTCGCGTTGTCCCTCCACAGGATGCTGGCGCACCCCTCCGGGGTTATCACGGAGTAGTAAGCGTTTTCCAGCATGAGAACCGCGTCCGCCACGCCGAGGGCGAGAGCGCCACCGCTGCCCCCTTCCCCTATATTGACGGCGACCACCGGAACGGGGAGCTCGGCCATCTCCATGAGGTTGTTCGCTATGGCCGCCGCCTGCCCGCGCTCCTCGGCTCCGATCCCCGGATAGGCGCCCAAGGTGTCGATGAAGGTGATAACCGGCAAGCCGAATTTGGCGGCCAACTTCATGAGGCGCAGCGCTTTTCGGTATCCCTCGGGATGAGGCATTCCGAAGTTGCGCATGGCGTTCTCTTTCGCGTTCCTCCCCTTTTGCGTGCCGATGACCATCACCTTCAGCCGATCGAACCGCGCAAATCCCCCGACCATCGCGGGGTCGTCGGCGAAAAGCCTGTCGCCCTTCAATTCGATGAAATCGGCGAAAATAGCCTCCACGTAGTCAAGGGTTCTGGGTCTGTCCGGATGCCTTGCGATCTGCACCCTTTGCCAGGGCGTGAGGTTCGTGTACGTGTGAATCCGCAGCTTTTCTATTTTGGATTCCAAATAAGCGATTTCGGCGGCTATGTCCGGTTCGCCCGCTGAAGACAGCTTTTTCAGCTCCTCCAGCTTCTGTTCGAGCTCCACCAAGGGGCGCTCGAACTCGAGAACGTAGCGCTTCACTTCGCATCCCTCGTCATGTAATCTATGAGGCGCCCGATCGCGCCTTTCTGATCCGGCCTCGGCACTATCATGTCCACTTGGCCGTGCTCGAGCATGAACTCCGCTGTTTGAAAACCCTTCGGCAGTTTCTGTTTGATCGTCTGCTCGATCACGCGCGGCCCGGTGAACCCTATAAGCGCTTTGGGTTCGGCTATGATGACGTCGGCCAAGCTCGCGAAGCTCGCGAGAACGCCTCCGGTGGTCGGATGGCAGAGGAGCGAAATGTGAGGCGCTCCGGATCGCAAGTGCCTGCCGACCGCCGCGCTCGTTTTGGCCATCTGCAGAAGCGAATACATGCCTTCCTGCATCCTGGCTCCGCCGCTGGCGCAAACCGACACGACGGGAAGGCGCTCCGAGGTCGCTCTCTCGAAAAGCGAGGCTACCTTCTCACCTACGGCCGAGCCCATCGATCCTCCGATGAAAGAAAAATCCATCACGATGATGGCCACCGGGCGACCATCTATGGCTCCGCTTCCGCAAACCACGGCTTCCTCGAGACCGGTCTTCGCCCGAGCCGCTTCGACCACCTCGACGTAGGTCTTCGCCGCCCTGAAACCGAGGGGGTCGCAGAAAGGAACGTCGATCTCGTCCTCTCTGAAGCTTCCCGCATCGAGAAGCTGCGCTATGCGCTCGAGAGCGCTCAGCGGAGCGTGAAAGCCGCATCTCGGGCAAACCTTGAAATTCCTCTCGAACTCGCGATGAAATATCACGTCCCCGCACGAGTCGCACTTGAGCCAGACTCCATCGGGTATGACCAATTTTTCTCCCCGATTCTCGCCGTTTCCTCCGCTTTTGTTTTTTCCAAACCACTCTCCGATAGGCACAGTTATTTCCCTTCGATCTCGGCGACCGAGCTCACAATAGCTTACTAAACAATTGGGGCGTGCGCTAGACGAGCAGAAGGGTTTCCCGAAAGCCGCGGCTCAGCGTGAATCCGCCGCGGCGCCGATGGGCCCGGCGGCGCAGCTCCTATTTGCAGGCCGAAGCCCTAAAATTCGCTGCTTCCGGGCGGCGAGGGTCGGTGGATCCGGCGGCGCACCGCCTACTTGCAGACATCCGCGATGGAGGCGACGAATTTCGCGATTCGCTCCGGCGCGGCGGGCCCCGATTCCCCCAACAGGCGCACGATCGCGCTGCCGATGATCACCCCATCGGCGACCTCGGCGACGTGCCTCGCCTGATCGGCGTTCGAGATGCCGAAGCCGACCGCGACAGGCTTACCGGCCACGGCTTTCACGCGCCCGACGAAATTGAGCAAATCCGCCGGCAGATGCGCCCTTTCGCCGGTGACGCCGGTTATCGACACGCAGTAGACGAACCCCGTAGAGGCCTCTGCGGCGGCGGCGATCCTTTTCGGCGTGCTCGTGGGGGCGACGAGAAAAATCGTATCGATCCCCCGCGATGCGGCCGCCGCCCTGAGCGGACCCGATTCTTCAGGTGGGAGGTCCGGCACGATCAAACCGGCCGCCCCAGATGCGGCGGCCCTTTCGGCGAACCGCTCGAGGCCATATCGATAGATCGGATTGTAGTAGGTCATCAAAACGATGGGGGCGTCGCATTCGTCGCGGACCGAGCGGGCGAGGTCGAGCACGTCGTCGGTCGTCGTTCCGCTCTCGAGGGCGACCTTCGCGGCTTTCTGGATCACGGGGCCGTCCGCGAGGGGATCGGAAAAGGGTATGCCGAGCTCGATGAGGTCCGCGCCCGCTCGGACGGCCGCGAGGATCGCCCGTTTCGACCCTTCGACGGTCGGGTATCCGGCCATGAAATACGGCATCACCGCCGTTCCGCCCTTCAACTTCAGCTCAGAAAATAGCTTTTCGATTCTGCTATGATCCATAGTTGTTCAGATCTAAAGGCCGGCACCTCAGCTATCGCTGCCCATCTAACCGATCCGCTACCACCTGCACGTCCTTGTCGCCACGGCCAGAAAGGTTGACCACGATCACCGAGCCCTCTCTTAGCTCGGGCGAAAGCTTTTCCAAGTAAGCGAGCGCGTGCGAACTTTCAAGCGCGGGAATGATGCCCTCTAGCTCGGCCAGCCTTTTGAAGGCTTCCAGCGCTTCGGCGTCCGTCACCGAATCGTACGAGGCCAGGCCGGCATCTTTCAGGTAGGCGTGCTCCGGGCCGACGCCCGGATAATCCAGGCCGGCCGATATGGAGTGCGCCGTCTTTATTTGCCCAAAATCGTCTTGGAGAACGTACGAGAGCGAGCCGTGCAGCACGCCTTTCTCTCCGCGGGCAAGCGAGGCCCCGTGCCTGCCGGTTTCGAGGCCGAGCCCGGCCGCCTCGATTCCGAAGAGCCGCACTTCCGAGCCGATGAACGGATAAAAAATGCCCATCGCGTTCGATCCGCCCCCCACGCAGGCCACTATCGCGTCCGGATGGCGACCTTCCGCTTCCAGTATCTGCTCTTTGACCTCATCCCCGATGACGCGCTGAAGATCCCTGACTATCATGGGATAGGGATGCGGCCCGGCCGTCGAACCCAGCAGGTAATGCGTCGATTCCACGTTCGTGACCCAATCCCTGATAGCCTCGTTCATCGCGTCCTTGAGCGTTTTAGTGCCGCTCGCGACGGGGATCACCTCGGCTCCCAGGAGCCTCATCCTGAACACGTTGAGCGATTGGCGCTCCACGTCCTCTTCGCCCATGTAGATGTGGCAATCCATTCCGAAAAGCGCGCAGACCGTCGCGGTCGCCACCCCGTGCTGTCCGGCGCCCGTTTCGGCGACGATCCTCCCCTTGTTCATTCGCCGCGCTATCAGCGCCTGCCCGAGCGCGTTGTTGATTTTGTGGGCTCCCGTGTGGCAGAGGTCCTCTCTTTTGAGATATATCCTGTGGCCGTAGCGCTTCGAAAGCCCCCCCGCGAAATAAAGGGGCGTCGGCCTGCCGGCGTAATTTTTGAGGTAACCCGCGAGCTCGTCCTCGAAATCCGGATCGCCCTTGAGCTGGGTATAGGCTGTTTCCAGCTCTTCGAGCGCGCTCATCAGCGTCTCGGGGACGAATTTACCGCCGTATTCTCCGTACCTTCCGCGGTCATCTGGCAGTTGCCGCTCCAACGTTAACAATCCTTTCGCGATCGCTCTTCGATCGAGCGCGGTCGAAAAGCCTCCGGCCGATCGACGGCCTCTGACGTCCGATAAAGGTCAGATTTGGGGGTTTTGCAACCGCACGAAGGCGAAATCGGACCCGCTTTCCGGATTATCTCACTCGCAGAGGGCGTCGGGCTAGGGTTTTTCGCCCGGCGATGCGAAAAGATACCAGCTTCCCGGAATCATCGCGCGACGGCGGCCTCATCAGTACCTCAACCCCATTTTTTCTTTAACCTCCGCGAGCGTTTCGGCCGCCACCTTCCCAGCCTCTTCGCTCCCGGAAAGAAGCACCTCGCGAACGTAACCCGGCCTGGCGAGCAGCTCCTCGCGCTTTTCTCGGATGGGAGCCAGGTGCCGCGCTATGTCTTCGGCCAACTCCGCCTTGAAGTCCGAATACCTGATGGATTTGTCCTCATAGGCCCTCTTGAACTGCGAAAGCTTCGCCGGCTCCATGAAGAGCTCCGCGAGCGCGAAGAGATTTCTGGTTCCGGGACCCATCGGCTCCACGGCGGGCCCCTTGTCGGTGACCGCCCTCATGAGCTTCGCGCGGATCTCGGCGGGGGGATCGCCGAGGGCTATGTAGTTGGCCGGGCCCAGGCTCTTGCTCATCTTCTTGTCGGGATAGGTAAGGGACATGATCTTGGTGCCGGGTCCGAGGTAGGCTCGCGGTTCGGGAAACGTATCGCCGAATTTCGAGTTGAACGACCTCGCGATTTCTCGAGTTAGCTCAAGATGAGGTATTTGATCTTCGCCAACAGGGACGATTTCGCTTTTGTAAAGCAGGATATCCGCCGCCATCAGGACCGGATAGTTTAAAAGCCCGGCGTTAACGCTTTTTTTGTATTGAGCTGCTTTGTCCTTAAAGGTCGGCACCCTTTCCAGCCAAGGCAGGGGGGTGATCGAGTTGAGAAGCCACATGAGCTCGGCGTGTTCCGGGACCAAAGATTGCACCATCAATATCGATTTCTCCGGATCGATGCCGGCCGCCAGGTAATCCGCGGCGGCCTCCAGCACCCTGCCGGGCATCCCGGCCGGATCGTACGGCTCGGTGATCGCGTGGAGGTCCACTATGCCGAAAATGCCCGCGTAGTCGTCCTGGAGCGATATCCAGCTTTTTATCGCGCCCAAATAATTGCCGATGTGCAGCGCGCCCGAGGGCTGAATTCCCGAAAAATAGCGAGGCCGTTCGTCAACCCGCATCGCCGTCATTCCCTCGACAAGCCATCGGGCCCGCTTTCGCGCGATCCTTCCGCCGCCGGTCCGCGTATCCCCGACGGTTCCGCTTCTCGCGCGTCGGCGAGCCTGACCGCTTCGATGAACGCCTTGATTTTCCCGCGATCCTTTTTTCCGGGGCCGTATTCCACCCCGCTCGATACGTCTACCGCGTATGGCCTGACAAGCCTTACCGCCTGAGCCACGTTATCCGGCCTCAGGCCGCCGGCCAGGATGACCGGCGAAGCGAAGTCGAGGTTGGACAGCAGGGACCAATCGAAGCTCGCGCCAGTGCCGCCCATCGCGCCGTCGGCCTTCGAATCGAGCAGAACGGCATGCGCCTCGATACCGGCCGCCATTTCCGCATCCGCCGCGGAACCGACCCTCACCGCAACGATCACCCTCAGTCTCGTCTCCAGAGGCGTCATTCCGGCTTCGCCTCGCTCGCCGGCGTAAATCTGAATCGCGTCAAGTCCGCATCGCGCGGCGATCGCCGCCGCCTCCCGAGGAGGGGCGCCCGCGAACACCCCCACTTTGACGACGAAGGGGGGCAGCTTCGAGGCGATCGCCGCGGCCCTTTCGGGCGTCACGCGCCTCGGACTATCCGCGAAAACGAAGCCGACGGCGTCCGCTCCCAGCTCCGCTGCCGCCAGGGCATCTTCGACATCGGTGATTCCGCATATTTTTATCTTCGTCATGAGTTTACCGCATTCCCTTCCTGCCGGTTCCCCGAACGGACCGCGCAGACGTTAACCCATCATCGCGGGCGCGCGGACGATAAACCGCATCGGGGATAGGCGTGCGCGTTTGCGTTTGCGATGCGAACGACGTTTGTACGACGCGTGAACGATCAGGCCCGATCGGGGGATCGGACCCTACACCGGATAGGGACATCCGAGTAACGCGTGGGCGAACTCCCACCGAACGGCCCGGTCTTTTCCGGCCCCGCTTATCCCGCTTTCACCTCGCACACGTACTCGTAATCGACGAGCTCCCCACGCAGATACGCATCGTATGCGCTCATATCGAAATTGCCGTGTCCCGACAAACCGAAGAGGATCACCGTTTCCTCGCCGGCCTCCTTGGCCTGAAGCGCTTCGTCGATCGCCGTGCGAATCGCGTGCGCCGATTCGGGGGCCGGAATTATGCCCTCGGTCCTCGCGAACTGCACGGCCGCATCGAAGACCGCCGTTTGGTGAACGGCGACCGCCTCTATCGCGCCGCGATCGTAAAGCAGGCTCACCAGCGGCGAATCGCCGTGGTAGCGCAGGCCGCCGGCGTGTATTCCCGCCGGCACGAACTCGTGACCGAGGGTGTACATCATCAGCATCGGCGTCAGCTCGGCCGTATCCCCAAAATCGTAACGGAATTCACCAGCGGTGAGGGTGGGACAGGCTTTCGGCTCCACGGCGACCGCTCGGACGTTCCGACCGGCGAACTTGTCCTGCAAGAACGGAAACGAGAGCCCTCCGAAATTCGATCCCCCTCCGCAGCAGCCGACAACGACGTCGGGGTAGTCGCCGGCCATCTCCATTTGTCTCTTCGCTTCCTCGCCGATGACCGTCTGGTGCAGCAGGACGTGGTTCAGCACGCTTCCGAGAGAATAATGGGTATCATCTCGCTTGACCGCATCCTCCACCGCCTCCGAAATGGCTATTCCGAGGCTTCCGGGCGAGTCCGGGTCCTTCTCCAGTATCTTTCGCCCGGCCTCGGTCCGGTCGCTCGGGCTCGGGATAACTTCCGCGCCCCAAGTCTCCATCATCGACCGCCGATAGGGCTTCTGCTCGTAGCTAACTTTAACCATGTAGACCGTCAGCTCGATCCCGAACAGCTGGCAGGCCAAAGACAGAGCGCTGCCCCACTGACCAGCCCCCGTTTCCGTCGTGAGCCTTTTTATGCCCTCTCGCTTGTTGTAGTAGGCCTGGGCGATGGCCGTGTTGGGCTTGTGGCTGCCAGCTGGAGAGACCCCTTCGTACTTGTAGTAAATCCTCGCCGGTGTGTCGAGGGCCTTTTCGAGTCTACGGGCCCTGAAGAGCGGCGTCGGTCGGTATAGCTTGTAAATTTCCCTCACTTCGTCTGGAATTTCGATGTACCGCTCGGTTGAAACCTCCTGCTTGATGAGCTCCATCGGAAACAACGGAGCCAGCGCTTCAGGGCCGAGCGGCTCCTTGGTCGCCGGATGGATCGGCGGCTTTGCCGGGAAGGGAAGGTCGGCCGCGATATTGTACCACGCGGCGGGGAGATCCTTCTCCTCCAAAATGAATTTCGTTTGCATGTCCCTCACTCCTTTACGCTATCCACCAATTCCCTCAATTTCGCTTCCGGATCATCGCACGTCGCGAGGGCCGTGCCGATCAGAGCGGCATCCGCTCCCAAGTCGCGGAGGGCTCGGAGATCATCGGGTCCGGAAATCCCGCTTTCCGCGACCGAGATGGCGCCCCCCGGAATGGACGGGATGAGATCGCGAAAGATCCCCGTATCGACCTGGAGCGTCCCGAGATCGCGCGAGTTTACCCCGATGATTTCCGCGCCCGCATCGACGGCGACCTCGAGCTCCCCGCGGTCGCGAACTTCCACCAACGCGTCGAGCCCAACTTCGCGCGAAACGGAGATGAATCGCCTGAGCTCGCCAGCGCTCAACAGCGCGACGATCAGCAAAACGGCATCGGCCCCGTAGGCTTTCGCTTCGTAAATTTGGTACTCGTCGATGATGAAATCCTTCCTAAGCAGCGGAAGCCCTGCCGCACCCCCCGCCGCTTTCAAGTCGGACAGAGATCCGCCGAAATGGCGGGAATCGGTCAGAACCGATATGGCGCAAGCTCCCGCGTTTTCGTAGGCCGAGGCCAGCTCCGCGGCGCTGAATTTGCAGCCGAGATCTCCCCGGCTCGGGGATTTCTTCTTTATTTCCGCTATTATGCCGAGGCCCGGTTTGCTTATCGCCTCCTTGAAGGTAATGCGATCCGTCGGCCGCCGATCGGCGATTCCCCTAAGCACCCCCTCGAGGGGCCTTCTCAGTTTCGAGATCTCGACCTCGGCCCTTTTCCCCAATACCACCGCATCAAGAAACAACAAAGCCTTCCTCCTCGCGGCGCGCGAGCGCTCGAAGCTCCTCGAGCTTGCGACGAGCCTCTCCGGAATCAACCGAATTGGATGCGAGCTCTATGCCCTCTTCGAGATCGGCGGCCCTGTCGGCCGCGACGAGCGCGGCCGCGGCGTTCAAAAGCGAGACGTCCCGCTTCGGTCCTTTCTCTCCCCCCAGGACCGCCATGAGGATCTCGGCGTTTTCCTCGGCGGTGCCCCCAGCTATGCTGGCCGGCGGGGCGACCTCCATCCCGAACATTTCGGGATGGACCCGGTAAGTCTCGACCGCGCCGTCTTTGAGCTCGGAGATGGTCGATCCGCCGGTTACCGTAATTTCGTCGGCGCCGTCGTCCCCGTGAACGACCAGCGCGTGCTTAACACCCAGATTGCCGAGCGCCCTCGCGATCACCTCCGTCAGAGCCCCGTCGTACACGCCCACGACTTGGTGCTCGGCGCCCGCCGGGTTCGTGAGGGGACCTAGAACGTTGAAGACCGTCCGGATCCCGATCTGTCGCCTGGGGCCTATGGCGTACTTCATCGCCCGGTGGAAGCACGGAGCGAAAAGGAAGCCGATGCCTATCCGATCTATGCACTCGGCTACTTCCTCGGGGGAAAGCTCGATTTTTACCCCCAGAGCTTCCAGCACATCGGCGCTCCCGCTTTTGCTGGAAACGGAGCGGTTCCCGTGCTTGGCGACCGGGACCCCGGCCCCGGCGACGATAAAAGCCGCCGTCGTGGAGATATTGAACGTGTTCGGCGCATCTCCCCCCGTCCCGCAGGTGTCCACGAGGCTCACCGCTTTGACCTTTACGGGAAGCGCGTGCTTTCGCATCGCCGACGCGAAACCGGCGATCTCATCGACGGTTTCTCCTTTGAGCCTGAGAGCCGTGATGAGAGCCGCTATTTGGGCATCGGTGGCCTTGCCCGTCATGATTTCCTCCATGACTGCCGATGCCTGTTCGAGCGTCAAATCCTTCCTCTCGACCACGGACTTTATCGCTTCGACCAACACCCCAAACACCCCCCGACTTTCGCCCGGACTTTATACGGCTAGCCTGCGCTCGCCGCCGTTGAGAGACAAGAAATTGCCTAAAATGCGATGCCCCTCCGAAGTGAGAATCGATTCAGGATGGAATTGAACTCCTTCGACCGAAAATTCCTTGTGGCGGATGCCCATGATCACCCCGTCCTTCGTCTCCGCCGACACCTCGAAGCAACCCGGCAGCGAGGTCCTCTCGGCCACGAGCGAGTGATACCTGGTCGCCGTGAAGGGATTCTTCACGCCTCGGAAGATCGTCTTGCCATCGTGATGGATCTCCGAAGTCTTCCCGTGGAAGAGCCTGCCAGCGTGGGCGATTCGCCCGCCGAAGGCGACGGCTATGGCCTGATGACCCAAGCACACCCCCAAAATGGGAACCGTTCCCGCCAGCTTTCTGACGAGCTCGACGGATATTCCGGCGTCCTCCGGACGTCCAGGTCCCGGAGAGATAACCACGTGGCTCGGCTTCATCTCGGCGACTTTTTCCGGCGACGCGGCGTCGTTCCGAAATACTTCGACATCGGCTCCAAGCTCGGCCAAATACTGAACCAAGTTGTAGGTGAAGCTATCGTAGTTATCGATAACTACTACCATTAGATCGTTCCTCCTGCAAAGCGGTCCTTCGGACCGCCATCGACGGCGCAAATAAAAAACCCTCGATCCCTTTTTCATAGGGACGAGGGTT
>FWPU01002739.1_pt1 | contig 47103 bp, 41 predicted proteins | sample 2228361 | NCBI WGS metagenome assembly FWPU01 (sample SAMEA103939777, study PRJEB20133) | metagenome
GTTCATCCTATTTCGGCGGCAGACGCTAGATCTATTGCTAAATCAACTCTGCTATGCCGCTTGAATGGACAAACTGGAGTAGATAGGAAATCGAATTTTCTTCAAGTGAAGAAGGATATCAAATTAGGGTCGGCCAGCGCAAATTCGGCCTGCTTGCTCAGACTCTGGAGCCGCGTGGTTGCTTTGAGAGACAAAGTGCTAGCTCGACTCTACCGCCTGCGAGCTTTCGCTTTCCTGCGCCATCAGCCGGCTATTTTACCTGGCGCGCCTCCTGGCGGCAAGCTTTTCCAGCCGGGCCAGCTTCGCCTCGAGCGCGCGCAGTTGGCGCGCGGCATCTCGAATGGCCCGCGCAACCTGCTCCAGGGCATGCGCGATTTCGGCAGCTTCGGATAGCCGCGCGAGCGACCGCGCGTCGAAACGCGGTCCGGCGCGCAGCAGGGCGCGCGCCAGGCGGCGGAGGCCGGGCAGGCTGCTCCTCTCCGCCACGATCGCCATGGCCAGGTACCAGTCGGGGAGGCGGAGCACGCGCGCCAGCTTCCTCAGCTCGGCCTCGCTCGGATAGCGCTCGCCGGTGGCCCATTTGCGCGCCAGATCGGGCGAGGCGCCGACCAGCCGTCCGAAAGCGGCGAAGGTCGGGGCGATCCGGCCGGCCGCCGCGAGCCTTCGGATGCCGTCTGCGATTATCTTGGATAGCAGCATGGTACGTCCAGTTTATTATACTAAATCGTATTGTTAAAATACAAGTATGTATTATACACAATAGTATTTTATAACATACCTGAAAGTATTTATAAATATCCAAATAATTTTGAAAATCTGTATATGCCTAGCAGGCAGCCGAGTTCCGACGCCGTCCGTAGCGGGGGCTTTAGCCCTTTTCCGATGCGCTCGAGCGCGCACTGCGAACAAACTCGTCGTCCCGGAGGCGGCTTTAATTCCGTTAATCATAATTAATGGAATTAGGGCTCGGCGCGCTCGCCGAGGGTCAAACGTCGAGTAAGCTCTGCTTGGAAAATGGCCGGCGCTCCCCTAAAATAGGGGCGAAAGGAGCCCAAGCTATGTCAAAAAACCGGAGCCTCGATAGAAGGGAGTTTATGCGGTCGGCCGCGGCGCTCATCAGCATCGCCCTGCCGGCAGAGCTGTCCGCTGGAGCTATCCCGACACGCCCCCTCGGGAAAACTGGCGTTAAGGTCCCGATCATCGCAATGGGCGGAGGGAGCCGGCTGCTGAGTTACACGGATTCGGAGGCGATCGCTGCTGTCGAGGAGGCTATCTCGCTAGGTATAACCTATCTCGATACGGCGGCAAGCTACGGCGCCGGGCGAAGCGAGCGCCTGATCGGGCGGGTATTGAAGGAGCGCCAGTCCGAGCGGGGACGTCTCTTTATCGCGACCAAGCTGCTCGAGCGATCGGCCGACGCGGCGCTGCGCAGCTTCGAGTCCAGCCTGAAGAGGCTGAATGTCTCGCAGGTCGATCTCCTCCACATCCATGATCTCAAGTACGAGGACGACCTGGCGGCGATCGAACGGCGCGGCGGCCTGCTCGATGCTCTCTACCGGCTGCGCGAGCAGAAGCTGGCGCGCTTTATTGGTATAACGAGCCACACCGACGGCAAGACCATGCGCCTGGCGATCGAAAGGCACGACGTCGACTGCGTGCAGATGGCGCTTAATGCTGCGCGCGCCGGCGCGTTCGAGCAGCAGGCGCTGCCGGCGGCGCTCGAGCGGCAACTGGGAATCATCGCTATGAAGGTTACGGGCCAGGACCTGCTGCTCGCCCGAAGCGTAAGACGCGGCGACGTCGCGCGCCAGCTGATACGCTATGCCCTGAGCCTGCCGGTCTCCTGCGCCGTGGTGGGAATGCCGCAACGCCAGATGATCAGGGAGAACGTGACGCTTGCCCGCTCCTTTGCTCCGTTGAGCGAGGAACAGCTGGAAAGGCTCAGGATGGAGGTCTCGGCCGGCCGCGGCGGACTTGAGATATACTTAAAAGGGCACGACGACTGTCGGTCCGAACTGGCCTGATCAACTCTCTTTCCCTTCCCCCAATGTAGCGGCGGTCTAGAGGCCGCCGTGTGTACGAGGCTGTAACGAACATAGCGTGTACCACCTTGGCGAGCTTCAGCTCGCCGCTACAATTTACTGCCGGTTAGGCGTGGCTGTGGGGATGGTGGTGTTTGTTAGTTGGTTTTGGTTGGCGTGCGTCTGGGCTGTGCTATACGGAAGATGAACTCGGTCGTAAACCCCGCCAGCTAAAGCTGAAATCGGCGCCCATCACACCCCAGGCGGAAACAAGCAACCCCCTCTCCTCTTCTACCGGTAGCCTGGCATGCTCCACCTGCAAGGACTGAAGCTCTAGACGACCATGATGCGCCGCTACTCCAGCCAGCCGTCCGCTCCCCACCGGTATAAGCCCTAAACTCCGATGCGCGTACCCTGTGAACAGATCCTGATCGCCCCACTCAGCACCGGCTGCAGAAAGCAGAACATCTATCGGCTCGCCCCCAACCCAACCCGCTATCCCGACCGCCTGATACCCTCCGCCTTCGCCCTCCTGGCAACTCAGCCCTGCAATCAGACGTCCTGCCGGCAGCCGCATCACCCGGCCGAATAACGAGAGGAAACCGCTGACATAGGTCCGGAAGAAATAAATCGCCGGTTTCCCCCGGTATCTTACGTATGTCCTGATGTTGAGCTGCATGGCTCGAGTCGCCGGCAGGCGGAGCGCGCCCAACCCAACCCGCGAGAACTCTATGAAAACTACAGTGAGGTAGCTGCGGCCCGCCTCTGCGGTCTCAACCTCGACCGCGGCAGGAAGCCGCGCGGCAATTCGTTCCGCGGGTACAAGATAATTAATAAAGATCAAATGCTTGATTCTGGCCGAAAGTCTGATCATTTCGCCCCCGCCCTTTCACTGCTCCGGCACCAGTTCATAGAGGCGGTTTCGCACCGGGATAAAAATAAACTCGGCCGCCAGCGACGTGACGTCTTTCGCCTCCGGCCCTCCCCAGCCTCGAGCCTCGCCGCAAATATAAACTCTTTTCCCCTCTTCCAGGCCCGTTCGCACCTGGAGCGCCAGCCTTTGGCCCGGCCAGTCCCAGCCCGAGCTTATGATTCTCCAATCCGGACGCACTCCGATGCCCTGCAGATAGTGGAGCGCGGGCGTCTGCCTGCCGGCGATTATTACCGCTCCTGGCGGCAGTTCCCGCGCCAGGAAGCAGGCAAACTCCCGGTCGCCCTGGGCCTGCCGGCGCGCGGGTTGAATAAAGCCTACTGTTGCGATTAACAACACAAGTATCGAACCGAGGCCGAGAAGCAGCAGGCCCCGCCATTCGCGCGCTTCTACCTGAGCAACTGCCCGCGCGGCGAACATTCCGGCGCCGGCAGTCATCGCTGGCAGCGCTATCATCTCGTAACGCGGGTGCAGGTGACTGTCGGGATTTAAAACCAGGACAACAAGGGGAAACAGGATTCCCAGCGCGAGAAATCCGTTGAACCAGAGGTCGCGTCTCTTCAACGCATCGACCGCTGCGGCTACACAGAGTCCCGAAGCGATAGGGGAGCCGGCGAAGCCATAGGCGAGCACCACCAGGCCCCGCTCGGGCTCGAAGCGCTCCGCGGGCGCAACCACCGAAAACCAGCGGTAAAAACGAGCCGCGTAATCGTCCGTCAGAGCCGCCGCTAAAGAAGCTGTGCCTATCACCACCACCAGTGCCGGGCCCAACGCAAGCGCCAGCGCCCTGCCGAGTCGCCCGCTCGCATTCAACATGATGAAGAGTAAAAATGGCACCAGCATCGCCGCCTGCTCCCTGGTCCCGACCGCCATCCCGAGCACGAACGACGAGGCGACCAGGAGCGTCCGGCTCCCTTCGATTGCCCCTTTATGCATCAAATCGAGAGCGAGCATCAGGAAAAAGAGCATCGGTATCTCGGACATCACGTAGCCCGAATATACGACGTAGCTCGGCGAAAGGGCCAGGAGGAGGAGCGCCGCGCGCGCCGCGCCGGCGAGTCGCGAAACCAACCGGTATTGAAACGCAAGGCCGAGCGCCGCTAACACTAGCGGCACTACCTGGAGCGCCCGCCACGCCTGGTCGGGATTGAGGCCGAAGAGCCGGGCTGCCTCCCAGGTCGCCACGTTGATCAAGGCGAAGACCGGGCGTCCCAGCCCGAGCGGCGAAAATTGATGGCGCACCGCCCGCCAGGCGTAGTCGAAGCTATCCCATTGCCCGATGAACGGGTCTCGCAACGAGCAGTAAAGGAGAAAGGCTCCGGCAGCAAGCGAAGCAACGAAAATTGAACCCCTTCCGGGTAAATCGACATCAAAGGGTCTGGTTCGGGCAGAGGCAATCCGAGCGCGATCTAACATAATTCAATTGAAAGTAGAGAGCGCAAAAGGTGAATGCCAGGAGGCCTTTTATCGTGAAACGGAAGACCGGAGACAGAGTGTCCTTCGGACGGCACATTGCGGCGCGCCCGCCGGAAAGAGTGTTACAATAATTTTTTACTTGGGAGGAACAGCCGATGGAAGCACCCGGCATTTTAACGACATTTCTGGCGGGAATCGTTTCCTTTCTTTCCCCCTGCGTGCTCCCGCTGGTCCCGCCATATTTATCGTACATCTCCGGCGTCTCGGTAGAGCTGTTGCGCGCCGGGGCGACCGGCGAGATGTATCGCCGCGTGGTCAAGGGCTGCATATTTTTCGTTCTCGGCTTCTCCGTCGTCTTCACGGCAATGGGGGCCTCGGCCACCTGGGTCGGCCAACTGCTCCGCCAGGAGATGTTTTACCTCAGGTTGATCGCTGGAACCATAGTGATCCTCTTCGGCCTGCATCTGATAGGCGTGCTGCGCATCGGCGCACTATATCGTGAGAAGCGGTTCGATGTGCGGACCAAAGGGCCCGGGACGCTCACGGCCTTTTTGCTCGGGCTGGCCTTCGCCTTTGGCTGGACCCCCTGCATCGGCCCGATCCTCGGGGCTGTGCTCGCCTACGCTTCGACCCAGGAAACGGTGGCCCATGGGATGGCGCTGCTGATAATATACTCGCTCGGCCTGGGCATGCCGTTCATCCTGAGCGCTCTGGCCGTGAACGCCTTCTTCAAGGCCTTCAACAGCCTGAAGCGCTATCTGAAGGCGATAGAGGTGGCAAGCGGCATCCTCTTGATCGGCATCGGAATTTTGATCCTGACCAACAACCTGATCGCGCTTGCCGGCTATTTGAGCTTTTTGAACAGGTTTGCCTGGTAATCGAATTGGAGGAAGATAAAGAGATGAGCAATCGCATCGCGAAGATCTTATCGCTGCTGGCTGTTGCAGCTTTGCTTGCCATCCTGGTCATATACCATAGAGACCGGTCCTCGGCCACCACCGCCACGATCGCGGGCGATATGCGGCCGGCTCCCGAGTTCAACCTCCCCGACATTCACGGCAACAACGTAGCGCTCTCGCAGTTTCGGGGCAAGGTGGTGCTGCTCAATTTCTGGGCGACCTGGTGCCCCCCCTGCCGCAAGGAGATCCCCGACCTGATCGAGCTGCACAACCAGTACGGCGGCCAGGGATTTGCGGTTCTCGGAATATCGCTCGACGAAGATGGCGCCAGGGCGGTGCGCCCCTTCGCCGCCGAGCACGGCATCAACTACCCGCTGCTGCTCGGCAACGAGAAGGTGGTCGCCGATTACGGGAATTTCCTGGGAATTCCCACCAGCTTCTTAATCGACCGGGGCGGAAGGATCGTGAAGAGCTATGAGGGGGCGCGGCCCAAGAACATGTTCGAGGCCGATATCAGACAGGCGCTCGGGGCCGAATGAGGAGCTAGAAGTTAGGAGCTAGAAGCTAGGAGCTAGAATAAATACATGTGCTGCAGGGCGAGAGACGTAAGGAGCAAGATAACCTCTCTGTTCCTCTCATCTCACCCATTGTCACACCGCCTCTGTAGCTTTATCGAGCTTAATATTCTAGCTCCTAACTCCTAGCTTCTAGCTCCTCTCTTTATGGCTGAAGCGGCGTCACCGGCAGCGTGGTGAACTGCGCTGGATTGCTGCCGATATCCAGGGCGACTGCCAGCACCCTGGTTGCCTGGCTCCCCGGCGCGACCTTCACCACCATCGTGCCTTGGAAATCACTCATCAACCCGAAAAGCTGCTGCTCGTCGATGAATCTCGCTAAATGGCCGCGCGGCGGAAGAGGCTGGTTAGGATTATTAGGATCAGGAGAAATTCTTTTAGTTTCTCCCACCTGGTTGCCGGCCATATCGAACAGGCTCGCTTCTAAAATAAGCTCTTTATCCTCGGGATTGGCGAGCGCCACCCCGGTGCTCAAATTCTGAGCTGTGATTTTACGAACAGGAGTAATGAACCCGGCCAGCGGCTGGCTCTCGCCCACGCCGGCGATGCCAAGGCCCGGTGCGGCGAAGAGCACGACGCCGCCGAGCTTGTTGTCGAAGCTTACTTTCGCCCAGCCTGCTTGCAACTGGCCCTGCCCGTCGGTCATGAGGATCAGGGAGCCGCGCGGTGGAATTGGAGGATCAATGGCCACGGATTCGCTCGGCGGGTTTCCGCCGATCGATACCCGGAAGGGCGTGCCGTCGTCCTTGAAAAATTCTACCAGCCCGGTCACCGGCATGGTCTCGGACGGGTTGGTCAAGACCAGGGCTGAGGTTATGCCTTGGCCGTTGGCGAACTGGGCGAAGAAGATGCTGTTGGGGAAAGTTTGTTGGGGGTTAGTGGTGATAGCTTTGTGATAGATGAAGTCACCCGTTGGTGAAAAGTTGCCGTTTGCCGCGTTGGCGGCCACATCGAATCGAACCGGAGCAGAGGCGGTCATGGGGGCAGTCCACTCAATTTCCCATCTGTTGTTGGAGCTAGCGAGCCTGTGATGGACGTAATCGATCTGGTTATCTGTAGTTATGCCGGCATTTCCCTGTACTATTCTAAACGATCCTGCCTGCTTACCGTGGACCGCCGGGTCGCTCGGATTATCGAAACGCGCGGCCATCTCAAAGCCCCACCGGCTTTGGCCTGTTTGCGAGATTTCAATTGTGATCCTGCGCACTTCGCCTGGCCTATATGATGGTGGGACTCCTGTTACTGTGAGCTGACCTGGGCCTCCGTTGAGGGGCGTTGAACTAGCATGGCAATCCGAAGCCCAACATGTTTCCTCGCCGAATCCACCGGTCCGCTTAGTAGGAGGCGCTGCGCTGAAGGCACCGGCGACGGCAGCTATTATTACTATCGCCAGACCGACTTTTATCCAGAGAAGCAAACTATTATGTACACGCATAGCCCATCAACTCCACCAAGCAAAACTGTTTTCCTCAATGTAGTTGCCGGTACAGATTGAAGCCGACGACGAAATCGCCCCGGCCGCCCTGGGCGTAGCGGCTGGTGGTCGTGCCGAAGCTGTTGCTGAAGACGAAGGCGAAGACATGACGGTACGTCCGGTACTGTATGCCCCACGAGACGGTCGGCTTGTCGGCGAAAAACTCGGTCCGGAAGCCGCTCGCCCTCGGGAAGTACTCGCCGACCAGAGAGAGACGCGGCCTCACCCTGACCGCGGCCCCCACACCCATCGCTATGGTGTGGTTCGATAGTCCATTGATGTCATCGGCCGGATTTGTGTTCAACGAAAATGTCGGGACGAAATAAACTTGCGCGTGTTCGGTGAGCGAGCGCGAAAGCACCAGTTGAAGGTTCGGCGTGTAGAACTCCTTGAAGTTATCGGCCCCTTCGATCGTCGCCCTGGCCGCAATGTTCAGAGGGATGCGCCCCTCCCTTTCGTGCGCGATCGCGAATTCGGAGGTGAACTCGATCACCGGGCCGGACACCGCGTTGAAGGTCGAGCGGAGGAAGCCCAGGGTGAGCCGATTGGTAATCCCGACGTTAGCCCCCAATGTGGTAAAGGCAAACGTGTCGAGGCCGAAGAGGTCGAACGGGCGGTTGGACTGGTCGAAGACCGGGCTGGAGAAGCGGTGTGCGAAGCGCAGGCCGACCTCGCCGCGGCGCATCGGCTGGCCGCTCGGCAGATTGACCAGCACCTGGTCGAACGGCAACGCAAAGCGCTCGCTGGTCGGAGCGAGTTCAACTTTTTGTTCCTTCTGTTCGGCTACCACCTGCACCAGCCTGATATCGCGCTCGCGCGGCTTGAGCTGGTAGACCTTGTTTCCCTTTTTCAATACCAGCACCTCTCCGTCCGGCGATTCGAAGATTATTTCCAGGTCCTCGATCTCGGCGCGGTCCTGCATGAACCAGGCCTCGAAGCGCTTGCGCAGCTCGGCGGTGATCACCTTACCGCTTTGCTCGAAGGCGCGGCCGAAGCTGTTGCGCTCGCCGCCGCCGGCCGGGTCGAGATGGCAGACCAGACACGAATTGCGCATCTCTGGCTTGGAGAACGGGTCGTTATCGTACATTCTCATGTAGTCGATGCGCGCCGCGGCTTCCCAGGCCAGGGCCATAATCACAATGACAACGGCCGGAAAAATTTTTCCCATACGCACTCCCTGATGCAAAGCATTTCATCATACTGCTCCGACCGCTGTCAAGCCAGAGCTCACACCGGGCGGGGTGCGCCAACCGAAAGTCGGTAAACCACCTGTGCGGCAACTGGAAAGCTGTAGGGGCGCAGCAAGCTGCGCCCTCGCCGCTACAACGGAAGATCTACCGACTTTTAGTTGGCGCACCACACCGGGCGCATACTGCAATCGCCTGCCGCCTCACCCCTAATCCCTCTCTCCACCTTGTAGAGAGGGGGTGAACTGGTTGCATTTTATCGCCCGCGTTAATATAATCCTCGGTGGAGGATAAAGTTACAGCGGCCCGCTAGAGAGAGGAGGCAGCTCGATTTTGTCCCGCTCGATCATCGCGGTTTATCCCGGTTCATTTGATCCCGTTACAAATGGGCATCTCGATATTATCGAGAGGAGCAGCTCGATCTTCGATGAGGTGGTGGTCGCTGTCTTGATTAATATCGAGAAGGAGCCGCTCTTCACCGTCGAGGAGCGGGTCGAGATGCTGCGGCAGTCGACCGGGCAGTGGAAGAATGTCAGCGTCGATACCTTCGGAGGGCTGCTGGTCGATTACGCGATCAGGCGCGGCGCCAAGGTGATCGTGCGCGGCATTCGCGCGGTCTCCGACTACGAGTACGAATTCCAGATGGCGCTCATGAACCGTCGGCTCGAGCCGAGGCTCGAGACTGTGTTCATGATGCCGGCCGAGACCTATTCGTATTTAAGCTCACGACTGGTAAAGGAGATCTACCGGTTGGGCGGATCGGTGAAGGGGCTGGTGCCCGACCTGGTCGAGGAGAAACTAAAGGCGAAGGTGGGAAGATGATGCGGCTGGCAGAGCGCATGGGGAGAATAGCGGCCTCGTCAACGCTCGCGGTGTTAAACGAGGCGGCGCGGCTGCGCGCCTCGGGAGTAGACGTGGTGGACCTGGGGGCCGGCGAGCCCGACTTTCCAACTCCCGAGAATATACGCGAGGCGGCCAAGCGGGCCATCGATGCCGGGTTTACCAAGTACACGCCGGCGCAGGGAGTGGCCGAACTGCGCCGGGCGATCGCATCCAAGTATGCGCACGATTATCATGCCGACGTCAAGCCCTCCCAGGTTATCGCTACGGCGGGGGGTAAACAGGCGATTTTCAACGCCCTGCTTGCCCTGGTCGATGAAGGAGACGAAGTGGTTATACCGGCCCCCTGCTGGGTGACCTTCCCGGAGGTGGTGCGGTTTGCCGGCGGGACTCCGGTCTACGTCGAGAGGGAGGCGCGCGACGGCTTCGCGTTCGACGCCGAGCGGATAGCCGCAGCGATAAGCGATAGGACCAGGCTGATCATCATCAACTCGCCGTGCAATCCGACCGGCGCCGTGGCCGATTTCGCCACTATCGAGCGGCTGGCCAGGCTGGCGGCCGAGCGGAATATCTACCTGCTTTCGGACGAGTGCTACGGGGAGATAGTTTACGACGGCGCAAGGCCGATGAGCGCGGCGTCGCTCGCTTCCGAATTGCGCGCGCGCACTCTGGTCGTCGGCACCCTCTCGAAGAGCTACGCCATGACCGGCTGGCGGCTCGGCTACGCGATCGCTCCCGAGCCGCTGGTCGAAGAGATGTTGAAGATCCAGAGCCATTCCACCTCGAACCCCACGTCGATGGTCCAGCATGCCGCCATCGAGGCGCTCAACGGACCGCAGGACCAGGTCAAGGCGATGGTGGCCGAGTTCGAGCGCCGGCGCAATTATCTCATTCCCGCCCTTAATTCCCTGCCCGCAATTAAATGCCCCATGCCGCGCGGCGCCTTTTACGCCTTTCCCGATATCTCGGCTTACACGAAAAGAAACGGGATATCCGGCTCAAATGAATTCTGCCGGCGGCTGATTGCAGAGGCGCACGTTGCCGTCACTCCCGGATCAGCCTTCGGCGCCGATGGCTTTATCCGCATCTCGTATGCCGCCTCTATGGAGAGACTAGTAGAGGGGGTGGGGCGCCTCAGGGCGTTCCTGGCCGGGCTTTAAGCAGTCCCTAGGTGATGGGGCAAGGGTCCCTCTCGCTCTTGCTCATTGCTCTTGCTCATGCTTTAAGCAGTCCCTAGGTGATGGGGCAAGCCATCAGCCGTCAGCCGAAAGCCTAAAAACTGAAAGCTGACGACTGACCGCAGCAGCAGGGCCAGGAATTCCGTATGTGCGGGTGGCGGTTGTTTGGCAGCGGATTGGGGCAGGTATTAGGGAGGGCGTCTAGGCTAGGCTATACGGAAGATGGGCTGGCCCCCTAAATCCCGTCGAGCAGATGCCCGAGCTTCTCCTTTTTGGCCTTTAAATAGCCGGCGGTCAGCGGCGAGGGGGCTACCTCGAGCGCTACCCGCTCCACTACCGTTATCCCGCAGGCCTCAAGCTCGGCGATCTTTTGCGGATTATTTGACAACAGGCGGACCCCCTTTACCCCGAAATAGCCCAGCACCTCGGCGCACAAGCGATAGCTCCGCTCGTCGGCCCCGAACCCTAGCTCCCGATTGGCATCGACCGTGTCGGCCCCGGCGTCCTGAAGCTCATAGGCCAGCAACTTGTTCATCAGACCGATCCCTCGCCCCTCCTGCGGGTCGTATATCAGCACACCCCCGCTCTGCGCGATCATCTCCAGCGCGCGCGCTAGCTGCTCGCCGCAGTCGCAGCGCAGCGAGCCGAACACATCGCCGGTCAGACACTGCGAATGAATCCTGACCAGCGGCGCCTTTTCCGGCCCCAGCTCGCCGGATATTACAGCTACGATTTCATCGCCATCCCTGGTCTCGAAGCCGTAAATGGTGAAAGAGCCATGTTTGGTGGGCAGTTCCGCCCTGGCTACCTTTGAAAAACCTCCGCTCCTCTCGCTCATAACAAGGCTAGCATTATAACATCGGCGCGCCGCGCGGCCAAAGAGGCCTTCGAGCCTGATCCACCGGCCGCCACGCTCAATCGGTCAGGCCGTGGATATCGGACATGACGTAGAAGTTAACCAGCGTGGTCAGGGCCACGAGCTTCTCCAGCATCTCTTTCTTTCCCACCCGCAGGTCGTAGTGCCGACATATCGCCTCGATCCTGCGCAGATGTTTCTGTATGGAGTGGCGGTTGGAGCCGGCGAGCCACGTCCCTATCTCGTTGACGATTGCCGGGGTGCAGCGGCGCACGAAGCGCCAGGCCTTCTCGCTGCCGCGGCTGCCGTTGCGCCCGTTGCGGAAGACCTCGAACAGGTCCCGGATATAGCCGGCGAACTTCTCCTCGATGATATCCTCCGGGTGTATCCCGTAGTATTCTGCCAGCGTGCAGGGGATATTCTCGTAGGGCTCGTCCCTGCCGGTGCGGGTGACCAGGGGCTCCCTGCCCCGGATCCTCCGCATCACGCGGTCCACGTATGCCAGCTTCCTGTAGGCGGGGGTGCGGGCGTAGCTCTGCCGCCAGCGCGTCGAGCGGTCGAGCCAGACGGCAAAGCTCTCGGCCCAGTCCTCATCCGGATGCTTTTGCGCGTAGTAGGGCTCGTCGTCCAGGTACTTGACGAACGACTTGCTATAAGGGTTGGGCATATAGAGGTCGACGTAGCGGCGGTCGAACCTCCCGAACAGCCTGTGCCACTCGCGGTCCTTGTATATCTCGTAGGCGTAATTGATGGCGTGGCCGTACTCGTGGCGCAGGGTCTTCATCAGGTCCTTTTCCCCCTCCGGCTCTTCCCGGTAGAGGTACTCGAGGCGCCTCAGCTCGGGCCTGGCCATGTGGAAAGGGACCTCGATGGATATGGTCCGGTCGACGCATCCCCAGTTCTCGCCGAAGTAGAACTCGGCCCGCAGCTTGATGCCCTTGCGCTTCAGCTCGCGGTTGACCCGGTTTATGCATCGGGAGAGCATCCCCTCGAACCTGAGGTCCAGGTCGCATATGCGTGTGTTTAAAAGCTCATGTAATTCCAGCTTGGCCCTGTGGTTGTTGCCCATGGACACGGACCCACCCCCCTCGGGATGGCTGCAGGTGGTTTCAGCATGCCGACGGGAGCGCCGGACCCCAAGCCCGGGCCCCTCGCGGACCAAACTATTCTGCCGGACGGCAGTCCTAATATAACCGATTTTTCGCCCCCTTGCAAACGGCGTCGCATCGCTCCCTTGCCCCTGCCGTCACCCGTGTTCTTCCCTCATATAATAACTGCGCGCACGGCAAAATCGCTAAAATTTTCCCGGCCACTTGACCGCCGCTCGCCCGCGGTGTAATGTAGGCTTGTCGACTTCTTTACCCGATCACCGCCGTGGCGCAACACGGCGTCCCTCGAACCACAAGGAGGAGAACATGCCGACATACGTGCTCATGACCAAGCTATCGGCCGAAATGGCGCGCGACCTCAAAGCGATCGAGAAGAAGGGGCGCGAAATCGGCGACCGCGTCAAGGCCAAATGCCCGGGCGTGCGCTGGATCGCCCACTACACGCTGCTCGGCCCATATGACTTTCTCGACATATTCGAGGCCAAGGATGAAGAAGAGGCGGCGAAGGTCTCGGCGATAACCCTCTCGACCGGCGTAGCCTCGGCCGAGAGCTGGACCGCCATTCCCTGGGAGCGCTTCGTAGAGCTGGTGAAGGAATTGTAAAGAAGACGGATCGCGTGGCTGTTTTGCTTGACAGGCCGGCGGGGCGGCACGTAAAATATCGACTATGCAATGGTCGAGCGGAGTTTGCCTCAGGCATCTCTTGCTCGACGCTGTCGCCGTTTTAGTGTTTTTTCTGCAAGCGGTGCCGATAAGCGCCGCTCAATCGAGCGCGCCCGCCCTTGTAACTAACATCCGCTACTGGTCGACGGCCGACTACACGCGAGTGGTTATCGACCTCGATAAGGAGGTGCGCTTCCTGCGCGGCGAGTTGAGTGATCCCCATCGCCTCTACTTCGATCTGCTCGGGGCGGAGCTATCCGATGAGCTGCGCGGCAAGCTCTTTTTGATCGGCGACGGGCTGGTCAAGCAGGTTCGGGTCGCGGTCAATCGCCCGAACGTGGTCAGAGCGGTGCTCGACTTCAGTCGGACCGCCGATTACACGGTATTTGCCCTTTACAACCCTTACCGGGTAGTTGTCGATGTCCGGCCCGGCCTGGCCGCTAAAAAAGCGGCGCCGGCGAGTCCGAAAGCGCGCGGCGCTCCCGAGCCGGAAAAGCAGCGCAAGGAGCTCGCCACGGCTGCCGCTAAACTGCCCGAAACGCCCGCGCCGGGCCTGATACGGACGCTGGGACTGAAAATTGGTAAAATTGTGGTAGACCCTGGCCACGGAGGTCCGGACACCGGGACGATCGGCAAAGGGGGGCTGAAGGAGAAGGACCTGGTCCTCGATGTCGCCCGGCGTATGGCCGGGATGCTTCAGGAGAAATTTGGCGCAACGGTGGTTTTGACCCGCGATAACGACACCTATGTTCCCCTCGAGGAGCGTACGGCGATAGCCAACTCCGAGCGGGCCGATCTCTTCGTCTCGATCCATGCCAACTCGAGCGCGAATCCTCGGGTGCGCGGCGTTGAGACCTACTTCCTGCACTTCGCGCGCGGCGCCGAGGCGCGAGAGGTTGCGGCGCGCGAGAACGCCCCCGCACAGAAGAGCATCCACGAGCTGGAAGACCTGATCAAAAAGATCACGATGTATGAAAAGTTAGAAGAGTCTAAGCTTTTGGCCGCCCACCTGCAAAAGAGCCTGTTCCAGGTCGCCAAGAGAGTTTCGCCCGGCGCGCAGGACCGCGGGGTCAAGCAAGCGCCTTTCATCGTTCTGATCGGCGCCAACATGCCGAGCGTCCTGGCCGAAGTCGGCTTCCTGAGCAACCCGTACGAAGAAAGGATCCTGTCCAAGGAGTCCGCCCGCGAGAAGATCGCCCAGGCCCTCTGCGACGGGATCGAAGCCTACGTGCGCACGCTGGGCGGGTCGGTCGCCCTTCAGAGCAATTGAAAATGCGGTCTCACTTTGTCACGGCAATTTTGCTTTCGGCCCTGGCCTTTCCTTGTGCCGCGCGGTCGTCCGACCTCACCACGTTGCAACTCCCTTCGGCCGTCGGCGGGGAAGCTATCCAGCTTGTCGATGAACAGGTGCTCGCCCCTGGGCAGCCCCGGCATCTGGGCCTGCTCGACGCCGAAATTTTTTCCGAATATGGCCTGGAAAAGGCGACCAGGCGCAGGTTCATCAGCCGCTCCGGCTCGTTCGACGTCGAGATTTACCAGATGCGACACAGCAAGGGCGCCTTCGGCCTCTATACCTACTTCAAGGAGCGGCGGCCGCGCTACATCGAGGTCGGCGACGGCGGATTTCGCCTGGACAACGAGTTCGATTTCTGGCAGGAGCGCTTCTTTATCAGGGTTAGAGGCGACGGGTCGAGCGGCGGCAACCCCCGCGCGCTGCAGAGGTTGATGCGCCGCGTTGCCGCTGCGCTCTCGCAGATAATCGGCAGAAACAGCGGTCTCCCTCCGCTTATCGACCATATGCCCGACCTCGGCCTGGTGCGCGGCTCGGTCCGCTACTTTCTCGGCCCGAAGGGCCTGGCACAACACTACAAGATCAGCGCCTCGGAGTTCGGCTTCAAAGACGAGGTCGAGCTGGCGGTCGGAGACTATCGGCTGGACGGCCGGCAGGGTCGGCTGATCCTGCTCGGCTATCCCAACCATCATATCTCGCGCCATTATTTCCAGCAGTTGAACCGCCGCGCCGATGAGATCAGAGGCGAGGAAAAGGACATCTTCTCCAGGCGGGCCGGGGTGATCGTCGCCCTGCTGGTCGGCGATTTCGACCAGGCGTCGGCCGACCGGATCCTGGGCGCGATCGATTACGCCGAGTCGATCAAATGGATATACGACAAGCGCGCCGGGCGGGCTGCCCGCTCGACCTATCTGCCGCTGCTCGGCGCGGTGCTCAACTCGATCCTGCTCACCATTATATTCTCGCTCGGCGCGATCATGATCGGCGGGGCGGCGGGCGCCTTCAGGTTTTATCTGCGCGAGAAGCTCCCGGATAATTTCCTGGACCGGCGCGCGCGCACCAGCATGGTCAGGCTCAAAATTTACGATCGGTAGGCGAATATGATTCCTTTCAGGGATGCCAACCCGTCGCACCGCTTCCCGATACTGACGATAACTATAATAGCGGCTAACGTGCTGGCCTTCTTTTATCAGCTCTCGCTCAGCCCGCCCCAACTCGAAGCCTTCATCTGGCACTACGGCTTCGTGCCGGCATATTTCACCGGCGAGATCGACAGCCCGCATGCCGGGCTGCTGCAATCGGCGCTCGCTTCCATGTTCCTGCATGGCGGCTGGCTGCACCTGATCGGGAACATGTGGTATCTCTGGATATTCGGCGATAACATCGAGGACCGGCTCGGCCACTTCAAGTTCATCGTGTTTTACCTGACGGCTGGCCTCGCCGCCACCGCGGCCCATTTCCTGATGAACTTGAGCTCGACGCTCCCCAGCATCGGAGCGAGCGGAGCAATCGCCGCAGTGCTCGGCGCCTATATGGTGACCTTCCCGCACGCTCGCATCTTGACCCTGCTGCCGTTTTTCTTCATCTGGCAAATCGTCGAACTGCCCGCGCTGCTCGTCCTCGGCTTCTGGTTCGTCATTCAGTTCCTGAGCGGGCTGGGAGACGTGACCCAGCGCATGGTGACCGCCCAGGAGGCCGGAGGTGTGGCCTGGTGGGCACATATCGGAGGGTTCGTAATCGGTATCGTGATGATTAAGCTCATGGGGGTTAAAAAGCAGGACCGCCGCAGGCCCTACTCCTATTACGATTACGAATAACATTGAGCGAGAGCAAGAGCGAGAGCAAGAGGACCTCTCCCTCTCGCTCTTGCTCCTTGCTTCTATTCGAAAAGGCTTTCCACGAACTCCTCGGGCGAAAAGATCAGCAGATCATCCAGTCCCTCGCCGATGCCGATGTATTTGATGGGCATGCGCAGCTCCTTGGCGATGGCGATGACGATTCCACCCTTAGCTGTGCCGTCGAGCTTGGTGACGACCAGCCCGTTTACACCAGCGGCCTTGAGGAATTGGCGCGCCTGTTCCAGGCCGTTCTGGCCGGTCGTAGCATCGACCACGAGCAGAACCTCCTGCGGCGCGCCCACCACCTCGCGCGAGGCGATGCGCCGCATTTTTTCAAGCTCCTGCATCAGGTTTGCCTTGGTATGCAGCCGCCCGGCAGTATCAACCACGAGCGCGTCGTAATCGCGGGCCTTAGCCGCGACCATCGCATCGAAGAGCACGGCCGAAGGGTCGGAGCCGCGCTGCTGTCTTACCAGCTCCGTTCCGCTCCGTTCGGCTAGAATCTCGAGCTGTTCGATGCCGGCGGCACGGAAGGTATCGGCAGCACACATTATCGTCCTCTGACCCGCTTTGAGGTAGAGGTTGGCCAGCTTGGCCGCGGTGGTGGTCTTGCCGGTACCGTTTACTCCCACCACCATGACAACCCAGGGTCGGGCCGGCATCACTCCGTAGACTCCTTCGGTCGGCGGAGCCGCGGCGCGCAGGATTTGTAAAATCTCCAGCCTGACCGCGTCGCGCAGCTGCTCGGCGGAATCGATCGCGCCCGAGGAAACACTCTTCCTGAGCTTATCCATGATCTCATCGGCGGCCGCGACGCCGACGTCGGCGGCGATGAGCGCGGTCTCGATCTCTTCGAGCAGTTCCTGGCTTATCTCGGTTCTTCCCCTTATCGCCTGCTCGATGTGAGCGACCAGGTTCTCTTTGGTCCTGCTTACGGCTTCTTTCAGTCTCTCGAACAGGCCGCCCTTTCCCTCTCTTTTACCGAAAGGCATGATTACAAAATCTCTCCTGAAAAAATTTCCTCTATCGACCCGTCGGGCAGCACGACGCGCAGTGCTCCGGCCTCGCTGAGGCCTGCGGTGAGCCCGCGCACCGCGCTCCCTCCCTTATCTACGATCACCTCGCGCCCCGCCGCATAGGAAGAGAGCTTGCTCCATTCGGCGACGATGCTGTTGGCATCGCCGTCAAGCAGCCGCTGATACCAGCGGTCGAAACTTTCGAGCAGGGCCGCCAGCAGTTTCGGCCTGGGGAAAGAGGCTCCAGTCTCCAGGTAGAGCGAGGTTGCGGACCTGTCCAGGCCCGGCGGGAATTGGCGCTGCGCCACGTTAATTCCGATTCCAACCAGGACGAATTGTATCCCCTCCGCGCCGAGCGACATTTCACAGAGTATGCCGCAGAGCTTTCTGCCGTTTAACAGCACGTCGTTCGGCCATTTAAGGTCGATTTCGATTCGCTCAGCGTATAAGGGAGCCAGGATTCGCCGCAGGCTTTCGGCCACGGCCACTGCCGCCAGCAGGGTGATGAGCGAGGCCTGTGCCGGCTTCAACGCCGGCCGCAGGAGCAGCGTGCTGTAGATTCCCTCGCCCCACTTCGAGTACCAGGAGCGCCCGAGCTTGCCGCGCCCCCGGGTCTGGGCCTCGGCCAGAAAAACGGTCCCCTCGGGCGCGCCCGCTTCAGCGGCGCGGCGCGCCTCATCGTTGGTCGATTCTACCTTGAAGTAATGTTTGATCTTGCCCGCGAAACGGGCGGGCACCCCCTCTTTTTCTATCAACTCCGGCAGCAGCGGGTCGGGCAGTCCGCTCGATATGCCTGTGATTTCATCGGGCATTGTAGGGCAAGCCTTCAGCCTTCAGCCCTCAGCCGAAGCTGAAAGCTGACAACTGTCGGCTGATGGCTAGATCCTTCATTGCGTATCGGCCTCTTCCATTTTGCGCAGCGAAGTTTCGAGCCTCTCCAGGGTCTCGAGCAGCTCCTGATAGCGGCGTCGCGTCTCTTCGACCACCTGTTCCGGGGCGCGCACGATGAACTCCTGATTATTGAGCTTCCGGTGGAACCGTTCGATCTCGGCTCGGGCTTTCGCCACCTCGCGGCCCAGGCGCTGCTTCTCGAGCGCCGGATCGATGATCCTGTCGAGCAGCAGGGCGAATTCGGTTGCGCCGGCCACTCCTTTTACCGAGAAGCGATCGGTCGGGATGCTATCGACCAGGTCCACGCTGCTCACGCGGGCCAGCATCTGGATATAGCTGGTATGGCGCAGGATGATCTCGGCGTCGCTCGGGTCGGCCGGCTTGACCGCGACCGGCACGCGTTTGCCCGGCTCGACCCCGGTGCCCGCGCGCGCGCTGCGGATCCTGGTGATAAGCTCCATCAACAGTGCCATGCTTCTTTCAGCAGCTTCATCCCAGCGCGCCGCCGCCGGCGCGGGGAAATCCGCAATGGCTATCGACGGCCCGCGGTGCGGCAGCTTCTGCCATATCTCCTCGGTGAGATGGGGCATAAAGGGATGAAGCAGCCTGAGCGACCAGTCCATGACGTGCACCAGCACCTTTGCTGATGCTGAGTATCCAGGATGGCCTCTGGCCATCGCCGGCTTGACCAGCTCGAGGTACCAATCGCACACCTCATGCCAGAAGAAGCTGTAGATGGAATTGGCGGCGCGGTCGAAGCGGAAATTTTCCAGATCGGCCGCCAGGTCGGCGGCGACCCGATTCAGGCGGCTCAAGATCCAGCGCTCGTAAAGCGGCCTCTTCTCGGCGGCTAAAAGCTCGTCGACCTCGCTCGGCTCGGCTGCCGGCTGCTCTTCGGGCAGTCGCATCAGGACAAGCCGCGCGGCGTTCCACACCTTGTTGGCGAAGGCGCTGTAGCCTTTCATCCGATCCGTGGAGAAAGGTATATCTGTGCCCGGAACAGCCATAGCGGCCAGGGTGAAGCGCATGGCGTCGGCCCCGTAGCGATCCATGATATCGAGCGGGTCGATGACGTTGCCTTTGGTCTTGGACATCTTCTGCCGCTGCGCATCGCGCACGATCCCGTGCAGGTGGACCACGCGGAAGGGCTCGCGCCCCATTAAGTGCGTTCCCATCATGATCATGCGCGCGACCCAGAAGAACAGGATGTCGGGACCGGTGATTAACAGGTCGGTGGGGTAGAATGCTCGCAGGTCCTCGGTATCATCGGGCCAGCCCATGGTCGAGAAAGGCCAGAGGGCCGAACTGAACCAGGTATCGAGAATGTCGGGGTCCTGTTCCAGCTCGCGCGAGGAGCAGCGCGGGCATCCGACCGGGTCCTGGCGCAGCGCGACGCTTAACCCGCACCCTTTGCAGTACCACACGGGAATACGGTGTCCCCACCAGAGCTGGCGCGAGATGCACCAGTCGTGGATATTGCGCATCCAGTCGTAGTAAATCCTGGTATAGCTTTCCGGAACGAACCCGATGCTGCCGTTCTCGACCGCGGCGATTGCCTTTTCGGCAAGCGGTCCAACTTTGACAAACCACTGCATCGAAACGCGAGGTTCGACCACGGAACGGCAGCGCTGGCACATGCCGAGGCTGAACTGATACTCCTCGACCTTGACCAGAAAGCCCTGCCGGTAGAGCCGGTCCACCAGCCGCTCGCGGCACTCGAAGCGATCGAGCCCGGCGAATTCTCCCGCCGCCGCAGTCATCCGGCCATCCTCGCCTATGACCTCGAGTCTCGGGAGATCGTGCCTCAAGGCCACCTGAAAGTCGTTGGCATCGTGCGCCGGCGTTATCTTTACCGCGCCGGTGCCGAATTCTCGATCGACAAACTCGTCACAGATGACGGGGATCTCACGTTTAGCAATCGGGATAATAGCGATTTGGCCGCCGGCGCTCCGGCAGCGCTCGTCGTCCGGATGCACGGCGACGGCGGTATCCCCGAGCATGGTCTCCGGGCGCGTCGTCGCGACGCAAATACTCCGCCGGCTCCCCTTGATCGGATAATTTACGTAGTAGAGCTTTCCCTGAACTTGCTCATAAAAAACTTCAAGATCGGAAATAGCGGTCCGGCAGCGGGGGCACCAGTTGACCATGTATTCGCCGCGATAGATCAGCCCCTGTTCGAACAGGCGCACGAAGGCCTCGCGCACGGCGCGCGAGAGCCCCGCGTCCATGGTAAAGCGCTCGCGCGTCCAGTCGCACGAGTCGCCCAGCCTGCGCATCTGGCTGGTGATACGGTTTCCGCTCTGCTCCTTCCACTGCCAGGCGCGCCGCAGGAACTCTTCGCGCCCGAGGTCGAAGCGCGTCAGCCCTTCGCGCTCCAGCTCCTTTTCCAGCAGATAATGGACGGCGATGCTGGCGTGATCAGTGCCCGGCAGCCAGAGCACGTTATAGCCCTGCATGCGCCGCCATCTGGCCAGGACGTCGTGGAGCGTGTGCTCGAGGGCGTGCCCCATGTGCAGCGAGCCGGTGACGTTGGGGGGCGGAATCACCATCGAGAACCTCGGCTTCGATGAGCGCGCATCGGCAACGAAGAAACCGCTTTGCTCCCAATATGGATACCATCTGCTCTCGACAGCAGTGTGGTCGTAGCTTCTTGCCAGATCAACTCGAGCCATCTTGCTGTGCTCCCAATTCAATATATTTTAGCACGACCGCGCGCGTTACGCTTCGAAGCAGCGGCAGCTCGGTGCGCCAAAATGTAGCGGCGGCCTTCAGGCCGCCAGGTGTACGACGCTACCTTCCCGTGTCCCACCCTGGCGAGCTGAAGCTCGCCGCTACGATTCGAAGAAGGCAGTCGCGTGGAGGTAATTTTACGCCTCTCGGCCCTGCGGGCAGGCTCTGCGGCAAATTACCTGTTCTATACGGGCAGCTATTCTGGATTTTTCAACTGCTTGCTGATGATCTTTTCGGCAAGCTCAGGTACGACCTCCCAGGCGATCTCCCTGATCACCGAGTCGGAAAGCCTGCTGACCACGCGGCGCACGATCTCGTCGATCAGCTCCTCACCGACCGGCTGTGGGCCGTGGGCTGCCGGCTCGAGCTTGGAGATCGATACCGGCGGCGTGAAATCTGAGGAACCCGCGCCGGGCAGGGGGGGAGCCTGCTCGAGATCGAGCACTATCCCGCCGGGGTCGGCGCCCGGCGGGTCGAGGTCGAAGCGCCAGGCAATCGCCTCCTCGAGCAATTCCTGCGCCGGCTCTGCGTGCCGCTCGTCGTTTCGCGAAACCTGACGATCGTTCTCGCTTGCGATGCCAGCCGTCGTATGCCCAGCCGCCTCGGGCGACACGTTCTGGTTTGGTCCGGCCAATAGCTTCCTGACCCGCGCCACGAGGAGGCTCGACTCGAACGGCTTGGTAACCAGGCCGCTGGCCCCGGCGGCGAGCGCCTGGGCTTCGCTGAGCGGCTCGAAGCTGCCGACCAGCAGGAGAACCGGCACTCCGCTTAGCGATGGATTCGATCTAACGAACCGGCAGATCTCCAGGCCGTCCTTATTGGGGGCGAGAGCGTCGGCCAGAATCACATCGGGCCCGATCGATTCCAGCCTTGCCAGGGCGGTCGCGCCGTCGGAAAAAGAGATGATTTGAAAATCCTCGTCGGCGAAGGTGAGCGCGACTACCTTCTGAATAGCCACGCTGTCGTCGATGAGCACCAGTTTTCGCGACATTTGATTACCGGGTGGCAGCGGCAGCGGGTTCCCGCCGGTGCCCGAAAGCGAATGCTATTTCTTCTTGTCCTCTTTTTTCTTTTTGTTCTGCTTGTCGCCGTTATTCTTTTGAGGCGCGCCGCCGTTCTCGCCCGTCGATGAGGCCGTTGCTCCAGGATTGATGGTGGTCTTCTCGCGCGCCTCTCCTTCGGGGCCCTTCCTGATCACCGTCTCGATCGTGAAGTCTTCACCCTTACCTTCAGCGCCCGCGTCAGCCGCCGCGGTCTTGGTCGCCTCGGCCTGCGCGTTGACGCGCGCCTGGGCCGTGCTGTTGATCTCCTCGAAGGGGTCGGGACCGAGGGTGAAGATGCGGGTGAAATCCTTTACCGGGCGCAGCAGCGAGAAGCCCGGTTCCTCGCGGACGTTTCTCTGGTTTTGGGCGGCGAGCACGGGATCGACCGGGGGCACGGGTTTGTTCATGGCGGCGAGCCGCTCCTGCGCCTCGCGGTGATGCTGGCTGAAGGGGTAGCCCTGAACGATCTTGGCATAATAAGTCGCCGCTTCGTCCGCGCGCTCGCTCTTTTGCAGGGCATCGGCGAGCTGGAAGTAGACCTCATCGGCCCGGCTGTAGTCGGGAAACTTTTGCGCCACCTCCTGGAAGCGCGAGATAGCGGCGCCGTAGGACTTCTTCTGGTAATAGAAATGCCCGACCAGGTACTCGTGCTCGGCAAGGACGTCTCTGACCTCGCGCAGCTTTTGTTTCGCCTCCGGCACCCTGAAATCATCCGGGAACTGGTCGATGAACTTCTTCAACTCGGCCTCGGCCTTGCGGGCGTAGGTGGTGTCGCGGTCCGGCGTGGTCATCATGCGCATGTTGAGCGTGGCGATTTTGAGCTGGGCCTCGGCCGCTTTTTCGTGGGTCGGATAGAAGATGATAAAGTCTTTGTACTGCGCTTCGGCCTGGAGCCAGGCCTCCTTGCCGCCCTCCTTGTACCAGGAATCGGCCATAGCGTAGTAGGCTTTGGGGGCCAGCTCGCTGTCCGGGTAGGTGTTGATCAGGGTCTGAAATGCCAGCCGGGCCTTGAGAAACTGGCTCTTCCTGAGCCACTCCATGCCGTTTTCGTAGAGGGTCTTATCGGGCGGGACCGCTCCGCTCTGCAGCCTGGCGCTTTTGCCTCCGCAGCCCCAGGCTGAAAGCAGAAGCAAGAGAATCGAGACGACGCCAAAGCGCTTGCTCATTTGAACATCCTCCCAGCGGGTTAGGAGCCCAACCACGGCCGGATTCATCTTCCTGTTATCATCATAATTGCGACCAGGCCGCTCGGCCTCCGCCCCGCGACTACTCTCCCGTCAGCACCTCGGGCTCCTTCGCGCCGATGTGCCCTTCGGCCGCCCTGCGAATCTCGGCCAGCGCAGCCCGGGCATCGCCGCTGCTGAAAATAGCGGATCCTGCCACTAATATCTCGGCTCCACACTCGACAACGCGCGCGGCGTTTTCCGGGCCGATGCCGCCATCGACCTCGATGCGGGCCGCGCCGCCCGCCTTTCGCACCATGGCTTTGAGCCTTCTGATTTTATCATAAGAGGACGGCAAAAACCTCTGCCCGCCGAAGCCGGGGTTGACGGTCATGACCAGGACGAAATCCAGCTCGGGAAGGATCTCTTCCAGGGCAAATAGAGGCGTGGCCGGATTGATTGCAGCGCCCGCGCTGACGCCGGCCGACTTGATGGCCGAAATGGTCCTCTGAAGGTGAGCGTCGGCCTCGCAGTGCACCGAGACCATATCGGCCCCGGCGGCGATAAAGGCTTCGATATAGCGCGCGGGCTCGCTGATCATAAGGTGAACATCGAGCGGCAGCCGCGTTATCCGGCGCAAGGATGCTACAACGGGCACCCCGGCTGTGATGTTGGGCACGAAGTGCCCGTCCATGACGTCGATGTGAATGAGATCGGCGCCGCCGGCTTCAACATTTTCGATCTCGTGCCTCAACTCGGCGAAATCGGCGGAGAGGATAGAAGGGGCTATCAACGGCTTGCGAGGCATGTTGTGCAAAGCCTCTCCCTTCATCGCGGTAAAACTATATCACACAAAGCATGGCATTTCCAGATAGAAGCCTAAATTCGTGAGCGGCAACTCGTGAGTCGTGAGTGGAAGAGGATCCGGCTCTCTTCACGACTTACGACTCACGAGTTACGGTCCGCGCTATTTGCGCTGGCTGAAGCTATCGTAGGCCTGCCTGCAGTAGGCCAGGTGCCGGCGCTCGTCGCTCAGGCCCGACTCGACGACGCGCAAGATCTCGGGCGGGAAAGGCTTATTGGCCGCCTCCTGATATGTGCTGCTGGTGGCTTCCTCGTTGCTCACCATGGCCCTCAGAATTCCCGAAACGCCCCCGACCTTCGAAACCCCGGTCATACCCTTGCGCAGCACGCCGGCGATCCCCGGCCGCCTCTCAGGGTCGCCGCCGAACTGGCGGACAAACGGCGAAAGCTCACGGATATGCCTTTCGTGGTCGCCGCGGAATTCAACGAACCGCTCCCTTATTTCGGGCTCATCCTCCAGACCGTTGATCGCTGAGTTGTACGCTCCAATCGCGTCGTGGTCGGTCTCGATGAGCGTGTTGAGCGCATCAAGGCGGTTGCTCTCTCGGAAATTAAATGCAATTTCCATACCAGGCTCGGCGCCATCGGTCGGGCCAGGTCCCTGATATTGAAGCACTTGCCGGCGGCGCCTCCGCCCGAGCTCTCGGCCGCTAGCGGACGGAAAAATTTCCCTGAAATTGGGAGCTAGCCGAAGGAATAGTAACCCGCTCCTTCCGAAGCACCCTCACGCCGCGCATCCAGTCCATATTTATCGCAATCTTCCACACCTCCACGCGCCGGTCTACGTAGCAGGCCACCGTCTCGAACGACTTGTGGAAGCGGAATATCGGCGAGACCAGGTAAAGCAGCGGCAGTTCCTTTCGCAGCCGCACCCCCTGGAAATAGCCGTGCCGCTCGAAATCGCCGCGCAGATTGTGCCGGTGGACGCGGCTCCAGTAGTCGAGCCCCTGGAACGGCAGGTCGACGTCCTCCGACACCTTAAGTTCGATCACCACGAGGCGCCCGCTTCGATCAACGGCCAGCAGGTCGATCATGCCGCGGCGCACAGATTCGGCTTCGCCCAGGTAGGCCGGCACCTGTGCATAGAAATGCCGGCGGTCCAGATCTTCGCCCAGCCGGCCGACGTCGTCGAGCAGCATGCTTTCGAGCCAGCGCTCCTGCTGGCGCCGAAAAAACGGATGCCGTTTGTCGGGAGAATCGTAGCGCCGCTTTTCGGCAATCTCCGAAACCAGTGCTTCGAGCTGACTCCAATTGTCCTCTCGGAGGAGCTGGCGCCGGCCGAGGCCGAAGGCGATGGTCTCGCGTCCAGGCCCGTAGACGCGCGCGAACTCCAAACCTCTTATGCGTAACGAATCGTAGCCCCGGACATGAGGGTGGCGGCGGATCAAATCGGGATTGATCTGCATCAGGCGTATCAGCAGGGGGCTGGTCTTGAAGGGCGGACGATCCGGCCAGCAATAATCTGCTTCGAAGCGAGGCAGGCACTTGCCCGATACAGTGCGCAGCGGCAGGCCCTCGCCCCATTCCGCGTCGAACTCGTAAAGCGACACCGCGATGTGATGCCTGTCGAGCCAGGCGATGCGGTTGAGGACCGCGCTCGAGCGGGCGGCGGGAACGAAAAGCCTGAGTTCGCTTATTTCCGGAAATCTGCGGCGCACCAGCGAGGTCCAAATCAGGCCCGCGCTCAGCGAGGCGTCGATTTCCGCCGCGCCCTCGAATGGGGCCACTCCAAGGGCTGCAACTTTCCCGCAGCCCTCCTGAATCAACATTCGCACATGACAGCGCGAGAGCCCGGCAGTGCGGTCTGAGAATTGAGCCGAGCGGATAATGCGGGCTTGAGGAAAACGCACCCTGACGAGCCGCTCGAGCGCGGCGCGGAATTCTCGACGCCGCTCTTGCAGCTCCTTCGAATTGCGCATGGGCTAAGAGAGAGGAGCTAGGAGCTAGAAGTTAGGAGCTAGAATAAAGGCCGTGAGGGGGAATAGAAACTCTATGCCTCTGCGTCCATTGCCAAACCACCATGCCTGTAGCTTTATCTAGATCTCCTAGCTCCTAACTTCTAGCTCCTAGCTCCTTACGTTTAGCCCTTGGTATCCTGCTGGTAGTCCTCTATCGTCTCCTGGATCTCTTCGACCACGCCCTGCAGCTTGCCCGAGTGCTTGTCGAGGGCCCGTTTGGCCAGATAGAGGATGATACCCAGCGCGGCGGCGGTTCCCAGGACTACGTATAGAATTGTCATGCCTTATGCCCCCTTAACCAGCGATAATGTTATCATGTGGCGAGCTGAAAATGGAAGATGGAAAATAGTTCTTGCTGCTCTCTATCGGGCGGTCTGGACGACAGGCGCCGCTCGAGCCGACAAGAGTTAATTAAAAAGGAGGAGGCTAAATGTTTTACCAGGGCGATATTTTCATAGCGGCGCCGGTGCGGACGGCTATCGGCAAATTCGGCGGCTCGCTCGCAGCGATGAGCGCAGCCGACCTCGGCACGGCCGCCGCAGCCGAAGCGCTGCGGCGCGCGGCCGTGCCGGCCGAGGCGATCGACGAAGCTATTTTCGGCTGCGCCAGGCAGGCCGGAGCTGGCCCGAACGTCGCGCGGCAAATCGCCTTTCGCGCTGGAGTGCCGGTCAATGTCCCGGCCTTCACGGTCAACAAAGCCTGCGGCTCAGGGCTCAAGGCAATAATCCTGGCCCACAACGAGATTCGGCTGGGCAATGCCGAAGCGGTGCTCGCCGGCGGGACCGAATCGATGAGCCGCGTCCCATACATGGTGGAGGGGGCGCGCTGGGGGATCAGGCTTGGCCACCAGCAACTGGTCGATTTGATGTACCGCGATGGATTCCTTGACCCGCTATGCGGCCTGGTGATGGGCGAGACGGCAGAGAACCTGGTCGAACGCTACGGAATATCGCGGCGCGAACAGGACGAGTTCGCGCTCGGCAGCCAGCAGAAAGCCGAAGCGGCGATTAAGTCGGGCAGATTCAAGGATGAGATCGTCCCAACCCAGGTCACCGACAGCAAAGGGCATACGAGCAATTTCGATCAGGACGAGCATGTGCGCTTTGGCACGAACCTGGATTCGCTCGCCAAGCTGCCTCCCGTCTTTAAAAGCGACGGCTCGATCACCGCAGGCAACTCCTCTGGAATCACCGACGGCGCCGCGGCCATGCTGGTGTTGTCGGAAAAAAAGGCGCGCCTGCTCGGGGTCGAACCGCAGGCGCGCATCGTCGATTACACGATCTCTGGAGTTGAGCCCAACATTATGGGGATCGGCCCGGTGCCCGCCATCCGCAAGCTCTTCGCGCGGCAGAGGATCACCTTCGACGACATCGATCTGGTGGAGCTAAACGAAGCTTTTGCCGCTCAGGTGATCGCCTGCGGGCGCGAGCTTCACATACCTGCGGAAAAGCTCAATGTAAACGGAGGGGCCATCGCCTTGGGCCACCCGATAGGATGCAGCGGCGCGCGGATCGTGGTCACGCTGCTTCACGAGATGGCCAGGCGGCGGGCGCGGCGCGGCCTGGCCACGCTTTGCATCAGCGGCGGGATGGGCATCGCCCTGCTGGTGGAGAGGGTGTAACTCGCGATTCATCCCTGCGCTCTGTGGTGAACTCTGCGGCTGGACAGGCTTTACGGCAGGATTTCGGTGCCACCCTTTCCGCCCAGCGCAGGCCCGAGCATGCGGTGCGAGGTGATGATCACTCTCTTGCTACCATCCTTCAAGAAATTGACTGCTGCTTCGATCTTAGGTCCCATGTTTCCCGGCGGGAACTGGCCGTCGGCCAGATATCTTTTAGCCTCATCCGCTCTCATTCGCCTTATCGGTCTCTCCCGTTCGGTACCGAAATCGAGCGAGACATGGTCGACGGCCGTGAGGATGACGAAAAGCTCGGCGCCCAGGGTGGTGGCCAGCCTTTCCGCCGCCAGGTCTTTGTCCACCACTGCCTCGACGCCGCACAGCCTGCCGTCGCGGCGGCGCAGCACCGGTATTCCCCCGCCGCCGGCGGCGATCACAATCGAGTCGCGCTTGAGCATCTGTCCGATTTCCACCTTTTCCACGACGTCAACCGGCTTTGGCGAAGGGACCACGCGGCGGTAGCCGCGCCCGGCGTCCAGGCGCATTTTCCATCCGCGCTCGCGTGCCAGTCTCCGCGCAGCCTCTCTATCGAAAACCGGTCCGACGAACTTTGTCGGATGGCGAAACGCCGGGTCGTTCCGCGCCACCACCACGCGCGTGACCACGGTTACTAGAGATTTCCTGATCTTGCGCTCGGCCAGCATGTTATTCAGCACCTGCTGTAGCAGGTACCCAAGCTGTCCCTGAGTCATAGCGACGCACGCGTCCAGAGGCATGGCGGGGACCGAGTGCGCCGCGCTTTCCTGCTGTATCAGGAGATTTCCCACCTGGGGGCCATTGCCGTGCGTAAGAACCAGCATATATCCCAATTCGAACAACTGTAGCAGCTCACGGGCGATTTCTGCCACGCGACTCGCCTGCTCGTTGTAGCTCCCCTTTTCCCCCCCGCCGATGAACGCATTTCCCCCAAGCGCAACCACGGCAAGCTTCATTTCCCTTCTCCGGTTAATGGCTCAAAACAATACTTTACTAATTTTCCCTCTTCCGTCCACGATTTTCCAGACCAACCCCTCGAGCAGCACCCGAGCAGAGCGCTCAGAGAAATCCGGAACATCTCTGCGTCCTCGGCGTGCTCTGCGGTTAAAACCAGAATATTTGCTACGGACGTCTGCTACTCTCGCGGTTTTAGCGGGCCGCGAGTTATTTTTACTGTGAAGGATTTAGCTTTCCGGCACGGTGCCGGCCGCGCGGCATTCCGTGAGGTTCCCCGGGCCGAGCCCGACCATCTGGCAATCGAGCGCGCGTTCGTCCTGCTCCAGAGATGCCGCGGCGCCATGGCCGTGCTGCTGGCGGCGCTCAACAAGTCGCTCTACCGCGATGACCGTTCGCGCCTGGAAGCCCTCTGCGTGAGGCTCGAGGCGATAATTCTTGGCTTATCGAGATCGGCGCTCGCAGGCAGGCATCTCGAAGGACTGGCCCGCGCCTGCGCTGCTGCCGAGCATGGGCTCAACCAGCTGCTTGGCCAGCTCGACCAGCTCAAGGGGCGCATCGAGAGGCGGCTGCCTGCAGATGCCCACCTGGTCGCGCTCGATGCGCTCGTCGAGAGGCTCGAGCAGGGCATCGCCCCCCCTGCCTCGCAAAGCCTCGATTGCAACAGGGCGATGGGAATCGCGCCGACAGGCGAAACGGCGCGAGGCTGACCCGCCAACCGATGCCCGCACCGCCAGCTATTCGTTTTTGATTGCCTACTGTTGTATAATCTTGTCTGCTGGGGCGGAGGACTAGAATTGGAGTATCAGGTTCGCTCCGGATTGAAGTCGAAAGGATTTCTTGTCGTCGCTTTCCTGCTGCTGGCTAACAGCAGTTATCTGGCTACTTATGCCACCCCGAGTATATTTTATGCCGCCAACGTTCTGCTCCACCCGGTGCTCGGCTTAAACCTGGTGGCAGCGTTTGTCGTACTTTTTCTCCGACGCCCGCCCGCTCCCGCCCTTGCCGGCTGGGCCGCGGCTCTCTGCTTCATTATCGCCGCCGCGCTTGGCCTTTTCCTTACCTACAGCGGCGCGAAAAGCGCGAATTTCCAAATACTGGCGGCGCACATCGCGCTGGGTGCGCTTGGCCTGATCTTCCTCACCATTTTCCTGGGCAGCCGCGCCTTCGCCCTGGCTATCGCGCTCGCGATGATCCTTCCGGCGGCGGGAGCACTTTATCGCGAGCGATATCCCGGCCCGTATGAGGTCATCGTCAATCCGGTGCGCGCGCCTCTCTCTATGGAGGAGGAGGGGGCAGGCCCGAGCAGCCCCTTCTGGCCCTCGGCGGCCGAGACGGCGGACGGCAAGCTCATCCCCTCGCGTTTCTTCCTCAACTCGGAGGCGTGCGCGCGCTGCCATGCCGATATCTACAAGCAGTGGTTCGCCTCGGCCCATCACTTCGCCTCGTTCAACAACCAGTGGTACCGGAAATCGGTCGAATACATGCAGGATGTTGTCGGGGTGCGCCCGTCCAAATGGTGCGCGGGCTGTCACGATCATGCCCTGATTTTCACGGGGATGATGGATACTCCTATCCGGCAGATCGTCGATACCCCCGAGGCCCAGGCCGGCCTGGCCTGCGTCTCTTGTCATTCCATCGTCCGCGTCAAGAGCACCATGGGCAACGGCGATTTCGTCATCGAATATCCGCCGCTGCACGATCTAGCGGCCAGCGAAAACCGGCTGCTCCGAACCCTGCACGACATTGTGGTCAACCTCGACCCCGAGCCGCACCGCCGCGCGTTCATGAAGCCCTTCATGCGCCGGCAGCCGGGACAGTTCTGCGCGACCTGCCACAAAGTGCATCTCGATGTTCCGGTCAACAACTATCGCTGGGTGCGCGGCTTTAACGAATACGACAACTGGCAGGCCAGCGGGGTCTCGGGCGAGGGGGCGCGCTCGTTCTATTATCCTCCCGAACCGAAGAACTGCGTGACCTGCCACATGCCCCTGGTGCCGTCGCGGGATGCCGGCAACAAGAATGGTTTCGTGCGCTCGCACCGCTTCCCCGCCGCCAACACCGCGACCGCCCTGGCGCACGGCGAAGACGAACAGCTTGAGGAGACGATCAAATTTTTGCAGGCAAATCAGCTCTCGGTTGATATCTTCGCCATAGCCGAGCCGGCCGGCGAGCCGCTCCTGCCCGCGCGCGTCCACGAGCCGGCGCTCGGCGGCGTGCTCTCCAGCACCTTCGCCATCGGCGAAGAAGCCGAGGCCTTCCCGGCCAGGGGCCAACTTACAGGCGCGCGCCGAATTCTGGCTCCCATCGACCGGGTCGCCCCGGCGGTGCGGCGCGGCGACTCATTGCTCGTCGATGTTGTGGTCAGGACCCGCAATGTCGGCCACTTCTTCCCCGGCGGCACGGTCGATGCTTTCGATGTCTGGCTTGAACTGCAGGCGGTTGATGAGAACGGGCGCATTATCTTCTGGAGCGGCATGGTCGAACAGGGGGGGCGCGGCCCGGTCGAGCCCGGCGCCCATTTCTATCGCTCCTTTCAAATGGACGAGCATGGCAACCCGATAAACAAGCGCAACGCCTGGGCGACACGCTCGGTGCTCTACGTCCGCCTGATCCCTCCCGGCGCGGCCGATACCGTGCATTTCAGGCTGCAAGTCCCGGAAAACTGCGGCGACCGGCTGCGCCTTACGGCCAAGCTTAACTACCGGAAGTTTGCCTGGTGGTTCAACAACTGGGCCTATGCCGGCGAGCGCGACCCAAACCACAAGGATTTCAGCCTCGGTCCTGGCCACGACGACGGCCGCTGGCTCTTTACCGGCTCGACCGATAACGTTTCCGGAAAAATAAAACAGGTTCCAGATCTGCCGATCGTCACCCTGGCGTCCGATGAGGTCGAGCTGCGGGTCGTTGACCGCAACGGGCCGCCGCTCGAGTACAAAACTCTGCTCGATAAAGGCGATCGGGAGCGCTGGAACGATTACGGGATCGGCCTGCTGCTCCAGGGGGACCTGAAAGGTGCCGAACAGGCTTTTCAGAAAGTGGTCGAGATCGACCCGAGTTACGCCGACGGCTGGGTTAATATCGGACGGGCGCGCCTGCAGGAGGGGAACCTTAAAGGGGCCGCCGGGGTGCTGAAAAAGGTGCTCGCCCTCTCCCCCGATCTGGCTAAGGCTCATTTCTTCTATGCCATGGTCCTGAAGGGCGAAGGCAATTACGATGAAGCCCTGCGCCACCTATGGAGGGTCCTCGAACTTTATCCCAACGATCGGGTGGCGCGCAACCAGGCGGGACGCATCCTCTTCCTCCAGAGAAGATATCGCGAGGCGATCGAACAGTTCGAACAGACGCTGACCATCGATCCCGAAGACCTGGCCGCCCACTACAACCTGATGCTCTGCTATCGAGGGCTCGGGGACAACGAGAAGGCAGAGCGAGAATACAAGCTCTACCTGCGCTATAAGGCTAACGAGGCCTCGCAGTTCATCACCGGCGAATACCGGCGCCTGCATCCGGAGGATAACAACGAGAGGCAGCCGATTCACGAGCATCTATCGGTGCCGCTCGACCACATGGTTAACGGGCAGGCCGGAGGGGGTTAACAAGTGGTCTTTCGCTCCTGGAAGCAGTGGGCTTGCCTTGCCCTCCTTCTCTCAATTGCCTTTGCTCGCCTGCCGGCCAACAGCCTGGCGGTAAAGTTCGTTGATGTCACGGCGCGCGCTGGAATTAAATTTGTCCACAACAACGGCGGCTTCGGGAAGAAATATCTCCCCGAGACCATGGGCTCCGGCTGCGCGTTCCTCGATTACGACAACGACGGCTGGCAGGATATACTGCTCCTGAACTCGATGGACTGGCCCGGGCACAAGCGGCGCCGCTCGACCATGGCCCTTTATCGAAACAACCGGGGCTACTTCACAGACGTCACAAAGCAGGCCGGACTCGACGTGGAGCTTTACGGAATGGGCGTGGCGGCGGGAGACTACGATAACGACGGCTGGGTTGATATCTATGTAAGCTGCCTGGGCCCGGATAAACTCTTCCGCAACACGGGCAAAGGAAGATTTGTCGATGTCACCGCTCAGGCCGGACTCGGCTGTCCCGATTTCGGCTCGAGCTGCGCCTTCCTCGACTACGATCGCGACGGCGACCTGGACCTGTTCGTGGCAAATTACGTCGAGTGGTCGATCGAAAAAGATATCTTCTGCACCCTCGACGGCCAGAACAAGTCTTATTGCACGCCCGAATCGTATCGCGGGGTCTCATCGCGCCTCTATGCTAATCAAGGGAACGGAAAGTTCATCGATGTCACGAAGCGAGCCGGGATATACGATGCCACCAGCAAGGCCCTCGGCGTCGCCATACTCGATTACAACCTGGACGGCTGGCCCGACATCCTGGTCGCTAACGACACCCAGCCGAACAAGCTTTACCATAATAACGGCAACGGTACCTTCAGCGAGAAAGGGGTGATGGCCGGCATCGCCTTCAGCGAGGATGGCGTCGCCCGCGCCGGCATGGGGATCGATTGGGGCGACTACGACGGCTCGGGGTATCCGAGCGTGGTCATCGGCAACTTCTCCAACGAGATGCTCGGGCTCTATCACAACGAGGGCAACGGCCTGTTCATCGACGAGGCGCCCGCTTCGACCGTGGGGCGCAGCAGCCTGCTTACCCTGGCCTTCGGCTGCTTTTTCTTCGATTTCAACCTGGACGGCCTGCTCGATATCTTAGTGGCAAACGGCCACGTCGAGAACGAGATAAATCGCGTCCAGCCGCGCGTTACCTATGCACAGCCTCTCCATCTCTTCATGAACAAGGGGCGCCGCATCTTCGAGGAGGTGACCGCAGGCGCTGGCCTGGCGCGCCCCTTCGTCGCGCGCGGCGCCGCCTGGGGCGATTACGACAACGACGGCGACCCGGATATCCTCATCACCACCAACAACGGGCCAGCCTACCTTTTCCGCAACGACGGCGGCAACAGCAATAACTTCCTCAAGATCAGGGCGGTCGGCACGAAGAGCAACCGCAGCGGCATCGGCACCGTGATCAGGTTAAAGTCGGGCGAAACGAAGCAGTGGACCATGATCAGGAGCGGATCGAGCTATCTGTCGCAGAGCGAACTGGCGGCGCTCTTCGGCCTGGGGCGCTCCGGCACGGCTTCTATCGAAGTGGTCTGGCCGAGCGGCCGAGTCGAGCGATTCGACAAGGTTAAAGCTAACCAGTACTTGATAGCAAAGGAGGGCGAGGGGCTCGCGCCCGCACGATAGCTTGCTGATCTCCTCGCACGGCTCGCGTTAATTCCTGGCAACAGCAACACTAACTTGACTTGCCACAGCGAAAAGCCCTAAGCTGGTTATAAGGAGCTTATAGCCCATTGCCCGGAAGAGCAGCCCCAACCGGGGACAGGGAGGGCGAACCGATGCCCAGAAGAAAACACGTACGCGGCGTTGGAGAGAAGGAGCAGCGCCAGTACGAACACATCAAGCGGAGTGCCCAACGCACCGGCCGCTACGGCAAGCGGGCTAAAGAGGTAGCGGCGCGAACCGTTCTCAAGCAGCACAAGCGGAAAGGACACAAAAAGGGGGAGTGATCGACCGCTCCGGTCGGTCGATTCGAGACTTGCGTTGACGCCGCGCTTTGTCGGGCGGTAGAATCGTGGTGTCTGTCGGAGCAATCGAAATCGGCGCTCGTCAGGCGCACAGCGGCTTGGGCGCGAGCGGCGCCGCGATTTAAATGCGAGCGCCTCGAGCGCCATTCGTATGAGCCTGACGGCGGAGCGATATTTATGCCCTTCGGGATTCCGCGTGCCAAAGATAAACCCCGCCTCACATACAGCGGCTATCTCAAAATTTCGCAATTAACCAGCCTGCAGCAGCTGCTTTCCGATCCAGCCCAGCACGACGAGACGCTGTTTATTATCGTCCATCAGGTATACGAACTCTGGTTCAAGCAGTTGCTGCACGAGATCGACGCTGTTATCGAGCGGCTCGTTCGAGGTCAGGTGCTGGATGCCAACCGTCTGCTCAGGCGCTGCATCGAGATCGGGCGGGTCCTTGTCGGGCAGGTAGCAGTGCTTGAGACCATGACGCCCGTGGACTTCCTTTCCTTCCGCGATCACCTGGAGCCGGCAAGCGGGTTTCAGTCCGCGCAGTTCCGCGAGATAGAATTCGCCTGCGGGCTGAAAGACCGCCGATACCTGGAGTCCTTCGAGCCAGGCTCAGATGAGCGGGCACGCCTGGAGTCGCGCCTGGACCGGCCCTCCCTCTCGGATGAATTCTATAATCTGCTTCGACGCCGGGGCTTCGATCTGCCGGCGGAAGCGCGGGAGAAGCGCCTGCAGGAGCTGGCGCGCATCTATCGGGAGCCGAATAGCTGTTACGACCTCTTCCTGCTCGCCGAGAGCATGATCGAGTTCGACGAGACTTTCATCATGTGGAGGTTAAGGCATATAGAGATGGTCGAGCGGATGATCGGGAGCAAGCCGGGCACCGGCGGGACCGAAGGGGTGGCATATCTTAAGAAAACGCTTGACCGAAAATTTTTCCCGGAGCTGTGGGAGCTGCGCACTTTCTTGAGCAGCCGGAGCAGCGCCCTTGAGCGTTGACGGGAGCCATCTATGGACGATCTGCTGAGCTGGCGCAAGGAGTTCCCGATACTGGAGCGAACTGTTTACATGATCAGCCACTCGCTCGGCGCCATGCCGCGCCGCACGCGCGACCGGCTCCAGGAATATGCCGATGTTTGGGGGGCGCGCGGCATACGGGCCTGGGAGGAGGGCTGGTGGAACATGCCGCTCGCTGTGGGCGATCTCATCGGCAGGATCATAGGCGCCGGGCCGGGCGAAGTGGCGATGCATCAGAACGTCTCGATCTGCCAGTCGATGGTTCTCTCCTGCTTCGATTGGTCGGGCCGGCGCAACAAGATCGTCTGCCAGGAACTGGACTTCCCGACTAACCTCTACATTTATCATGCCCATGAGAAAATCGGGGCGCGAATCGTCACCGTCCCCTCGCACGATGGCATCAGCGTGCCGCTCGACCGGATGCTCGAGGCGATCGATGAAGAGACCCAGCTCGTTTCCGTCTCCCACGTTATTTTCCGCAGCTCTTTTGTGCAAGACCTCGAGGCGATTACCGAACGCGCCCACAGCGTCGGCGCCCTGGTTTTAGCCGACCTCTATCAGAGCGTCGGCGCGGTGCCAGTCGATGTGCGCAGACTCGGCCTCGATTTCGCGGTCGGCGGCTCTGTCAAGTGGCTCTGCGGCGGCCCGGGCGCCGCCTACCTCTACGTCCGGCGCGACCTCTGGCCGAGGCTCGAGCCGCGCTCGACCGGCTGGATGGCCCACAAAGAACCATTCGCATTCAAGCCCGGCCCGATAGAGTATGCCGATGACATGTTCCGATTCCTGAACGGCACGCCGAACGTACCCGCGCTCTACGCGGCGCGCACCGGCTACGAAATAATCGGAGAGGTTGGAGTCGAACGTATCAGGGAAAAGTCGATGAGGCAGACGGCGCGTCTTATCGAGCTTGCTCGAGAGGCGGGATTCAAAATCAACTCTCCGGAGAATGCGAACCAGCGCGGCGGCACCGTGGTCATCGCCGTCCCGCACGGAGATCTCGTGACAAAGGAGCTGTTGCGCCGAGACTTCCTGGTCGATTACCGGCCCGAGGCGGGCATTCGAATCGGACCTCACTTTTACAATAAGGACGAAGAGCTGGAACTGATAATACGGGAGATCAGAGCCATCCTTGATACCGGCGCGTACCGGCGGCGCGACGCGCTTTCGAGCGCCTAGCCCGCGGCCTCTGAGGGCCGGCGGCTGTGCCCCCCTTCATGTTATACTCTTCTCCTCGAGAGGGATCCGAGCCGGCGCAGTTCGGCCCATATGTATTTGTCAGCAATATGGCGGAGGAGCGAAAGAGCTTCGGAGAATTGATCAGCGAGCTTGCGCGCGTCAACATCGAACTCTGGCATCAGGAGGACCTGGCGCGCTCTGAGGACGATCATCAGGTCGCTGCCGCCAAGCGGGCAATAGATAAACTTAATCAGAGGCGCAACGACCTGATCGAGCAGATCGATGAATACGCGGTGATGCTCTTGAAAGGAGAGGCAGGTGGCGGAGACCCTGGGCAGCCTGATCGATAAGATCAGCATCCTGGAACTCAGACGTTACTACATGGGCCTGCTGGCGCAAAAAAAGGGGCAGGATGAGCCCCGCCGGCAGGCCCTGCAGAGCAGGCTTGCGGTGATCGAAGAGCAGCGGCGCGACCTGATAGCAGAACTCGACGACCTCTTCGCCGACCTCGTTGCCCGCCGCCGCCGGCTCAAGGTATACAGACAGTTCAAGATGTACAACGATCCCCAGTATCGAATCGACGTAAAGGAGTCAGGAGCCAGGATATTGAGCGAGAGCAAGAGCGAGATGAGCAAGAGCAATGAGCAAGAGCGAGAGGGTCCCTCTTGCTCAGAGATTTAAAAACATGCGCGCACGTGTTTTCATCCTCACGGCTATCCTGCTTACCGGGCTGCTCGCGGCTCCCGAAGGAGAGCTGATCAAGCGTAATAATTACGGCATTGCATATCTCGAGCAGTTCAAGTTTAACGAGGCAGCTGACCAGTTCAGGAAGGCGCTCGAAATAAAGCCGGACTTCGTGCCGGCAGCTGTCAACCTCGGCATCGCCCATTTCTACAATCAAGAGTATGAAAAGGCGCGTGCCCAGTTCGAAAATGCCCTTTCCCTCGAGCCGGGCCAGCCGCAGGCGCACTTCTACCTTGGGCTCCTCTACAAGAACCAGGGGGAATGGGACAAAGCGATAAGCCACTTCGAGCGGGTGCGCGCCCGCGATGCCGATGACCCTTACGTCAACTACAATCTCGGTCAGACCTTTCTAAAAAAGGGAGATTACGAGAAGGCCGAAGAGCTGCTGCGCCGCGTGGTCGAACTCGACCCGATCAACGCCGCCGCCCGTTATAACCTGGCGACCACTCTCATCAGGCTCGGCCGCAGCCAGGAGGCGCAGCGCGAATTGGCCGAGTTTCAGCGGCTCAAATCCGAACTAAAGGTCTCAGAAGTTCCCGGGCTGCAATACGGCGAGCAGGGGAAATACAGCCTGGCCGCCGGGGAATTTCCTGAACTTGCCGCCATCTACCGGCAAGAGGCGGGCGGAGCGACTGAGGTGCGTTTCGTCGATGTGACCGATGCCGCGGGGATTAACTTCCAGCATGCTGCGCTGGTCGAAGAGGAGCATCTTGCGCAGCCGGTCGGGCGCGGCGAATTGGAAAGAGCTAAAAGAAGCTGGATATGCGCGATGGGATCGGGAGCGGCCTTCGGCGACTACAACGGCGATGGGCTGCTCGACCTCTATCTGGTCAATTGTTCGCCCGATGGCGATGCCGCTAACGCCCTGCTCAAGAACAACGGAAACGGCACATTCTCCGAGGTCACACAGGAAGCTGGGGTTGGATATCGCGGCCGCGGCATGGGCGCAGTATGGGGCGACTACAATAACGACGGGAAGCTCGACCTCTATATCACTAACCAGGGGAGAAACGTCCTCTATAAGAATCTCGGCAACGGGAAGTTCTCCGATGTTACCGCCGAGGCAAAGGCAGCGGCGGGCGAAAAATGGACGACCACCGCTACTTTCGTCGATTACGACCACGACGGAGATCTCGATATTTTCATGGCAGGCTTCATCGATCTCAATTCGCAGCCGGCGGGCGAAAAGCTCCGGTTTCCGGAGAGCTTCCGCTCCCAACTGCCTATCCTGCTTCGCAATAATGGCAACGGGACTTTTAATGAAGTCACAGCCGACGCCCGCCTCGCCGTCAGCCAGGCGGGCGCCTCGGTCGCCTTCACCGATTTCGACAACCGGCGCGACGTCGATCTGCTCGTGGCAGGTCAAACCGTTCGCATCTTCAAGAACAAGCGCGACGGCAGCTTCGCCGCCATCCCATTCCAGGAAGCTGGCTTCGCCGTCGTTCCCGCCGATTACAACAAAGACGACTTTACCGACCTTTTCATCGCGAGACGCGAGGGCGGTCCACTGCTCATGGCCAACCGCGGCGGGAATTTTTCCGCCGATGCCGGCGCCTTATCCTCAGTTGTCCTGCCGCAGGGACAGATGGGCTGGGGCGGGGCTTTTCTCGATTATGACAACGACGGCGACCTCGATCTGCTGGTGATAAACGCAGGCTGGGGCGAGAAGACCAGCAGCGGCCAGAAGCTGTTGCTGCTCGAAAACGACGGCTCGGGGAGATTCTCCGACGCATCGGCGAAGACCGGAATCGCTGCCTATAGCGGCCGAGCCTACCGCGGCGTCGCCCTGGGCGATTACGACAGCGATGGCGATATCGACCTGCTGCTCACGGTCAACGGCGGGCGGCCGCTGCTGCTGCGAAACGACGGTGGAAATCGCAATCGCTGGCTGAAGTTAAGGTTGGAGGGGAGAAACAGCAATAGAGTCGGGATCGGAGCAAAGGTGGAGGTGAAGGCGAATAGGCTGTGGCAAAAGATCGAACTCCTTTCGGGCTTCGGCTATCTCTCGCAAAGCCCGCCCGAAGCGATAATGGGGCTGGGCCCGCACCGCGCCGCCGACGTGGTGCGGATATTGTGGCCGAGCGGCGTGCTGCAGTCCGAGATAGATATCGCGGCCAACCGGACGGAGGCAATCAACGAGCTGGACCGGCGCGGCACATCGTGCCCTCTGCTCTATGCCTGGAACGGCAGAGAATTCGCCTTCGTCACTGATTTCCTCGGCGGCTGTGCCATCGGATACCTCACCGCTCCTGGCAGTTTCAATTATCCCGACACCGACGAATACATCAGGGTAACAGGCGAGCAGCTTGTCGAAAGGGATGGCTACTTTTCGATCAAGATGAACAATCAACTCGAAGAGGTGATCATGTTCGACCAGGTGCGGCTGCACGTTGTCGATCATCCGGCCGATATCGAAGTTTATCCCAACGAGCGGCTGATGCCAGGGCCGCCTTACCCGGAACATAAGCTCTACGCTGTGAAAGGGTCGCGGCCTCCGGTCGCAGCTTACGACGATAAAGGGAACGCTATTATCGACTTGATAGAACGCGCCGACCGGCGCTATCCCGATAGCTTCAAGCTCCTCCCATTCAAGGGTTATGCTGAAAAGCACGCCATAACCCTTGACCTGGGCGACCTCTCCCGCGCCAAACGGGTCCTCCTCCTGCTCACCGCCTGGATCGACTACGCCGACTCCACGGCGAATTTCGCCGCCGCGCAGGCGGGCCTCAGCTTGATTCCACCCTACCTCGAGGTCAAAGATAAGCTGGGGAGGTGGGTGAAGGCTATCGATCGGATGGGCTTTCCGGCCGGGCTCCCTAAGACCATGCTGGTGGATCTTACCGGGGTGTTCAAGTCACAGAGCTACCAGGTGCGCATAACGACTAACATGCGCATCTACTGGGACCAGATTCTGGTCGATACTTTCGAGGGCGACGCGCCGCTGCGCGAGACAATCGTTTATCCGTCGCGTGCTCTGCTGCGGCACGCCGGTTACCCGCGCGAGCACAGCCCCGATGCCCGACGGCCGCTGATTTATGATTACAGTGTCATCGACAAATTTGCTCCCTGGAAGAGCCACATCGGCCGGTATACGCGCTACGGCGACGTGCGCGAGCTTTTACTGGGAAGGGACGACATGTATGTGATCACCCGGCACGGCGACGAGATCGAGCTCGATTTTCCCGCGCGCGCCCTCCCATCGCTCCCCCCGGGCTGGAGGCGGACCTTTCTGGTCTACGCCGACGGCTTCGGCAAAGACATGGACCTGCTATCCGCCGCGCCGCATACTATAGAGCCCCTCCCTTTTCACGGCATGTCGGCTTATCCCTATCCTGAGTACGAACGCTATCCGATGGACGAAAGGCGCAGGCGCTATTGGGAGCGCTACAACACGCGCGAGCTGCGCGAGAATTACCAGCCCCTCTACACCGCATCTAACCCGGGGCAGAGCAATTAATTAATGAGCTTTACGAAAATCACTTAACATCGAGACCCACAAGATGAAAGAAACTTTCGAGCAGATAACGGCCAGGTTCGGTCGCTAGCCATGTTCCTCAACCGGGCCCTCGCGTTTGAAAAGATCCGATCGTCTATACCAGGCGCTTGCGGCGCGCGCTCTTGCCGAGGGCCATCAAAAACATAGTACTTTTGTTGGCAGCATGAGGCGAGAAAAAGGCCGTCACGTCGTCATCGTAAAAGGTCAGCCCGGTGGCGCCGAGCCGCTGGGCATAGGAAGCGAGATACAGTTTGCCGCCCATGATTCCGGCCTCGAGTTGGACCGCGCGGTAGCCACGGTTGCCGAACCTTTTCAATATCGGCTCCAGGCTCGCCATGAAGAAGACGTCGGCGCTGGCGTCCGCCGGCAGCTCCTGTTCCAGCCCGAGATATCCGGCCTGATCGCGGAAATCGCCCTCTTTTAGCAGCTCGAGCGCCTGTCGTTCGCGGTTAAAGTAGTAGGCTCCAGAGGGGAGACCTTCCACCGCGTTCGCAATGATATAGAGGTCGTTGAGAAGGGTGCCCGGCGGCTCCAAGAAATCCGCCGGGATACCGCGCGTCGCGGCGTAGATCATGGTCGAGAACTCCCGAAAGCCGATCGGCTCTCTGGCAAACTCTCGGGTCGATCCGCGCCTGGTGATTGTCTCGTCGAGCCGGAGCCCGGTGGCCTCGAGGTTGGCAGCAGGCTCGAGCGGGAAGAGCCTCCCCGCCGGCGGCGCGACCTCGATATGGGGCGGCTTGCTCCGCCACCTTCGCACCTCCTCTGCGCTTTTCAGCACGGATGCGGCGTGCATCTCCCGCATCGCCGGGTAATCCACCTCGGAGGGAGAAAGGGGAACGGTCTCGAGGTCAAGCGGCGCTATCTCCTTTGGAGCAGGAGGGAGCCGGCTTTCGCTGCGGCCTAAAGCCACCATCGAAATCGCAACTTCTTTTTCCGTATCCAGGTCGAGCAGCCTGTTCACCTCATGATCGACGAACCCCATCACCAGCCGCGCGGGCAGCGCGAGCGCGGCAGCCGCCGCCAGCAGGTTGGCAAGAATCGTCCCGTTGTCCCAGTAGAAATGGCGGTAGGTCCGAGCCTGATATTTCCAGGCGTTGCGCCAATAGGTGCCCGTACAGATAACAATTGCAGCCGCGCGCGAGGTGGCCGGTTCCCCTCCGGTAGCTTCCACCAGCACCCCGCGGTAGTCGCCCTCGCGCAGCCTGTGCAGGCTGAAATCATAGGGTGCGAACTGATATACTCCGGCCGAAAGTTCCGGCAAATCGCCGCACACCAGATACAGCTCGACCTCGTAAAGCGCGCCGGTGCAGGAGGCGGCCCTGAAATGGATCTCTCCGCCTGGATATTGCTTGCTCCGCATTATCCCGGCAGAAAAGTAAAAAAGTTGCGACAGTGCAATCAGGTCTGGCAGTTTCTCACCGTTCATCCCGACCTCGCTGCGCGCAATTGCCGCCAGGGCCGAAAGCGCGAAGGGCGGAACGGAGCGCGGCAGACGAAGCGTCGGTAAATTGCGGTAAATCTTGTACGGCAGCGGTTGATTGGCCCAGTCAAGGTAATGCCCCGAGCGCCTCACGCTCAAGTACGAGTGCTTGGTCCCGTTATGGTATCTCCACGTGGCGCTGATATCTTTGTTTTCCATCGGCTTTCTCCCCTCCCGATGATTCTATTGTAAACTCGGCACCGCCATATTTCACCCGCCATGAATGCTATAGCTGGGAAACCGGGAAGCTTCTTCTCGTGAGGCGCAAGGCTTCAGGCTTTCGCCTCATGGCTTTTTAGCTTCGCAGCATTCCAGACCTTAGACCTTCGCGGCCTTCGGAAAAATGCGGTGCGCCAATTGAAAGTCGGTAAGCCATCGGTGGGGCAACCGGAAATCGGTGGAGAAGAGCAGTGTAGCGGTGGCCTTCAGGCCGCCAGGTGTACGACGCTATTAGCGCGTCCCATCCTGGCGAGCAGTAGGGGCGCATGGCCATGCGCCCTACCAGCCGCTACAATTTACAGAAGCTGCTTGATCTACCGACTTCTAGTTGGCGCACCGGGAAAAATAGTTGACCGCGACGGGCATGCATGTTAATTTTTAGTTGCAGGTCAAGACCGCTGGCGAGAGGCATGACATGCGTATTTTATCACTACTACCGAGCGCCACCGAGATAATCTGCTCGCTCGGGCTGGCCGATTCGCTGGTCGCGGTCACCCACGAATGCGACTATCCTCCCGACGTCGCAGGCAAGCCGCGCGCTGTGGAGAGCCTTATCGACTCGCCCGCTCTTTCCAGCGCGGAGATAAACCGGCGCGTCGTCGAGCTTCGGAACGCGGGGATAAACGTGTACCGGCTGAAAAGCGACCTTTTGCTCGAGCTGAGCCCAGACCTTATCGTGTCGCAGGACCTGTGCAGCGTCTGCGCCTACCCGGCGGACGAGCTGGCGGCTGCCGTGCAGAAGCTCAGCCCGGCGCCGCGAATCATATCGCTGAATCCCAGGTCGCTTGAAGACGTCTTGACCGATATCTTGACCGTCGGCGACGCGACCGGCTGCCGGCAGAGGGCCGAGGAGTTGGTCGCCCGTCTGCGGGACAGAGTCGAACAGATTAGAGCCCCTGCACAAAGCAGCGCGTCCAGGCCGCGCGTCCTCTGCCTGGAATGGCTCGACCCGCCATACTGCGGCGGCCACTGGATACCGGAAATGGTAGAAATCGCCGGGGCCCTCGATATCGTGGGCAAAAAGGGCGAGCCGTCGTTTGCCCTGCACTGGAAGGAGATAATTGAGCTGAAACCTGAGGTCGTTTTGATTATGCCGTGCGGTTTCGATATCGACAGGACGAGGCGCGAGCTGGCGCGGCTTTCCGAGCCAGACCGGTTGCATGAGCTGCGGGCGCTGGCGCGCGGCCGCGTTTATCTCTGCGACGCCAACGCCTACTTCAGCCGGCCGGGCCCCAGGCTGGCGCGCGGCCTCGAAATCATGGCTGAAATCTTTCACCCCGACGTATTCCCTCCAACGTGGAAAGGCTACTGTAAACTCGACAGCTATTCCGCGACCCTTTGATTTTATGAGCAATATATCGTACTCGGCCTTGACCAATTAGGCCGCAATAAACTGCACCAACTCCACCTTGGTAACAGGCTTCGCTAAACACCGGGCCTGCCAGAACGGTTTAAAAATAGTTGCGCAAAGGGTGCCGAAAGCAGTATGATCTCTTCCGGCAGGCGGGGCCCGGGGATCGTCTCTGGATGGAGCGATCTTAGTTAGAATCATAGGGGTGTCACATCTCACTGCCAACTCGAAACGGCCAAAGCCCAGTGTAATTAGCAACGGAGCGAGTTCGATGCGGATCGCCGTGGACTTCGTTTCGGATAAGGAGTTCATTTTGCCCTGGAGTTATATAGACCGGCTGCGCGGGCTGCCTTATCGAGCCATGGGGCGAGGCATCCCGCAGATTTGGACGACCCGAGATCGAAGCTGCTGACGGTCAACAGTACACAGGTGCGGGGCTGGATGATGAAGTTCGAGGCGAAGGGGCCGGTCGAGCTGCTGCGCCTTGGCTACGAGGCTGGCTTCGGCGAGCGCAACGCCCAGGGGTTCGGGATGGTGCGGGCGGCTGTGCGCGAGGGGAACGAAGGGTAAGAGGTAAACGCTGTGCATACGCAGCTTGATGAGAAACCCGGGTCTGTATCCAGCGAGCAACAAATAGGTCTGCTTGCGAGGCTAATACGATGAAACCAAAGGCCTTAGGTCCATTTATTTGCCCTTAGAGATTGTCTCGAAGCCCAAAGGTTTGCCGAGGAAGAGTGTCGAAATTTACTTTGCGCCATAGGATGCTGTTGGTCTAAACTTATGACGGCGTGCCCATCTACCTTCGGCCACAACGGACGAAGCACTTATTTTTGACCATTTTATGATGCGAGTCTAAAGGCAGATGTAATATATGGTAGGTGTGCTAGTTTTATACTTTCTGAGCAACGTGGTTATGTGCGGTTAGGTGGGCAAGTTTACCCTGGGGTAGGCCGGCAGGTTATTCCAGACTCACCTTCATAAAACTGTTGCGACATTATGGCGTGCCGGTTATCGCCTGCTCTCCCGAAAACTTGCACGAGTAGGCTATCGATGAAGAGCCCACAGTGCTGGAAGAGCTCGATTCGTAGCCATGACGTTGATGGTGTGATGGGAGCTAAACCACTATAACGGGATCGCTTATGGCCAAAACCAACCCAACTGTGGTGCATATCTCTCTTGACCGTCCCACCGGAAACTTTTGGGTCGATACCGGGCTGGTGATACTAGTACAGGAACTGGGCGAAGGAGAGAATTCGGCGGATAGCGTGCGCCAATGGTTGCTTGGGAAACTGGTACAGAAGACCGGCAACAAAGGCGAATACTATGACCAAGCTGCTGGGCAACTAATTGAGTACGAGAAGGAAAATTGGGCATATCCGACGAACCTGTTCATTAAGGTCTCAGGCAAGCCTGGGTTAAAGGTCGAGATTAATGGTAAGAAATATCCTACGCAACCTCCGAAGTTTGAACTTGACTTGGAGTTGAGTAAGCGCCGTGGCTCTTGTGACCTCTGCGGCGACACGGCACCGCTTACCGATGCCAAAATGTGGATGTATCCATTCGTGGTGGACCCGGACAAATTTGGCAACTTTTATTCGGGTGGGAAAAGGGGATTGCGGCTCTGCGCCCGCTGCGCGCTGGCTGGATTAGCGGGCTATCTGGGCTGGCTCTGGAAAGCCCAAGGTCAAGATGCGTTTCACTTTTTCATCTTCCATTCCGACCTGCGCGAACTGGAACGACTTCACAGAGAGGTGCTCCAGCCACTTCAGGTGAAGGGCAGCAAAGGCGGTAATGCTCCCGTTGCTTTCTTCGGACCCTACATCCACGAAACCACGCTGGGACTGCTGCTGGCGCTGTTCGCTCACGTCCGGCAATCCGACCAACTCTCCGACCAGGCGCGCCGATACCTGGCAATGCTCTTGGGCGCCATCGTGACCGATACGCCTCCGCAACCTATTACGCTTTATGCTGTCACGGGGACGCCTGGACAGGCGTTCAACATGCAGGCGCTACGGGAGTTCTCTAAGCTTCAATCGCTTTACCGGCTCTACGAACACTGGATGGATATCATTAGTCAACGCCGGATTGACCTTAATCATCATCAGCGCATTGTAAAAATTTTCCGTCAATTTGAAACGCAGCAAGGTAATAACCGTGAGACCCTCTGGCGCGATAAAATCGCCTGGGCGGTGCTGGAATTGGGCGACCCCTTGCCGTTTGTTGAGCAGTATCTCTTCGAAGTTCGCGCCAGAGCTGAGAATCCAATACCGCTGGTGCGCGGCACTATAGACGTGTTGAACAACTACGTACAGGAGGTGCTCGGTATGAATGAGCAATTTCAACGAACCCTTGCTGGATTTGGGCATAGCCTTGGAGCTGCGGCACAAGATCGTAACGAGATGGGCCTGCTCTATGCGCTCCGCAACGCCAAGAATCCCGAGGAATTCTATCGTGTGTTGAACGAAACCCAATTCCGGTTGCAAGTGACTATCCCGGAAGCGCTTCTCAAGATCGAACAGGGCGAGCGTATTGCCGGAAGTCCATGGATGCGCGTGAAAACCCTGCTCTCGATCTACGCCATGAACACCTTCTTGCGCAGAAGCGCACCGCAGGCAGAAGAGTCTCAGTCATCATAGCGGACCGTCTCCGCGTCATAAAACAAAGGCCGGCTAATGCGCATCAATGCCGTTTACAGGAAGGTCATAGGGAGATCTCCAGCACGGCACCAGGAACAAACGTGGGAATTTCTCTCACGTGGTCAGCCAGTTGTTCTCCGTGCTCCTACTGGTTCCGGGAAGACTGAGGCTATCGTTCTGCCCTTCCTAAAATTCGGTGGCGATATGCTTCCAGCCCGTCTTCTTTACGCATTGCCTCTTCGCTCCCTCGCGAATCAGATGGCGAATCGCATCAACGAGTACGCTAAAGCCCTGGACAAGCCCCAGAGTTGGCGCGCCCGGCTCCAGCATGGACAAGCGCCGGAGTCAGTGCTCTTCACGGCCGATGCTGTCGTCGCTACGATTGACCAAGTCATTACTTCCTATGCTTGCACTCCTCTCACCTTACCAGTTCGTCACGGTAATATCCCTGCTGGCGCTGTAATGGGCTCGCTTGTTGTGTTCGATGAAATGCACCTTTTCGATCCCGATCTGGGGCTACAAGCCACGCGGTTGATTTGCGAACGTCTCCATAGGTTGGGCTTGCCCTATGCCGTGCTCTCGGCAACATTGCCGGATTCGGTGGTGGAGTTCTGGTGCAAAAACCTTGGTGCTGAGGCGGTAGAAGCTAAAAGAGAATTCGTAAAACGAAAAGTTAACGTAAAATGGCAGCGTCAATTACTGGATGTCGATGCTGTAAAGAAGGCACTGGGAGAAGATCACACCCGCATTCTAAGTAAAACCAAAAAAGTTCTTTGACAAGGTATAATTAGTCATCAATGCTCATTGAGGTGAGAGGAGATGACTGAT
>FWPU01002742.1_pt1 | contig 47059 bp, 41 predicted proteins | sample 2228361 | NCBI WGS metagenome assembly FWPU01 (sample SAMEA103939777, study PRJEB20133) | metagenome
CCTGCGCGCCGCCGCCCAGGCAGCGGCGGCCACCAACGCCATCATCGGCAGCCACACCATCCGCGGTCGCGTGGTGCGCGACCAGCTTGCCATCATCGAGGCGGCGGGCGGCTCGCCAGAGCGCTTCATCTGGATTCACACCCACGCCGAGCCGGACTCCGATCTTCACCTGGAGATGGCCCGGCGCGGCTGCTGGATCGAGTACGACGCCATCGGCAGCGAGTGGCTGGATGACGAGACGGCCCTCACCCTGATCCACCGCGTGCTGGACGCCGGGCTGGGCCACCGCCTCCTGCTGAGCCACGACCGGGGCTGGTACGACCCTGCCCAGCCCGGCGGGGGCGTGCCCAAGCCTTACACCTACCTCAGCGAGGTCTTCCTGCCCAAGCTGCGCGCCAGCGGCGTGGACGAGCCGGCCATCCGCCAGCTCACGCAGGAGAACCCCTTCCGCGCCTTCGCCCGATGAGCCAGCCGCCCGCCATTCGGCATGTCCGGCGCAGGATTGCGCTGTTGCCCGCCCTGCCGCTGGCCGCCCTGGCCGCCGCCGGCTGGCTGGGCAGCAACGCCCTGCTGCGCCGCCGCGATCCGGACCCGCCCGATCCGCCCTCCAATTACGGCCTGAGCTACGAGGACGTGCGCTTCCCCAGCCGGGACGGCACGCCTCTGCGCGGCTGGTGGATCAGGCCACCCCAGCCCAACGGGGGAACGCTGGTTCTCTGCCACGGTCAGAACGGCAGCATGGACGGCGACACGGCTCAGGCGGCCCGGTTGGCGCAGGCGGGCTTCGCCGTCCTGATGTTCAACTTCCGCGCGCACGGGACCAGCGGCGGGGCGCAGGTGACGTTTGGCGCGCGGGAATACCAGGACGTGCTGGGCGCGCTGGACTGGTTGGGCTCGGCGCAGGGCATCCGCCGCGCCGGGCTGGTCGGCTTTAGCATGGGCGCGGGCGTGGCCCTGATCGCCGCCGCCCACGATTCGCGTGTGGGGGCCGTCGTCGCGGACGGCGCCATCCGCCGCGTCGGCGACGCCATGCTCGGCCTGGGCCGGGCGCGCGGCCTCCCGGCCTGGCTGGTGTGGCCTCTGGCGGCAGCCACGCTGCTGACGGCCTCCCTGCGCGCCCGCGTGTGGATTCCCCAGGCCGACCCCGTGTGCTGGGTGGGGCGGGTCCGCTGCCCGGTGCTCTTTGTGCATGGCGCGGAAGACCCCTTTACGTCGCTGGATGCAGTGCGGGAGATGGCAGCGCGGGTCGGGGAAGGGGCGGCGCTGTGGGTCGTCCCCGGCGCGGGCCACCGCGACGCCTATCGCCTCGATCCGGCGGCCTACTACGGGCGGGTGATCGCCTTCCTGGAGCCGCATCTGCTTCACTCGCCGGACAGGGCGAGCGCAGCTTAGCCTGGGTTCGGGAGGGGCCGTCCCGGCGACCCTGGCGGCTCAGCTTTTCGTCCCCACGCCGATGCGGGGGCACAGGTCGCGGATGGGGCAGGTGCGGCACTTTGGGTAAAGCGGCTGGCAGACCTCCCGCCCAAACTGCACCATCAGCCCGTTCCAGGAGGCCCAGTACTCGCGCGGCAGCACGGCCTTCAGCGCCTCCGCGATCTTGGGGGCCTGCTTGGTGGCCGGGTCCACCAGCCCCAGCCGTTTGCTCACGCGGTCCACGTGCGTGTCCACGCAGACGTGATCCTGCTGGCCGAAGGCGATGATCAGCGTCAGCGTGGCTACCTTCCAGCCCACCCCCGGCAGGGCCATCAGCGCATCGAGATCCTGCGGCACCTCGCCATGGTTGGCCGCCAGCGCCTGGCAGATGCCGATCACGTGGCGCGCCTTGGCCTCCGGGAAGGAGACGCTGCCGATGGCCTGGCGGATGGTCTCCTCCGGCAGCTTCAGCATGTCCTGCGGGTTGTCGGCCAGGGCAAAGAGCCGGGCCGTGGCCGCGTCGGTCTGCTCCTCGCGGGTGCGCGCGCTGAGCATCCCGGCGATCAGCGCCTTGAAGGGCTGCCCCACGAAGTGCGACAGGCTGGTGGGGTACCAGCGGTGCCGCTCCGCGCTCAGCCGTTGATAGATGGTGTGGATGCGCTCTGCTTCGGACATGGGCCTGGTTCCCTGTTGTCTATGTTGTCGTCTGCGCGCTGGGGGCTTTCTCCCACCGTGCCCCGCTCACGGCCCGATCTCGATCTCGCCCAGCCACATGAAGTCGCCCGTCGTGCCGTCGGGCAGCCGGACCGGCAGCCGCGTCCCGTCTGCCTGCCGGTACATCCCGACGCGCAGACGGTAGCGGCCCGGCGGCAGGTCGGCGAAGGCGTAGGAGTCCGGCACGTATTCGCCCGCCGCCCACAGGCTGGTCGGATAGCTGTTGTCCTGCGGCATGCGGTCGTGCTGGGCGATGATGTTGTCTGCCCCGTCCACCACATGGACGAAGACCGTGTAATCCTCGCCAACGGTGTCCTCGGCCTGCCAGGTCAGCACAAGCTGCACGTCGCCCCCGCTCACCTCCAGCGTATAGCCGTAGAGGCGCAGGGCATCTCCCAACCGCGCGTCGACTTGCGTCGCCACCTCCGGCGGCTCGAACAAACGCGGCACCCCCTGGATGGTCACTTCGCCTAGCGTGACGGTTGTCTCGCCCACGCGCAGCGCCACCGTGTAGCGCCCGCCCGCCTGCTCGTGGGGAATGGGCCAGCGGGCGCGGTCGGTCACCAGCTCGCCGTCGATCCAGCCGTCGGACGGATAGCTGTCCTGCACCGGCGCGCCGCGCCACAGGACCGCCTCCTGGCCGTCCTCGCCGGTCAGCAGCGCCGCCACCGTCACCGCCGGGCGCGGCTCGGCCCCCGGCACGGCCTGCCAGTACAGCGTGGCCGCCAGCGTCTCGCCCGGACGGGCCGCCACCTGCGCCGGGAAGTCCCAGCCCAGCAGCCGCACGCCGGGGGCCACGTCCACTGCCTGCCGGGTCTGGATGGGCAGCGCGGACGGCTCCGGAAAGCGGTTGGGGCGGAGCACCTCCAGCCCGCCGACCTCAGCCCAGGCCCGGCCCTGCCTGCCCTGCGCGTCCTGGTAGGAGATGTAAGTGTCGCTGCCCCGCGCCACCCAGGCCACGCGCAGGGCGTAGCGCCCCGGCGGCGTGCCCACCGGGATCGCCGCTTCCATGCGCAGCAGGAGCAGCGCGCCCGGCTGCCAGCGGTCCGTCTCGATCAGCCCGAACTCGCTGCGGGAGAGCGCGTTGCCCGCCGCGTCCTCCACCTGCATGAAGGGCGTCAGGTCCTCGAAGGGCGGCGGCTGCTCGATCCGCCAGGCCATCGCCACCCGGTCCTGCCCGGCGGGCAGCATGGTGGGGGCCTGCACGCCGGCCAGCGACAGGTAGGCGTTGCGGACCGGGGCGGCGGGCGGTGGGTCCAGCGCCGGGGGAGGGGCGTCCGGCGGCACGCGGAAAGCCTGGAAGGCGGCCCGCCCGTCCGGGCCTCGCGGCAGGTCCTCCAGCGCGTAGGGGGCCAGCCGGTCCGCCCAGGCCGGGGACGGCGGCGCGCTGCGCGGGAAGACGTACAGCCCGGCCCGGCCCGGCGGCGGCCAGAAGAGCGCCTCCCCCGGCAGCCAGGTGAAGGGCGGCAGCGCGGCGATCATCACCGTGGGATGCCGGTAGTGGTAGGAGGCCAGGTAGATGGCCGCCTCTGCATCCTCCTGCGCCCGCGTTTGCAGCCAGGCCGTCGCCGCCGCCAGGTCGCCGTCGGCGTCGTAGAAGAGGTCCGCCCGCCCCGCCCAGGCGAAGTAGACCCCTCCCACCCCCAGCCCGCCGATTGCCAGGACGGCCACAGTCAGCCCTGCCAGCAGGCGGGCGGGCCACGCCCCCGGCAGCCGGGCCGCCAGCCAGGACCAGGCGGCCTCAAAACCCAGGGCGGCCAGCACGAAGATCAGCGGGACCATGCCCAGCGAGCGCATGTGGTTGGGCGGCAGCCCGCCCACGGAGATCACGCTAGGGATGACCATCAGCGGCGAGAGCAGGGCCAGCAGGCACGCCGCGCGCTCAGTGGGGGCTTCGCGCCCCCGAAGCAGCCGGGCCGCCGTCACGCCGAGGCCCACCAGCAGCAGCGCGCCCTCCGGCGGGGTGAAGTAGGGCCGCCCCGGCACGTTGTAGCGCAGCAGCGCCTCGCCCTCGATGAAGAACATCCTGGCGTGCCGCCAGATGCTTTCTCCCAGTGTGATCGCCTGCCCGCCACCCGTGGTGACCTCCTCCAGCCGGCCAAGGAAGATGTCCGGGTGGCGTAGCGCGTAGATCGCCAGCGGCGCAGCGGTGGCCGCCAGCGCGGCCAGGAAGACGCCGCTCTGCCGCAGCCGTGCTGGACGGCGGGGGCGGTCCAGCAGGAGCAGGCCCAGCAGCCCGACCGCCAGCCACAGCGGGAACAGCCGGGAGGCCATGTAGGTGTAGAGCGCCGCTCCGGCGAAGAAACCGCCCGCTGCCAGCCGGCGCCAGCCGCCACGCCGGGCGTTCAGCCCCTTCCACAGCAGGAGCAGCGCCAGCGACTGGCACAGCGGCAGCGCTACGGCGCGGAAGGCCTGCCGCGCCAGCCAGATTTGCGGGAAGGAGAGGGCCATCATCACCCCGACGGCCAGCCCCACCACCAGCCCCTGCCGCCCCCGGAACATGGCCCGCCCCAGCGCCATCGACGCGGCCACCGTGACCAGGCTGGCAAAAACCCCTGTGACGCGCAGCGTGAAGATGCCCCCGCCGATCAGGTGCAGCAGCGGCGTGGCCAGGTAATAGTAGAGGACCTCCCGCCCCTGGTAGTTTGGCACGATGGGGAAGTAATACAGCCCCGCGCCCCCGTAGGCCACGCTGCGGGCGATGAGCAGGTTGGCCGCCTCGTCGTAGTGCGGGCCGGGCGGGTAGGTATGAAGCTGCCAGGTGCGCAGCGCTGCCGCCACCAGCAGCGTCGCCACGGCCAGCCACAAGAAGAGTCTGCGCAATGCGATTCCCCGTCTGCCGTCGTGTGCGCCAGCAGATTCTACAGGTCCAGGGGCGGATCGCCAGCACCTACCCCTGAAGTCGCAGGAACCCGCCCTACGCTACGAACTCCCCGTCCCGGTAGAACAGCTCGCCGTCCACCCGAATCTCGCTTTCCTGGCGCATGTCACAGATCATGTCCCAGTGCACGGCGCTTTTGTTCTGGCTGCCGGTCTGGGGATAGCCGTTGCCGATGGCCAGGTGGATGGTGCCGCCGATCTTTTCGTCGAAGAGGATGTTGCCCGTAAACTGCTGGATGCCGAAATTGGTGCCGATGGCCAGCTCCCCCAGGTAGCGCGCGCCGGGGTCGGTGTCCAGTTGGGCCAGCAGCAGGTCCTCGTTCTCCCTGGCGCTGGCCTGGGCCACTTTGCCGTCCTGGAACTTCAATTCGATGCCGGAGACGGCGCGCCCGCTGACGATGGAGGGGTAGCTGAAGCGCACCCAGCCGTTGACCGAGTCCTCCACCGGGCCGGTATATACCTCGCCGCCGGGCATGTTGACGTGCCCGTCGTCGGCCAGGAAGGTGCGCCCGGCGATGGAAAGCTCCAGGTCGATGTGAGGTCCCCGGCAGACGACGTGCCGCCGGCCCTTCAGCCAGTCCACCTTGCTTTGCAGCAGGGCGCTCATCTGCTCCCACTGGGCGATGGGGTCTTGGCGGTCGCAGAAGGTCGCGCCGTAGACGAAATCCTCATACTCCTCCAGGCTCATGTTGGCTTCCTGCGCACTGGCCTCGGTGGGGAACCAGGTTCCCACCCACTTCATCCTGCCCTGGGCGTGGCGCTCCAGGCGCAGGTCGAGCCAGGGCCGCTGGGCGGCAGCAAGCTGCTGCACGCGCCGGGGGTCGATGTGGGTCATGGCCCGCGTGTTGCTGCTGCTGCCCACGCGGATGTAAACGTCCGCCTGCTCGTAGTAGCGGGTTTGGGCGGGGTCCAGCCAGGCAATCTGCGCCTCGCTGGCCTGGCGCAGGAAGTGGCGGTGCATGGCCTCGTCGCTCATCCACAGCGTGGGGTTGCCGCCTGCCTGGAGCACGGCGCGGAAGACCTCCCGCAGCGCGGGCAGGGCCGCCACGTCCCCCAGGATGCCCACCCATTCGCCCGGCTGCACCCTGGTGCAGTAGCTTACCAGCACGTCGGCCAGGCGCTGCAATCGAATGTCGGACATGCCGTTCAGTCTCCTCTTGTTTCTTCTGAAGATTCAGCGGTCCTGCCCAGGAATCGCGCTACAACAACCCCAGCGCCCGGAAGTCCTGGTCAATGCGCGGGATGGTCTGCCGCTCGAAGACCTGGGGGATGGGCACCCATTCATAGCGCTCGTTTTCCGGCTGCAAGTGGATCTCTGTGGGCCGGTCCAGCGCGCAGAGGAAGGGCCACACCCGCACGATGATGGCCCCGATGTCCACCTGGAACGGCTTGCCCGCCCGCAGCACCCGCCCCTTGACGCCCAGCTCCTCCGCGATCTCGCGCAGGGCGGTGGCCTGTGGCGCTTCGCCGGGGTCGACTTCGCCCGTTACCAGCCCCCAGTGGTTGGGGAAGGTGGGCGCGCCGGGGCCGCGTTGCAGCAGCAGCACGCGCCCCTGCTCGTCCTGGATGACGGCGGCGGCCACGTCCCGGATGGGTTTGTCGCCGGCTGGTGGGGTGCTCATGGTCGCTGGCTCTTTGCCGGGGGACTGCTCAAAGATCGGACTCCCCCCGCTTTTCCTCGACCGGGGCATGCCTGCGCGCCGGATGGCCCTGGTAGACCACGTCCGCGTAAAGCTGGCGCGCGCCGCTGTCCACGTAGCCCAGCGATTGGGCAAGCTGGATCGATTCCTCGTTGTCCGTCTCCACCAGGTAGAGCGGCAGCCGTCCACTGCGCAGGATGCGCTCCGTGCAGGCAGAGACCACGCTGCGCCCCCAGCCGCGCTTGCGGGCCAGCGGCTCCGTGTGCACGTAGACTTCTGCGAAGCCGGGCGAGACCCAGTTTACCCCGGCCACCGCCTGCAGGCCGCCGGAGCGGATTTCGCAGCGCGGTTTGCCGTCCTCCGTGGTGCGCTCCACCACCATCACATTGATCACCGGGCGAAAGCGCGCGCTCTCCAGGTAGTAAATGTGCAGGATGCGCCGGTTCTCGATGTGCAGGCTGCCCCCCACCAGCGGCAACTGGTTGACGTTGGCGAAGAAGATGTAGGGGCGGCCCGGCGTCAGCAGCTCTGCCAGCAGGTCGGCGGCGACCTCCGGCGCGCGGCAGCGCAGCGTGACCAGCGGGCGGAACAGGTCGTGCCCGGTCTGGAAGCGGCCCGCAAAGCCCAGCGGTCGCCCGTCCCCATCCTGTCGCGTGGCCAGGGCGGAGCGCGCCGAGTCGTGGTACAGGGCGTAGTAGGCGGTCGGCGCGTCCACGACGCTGGACTCGTCCAGAAGGCGGCGGATGATCTGGCGCTGTTCGCGGATGAGCATGGGCGGCCCGGTTTTCCTTGCGTGGGGCGGCTGTTCAGGTGCAACGCGGAGAGTATAGCAAAACGCGCGCCGGAGCGGTAGCGGCGATGGCCGCCCGCGCCGCCGCCACGTCTCCCACGCGCAGCAGGTGCGCCGGGCAGCGGCAGTCCGATGCGCCGAATCCCCGCGCCGGGATGGTCACGCCGGGCAGCGTCCCCAGCGCCGCCGCCCAGGCGCACTCCAGCCGCTCCCCGCCCTGGACGGCCCACACTTCCACCACCGGCGCGGCGGCGGTCAGCGCGTCGATGTGCCAGTGTGGCTTCTTCTCCGCCCGCAGGTGGCGGGCCACGCGCCCTCGCAGGCCGCCCGGCCCCCGCGCGCTGCCCACGTAGACGTAGTGGCCCGCCTCCAGCGGGAGCGCGCCCAGCCGCCCGGCATGGAGCGTGACCGGCGCCTCCACCCGCAGCAGCAGGGCATAGCTGCCGGGGGCGGCGGGCAATGCTGCATGACACATGGCAGGCTCCGCATTGGGTATGTGCGCACACCGACTCGCCCAGACAGGCGGCCCCAGGCGGGCAGCCTGCCCGGATGTTCGGGTAAACTATACCGGACAGTGCCGACGCGGTTCAAGGAGGAGGATACCATGCTGCCTGTTCTGGAAGACTACCTGGAGCGGCTGGCGGCGCTGCATGACCAGGCCAAAGAGGCTATCGATGGGCTTCCAGCCGAGGCGCTGGACTGGACGCCGGGCGCGTCGATGAACAGCATGGCCGTGCTGGCCGTGCACCTGGCCGGGGCGCAGCGCTACTGGATCGGCGAGGTGGTGGGCGGCCTCCCTTCTGGCCGCGACCGGGCTGCCGAGTTCCGGGTCAGCGGCCTGGACGCTGCCACGCTCAAGGCGCGCCTGGACGCAGTATTGACCCACAGCCGGGGCGTGCTTGAGCCGCTGACCCTGGAGGGCCTGAGCGCGCCGCGCCTTTCCCCGCGTGATGGGCGCGAGGTCCGTGTGGCCTGGGCGCTGGCCCACGCCCTGCAGCACACCGCGCTGCACCTCGGCCACATCCAGATTACCCGTCAGTTGTGGGATGCCAGGCGGGCGTGATAAGGTGGCTTGCACCGCAGCGCGCGGGATGGCTCTACGAGCTTCATCGCCCTGGGGTGGCGCAACTTCCTGACAAGGCGCGGCCCCTCGGCTTATAATAGGGGACAGTTGAGGAAGCCGACGACCCGGCGCCCTGGCGCTGGCTACTGATGTGGAGATGATGACCCCCATGGTTCCCCTTGCTGCTGCCTCTGTGGAGCATTTCGCCGCCGACCTCCGCCGCCACCTCCGGGGCGAGGTGCGCACGGATCACTTCAACCGCGTCCTGTACAGCACGGACGCCAGCAACTACCAGATCATGCCGCTGGCCGTGGTGCATCCCCTTGAACGCGAGGACGTGATCGCCACGATGGAAGCCGCCGCCCGGCACGGCCTGCCGGTGTTGCCGCGCGGCGGCGGGACCAGCCTGGCCGGGCAGGCCGTCGGCGAGGCGGTCATCATCGACATGACGCGCCTCAATCGCATCCTGGAGTTCAACGGGCCGGAGGGCTGGGTTCGCGTGGAGCCGGGGATCGTGCTCCAGCGGCTCAACGACGCCATGCGCCTGCGCGGGTTGATGTTCGGCCCGGACCCGGCCACCGACAACCGCGCCGAGATCGGCGGCATCGTCGGCAACAACTCCACTGGCTCGCACAGCATCCTCTACGGCATGGCCGCCGACCACGTCATCAGCGTGGAGGTCGTCCTGGCCGATGGCTCCCTGGCCACCTTCGGCCCGCTGGAGGAAGACGAGGTCGGGCGTAGGGCCGCCCAGGAGGGGCTGGAAGGGCAGATTTACCGCCACGTCCCGGCCATTGTCCGCCAGCACGCCGGGGCCATCCTGGAGCGGCTGCCCGCCACGTGGCGGCGCTGTGGCGGCTACAACCTGGACCGCCTGCTGCCCCCTGAAGCGGTGCGGGCCAATGGCGGCTCGCCCCTGCCGCCCATCCGGCTGGAGGACGACCGCTTCAACCTGGCCCGCCTGATCGTCGGCAGCGAGGGGACCCTGGCGGCGGTGGTCGGCGTCACCCTCAACCTGGTTCCGGTCCCCAGGGCCAAAGCGCTGGCCGTCCTGCACTTCGACGATCTCAACGCCGCCCTGGAGTCCGTCCCGGCTCTGCTGGAGGTGAACCCCAGCGCCGTGGAGCTGCTGGACAGGGTGCAGATGGACCTCTGCCGCGCCTCTGATGCCTGGCGGCCCCGGCTGTCCTTCGTCAGCGGTCAGCCGGAGGCGATCTTCATCACCGAATTCTACGGCGAGGACGAGGCCGACCTCAAGAAGAAGCTGGACCGGCTGGCCGCGCACATCAGAAAGCGCCGACTGCCCATCAGCGAGGTGACGCCCATGCTGGACGGTAAAGCCCAGGCCAACGTGTGGGGGGTGCGCAAGGCCGGGCTGGGCCTGTTGATGAGCCTGCGCGGCGACGCCAAGCCGCTGCCCTTCATCGAAGACGTGGCCGTGCCGGTGGAGCACCTGGCCGCCTACGTGCGGGACGTGCAGCGGGTCGCCGCCGAGGTGGATACCCCCCTGGCCATGTACGCCCACGCCAGCGCCGGTTGCGTCCACATCCGCCCCATCCTCAGCCTCAAGAGCGCCCAGGGCGTGGCCAACATGGAGCACATCCAGCGGGCGGTGGCCGACCTGGTGCTCCGCTACGAGGGCGCACTCAGCAGCGAACACGGCGACGGCCTGGCCCGCTCCTGGCTCAACCGCCACATCTTCGGCGACGAGGTCTACGAGGCCTTCCGCGCCGTCAAGACCGCCTTCGATCCCCAGGGGCGCATGAACCCCGGCAAGATCGTGGACGCGCCGCACCTCACCGCCCATCTGCGCTACGGCCCCGCCTACAAGACGCTGCCCGTCTACGAATACCTGGACTGGTCCGCCGACTATGGCTTTGCCGGGGCCGTGGAGATGTGCAACGGGGCGGGGGTCTGCCGCAAGCCGGACGGCGAGACCATGTGCCCCAGCTACATGGTGACGCTGGAGGAGGAGCATAGCACGCGCGGACGGGCCAACTTGCTGCGGGCGGCGCTCAGTGGCCTCATCCCCCGCCAGGAGCTTTTCGGCGAACGCATGGCCGAGGCGCTGGACCTCTGCATCTCCTGCAAGGCCTGCAAGAGCGAGTGCCCCTCCTCGGTGGACATGGCCCGCATCAAGCTGGAGTGGCAGGCCCATTACTACCGCCATCACCTCCCCTCCTTGCGGACCCTGCTCTTCGCCTGGATGCCGCTCTTCAGCCGGGTCGGCAGCCGCCTCCCGGAGCTGGCCAACGCCGCGCTGGGCCATCCCCTCACGCGCAACCTGCTGGACATCACGCTGGGCATCGACAGACGGCGGGCCTTGCCGCGCTTCGAGCGGCCTTTCATCGGGCGTCCCGGCCTGGCCTCCCGCATCACGGGCAAAAAGGTGGTCCTCTATGTGGATACCTGGGCCAACTTTCAGGAGACGGCCATCGCCCAGGCCGCCTGGGACGTGCTGACCGCCGCCGGGTACGAGGTCATCATCCCGCCCTACGCCTGCTGCGGGCGGACCTTCCTCTCCAAGGGCTTGGTGGGTCAGGCCCGGCGCGCCGCCGACCACGTGATGGAGACCCTGGCTCCCTACGGGCGGGCGGGCATCCCCATCGTCGGGCTGGAGCCGAGCTGCATCCTGACTCTGCGCGACGAGCACCAGTACCTCAGCGCGCATCCAGACCGCGCCGCCGTGGGCCGCAACGTCTTCACTTTTGAGGAGTTCGCCGCCCGACATGCGGAAGAATGGGCCGGTCTCTTCCAGCGCGAGCCGCCGCGCCCGGTCCTGATGCACGGCCACTGCCACCAGAAGGCGCTGGTGGGCACGGCCCCCGCCCATACTGCCCTGCGCCTGGCCAGCGATGACGTGCAGGAGGTCGATTCCGGCTGCTGTGGCATGGCGGGCGCGTTCGGCTACGAGAAGGAGCATTTCGAGCTGTCGCAGGCGATGGCCTATCGCAAGCTGGTGGAGGCCATGCGCGGCGCGCCGCAGGGGGCCTTCCTGGTGGCAGCCGGGACGAGCTGCCGCCACCAGATCAAGGACTTTTCCGGGCGGCAGGCGCTCCACCCCGCCCAGGTGCTGGCCGCCGCGTTGAAGCGGGGCTGACGCAAAGTCGGGAACGCCAGCGTGCCCCGTGCCTGGCTGTCGGTCGGCGCGGGCGCGCCGGTAGAGGCAGTGGAAGGGGATTGCGATGAGGGAGGGACAGGCTCGCCAGGCAATGGACGAGGCCCCATTTGGTTCCTATATGGGGCCAGCCCCGCGCTACCGGGGCTATACCAGCCGCTCCTGCTACGTGCCCATGCGGGACGGCGTGCGGCTGGCCGTGGAGGTGGTGCTGCCCAAAGGCCTGCCGCCCGGCACGAAGCTCCCGGCCCTGCTGGAGCAGACGCGCTACTGGCGGACCACCGAGCTGCGCGCGCCGTTTAAGTGGTTTCTCAAGCCGGAGGACCTCAACCCCGATTACCGGGGCTTCAAGCCCTTTTTCACCGGCCAGGGCTACGCCCTGGTCATCGTGGACGTGCGCGGCACGGGGGCCTCGTTCGGCTCCTGGCCTTACCCCTGGTCCAGGAAGTGCCTGGACGACGCCCGCGAGATCGTGAACTGGATCGTGGCCCAGCCGTGGTCCAACGGCAGGGTGGGCGGCTACGGCATCTCCTACGTGGGCACCACGGCGGAGCTGCTGGGCGCGGTCCGGCACCCGGCGGTCAAAGCCCTCGCCCCCATGTTCAACCACCCGGACCCCTACCTGGACATCGCCTTCCCCGGCGGCATCCTCAACGAGCGCTTCATCAAAGCCTGGGGGGAGCTGGACCGCGCGCTGGACGAGAACGTCGTGCCCAGGGAGTTCGGCCTGCTGGGCCGCCTGCTGGTGCGGGGCGTGCGCCCTGTGGATGGCGACAGGAGCCGCCAGCGACTCCGCGCGGCCATCGCCGCCCACGCCGTCAACGGCAACGTCTACCGTATGGCCCGGCGGGTTGATTTTCGGGATCGGTACGATGAGGCGCTCGGCATCTGCGTGGACGACCTGGGCGTCCATCACTTCCGGGAGGCTCTCAAAGCCACGGGCGTGCCCATCTTCGGCTGGGGGAGCTGGCTGGATGCCGGGACTGCCGACGCGGTGCTGCGCCGCTTCCTCACCTTCGACAGTGCCCACTGGGCGGTCATCGGCCCCTGGAACCACGGCGGACAGTACCACGCCAGCCCCTACCGCTCCCCCAGGACGCCCACCACGCCCCCGCTGCCTGCCCAGTGGTGGGAGCTGGCCCGCTTCTTCGATGCCTACCTGAAGGACGACGGCGACGACGCCATGCGGTCGGAGCGGTCGCTGTTCTACTACACCCTGGGCGAGGAGCGCTGGAAGCGGACCGCGACCTGGCCCCCCGCCGGGGCCACGACGCAGCGCTGGTATCTGCGGGAGGATCGGGCCTTGCTGCCCACCGCGCCGGAGCGGAAGAGCGGCGCGGATACCTACGCGGTGGATTATGAGGCCAGCACCGGCCCCCACAACCGCTGGTGGGAGCTGGGCACGGTCCTCAAGCAGACGGTGATCTACCCGGACCGCGCCTCCCAGGCCCGCCACCTGCTGAGCTACACCAGCCCACCCCTGGAGCGGGACATGGAGATCACCGGCTACCCGGTGGTGATGCTCTACGTGACCTCCACCCATCCCGACGGCGCGTTCTACGTCTACCTGGAGGACGTGGACCCCGGCGGTCGCGTGACCTATGTCACGGAAGGGCTGTTGCGGGCCGTCCACCGCCGCGTTTGCCCGCCGGAGGGCGCACCCTACAAGCTCCAGGTCCCCTACCACACCTTCCGCCAGGCAGAGGCTATGCCCCTGGTGCCGGGCGAGGTGGCGGCCATCACCTTTGGCCTGCTGCCGACCTCCGTCCTCATCCATCGGGGACACCGCATCCGGGTCAGCATCGCCGGGCACGACGCGGGGACCTTCGTCCGCCTCCCGGCGGAGGGCGAGCCGGTGATCACCGTGGCCCGCAACCAGGCCCACGCCTCATACATCGACTTGCCGGTGGTGAGGCGCGCCTGACCGTGCCCGAAACGGCCACCTTCGCTATCCAGCATCACCGGGTCGCCTGACACTCCATCGCGGGAGAAGAAGTGATGTCTGCGGCAAATGAGTATATTCAGCGCTTGGTCGCGATGAATCCGTTGCGGGAGCCGCTACTGCGCTCAGCTATTGAAGCGCTGCAACTAGCCCCCGGCAGTCACGGTCTTGATGCGGGTTGTGGGGTCGGGCTTCAGATGCTGCTGTTGGCAGAAGCGGTAGGCGCGGATGGGCGCGTCACCGGCGTTGACATTTCCCCGGAACTGCTCGCTTACGGTGAATCGATGGTCGCCAAACGCGGCCTCTCAGACCGCATTACATTTCGGCAGGGAGATGTTAGCCGTCTGCCGTTTGATGACCATACTTTCGATTGGGTGTGGAGCGCTGATTGTGTGGGTTATCCGGCGGGTGACCTACGCCCTCTGCTGGATGAACTCGTGCGGGTGGTTAAACCCGGAGGCCGTATCGTCATTCTGGGATGGTCATCTCAGCAGTTGCTGCCGGGTTTTCCGCTACTGGAAGCCCGTCTCAATGCGACAAGTTCGGCATATATTTCGTTCCTGGAAGGGAAGCCGCCGGACCAGCACTTTCTTCGGGCCGGACATTGGTTTCGCCAGGCGGGGTTAGAGGCAGTGAACGTCAAGACTCTGGTCGGGCATGTCCAGGAGCCACTCACACAGGATGAACGTATCGCTTTATCATCGCTGTTCGAGATGCTCTGGGACCGGCCCCAGACCACGGCATCGCCACAAGATTGGGAAGCGTATCAGAGACTATGTCGGCCAGACGGGGCAGATTCCATTCTGGACCTGCCTGACTACTATGGCTTCTTCACCTACACGATGTTTCAGGGCATGGTGCCGCTTCGTTAAGTACCGTTAACGCACATCACAGGGCAGCGCTGCGGTTCTCTACCGGGGGTCGGAGGTCCCCGCCAGGGCCAGCAGCGTGTGCAGCAGCGCGTTGCCCGCGTTGATCACGTCCTCGTCCCGCGTATATTCGCGTGGGCTGTGGCTGATGCCCTCCACCGAGGGCACAAAGAACATCGCGCTGGGGATGACGGCGCTCATCGCCTGCGTGTCGTGCCCGGCGAAGCTGACCAGCCGTGTGTGGGGGAGCCGCAGCGCGTCCGCCGCCCCCTCGATGGCCCGGATCACGCCCTCGTGGAGCCGGGTGGGGGTGGTGTGGCTGGCCGCTTCCACCGCCAGCTCCAGGCCGTGCGCCTGCGCCGTGGCCTGGGCCGCTTCCAGCAACGCCGCCTCCATCGCGTCGAGCTGCTCATCCGTGCTGTGCCGGAACTCCAGGGCCAGCCGCGCCTCTCCCGGCACGATGTTGAAGGCCCCAGGGCGCACCACAAGCTGCCCGCAGTTCACCACGCCCGGCGAGAATCGCTCCCCCACCAGCGCCCTGGCCCGCCCCACGAAGTCCGCCGCGCCCCACAGGGCATCGGCCCGCCGGTCCATCGGCGTTGTCCCGGCGTGGGCGGCCTGCCCGGCGAAGCGCAGCCAGAAGGAGCGGATGCCGACGATGGCCGTCACCACGCCGATGGCGGCCTGCTGCGCTTCCAGGCGCGTGCCCTGCTCGATGTGCACCTCCACAAAGGCGGCCAGCGATTCGGGCGGGCGGCGGGCAGCCAGGATGCTCTCCGGCGTGATCCCGGCGCGGCGCATCCCGGCGGCCAGCGCCTCCTGCCCCCCACGTGGACGGGCCAGGTCGTCCGCCGTCAGCAGCCCGGCCAGGGCACGGCTGCCCAGCAGCCCCACCAGCGTGCCCTCCTCGTCGGTGAAGGCGATGGCCTCCAGGTGGAGCGGGAGCCTCAGCCCTGCCTCTTTGATGGCCCGCAGCGCCTCCAGCGCGCAGAGCGTCCCCAGCGCCCCGTCGTAGCGGCCACCGTCCGGCACGCTGTCCAGGTGGGAACCGGCCAGCAGCGTGCGGGCGGCGGGGTCCTCGGCGGGCAGCACGGCAGAGACGTTGGCCGCTCCGTCCTGGTAGAAGGCCAGCCCGGCGGCCTCCGCCCGCTGGCGGAACCACGCCCGCGCTTCCATGTCCGCCTCCGAGAGGGCCGGGCGCGAGACCCCGCCCTCCGCCGTGCGCCCGATCTGGCTCAGGGCGTGGAGGTCGTCCAGCAGGCGTTGCGTATTGATGGTGAGCATCACTCCCCCTTCGATGTCAGGTAGAAATCGCACCTCGCCGGGCGCGACATCCGGCATCCCAATTGTACGGTCTTTGGGGGGCAGGCAAAACTGCCTCGTGGCCGCGCCGTTCCACCGTGGCGACGGGACGGATGACGCGCCTGCCGATCTGGCGTGGTCGTCCGCCCGGTAATTCCAGCAATGACCCTGCTTGTCATTATCTGGATATTGGCATATTATGAAATTGCATTAGAAAAATCTGGCCGAGCAGTCTATATTTTGACAAGAAAGAATTTGAGGAGGGGGAGAAAACATGGATATCGGACGTATTATCTCCTGGATCGTCGTGGGTGCCATTGCCGGCTGGTTAGCCAGCCTGGTGATGAAGACCAATCGTCAGCAGGGCCTGCTGATGGACATTATCGTGGGAGTCATCGGCGGTTTCGTGGGTGGTTTCGTGCTGGACCTGTTGGGTGTTAGCGCCGGAGTCACGGGGATCAATCTGGTCAGCATTCTTGTGGCCCTCATTGGCGCGGTGATCTTTTTGGCCGTGCTGCGCTTGGTCACTCGTCGCACATAGCCTTCTTCCAGTTTGCGTTTGACCTCTACGCCCGGCCAGGTCTGTCTCCAGGATGGCCGGGCGTGACACGCCCCCTCCGGCGTGCCCCTGATCTGGCCCAGGGCGTGGAGGTCGTCCGGCAGCCGTGCCGCATTGATCCGCAATGTGCCCCTCCTCCAGACTGATCGTTGCCCCGACCATTCTAGCAGAAAGGGCGGCCCGGCCCTACTGGCCCACGCTGAAGCTGTAGGTCTCGTAGGGACCACATCCTGGCTGGAGACAGTCGAAGATCGTCACCACCACCAGGCCCCCGGCGTCCGGCCCGGCGTTGACCTGCAGCGCGCCGTTTGTCAGCCGGTAAAGCTGAACGAAGCCGTCCTCAGAGGCGGCGATCAGCGTGTGCTCGGCGGGGCGCTCCGGCACAGCGGCGATCTGCTCCGGCGACACTGCCAGCGCCAGCCAGCCGTTGCCCGCCGCGTTGATGCGGTAGATGTGCAGCCCCGTGCCGGTGCCGTAGTCCACGGGGTAGATAGCGGCGGGCGTGTACACCTCGAAGGCGTTGATGCGCCCGTCGCGGTAGCCGGGGAAGTGACTGGATGGGGCGGGGGCGGAGCGACCCGTCGGCGGGGGTGACGCCTGTGGCTCGCCATGCCCGTTCACGATGTTTCCCGGCCCGTTGATCCCGGCGGTATAATCGCCGGTCTGCCATTGCAGGTAGCTGGTCAGCACCAGGAAGTAGGGCCTGCCTGCCACCAGGGAGGCGGTCATCGCCACCCCGCCGGAGGTGCTGGTCTGCACACAGTTGGCCAGCGGGCTGGCCGGGTCGAAGCTGTATTCGTAAAGGACCAGGTAGGGCTGGTAGGCCGGGCTGCTCATGTCCAGGGTGTAAACTCCCCCGGCGTCCACAGAGAACGGTTCTGCGTCGTAGTAGAAGGTTGGCCCCAGTCCGGTCAGCGCTGTGCAGTTGTGGTCGCCGGAAAGGCCGCCCGGACTGTCGAACTGCGGGTCGCTCGTGTCGAGCCGCCCGGACAGGGAGAGCGAATCGGCCTGCGCGACGGTGGGCGGATGCAGATACAGACAAAGAAGGAGGCTGAGCGCCACAATAGGGGCCGTAGTGCAGGATGGGGGCAAGGATCGGCGTGTCATGGTGAGCCTCCTTGGAGGGACTCATCTGAGGGAGCAGGCGCAGCAGGTGGTTGTCCTATGAATATTATCATACAACCAAATCCATCTTTCTCTTAGTTATTGATAACGATCTTTGTGAATATTGCCTGAATTAAATTGTGGTGAGCACCGGAATGATCCTGCCGGCCATGCCCGCCGCGCCGGGGGGTGGCCTTCCCAGGCCAGATGTGTTTTAATCAAGCTGCGCCACGGGTTTTGAGCAGCAGCCACAGGATGGGGCGACAATGCGTTTGGGTATTATCGGGCTGCCACACTGCGGCAAGACCACCGTCTTCAACGCGCTCACCGGGCAGCAGTTGCCCACCGGCTACGGGGCGTCCGGCCAGATGGAGGTGCACACCGCCGTGGTGGACGTGCCCGACGAGCGGCTGGACTTCTTGGGCGCGCTTTACCATCCCAGGAAGGTCGTCCACGCCACCGTGACCTACAAGGACATCGGCGGGTTGGAGGGCGGCATCAGCGCGGGCGGGCTGAGCGGCCCCCTGCGCAACGAGCTGGCCCAGGTGGACGGCTTCCTGCACGTGGTGCGCGCCTTTGAGCACCCCGCCGTGCCGCACCCCCAGGGCAGCCTCGACCCCCAGCGCGACCTGGCGATCATCGAGGGCGAGTTCCTGTTGCTGGACCTGATCACGGTGGAGAAGCGGCTGGAGCGCTTGCGCGACGAATGGAACAAGATTAAGGGCGACGCGCGCCGCCAGAACGAGGTCGAGACGGCCCTGATGGAGCGCCTGCACGCCCACCTGGAGCGGGAGCAGCCCCTGCGCACGCTGGGTGACCTGGGCGAGGAAGAACTCAAGCTGGTGCGCGGCTACGGCCTGCTCACGCTCAAGCCGGTGCTGGTGGTGGTCAACACCGGCGAGGAAGCCCCCCCGCCGGACTCCCTGGTGCGGGTGGCGGGGCCGCGCATGGCGCTGGTGGGCCTGCGCGGCGAGATCGAGGCGGAGATCGCCCAGCTCCCGCCGGAGGACCGGGCGGAGTTCCTGGCGGAGTACGGCATCGCGGAGCCGGGGGCGTCCCGCGTCGTCCGGCAGAGCTACGACCTGCTGGGCATCCACACCTTCTTCACCATCGGCGACGACGAGGTCCGCGCCTGGAGCCTGCCCGTCGGGGGCACGGCGCTGGACGCTGCGGCCACGATCCACACGGACATGGCGCGTGGCTTCATCCGGGCGGAGGTGGTGGCCTTCGCGGACCTGCGCGCGCTGGGGGACATGAAGGCCGTGCGGGCGGCGGGCAAACAACGGCTGGAGGGCAAAAGCTACGTGGTGCAGGACGGCGACATCATCATCATCCGCTTCAACGTGTAGGGCGGGCGCGGCGGCCCGCTCGCTGCGCTACATGCTCACTGCGAGGCCGACAGGGAGGCACACCATGAGCGACGACATCCGCGTGACACGCTGGCCCGGCCAGGAACCGCCCACCGAGCAGGCGATTCGACAACGGTTTACGGCGGAGGGCTTGCAGCCCTACTCGTGGTCCAACGCGCCCGGCGACGTCTACGCCGCCCACTCGCACAGCTATCACAAGGTCATCTACGTCTTGCGCGGCTCGATCACCTTCGGCCTGCTGGAGGAGGGCCGCTCCCTGACCCTGGAGGCGGGCGACCGGCTGGACCTGCCGCCCGACGTGCTGCACGACGCCGTCGTCGGGCGGGAGGGCGTGCTCTGCCTGGAGGCGCACCGCTGATGGCCGGGGACGTGCAGGCAACGCTCACCTTCCCCGCCGGCTTCCTGTGGGGCACGGCCACCGCTGCCCACCAGGTGGAGGGCTGTAACCACAATAGCTGGTCTGCCTGGGAGGCCCTGGACGAGGGCCGCATCTACCAGAACCAGGTCAGCGGGCAGGCCTGTGACTGGTGGAGCGGGCGGGCGGAGGAGGACTTCGACCGCGCGGCCTCCCTGCACAACAACGCCCTCCGCCTTTCGGTGGAGTGGAGCCGCATCGAGCCGGAGCCGGGCCGCTGGGACCCCGACGCGCTGGACCGCTACCGGCAGATGATCAGCGCCCTGCGGGGGCGCGGGCTGGAGCCGATGGTCACCCTGCATCACTTCACCAACCCCCTGTGGCTGGAGGAGCGGGGCGGCTGGCTGGACCCGGAGACGCCGCGCAGCTTTGCCCGCTACGCCCGCCACGTGGTGGACGCGCTGGGCGACCAGGTCCGCCTGTGGTGCACGATCAACGAGCCGGTGGTGTACGCCGTGCTCGGCTTCCTGCTGGCCAAGTGGCCGCCGGGGCATACCGACCTGACCGAGGTCTTCACCGTGCTGACCCACCTGGCGCAGGCCCACGCTCTGGCCTACCACGCCGTCAAGCCGGACCACCCCCAGGCCCAGATCGGCTTCGCCAAGCACCAGATCAGCTTCCAGGCGGGCGGCCTGCCCCTGCTGAGCGACCTGGGCGTGCGGGTGATGCGCTGGCTCTTCAACGAGGTGTTCTTCGGCCCCTTCGTGCGGGGCAGGCTGCCCGTGGCAGGGGGGCGGGGCGTCGCCATCCCGCAGGCGCGCGGGACCCTGGACTGGATCGGCCTGCAATATTACAGTCGGTACAACGTGCGCTTCAACCCCCGCCACCCGGAGATGCTGTTCTTTGAGCGTTACGCCCGCCCGGACAGGCCCCACGGGCCGAAAGACTGGGGCGAGCTGGCCCCGGAGGCGATCTTTCCCCTCATCCGGCAGCTCCACCGCATGGTGAGGCGACCGATTTACGTCACCGAGGCGGGCGTGCCCGACCCCGATGACAGCGTGCGGCCCGGCTACCTGGCCCGCACGCTCGGCGCGGTGTGGCGGGCCTGCATGCACAGCTACCCGGTGCGTGGCTTCTTCTTCTGGAGCCTGGTGGATAACTTCGAGTGGGCGGAGGGCTACGACCCCCGCTACCGCTTCGGGCTGTACGGCGTGGACTTGCAGACCCAGGAGCGCACGGAGCGCCACAGCGCCCGCCTGTACCGCGCCGTGTGCGCGGCCAACGCCCTCACCAGCGGGATCGTGGGCCACTACGCGCCGGAGGCGCTGCCGGACCTCTTCCCCCGGCCACGCACGGCGTTCTGAGCGGTGGGCCTGCTGGCAACCAGGGCCAAGGGCCTCCGTGGGGGATGGCGTCCCCTGGGAGGCCCTTGCAGTCTGTCAGTAAGTAGAGAGCGATAGTGGCCAGAGGGTGGTTAACCCTGCTGTTACCCTTGCTTAGCGAGGCTCCACGACGATGCGCAATGCGGTCCGCTCCTGGCCGTCAATGGTGGTTTCCGTAAAGAATGGCACAAACACGACATCGATGCCATCTTCTGCCAGATACCCACGGGCGATGGCCATCGCTTTGATGGCCTGGTTGACCGCGCCAGCGCCGATGGCCTGAACCTCTGCGCGGTTATGCTCGCGCACCACACCGGCGATAGCCCCGGCGACTGCGGTAGAGCGCGAGCGGGCGGAAACCTTGATGATGTCGACCTGAGGACGGTTGGTGGGTTGGGAGGGAGCGACAGAAGGTGAGATTGGCGTTTGCATGTCGGTTTCCTTGGGCATTTCAGTGTCGAGGTCAGAAGAAATAGGTACAGCGCGAAACAGGTACAACAATTGGTAGCTTAATTGTACTTGATTTCACAGTCAAGTCTACTGGGCTGGCCGAAAAATATGACAAATGGCCGTCCTGCTCCCCTGACAATGATCAATAAGCCGCCCGGCGCGGAGGCCGTTGTGGGGTGTATCCTCCGCATGGAGCGCGCCCGGCCCGGCAAGCGGCGCGCAACCGGGCGCGAACGGCCCCGCCGGGCAGCGCGGGAGGCCTCCCCATATGTGGGATTCTGCGGGATAATTTAACATTTAAACCCACATCTGGGCCATTGGGCGGCCTGCCTGGCGGGCGGGGGCGGCCCGGCCACCATGTTCTTGCCAGACTCGCGTATTAAACCCCCGGCGGTGAGACGGGTGGCGGGCCGGGAGATTTTTTAACATTGCCCGGCGCGGCGGGCCGGGCGGCGCAAAGGCAGCCCCCAGATATTTGACCCCTGGGGCGGGCGGCCCCCGTGGATGGCGCTTAGCGGCCTGCCGACTCCGCGCACACGCTGCCAGTGACAGGGCCGGAAAAATCCAGGACCCTACAGGGGCGCGGGCGAATCTTAAAACCTTAAAAAATTTAAGCTTGGGGCGACCCGCAGTGGTTGAGTCGGCCCGGACTCTCTGCTACAATGAGGGTGCAATTCTACAGGAGCCCAGTTACTCCTGCGGCGTTTCCCCGTCTCGGTAACGGCTGCGTTACGAGCATCAACAGCGTCACCACAACTCTACACGGCACACTCCAGCCACCCCGGTTGGTGTCCTGGCCTGGAGGGGGATGGCATGAGACTTGAGTCGCTGCCCACAGAGGGAGCCATGAGCAGTCCAAGGATGAGTCCACACGACGCCTGGCAGGCCACCCTGGGCCAGCTTGAACTGCAACTGAACCGGGCGACCTTTGAGACATGGGTCAAGAACGCCGAGCTGCTGGCCTACGAAGACGGCTCTTTCATCATCAGCGTCCGCAACGCCTACATCAAGATGTGGCTGGAGCAGCGGCTGTACCGCTCCATCCGGCGCACGCTGAGCGACATCTTTGGGCGCTCGGTGGAGGTGCGCTTCGTGGTCTACGATCCGCTGGAGGAGAGCCGGGAGCTGGGGCCGCTGTGGGAGGGGGAAGAGCGAGCGGAGGCGGAGGTGGAGGAAACGGCCACCACGGTTGAGAGCCGCCTGAACCCGCGCTACACCTTCGACAGCTTCATCGTCGGCTCCAGCAACCAGCTTGCCCACGCGGCGGCCATGGCGGTGGCGGAGCGGCCCGGGGGGGCCTACAACCCGCTGTTCATCTACGGGGACGTGGGGCTGGGCAAGACCCACCTGCTGCACGCCATCGGGCACGCCTGCCGGGACAGCGGGCTGGCCGTGGTCTACGTGACCTCCGAGCAGTTCACCAACGAGCTGATCGACGCGATTCGCGCCCAGGACACGGCCTCCTTCCGCAACCGCTACCGCACGGTGGACGTGCTGCTGGTGGACGACATCCAGTTCATCGCCGGCAAGGAGAGCACGCAGGAGGAGTTCTTCCACACCTTCAACGCGCTGCACAGCGCCAACAGCCAGATTGTGCTGGCCAGCGACCGGCGTCCGCGCGCCATGCCGACGCTGGAGGAGCGGCTGCGCTCCCGCTTTGAGGGGGGGCTGCTGGCGGACATCCAGCCGCCGGACCTGGAGATGCGGCTGGCCATCCTGACGGAGAAGTCGGAGCAGCAGGGCAGCCCGCTTCCGGAGGAGCTGGCCCACCTGATCGCGGAGCAGGTGCGGGGCAACATCCGGGAGCTGGAAGGGGCGCTGACCCAGATCATGGCGCAGTCGCGGCTGCGGCACCAGCCGCTGTCGGAGGATCTGGTGAGGCGGGTGCTGCGGGAGTTCCGCGCGCCGCGCCGCACGCAGACGGTGGAAGCGGTGCTGGAGACCATCGCCGACCATTACCGGATCACGATTGACGACCTGGTGGGGCCGCGCCGCACCAAGAAGATCGCGCTGGCACGCCAGCAGGCGATGTTTCTGGCGCGGGAGGCCACCGAGGCGTCGCTGCCGCAGATCGGGGCGGCGCTGGGCGGGCGGGACCACACGACGGTGATGCACGGCTGCAACAAGATCGCCGAGCAGCTTGAGATCGACGAGGACCTGCGGCAGGAGATGCGCCAGTTGCGGCTGCGGCTGTTCGGCGACGAGGCCTGAGGGCGGCGCGGCCCCGGCAGAGGGCGGGCTTGCTGCAGTTTGCTGCTGCGGCACACACATTTTTTTGTGCAGCAAACGCCCGCCGTCCTGAGGTTGGGGGTGGCGGGTTTTGTTGTTGCCATACGCCATGGCGGGCGCGGCCTGCTGCCGTTTGCTGCTGCCGCCTATTTTTTTCGGCAGCAAGGGCGATGCGCGCCGGCCAGCGCTCCTGCGCAGGGTGGGCGGGAAGGCTGCCAGCCAGGCCCCCTCGTTTGGGGGCGGGGCACAGCGGCGGGTCATGCGAGCTACTCCCCAGAGCTGCAACCGAGCATACGGGCAGGGCGAAAGAGAAACCGAGGCAGAGACGACTGCCTGCCAGACTATTATAGCACAAAAGTTCTACTGTGAAGGTTCGAATCTTCAAACTTTGGGGCGGGGGGGAGCGTGAGGGGAGAGGGCTGCAACGCGCAGAAAAGCGGACGCCCCCAGCAGTGGCGGGGGCGTCCCCCTTGTGGAGCGCATGGGAAAAAACAGCAATCTTACTGGACGGACACGCCCCAGATGGTCCGCGCCAGGCGGAGGGAGATATCGTGCAGGGAGCCAGGCAGGTGGGCGCTGCCCTGCGGGCGCGGCGCGGCGCCCTCCCGGTGGCGCAGGAAGGGCAGGCGGGAGAAAAGCTCCTGCCAGTCAACGCGCCCGGACCGCAGCGCCTTGATGACCTGCATCACCTCCGGATGGTCGCGCAGGAAGGTGGCGAGCGCGCCCTCGCTGGCGGGGCCGTAGATGCTCCGGGTGGGGGTGTCGAAGTCGGTCAGGGTGACCTCCAGGGTCAGCGCCTCGCCGTCGCGGAGCACGGTGAGGGCCAGGGTATCGCCCTCCTGGTAGGCGGCGACGCGATCCGCGAGCGTATGCCCGGCGTCCACGGGTTCGCCGTTGACCGCCGTGATCACATCCCCTGCTTTAAGGCCGGCCTCTGCGGCGGGCGAATACGACGGGACCAGGGCCAGCAGCGCGCCATCGTGATGGGTCTTGACGCCTGCCCCCAGGAAATCAAAGACGTTGCTGCCGCCAAGGCTCTTGCCGCCCTGGGCGCTGACCAGGTCCGCTCCGGACAGGCTCACGACCAGCGCGGCGATGAGGAATACCAGCATACTTCGGCGTGCCATCGCTATCCCTCCTTCCTCCTCGACGAGCGAATTCGCGCCGTTTTGCCGGGCGAACCATCCAGCCTGTGCTCGCTGTCGCGGCAAAGGCGCGCAATGGCTTATTCAACCGATCATTGTGGGACGGTTACGTAAAATTCGCATAAGAGGATGGATGAGAAATCGGTTAGAAAGGGGCCGGTGGATAAAGAAGCGGCGCTCCTGCCGGGGGGAGCGCCGCACGTCCGGGGGTTGCCAGCCGCTCAGGTCTGCACGTCAGGCTCTCCCTGGTGGGGGGCAACGCCCTGGTGGAAGGGGTCCTGGGGGCCGAACCAGGGGAACTCCGGCAGCATCTCGCGCCACTGCTCCGGGGTGAGCAGGCTGCCGATCTCGGCCATCCAGGCGGAGAATTCGGGGTGCTCCTCCAGGAATTGCTCCCAGTCGAAGGCGGGGTCGGTGAACAGGGGGGGCAGGTCGGAAAGGGGCAGGCCGCGCTCCTCCAGGTAGCGGCGGAAGCGCCGGGGGTCGAAGTCCTGGAGCTGCCGGAAGAACTCCTGCCACTCCGGGTGCTCCTCCAGGAATTGGTCCAGGTCGAAGTTGGGGTCCAGGGAGAAGCCCATCTCCGGGTGCTGCTGCATGAACTCCCGCATCCGCTCCGGGTCGAGGGGCATCATCTGGAGGCCGGAGGGGCGCTGAGCCAGCGTCACCTCCAGGTTGAGCGTCTCCTCGCCGCGCATGAGGGTGAGCGTCACGGTGTCGCCGGCCTCGTAGGCGTAGAGGCGGTCGCCGAGGGTGCGCTCCGCGTCCACCGGCTCGCCGTTGACGCCGATCACCACGTCACCCGCTTGCAGGCCGACCTCCTGGGCGGGGGTTCCCGGCTGCACCTCCAGGATCACTGCGCCGCGCTCCACGGTGATCGCAAAGTCCAGCTCCTGCCTGGTCTCCGGGGTGAGCATGGTATAGCGGACGCCCAGGTAGCCGCGCGGCTGGCCGAACTCGTTGAGGAAGGGCATTGACAGGGGGGGCTGGGCGGGCACGACGGTGACCGAGGGGCCGGGCGTGATGACAACCGGCGGCCCCAGGGGCGTGGGCTGGGGCGTGGGGGTGGGGAAGAGGCCCAGGGTGACGGTTACCTCCAGCGGCTCGCCCCGGCGCTCTACGGTGAGGGTGACGGTGTCGCCGGGGGCGTGGGCGCGGATGAGGGTAGGCAGGGGGGTCTCCGCCGTGACGGGCTGGCCGTCCACGGCCCTGATCCAGTCGTTGACGCGCAGCCCGGCCTCTGCGGCGGGCGAGGCGGGGAATACCTCGACGATTCGCGCGCCGTCCTCCCGGCTGTCCACGCGCACGCCGAGGAAGGGGCGCTGGCCCTCCTGCGCCCAGGCCGCCCCGGCCAGGGTGAGGCCCAGGGTCACGGTGAGGGCCAGCACGAGGGCCAGCGCGGACCAGCGTTGTAAACGGTTCATCTGTCTCTCCTCCGCAAAAGCTCCGTGGTCAGATCAGGCCATGCTTCCAGCTTAGCGGCCCGGCATGAAGCGGGCATGAAACCCGGCTGAGCGTTGGCTGAGACGCGGCTCAGTCGCGCGCGTCGCCGTTGCCCAGGCGCAGGCTGCGCGGCAGGCGGATGACGGGCCGCGTTTCCACCATCGATTCCGGCGGGGGGGCCAGGGCGGGCAGGTGCACGGTGAAGGTGGTGCCGACGCCCAGCCTGCTGTGCACGATGATGCGCCCGCCGTGGGCGGTGGCGATCCAGTGGGCGATGGAGAGGCCCAGGCCGACCCCGCCCTGGCGGCGGGCGCGGGCCTTGTCCACGCGGTAGAAGCGGTCGAAGATGTGGGGCAGGTCCTCCTCCGGGATGCCCTCGCCGGTATCGGCCACGCTGACCAGGGCGTGGCCGTTGTGGGGCCACACGGCGAGGGTGACCGTGCCCTCCGGCGGGGTGTACTTGAGGGCATTGCTGACCAGGTTCAGCAACAACTGCTTGAGGCGGTCGGGGTCGCCGTGCACGCGGACCGGCTCGAATTTGCCCAACACGACCTGCACGCGGCCCTCGCTGAGGACCCTGGCCTGCTCGTAGACCTCCAGCACCAGGGTATCCAGCTCCAGGTTTTGCTTGACAAGGGGCAGCTCCCCGGCGTCGGCCTGGGCCAGCAGCAGCAGGTCGCCGACCATGCGGGTCATGCGCCTGCTCTCGCTGTCGATGGCCTCCAACGAGTCCCGGTCTGCGCCGTAGCGGCGGATGATATCCAGGTTGCCCTGGATGACGGTGAGGGGGGTGCGCAGCTCGTGGGAGACATCGGCCACAAAGCGCCGCTGGGCGTTGAAGAGCTGCTCCAGGCGGGCCAGGGTGTCGTTGAAGACGCTGGTGAGCTGGCCCAGCTCGTCCGGCGGCCCCCGGTAGGGGATGCGGCGGCTGAGGTCGTCGCCGGTGGCGATCTGGGAGGCGACCTCGGCGATGCTCTCGATGGGGCGCAAGGCGCGCTCCAGCAAGGCCCAGCCCACCAGGAGCGAGGCGCTGAGGGCGAAGACGCCGGCCACGAGCATGACCACCACCACGTAGTTTTCGGCCTCCTGGACGGTGGCCAGCGAGACGCCCACCTGCACCCGCCCCAGCAAGCGCCCGCTGAGGACTACGGGGCGGGTGAGGACGCGGAGGGGGGTCCTGCCGACGGTGACGTTGCGGCGGGTCTCCTGCGCGGCGTCCAGCGCCTGGGGGTCCAGGGGATCGCGGAAGCTGCCCAGATTGGTGGAGTTGTCGATCAAGACGCCGTCGGGGTCCCAAAGCTGGACGAAGACCACGCTGGAGGCGCGGAAGAGGTCCAGGGGGTCGGCCAGGTAATAGCGGAGGCGCGGCTCCATCTCCGGCAGGGAGAACTCCAGGCGCGGCCCCTGGATGTTTTGCAGCACCTCGTTGACGGTCTCGTCCAGGGTGCGATCAATGGAATCCAGCAGCACCCAGTGCAGCACGCTGACCACGATGCCGCCGAAGAGGAGGAGGAAGAGGGCCAGCAGGGCGGAATAGGTGAGGGTGAGGCGCAGGCGAATGCTCATTGTGTGTCACATCTCGTCCCGGTGAGAATAACAGTACGTTGGCGTGTATCTTTACATATACGAGTATAACGCCGTTCGCAGGGGATGAGAAGGCGAGGCGGCCCGGCGGGCAGGCGTTGTTGAGGCAAAAGCCCGGCCCCAGGAGGCCGTGCGCTGCCCGCGCCCGCCCGTGTTGACAAGGGGCGGGGGATAGGCGACAATCGTTTTTGCTGATTGGCTGACCGACGGTCAGGATGTGGTTGGCGTGCACCGGCCCTGGGGGGGAAAGGGCCGGTGGGCATGGAGGAGGGAGCTGCTGTGATCAAGGACGTGCTTTCGGACGCTGAGAGTCGCATGAAGTCCGCGTTATCGGTTCTGGACGAGGACCTGGCCGGGCTGCGGACCGGACGGGCCAGCACCGCCCTGGTGGAAAAGCTGGCCGTGGAGTACTACGGCACGCCGACGCCGCTGTACCAGCTTGCCTCGCTTTCCATCCCGGAGCCACAGCAGATCGCCATCCGGCCCTACGACCGCACGACGCTCAAGGCCATCGAGAAGGCGATCATGGCCTCTGACCTGGGGCTGACGCCCAGCAACGACGGGACCATCATCCGGCTGACGCTGCCCCCGCTGACGGAGGAGCGGCGGCACGAGCTGGTGCGGCTGGTGAACAAGCGGGTGGAGGAGGCCAAGGTGGCCATCCGCAACGTGCGGCGCTCCGCCATCGACGACCTGCGGGAGATGGAGCGGGAGAAGATGATCTCCGAGAACGAGCGGGACCGGGCCATTGAGCGGGTACAGGAGCTGACGGACAAATACATCGAGCAGACCGAGGAAATCGGGAAACGTAAGGAAGCAGAGGTGATGGAGGTTTGAACGAAGGTGGATAACAACGGCAGTACCCTTCCGGAGCGCGACCCGCTGGCGGGCGTGCTGCGCCACCTGGCGATCATCATGGACGGCAACGGGCGCTGGGCCAAGGCGCGGGGGCTGCCCCGCCGCGCGGGGCACGAAGCGGGCACGGAAAACCTGCGGCGCGTGATCCGGGCCTGTGTGGAGTTTGAGATCAACATCCTGACCATTTATGCGTTCTCCACGGAGAACTGGGGGCGGCCCCAGTGGGAGGTGCAGGCGCTGATGCACATCCTGGAGAATGTGATCGACCGGGAGCTGGACGAGCTGAACGAGGAGGGGGTGCAGCTCCGCCACCTGGGGGAGCTGGACCGGCTGCCGGAGCACTTGCAGCGCAAGGTGCGCTACGCGGTGGAGCTGACGCGCAACAACGAGCGGCTGATCGTGAACGTGGCTTTCAACTACGGGGGGCGGCGGGAGATTGTGCGGGCCATCCGGCAGATCGTGGCGGACGGCATCCCGCCGGAGCAGATCGACGAGGACGTGGTGAGCCGCTACCTGTACACCGCCGGGCTGCCGGACCCGGACCTGATCGTGCGGACGAGCGGGGAGCTGCGGGTGAGCAACTTTCTGCTGTGGCAGGGGGCCTACGCGGAGTACTACGCCACGCCCACCTACTGGCCGGACTTTGACCGGGAAGAGCTGCGCAAGGCGCTGGAGCACTACAGCCAGCGCGTGCGGCGGTTTGGCAAGCTAGTGCCCCAGCGTTAAACTGCGATGGTCGCCGAACGCGCTCAGAGCGGCTATGATAGGCCCATGCTTCGTACACGCCTCCTCGCTGCGCTGGTCCTGCTGCCCATCGTGCTGCTGGTTGTGGCCGTGGGCGGGCTGTGGTATCAGGGAGCGGTGGCAGCGGTGCTGGCGACGGGCGTCTGGGAGCTGCATCGGTTGACCCAAGCGAGGGGCTACGCGCCCTCGCTTGCTGTATCCTGGTTTTTGCTGGCCGTCATCCTGCTGTCCGCGACCTGGCCGAGCTTATTGGGGCCGGGCGTGGCGCTGAGCGTGATGCTGGCGATGTACATGAGTCTGCGCAATTATCACCGGGGCGACGCCACGCCGATGATCAGCTTCTCCCTGACGCTGGGCATCGCCCTATACGTGGGGTGGCTGGGGTGGCACCTGCTGGCGCTGCGGGCCTTGCCGCAGGGGGAATGGTGGACGCTGACCGTGCTGCCCTGCATCTTCGCCGCCGACAGCGGCGCTTATTTCGTGGGGACGCAGTTTGGGCGGCACAAGCTGGTGCCCTGGCTCAGCCCCAAGAAAAGCTGGGAGGGCTACCTGGGGGGCGTGGTCTTTGCCGTGGTGCTGGGCGTGGTGGCGGTGCTGCTGTGGCGGCCCCGCGCGCCGGGCATGCTGCCGGCGCACGGCGCGGTCATCGGCCTGGTGGTGTCGCTGCTGTCGCCGCTGGGGGACCTGACCGTATCGGCCTTCAAGCGGCAGGCGGGGGTGAAGGACACGGGCCGCCTGATTCCGGGGCACGGGGGCATGATGGACCGGCTGGACTCGGTGCTGATCGCCGCCGTGCTGGGCTATTACTACATCCTGTGGTTCACCTAGCGCGCCAGCGCCGGGCCGTCAGGGAGTCGTAGGGCGGGCACAGGCCAAGCGACGAGCGGGCAGCGGCCCGGCGGGCAACAATACAGACAGCGCTCTCTGTGCAGCGGACCGACAACGACCATGAGCAGAATCCATCCTGGCTACGACCCGGCTTCCATAGCAGCATCCCCCGCCAGGACGGCGACGCGGGACCCGTTCCCGCCCAAGGTGCGCCCGGCCAGGCGGCCCCGGCGTCCGGTCCGGCGGGCGGGGGGTATTCCCGCGCGGCGCCCCAGCCCGCCGCCTGTGATGCGGCCCGCCCCAGCCGCCGAGCGGCGGAGGCGACCCGCCCGGCAGGGCATGGCGCTGGATGCGCGGTGGCTGGCGCTGTCCGTGGTGGGCGGGGTGGGGCTGCTGGTGGCGGCCCTGGCCGCCCTGGCGTTGGGTGTGGGGCTGATCTACGGGGACCGGGTGCTGCCCCGCGTCTACGCGGGGGGCGTGCTGCTGGGGGGGATGACGGAGGCCGAGGCGGTGGAGGTCCTGCGGGAGGCGTGGCAGACGATCACGCTGCAGGACGGGCCGCGCCAGTGGCCCGCCGACCCCGCCGCGCTGGGCATCACGCTGGACGCGGAGGCGACGGCGGCGCGCGCCTACCAGCAAGGGCGGGGGCAGGGGGGAGTGCTACAGGGCGTGCTGCGGCGGGCTGAGGTGCCGCCCGCGCTCTCCCTGGACGCGGCGCAGATGCGCAGCGGGCTGGCGCAGATGGCCCCGCAGTTCGAGCAGGCCCCGGTCAACGCGGGGATACGGCTGGTGGGGGGGCGGGTGGAGCCGACCCCCGCCGAGGAAGGGCGGACGCTGGACCTGGAGGGCACGCTGGCCCGCCTGGCGCAGGACCCGACCGCGCTGGCCGACGGCGTGCTGGAGCTGAGCATGGCCCGCGTGCAGCCGGCCATCACCGACGCCAGCGCGATGGTGGCGGAGGCGGAGCGGCTGCTGAGCAGTCCGCTGGACTTCCGGGTCTATGACCCGGTGACGGGGGACACGGCGCACTGGACCGTGCCGCCCCAGCAGTGGGCGGCCTGGCTGGCGGCCACGCCCGACCCCAGCCGACCGCTGGGGCTGGCCCTGGCGCTGGACGAGGCCCGGCTGCGGGAATACCTGAACGCCCAGGCCAGCGCCGCGCTGGACCCCAGCCGCTACATCGACGCGGTGGAGGCGGCGGCCTCCATGCAGGCGGCCATCGGGGAGGGACGGGCGGAAGGGCTGGTGCGGGTGTACCACCACGACAAGACCTACGTGGTGCAGCCCGGCGATTCGCTGATCAGCGTGGCGTGGGACTTCGGCGTGCCCTACCCGTGGATTCAGCAGGCCAACCCCGGCGTGGAGCACCTCTGGCCGGGGCAGACGATCATCATCCCCTCGCCGGACAACTTCCTGGAGTTCCCGGTGGTGCCGGACAAGCGGATCGAGGTGAGCATCAGCGAGCAGCGGGTGCGGGTCTACGAGGGCGGGGCGCTGCGCTGGGACTGGCCAGCCAGCACGGGGATCGCCTCCAGCCCGACTTGGCCGGGGGTCTACCAGATCATCTCCCACGAGCCGAACGCCTACGCGGCCAACTGGAACCTCTACATGCCCTACTTCATGGGCGTCTACCAGCCCATCCCCGGCGCTGACTTCACCAACGGCTTTCACGGCTTTCCCACGCGGGGGGGCAGCCAGCTCCTGTGGACGAACAGCCTGGGCACGCGGGTGACCTACGGCTGCATTCTGCTGAGCAGCACCAACGCGGAGGCGCTCTACCACTGGGCGGAGGAGGGCGTGGTGGTGGAGATTCTGCCGTAGCCGGGCGCGATCCGGGGCAGAGCGGGTATACTATCCCCTGACGAACTGACTACAGCCGGGTTGCTGATACCAGGGATGGCGCACTATGCCCGCGTTTCACCTTCGCCGATGGCTGCTGGCCGCTCTGCTGGCCCTGGTGGCGGGGGCCTGCGCGCCCTCCGCCGGGCCGAGGACTTCCCACGGGGGCTTGCTGGCCCACCCAGCGCTCAGCACCACGCCCACGCCCGGCTCGGCGGGCGTGCTGGGCGAGCCGAGCATCCCCCGCGACACCGAGGCGCAACTGCACAGCGTGTACCTGCCACCGCGCGACCCGGTGGCGCTGGCGCAGCGCCTGCGGGGGGTGGACTTTGTCCCCACGCCGCCCGCCGCACCGCTGCACACCTGGCAGGTGGGGGATGTGGCCGCGTTCTGGGTGGACAACCTGGACCGGGACGAGAAGTTCCAGGTGGAGGCCACGCTGCGCTACGCCACCGAGCACGCCTACGTGTGGGTGCAGTCGGGCTATCCGGTGGACGAGGCGGCGCTGCGCCGCTCCGCCGACACGTTTACGACGCACACCTACCCCCTGCTGCGGGAGGCTTTTGGGCCGGAGTGGTCGCCGGGCATCGACGGCGACCCGCGCCTGCACATTCTGCACGCGGGCAACCTGGGCTACAGCGTGGCGGCCTACTTCGCCAGCGACAGCGCCTACCCGCCAGAGGTGATCCCGACCAGCAACGCCCGCGAGATGTTCTTCGTGAACCTGGACACCATGGGCGACGACATCGGCACGGCCTACTACGATGGCGTGCTGGCCCACGAGTTCCAGCACATGATCCACTGGCACGCCGACCTCAACGAGGACACCTGGCTCAACGAGGGGCTATCGGAGCTGGCGTCGCTGCTGGCGGGGTTCGACCGGGTGGGGTTTGCGCCGGATTTCCTGCGCCAGCCCACGACGCAGCTCAACGCCTGGCCGGAGGAAGCCGACCACCTGGCCCACTACGGGGCGTCCCACCTGTTCATCACCTATTTCTACGAGCGGTTTGGGCCGGAGGCCACGCGGGCGCTGGTGGCCGCGCCCGCCAACGGCCTGGACAGCATCGAGGACACGCTGCGGAGCCTGGAGATCATCGACCCGCTGACGGGCAAGCCCTACACCGCCGAGGACATCTTCGCCGATTGGACGGTGGCCAACCTGCTCAACGACCCGACGGCGGCGGATGGGCGCTACGGGTACAGGCTGCTGGACCCCGGCCTGCCGACGGCGGCGATCACGGAGACGATCAGCGTGTATCCCTACAGCCAGGTGGGGGCGGCGCTGCCCCAGTACGGCACGCATTACGTGCAGCTCAGCCGCGTGGGGCCGGGGCAGGTGCGCTTCGAGTTCCAGGGCACGGAGGAAGTGCGGCTGGTGCCGACGGACCCGCACAGCGGACGCTATATGTGGTACTCCAACCGGGGGGATTCCAGCGACGCGACGCTGACGCGGGCCTTCGACCTGAGCGGCCTGAGCAAGGCGACGCTGGCCTACCACACGTGGTACGACATCGAGCACCTGTGGGACTACGCCTACCTGATGGTCTCCACCGACGAGGGGCAGCGCTGGCACATCCTGGAGACGGGGCACACCACCGCCGAAAACCCGCACGGCACGGCCTACGGCCCCGGCTACACGGGGAGCAGCGGGAGCAACCAGCTTGGGCCGGTGGGGTGGGTGGAGGAGGAGGTGGACCTCTCCGCCTTTGTGGGGGGGCGGGTGCTGGTGCGCTTCGAGCTGATCACGGACGAGGCCACCAACGAGCCGGGCATGGTGATCGACGACGTGAGCATCCCGGAGCTGGGGTACTACGAGGACTTCGAGGACGGCCCCGGCGGGTGGGCGTCGGAGGGGTGGCTATACATCGACAACGTGCTGAGCCAGCGGTGGGTGGTGCAGCGCGTGACGCGCAACGCGGAGGGGGTGGGGGTTGAGCGGCTGCTCGGCCCGGAGGACGGCGCCCACGGCGCGTGGGAGTTCGCGGTGGGCGGGCCGGCGGGGGAGGTGTTCCTGGTGATCAGCCCGCTGGCCCCGGTGACGACCGTGCCCGCGCAGTACGGCTACACGCTGACGCCGGTGGAGTGAGAGCGATGGGAGACACGGCGGGCGCGAGCGCCCAGGTTTACGCCGCCCCCGACCTGCCGGAAGCCATGCGGGCCACCACCGGCGCGTGGCTGCGGGCGACGTTCGTGGAGACGCAGGGCATCGTGTGGAGCTTTGCGCCGGACTGGCACGTGGTCGTGCTGCGGGCGGGGGAGCCGGTGAGCTACCTGGGCATCTGGCAGCGGGAGGTGACGGTGGGCGGGGGGCCAGTGCGGATGGGGGGCATCGGCAGCGTGGTGACCCCGGCGGAGCATCGCGGGCGGGGCTACGCCAGCCTGGCGCTGGCCCGCGCGGCGGACTTCATGCGCGACCCTCTCGGCGCGGAGTTCGGCCTGCTCATCACCGGGGAGAACCTCCTCCCCTTCTACGGGCGGCTGGGCTGGCGGCGGGTGAGCAACCCGCTGCTGGTGGAGCAGCCGGGGCGGGGCAGGGTGCGGCTGGAATACGTGACGATGGTGCTGCCCCTGGGGGGCCGCCCGTGGCCGGAGGGGGAGATCGACCTGCGCGGCCTGCCGTGGTGAGGGAGGCCGCCGGGGCAGGCGCTAGGCTTCATCATCCAGCAGGTAGCGGGCGATGAGGTGGCTGCTGTGCTCCAGGGCGTCGCGGTGGGTGCGCTCGTAGGCATGCGAGGCGTCCACGCCCGGCCCGACCAGGCCCACCCGCGCATCGCCCCCGGCGCGCCAGAAGGCCGTGCCGTCGGAGGCGTAGTGGGGGTAGATGTCCAGGTGGTAGGGGATGGAGAAGGCCTCCGCCAGGCGGCGCAGTCTGGCGTTCATGGCGAAGTGGTAGGGGCCACCGCTGTCCTTGACGCAGATGGAGGCGCTGAACTCGTCGGAGGCCTGGCCCTCGCCGATGGCCCCCATGTCCACGACCAGCAGCTCGGCCAGGTCGGCGGGCAGGCCCGCCGCGCCGCCGTGCCCGACCTCCTCGTAGTTGGCGATGAGGATGGCGGTGCGCTGGGCGGGCTGCGCCCCGGCCTGCCGGAGGGCGAGCAGCGCGCCGTAGATGGCGGCCACGCCCGCCTTGTCATCCAGGAAGCGGGCGCGGATGAAGCCGGTGTCGGTCACCTCCACGCGGGGGTCCAGGAAGATGAAGTCGCCCACCTCAACGCCCAGGGCGCGGGTCTCCTCCGCGCTGGTGACGCGCGCATCCAGGCGGACCTCCATGGTGTCGGCGTTGCGCTCGGCTTTGTGCACGTCGCGGTTGACATGCACGCTGGGGTTGACGGGGACGACCGTCCCCCGGTAGCGACGGTCGTCGTGGGTGCGGACGGTGACGCCCTCGAACTCGATGCCGCCCCACATGACGCCGCCCAGGTTGGTGGCCTTGAGCCGCCCGGTGCTCTTGACCTCCTTGACCATGAGGCCGAGCGTATCGACGTGGGCGGTGAGGGCGCGGGGGGCGTCGGCGGCCCGGCCCGGCCAGGAGGCCAGCAGCGCGCCCTTGCGGGTGGTGCTGAGGGCCAGGCCGGGCAGCTCCAGCGCGGCGAAGGCGCGGCGGACGTAGTCGATAGCCTCCACGTGATAGCCGGTGGGGCTGGGGGTGTTCAGCAGGCCGACCAGAAAGTCGACCACGGCGTCCACGTTGATGGCGAGCGGGGTCATGGATATGCCCTCCTTTGAGCAGATGATGGGCGGATGCAGGCAGCGGAGCCAGGAACGGGCGGATTATACCGCAGGGCGCGGCGGGCCGGGCAGTGGGCGAATTGCCGCGCCACTGCCTAGCGCGCCTGTCCAAAAAGCGACCGGTGAGGTATGATTTTGGCGTGCCACGCGCTCTACAGTCGGCAGGCTTTATTCACGTCGAGGTGCTCCCATGGTCGCCATCCCTTTGATGGAAACGCAAATCCGGCCCGATTTCGTGCGGTCCGCGCCGCTCCAGCACTTCCCGGCGGGGGCCTTCCCCTACGCGCATCCGGTGCACTGGCTGCACTCCCACTTCGCGGTGGGGGGGTGGAGTCCGCTCCAACGGCTGAGCGGGATGCTGACGGCGCACATGACGCGCATCGCGCCACACAACGGCTTCACCTGGCACCCGCACCGAGGGCTGGAGATCTACACCTGGGTGCTGGAGGGGACGCTGACGCACGAGGACACGACGGGCGGGCAGGGGACCATCGGGCCGGGCGAGCTGCAACGGATGTTCGCCGGGGAGTGGATCGAGCACCAGGAGCTGAACCTGAGCGACAAGCCGGTGCGCGTGATTCAGATATGGTACATCGCCGACCCGCAGTCCTGGAGCCTGGGACCGCATTACCAGCAGCTCCGGCGGGAGGAACTGCCCGCCCGGCGGATGGGCGAGGCGACCGTCTACAGCCTGATCGGGGACGATTCGCCGATGGACCAGCACATGGCCGGTCGGCTGACGGCGACCACGGTGAACCCCGGCGGGGCGACGGCGCTGGAACCGCCCCGCGCGGGCGAGGACCTGTTTCTGTACGTCACGGACGGCTCCGGGCGGGCGAGCGCCGAAGGGGAAGGGCCATCGCTGGGGCAGTACGACGTGTTGCTGGCCCGCCCGGACGCGCCACCCACGCAGATCACGGCCAGCGCGGACGGCCCGCTCCACTACCTGAGCTTCTACCTGCCGCGCTTCCTGCCATAGCGGGGGAAGGCTCAGCCCAGCAGGCGCCGGTGCTCGATCTTGATGCAGCGATCCATGACCAGGTCGATGCCGGCCTCTTCGGCGATCTGCGCGGCGCGGGGGTGGGTAACGCCCAACTGGCCCCAGACGGCCTTTGCGCCGGCTTCGATGGCCTCCTCCACCACGCCCGGCAGGTGCTCCGCACGGCGGAAGACATCCACGATGTCCACCGGCTCCGGCAGGTCGGCCAGGGAGGGGTAGGATTGGTGGTCGTCGATGGAGGGCACGGTGGGGTTGACGGGGTAGACGGTGTAGCCCTGCTGGCGGAGGTAGGCGGCGATCTGGTAGCTGGGGCGGGCGGGGTTGGCTGAATGGCCGACGATGGCGATGACCCGCGCCCCGGCCAGCAAGTTTCTCAGTGTTGCGTCATCGTGAATAAGGGGCATTGGCTGGCTCCTGTTTGGCAGGTGTTGAATTCCTGGGCAGGTCGAGCGCCGCTCGCCTGCCTTTTGCTTGCAGACGCGGCGCGGGGGGGCGTTCTTTCCTTCTATGCCCTTCTATAGCCCTTCTATGCCAACTCTGCCAAAGTATCAAAGGGCAGGGGGCGCTCAGGGGCCGTCCCTCCAGCGCCAGGGGAGGAGCAGTTGGGGACGGGCACTGCCGAGGGCCTCCAGGTTGCCCAGCAGATAGGCCAGGGAGGCCGCCGGATCGGCGGACGCGGCCAGTTGGGGGCCGAGGGGCCTGCCCCGGCCCCAGACGACGGTCACGGGGGCGTCCGGGGGCAGCCCGGCCAGCGCGCGGGCTTTGGCGAGGGCGGCGTCCAGGCCGCCGAGCTGGTCCACCAGGCCGCGCTCCAGGGCCTGGGCGCCGGTCCAGACGCGGCCACCGCCCACGGCATCCACGGCCTCTGGGGACAGGCCACGGCTGCGGGCCACGCGGTCCACGAAGAGTCGGTAGACGCGCTCCACGGAGCGCTGCACCGCCTGGCGCTGGGCGTCGGTCCAGGGGGTGAGGGGGCTGTGCAGGGTGGCGTTGGCCCCACGGGCGACCTCCACGGCGTTGAAGCGCAGGCGCTCCAGCAACTCCCCGCCGACGATCTTGAGGTCCACGACGCCGATGGAGCCGGTGATGGTTCCGGGCTGGGCGACGATCCAGCGGGCGGGGGTGGCGACGTGATAGCCGCCGGAGGCGGCCACGCCCCCCATGCAGGCGACCAGGGGGCGGTCCCCGGCCAGTTGTGAGAGGGCGGAGGTGATGGCCTCAGCGGCGTCCGCCGCGCCGCCCCCGCTCTCGACGTAGAGCACCACGGCGCCGACGCGCCGGTCGCGGAGCAGGTTGCGGACCTGGCGGACGACGGTAACGCTGCCCAGGCGCTCCTCGCCGAGGATGGGGATGGGGATGTCCACGGGGGGGCGACGGCTCTCGCCCTCCACCATGAGGCCGGAGAGGGGCAGGACGGCCACCGCACGCTGCGCCGGGTCCTGCCAGGGGCGGGGGAGGAGGCGGACGGCGCGCTCCCAGGGCACGAAGTGGGCGGCCTGGAGATGGGCGGGGAGGTCTTCTTCGGTGAGCAGGGCGTCCACGTAGCCCGCGTCCAGCGCCTCGCGGTCCAGGTAGGGGGCGCCATCGACCATGGCGCGCACGGCGTCCGGGGCCATGCCGCGCCCCTCGGCGATGCCGCGCAGGATGACCTCGTACCGGGAATCGAGGAGCCAGTCGAGCTGCTCGCGCATGTGGGGGGAGATGTGGGAGCGGGTGAGGGGGTCGAAGGCGGTTTTGTAGGGGGAGATGGCGACGGCCTCCGCGCGGAGGCCCAGCGCGGCCAGGGCATCCCCCAGGAAGACGGCACTGCTGAGCAGGCCGAGGGTGTGCAACTCCCCGCCGGGCTGGAGCACGACCTGGTCGGCGACGCTGGCCAGGTAGTAGGCGGGCAGGTCGTAGGCGTGGGCGAAGCAGACCACGCGCTTGCCACGCCGACGAAGGTCCTGGAGGATCTCACGGAGGGTTTGGAGGTCGGCGAGGGGCATGTGGAGGCCGCGCAGGTAGAGGAGCAGGCCGGTGGGGCGGGGGTCCTGGCCGAGGCGCTGGCAGACGCGGGCCAGCTCGTAGAGGCTGAGGGGCGGGTCGCCCAGGATGCGGCGCTCCAGCCAGGAGCGGGGGATGGGCAGGGCGGGCAGGCGGGGCGGAAGGTGGAGGACCACGTAGTCGATCTGCCGGAAGCGACGGCGGCGCCAGTTGGAGAGGGCCAGGGCCAGGCGACGGACGACGCGCAGGGGGCTAATGTGGCGGACCAGGCGGCCCGCGCCTTCTGTCACGCGGTTCATGGGTGCGCTCCCAGGTAGCGGTTGACGACGCGCACGGCCTGGGCCAGGCCGTCCTCGGCGCGGAGGCGCGCCCCCAGCTCAGCGGCGCGCCGACGGAGGGGGGCGTGCTCCACGGCGACGCGGATGGCGTAGGCCAGGCGCTCAGCGGAGAGGGTGTTGAAGGGGACAGGCTGCGGGCCGACGCCCAGGGCCACCACCCGCCCGCCCCAGTAGTACTGGTCCACGGCGAAGGGGACCAGGATGGCGGGCACGCCAGCGCGCAGGGCGGCCCCGGTGGTGCCGGAGCCACCGTGGTGGACCACGGCCCTTACGCGGGGGAAGAGCCAGTCGTAGGGGGTGTAGCCGATCTTGAAGACGCCAGCGGGGAGGGCGTGGGTGGCGATGCCGGCCCAGCCCCCGTGCAGGAGGCCGCGCTGCCCGCTCCGGCGCAGGGCGTCCAGGAGCAGGGCGGTGGTGCGGTCGGGGTCGGGGAGGGGCATGCTCCCGAAGCCGATGAAGACGGGCGGGGGACCGGCCTCCAGGAAGGCGAGCAGGTCGGCGGGGGGCTGCCAGGCGGGGTCTGGGGCGGGGACCCAGTAGCCGGTGACGTGGACGTGATCGCCCCAATCGGGCGGGCGGGGGACGACGTGGGGGCTGAAGCCGTTGAGGACGGGGACTGCCCGGCGGGGGTAGCCCCGGAGCGGGGCGGGGGGGAGGCCCAGCACGGCGCGGTAACGGTTGACGGCGGGGCGGAAGGCCTGCCAGACGACCTGCCTCATGAGGGCGTAGGTGAGGCGATTGTACCAGCCGCCGAGGGAGCGCTGGGGGAGGAGGGGGAGGGGCCAGGCGCGGGTCGGCTCCAGGGGGATGACAGCGGCCTCGAAGTAGGGGACGCCAAGCCTCTCGGCCAGGTCATAGCCGAAGAGCGAGGCGGGAAGCTGGTTGATGACGGCCTCCGACTCCAGGAGGGGCGGGGCGGAGAAGGCCTCCAGGTAGGACTCGACCATGGCCTGCCCGTAGGCCCTGAGGACGGCCCGCGTGACGCGGAGGGCGTCCTGGCCGGCCCCGGCGAGGGCGGAGGCCCCCTGGAGGACGGCGCGGGCATCGCCCCGGACGGGGTGAAAGGCCAGCCCCAGGCCGGTCACGAGGGGGGCGAAGCTCTGAAAGGTGGTGAACAGGACGCGATGCCCGGCGTCCTGGAGCGCACGGCCCAGCAGGGCATAGGGGAACACGTCCCCCTGCGAGCCGAGGGCCATGACGGTGATACGCATCCTGCGCCTCCTCCTGACCGGTGGGAAAGCAAAAGGCCGTGACCCGCGCCCGGTGAGGGGATCACAGCCTATGGCCCGACGCCCGGCAGGGGGCTACGCTCTGGCCCCGGACTCAGCGGACGTCAGCTCGTTCAGCTCTTTCTCCAGCTCCAGACGGCGCTCCTCAGCGGCCCGGCGGGCCTCCGCCAGGAGCTGCTCGTAGTATTCCTGGGCCTCCCGGCGGAGCTTCTCGCCGGAAGCGGGGGTGAAGAGCAGGGCGAGGGCCAGACCCACGCCCAGGCCCACCAGCAGGCCCAGAAGGAACATGCCCACACGACGCATGATGGTTGCCTCCGTGGTGTTACCGTCCCCGGTAGTGCCCGTATTATACCAGAAAGCGGGCCGGCGTCCTCAGGGGCGTTTGGCGATGTCGGCGACCTCGGCGTCGGGGAGCAGGTCGGGGAGGGGGGCGAGGCCCTGATCGCGGAGGGCGTCCACGTACTCCGGGTGGAAGACGAACTGGCCGTCCTGGAAGACCTCGCGGTCCCAGGGGTTGAGGATGAGGGCGTCGGAGAGCAGGCCGATGTAGTCCGGCACGTCTGCGCCCCCGGTGTGGGCGTAGAGCACGGCGCTACGGACCTCCCGCGCATCCAGATGGCGGAGCTCGTCCGTGACCAGGCGGAGGGTCTCGCCGGTGCTGGCGATCTCGTCCACGACGAGCACGCGCCGGTCCCGGACCAGGGCGGGAGGACGGACCAGCCAGCGGGGACTCCGGTAGCGGACCACGTCGTTGACCCGGCGGGAGAGGCGGACGGGGTAAAGCTCCAGGCGGAGGAGGTGGGCGACGAGGGTGCCGGGGTAGTAGCCCCCGCGCCCGACGGCGAGGACCAGCTCCGGCTGGAAGGGGGCGACGGCCCTGGCGAGGCCCTTGCACAGGCTGTGGAAGGTTTGCCAGGAGATGGGGAGCAGACCACTCCGGCTGGCGTAGTCGTAGGGGTTGGGGGGTGTGGTCATGGTGGCCTCCGAGAGAGGGGCAGTGACGGCCCGGCTCCGGGCGCGGACGGGATGGGGTGTATTATAGCCGAATGGGGCGGGGAGCAGGAGGAGGCCCGCCCGGAACGGAAGGGGGAAGGACTTGGGCAGTTTGTTCCCCTTCCCTGCGTTTGTGTGGGGGAAGGGGTTGGGGGCGATTTGCCGATAACCGTGCCAAACTCCCTTCCCTGCGTTTGTGTGGGGGAAGGGGTTGGGGGCGAGAATCCGTCACCCGTCAGGTGGGGCTGTTGTGCCAGGGGGGGGACGGCCTGGCCTCCGGGTCGGGGGGAGGCTCATCGGCAGGCTCCTGGCCCCAGGGGGGCACGGCGTGGACGGCGCCATCGGGGTAGACGAACTCCCAGCGGATGACCGTCTCCTCGGCGGGGGGGCGGGCGAGGGCCTCCAGCTTGATGACGCGGTCCAGGAGACGGGAGAGGGCGACGATGCGCAGGTGGGCGGTGTCGGGGTCATCGGTGAGGGTCTCGATGAGGGTATCGACGTGCTCCATGAGGCGTTGGCGAATGCGGGCGTATTCGTTGGGCGGGTCGTCGGGCGGGTCGTCGCCGGAGGGGTCGGGGTCTGCTGCAGTTTGCTGCTGCGGCGGAACATTTTTTTTGTGCAGCAAAGGCTCACCGCGCTGGAGGCGGCGCAGCTTGCGCTGGCGCTTCCACTCGTAGAGGGTGCGGGCGGGGACGCCGGTCTGGAGGGCGGTGAGGGTGACGTTGCCGAAGTTGTCATCCAGCCGCTCCAGGATGTCCGCTTTCTCCTGAGGGGTGTAGCGGCGGGACATGGGAACTCCCTTCCCCCGGAGTCGGGGCGCGCAAAGAGGGCGGGCCTGCGGAGCTATTATAGCACAAAAGTTCTAGGATGGAGGTTTGAATGTTCTAACCTTGCGCCGCCTCACCCCCACCTCACCCCCACCTCACCCCCTAAATCCGCCTCTCCATCTTCGTGGAGAGGGGGACTTGCGGGGGCGTGGCGCATGCCGTCGCTACAACCTCGGCCCGACCTCGCTACCCATCTGCGTGGAGAGACCTCACCTCCTAAATCCCCCTCTCCATCTTCGTGGAGAGGGGGACTTGCCGGTGGCGGTCAGGCGGGGCGGAAGCGCTGGCGAAGCTGGGTGGCGGCGAACACGACGGCAAAGAGGGCGGTGGTGGTGAGCACGATGGCGGCCCCGGAGGCGATGTTGAGATAGAAGGAGAGGTAGAGGCCGACCACGCCGCTGAGCGCGCCGAGGAAGGCGGCGATGAACATCATGTGGTGGAGGCGGCGGGCGAGCAACTGGGCGGTGGCGGCGGGGGTGACGAGCATGGCGACCATGAGGGCGATGCCGACCGTTTGCAGGCTGGCGACGATGGTCACGGCGACGAGGGCCAGGAGCAGCAGGCGGAGGGCCTCGCCGGGCAGGCGGAGGGTGCGGGCCAGGCCGGGGTCGAAGCTCATGACCAGGAACTCCTTGTAGAGGAGGGCGACGACGGCGATGACCAGCACGCCGAAGGCGGCCATGAGGAGGAGGTCTGTACTGCCGACGCCGAGCACGTCGCCGAAGAGGATGTGGGCCAGGTCCACGCTGTAGCTGCGGGCGGTGCTGATGATGGCGATGCCCAGGGCGAACATGCCGGCGAAGACGACGCCGATGGCGGTATCCTCCTTGAGGCGCTGGTGGCGGGTGAGCCAGCCGATGCCGACCGCCGCCGCGACCCCGGCGACCAGGCCGCCGAGGAAGAGGTCGCCGCCGGCGATGTAGGCGACGGCCACGCCGGGCAGGATGCTGTGGGCCAGGGCGTCGCCGAAGAAGGCCATGCCGCGCACGACGACGTAGCAGCCGATGACGCCGCTGACCACGCCGACCAGGATCACGGCCAGCATGCCGCGCTGCATGAAGGGGTAGGCCAGCGGACTTAGCAGGAAGTTGAGGGGGGTCATGGTTTGTCTGGTTATCCCTGGCAGAACGCAGGATGACACAGGGACGACTCTATCTCACTAATCCGGTATCTTCCACTCCGGATTCCAGGTCACTTTCCACAGATGGCCGTCGGGGTCCTGGAAATAGCCGGAGTAGCCGCCCCAGAAGGTATCGCCAGGGGACCTGACTATTGTTGCGCCCGCTTGCTCCGCCTGCGCCATCACCGCGTCCACTTCCTCCTTGCTGCTGACATTATGCCCCAGGGTGAACCCGGTCGCGCTGACGAAGCCCGCGGCGTGATCCCCTTTCAGCGGGCAAACCGCTGCGCAGCGCGGGCGCGCGCCCTGGCGGCTTCGGCCTCGCGGTTTTTGGGTGGCGCGGAGGTCTCCAGCGCGTCGAGCAGGTTGGCGACGACAGCGGCGACCTGGTCCACGGCAGCCCAGAAGGCCGCCTCGTTGGCCTGCGAGGGCTGGTGGAAGCCGCTCACCTTGCGCACGAATTGCAGCGCTGCCGCCTGAATCTCGGCCTCGGTGGCGGGCGGTTCGAAGTTGTAGAGGGTCTTGATGTTTCTGCACACAGGCAGCGTTCCTTTCACACGTCCTGATCACGCGCCCCGGAGGAGGGCGCGGAGTCAGTTGCCAGGCAGGATTTCGGGCTGCGGGGCGGGCGTCAAACTATCCGCAGTAAAGGACAGCTCCCCTTGAGCCTCTGGCTGGGCGTGCGGGCGCACGTGGCGCAGCAGAGTCGCGGTGAGGAGGGCGAGGCCGATAAACCCGAAGACGCCGATCAGGGCGTTCAGTTGCAGCCCGTGGGCGAAGGCCAGGCGCGCCGTGCCGAGCAGCGCCGACCCCAGCGGGTCCGGGAGGTGGCTGGCGGCGGCCACGGCGCCGCCCAGGGTCTCCTGGACGGCATGGACGACTTCAGGCGGGATGCCCGGCGGCATGGCGGCCGTCACCTGACTGCGGTACACGGCCATGCCCAGGCTGCCGAGGACGGCGAGGCCGAGCGCCCCGCCCAGCTCGGCACCGGTCTCGGCGATGGCCGACGCCGCTCCGGCTCGCTCCGGGGGCGCGGCCCCCACCACCAGATCGACGGTCAGGGTGGAGGTGAAGCCGAAGCCCAGGGACATGAGGGCATTGCCAACCACGACGAGCGGCAGGGAGTCCACGCCGATCACGGTGAGCAGGCTCAGCCCGATGGCGGCGAGCAGCAGGCCACCGGCCACCACGAACGCCGGACGCACCCGCTGCACGATGCGCGGCGACAGGTTGGACCCGACGATGAACACGAGCGCCCCCGGCAGCGACCACAGGCCAGCCTGCAAGGGCGACAGCCCCAGCACCAGTTGCAGATACTGGGCGATGAAGAGGAAGGAGCCGAAGGCGACGAAGATGCCGAGCGTGTAGGTGGCCAGCGACGCGCTGAAGGCGGGCGTGCGGAACAGGCGCAGGTCGATCAGCGGGTCGGCCAGATGGCGCTGGCGCTGGACGAAGAGGAAGCCGATGGCCAGGCCGGTCACCACCGACAGGGCAGGCAGCCAGCCCAGGCCGCTCTCCGCCACCTGCTTGAGGCCGTAGATCACCAGCAGCACGGCGGCCAGGGAGAGGGCGGCGCTGAGCAGGTCGAAGCGACCGGGATGGGGGTCGCGGTACTCCGGCAACAGCAGCACCCCCGCGACCAACAGCACGGCCATCACCGGCACGCCGAGCAGGAACACCGACCCCCACCAGAAGTTCTCCAGCAGCAGCCCGCCCACCAAGGGGCCGATGGCGCTGCCCACCGAGAAGCCGGAGACCCAAACGCCGATGGCGACCGTGCGCTGGCCGGGATCGAGGAACATGTTGCGGATCAAGGACATGGTGGAGGGCATCAAGGTGGCCCCGGCGACGCCGAGCAGCGCGCGGGCGGCGATGAGCATCCCGGCGCTGGTGGAGAAGGCGGCCAGCATGGAGGCGAAGCCGAAGGCGGCGGCGCCCATCAGCAGCAGCCGACGGCGGCCAATGCGGTCGCCGAGAGTGCCCATGGTGATGAGCGACCCGGCGATCATGAAGCCGTAGATGTCGGTGATCCACAGCAGTTGGGCGCCGGTGGGCCGCAGGTCGGCGCTGAGGGCGGGCACGGCCAGGTGCAGCACGGTCAGGTCCATGGCGATGAGCAGGGTGGGCAGCATGAGCACGGCCAGCGCGATCCACTCGCGCCGTCCGGCCCGAAGCGGGGTGTTGGCGTTCATGAAGGCTCCTTTCCCCGTGGTTACTGGCAGCAAGCCACTGTCAACAGCAATTGAAGCAATTCAGCAGGCAGCATTTTGCTGATAAGTCGTCGCGAGAGGGAAGTCCTCCGCCCGTGGGCCGGTTTCCCAGATTGGCCCGGTTCAGGCGGTCTCCTTAGCGGCCCGCTCCGTCCGACTTCAGCGGCGGGATGTTGTGGTTGAGCCGGAAGAGGTTGGCGGGGTCGTAGCGGGCCTTGATGGCCAGCAGCCGGTCCCAGGTGGAGCCTGGGTAGGCGTCGCGGACGCGCGCCTGGCCCTCATCGCCCAGGAAGTTGACATACGCGCCGGAGTCCCCCTGATGCAGGGCAGCGGCGAAGTCCGCGACCCAGGCCGCACGCACGGCCCGGTCCTCAGGGCCGTTGTAGAAGGCGGCCAGGTTGACCATGATCCGGCTCTGGCGGTGGGCGAAGGCGGTGGCCTCCACCGGCACGCGGGCCATCGCCCCGCCCAGCACCCGGAGCTGGGCGACGCGCATGGGCGCGTCGGACGCCCGGAGGTAGTCCAAGATCGTCTCGGCCACGCTGCGGTCGACGTTATCGACGAACATGGTGTGGCCCACCGCCGTCGGGTGGTAATCGGCCTCCTCCGGCGGGAACATCTCCGGGTAGCGCAGGGGCCTGACCATGTCGACAAGCGGCCTGGCGAGGGCGCGGAAGGGCGCGACGGCGCGCTCCCCGGCCTCGACGGCCCCGGCGTAGACCAGCAAGCCCAGCACGATGAGCTGGCCGTGATACTCGGCAGGCACGAAGGGCATTGGCGGGGCGGGCATGACGTTGGCGATGGTGGAAAGCTCCTCCGGCGCGGCCTCCGCCTGGGCGATGAACCCGGCGATGACGTCGGGGGTGGCGGGCAGGAGCAGCATGCCGCCCACGATGGTATCGACCTGGTGCAGCCGGAACTGGAAGCGGGTGGCGACGCCGAAGTTGCCGCCGCCGCAACGGATAGCCCAGAAGAGGTCCGGGTGTGTCCCGGCATCCACGCGGAGAAGCTGGCCGTCGGCGGTGACGATCTCGGCGGCGAGCAGGTCGTCGATGGTGAGGCCGTACTTGCGGACCAGATAGCCGACGCCGCCGCCCAGGGTGATCCCGCCGATTCCCACGGAGCCGGTGTCGCCGAAGCCGGTGGCCAGGCCGTAGGCCGCCGCAGCGGTGGTGTACTCGCCGGCGGTCAAGCCGGTCTCGGCCCAGGCGGTGCGGCTTGCGGGGTCGATGTGCAGCGCCTTCATGTCCCTGAGGTCGAGCACGATGCCCCCGTGGGAGACGCTGTGCCCGGCGGCGCTGTGACCACCGCTGCGGACGGCAAGCTCCAGCCCGGTCTCGCGGGCCAGGGAGACGACGTGCGCGACCTCTGCCGCGTCCCTGGGACGGACGATCAGCGCCGGGCGGCGGTCGAAGCCGCCGTAGAAGAGGGAACGCGACTCCTCGTAGCGGGCGTCGCCGGGCAGGATCAAGCGACCGTTGAACCTGGCGTGAAGCTCCGGGATTGAGATCCCTGCCTGGGCGAAGGCACGGGCAACCGCGCTGTCGCCCGATCCGCCTGCTTCATCAGTTCCGGTGTTCTTGATTTTCGGTGACACGACTCCATTTCCTTTCCGTTATTTCACAGAGCCACGGTGAAACTTGACCCAGCAGGTAGCATTTTCGATCAGCAAGACTTTACGCATGGACCGTCGGCTCAGTTGCGACGCGGAAGCCGGGATGCGGTTTAGGGGCAGGCTTCAAGCCATTATCCGGGTGGGCGTGCCCCCTGGCTCAGGCGGGGACAACGGGGCGCTGCTCGGCCAGGAAGTCCAGGTAATCCTGAGGCAGGGCGGGCGCACCCAGGCGACCCAGATGGAAGCGCAACTGGATGCGGCCCCCGGCAGCCTGATGGATGATTTGCAGCAGACTCTCCCAGACCGTGAGGGACACGCCCGCGTCCAGGAAGGGGGGACTCACGCGGCTTTCCAGTTCGGCGGGACTCAGCTCGTCGATGAAGTCGAGCATCTCCTC
>FWPU01002743.1_pt1 | contig 47052 bp, 38 predicted proteins | sample 2228361 | NCBI WGS metagenome assembly FWPU01 (sample SAMEA103939777, study PRJEB20133) | metagenome
TGGCTCCTCAGGCAGGACTCGAACCTGCAACCCTCCGGTTAACAGCCGGATGCTCTACCATTGAGCTACTGAGGAGCAAGCACGGCTCATCTATCATTCGATCAAACCCGAAGGCGTCTGTCAACCGGCCTCCCCCTTGTCCTTTTCCTGTACAGGCACATGGTCATTGTCCCCGGGCACCGAGCCTGCGCCGCGCTGCTGCCGGCCATGCCCCGGCATCGCATGGCTCGGCCGATGCCCACAAGCTCCTCTCGACGCGGCCGTCTCGCACAATCAGCAGCTCGCCCGCATGCAGCTTGCGCCAGCCCGTTTCATTCGTCAGCGGGACGGTGGCCACCAACACGGCTCGCTCGTCGGGTCTCTTGACTTCGCTGAGGCAGATGGCGTACCCATCTTCCTCGAGCCGCACCAGTTCGCCAGCGTAGGGCGGCCGACGCTCGATGAAGTGCAGCGCGTTATCCGCGTAGGCCCACAAGGTTCGGCCATCCGACATCAAGAAGTTGAAGCGTCCAAGCTCCCGGATCGCGTCCGCCTCTTGCTTCAGGCGCGCAGCGAACTCCGCCTCCGGCGTGTCCGCGAGCTGCTCCAACAGCCAGAGAAAGGCGTGTTCGGAGTCTGTGTCTCCTTCCGCCCGCAATCGCCGCAGCGCTCGGGCCTTGATGCCCTTTACGGTTCCGTTGTGCGCAAAGGCAAAGCACCTGTTTCCAAGCCGGGCCTGGAACGGATGAGTGTTCGTTCCATCCTGCGGGCCCACGGACTTGTAGCGGACATGAGCCAGGAAGATCCGACTGTGAGCGGCGAGCACTTCGGCGACGGCCTTCTCGGTCGCGCCGCAGAGGCTCGAGGGGTCCTTCTTGATTTTGAGCTCGTCACCTTGCCACCACGCGAACCCGTAGCCGTGAGGATTCCTCTAGTCGCCGCGATGCTTCCACTCACGGAAGGAAAACTTGATATCAAACTCGCGGTTGGAACAGATTCCAAGAAGTTGACACACCCTACACCTCCCATTCTCGGCCCCGGAGGGCCACCGCCCGGCTGAGGTAGTTCACCTCCCGGGGTCGCCGCGGCTCAGCGGCCCGCCAGGCGGCGCGCGGCCGGCCGCGCCCACGCCGTCCGCACAACCATCCCCCGGCGACAAAAGCCCGAGGCGAAGCCCTCCGCAGCGGGCAGCCCTCCTCTTCAGCGAGCCTCCTTCAACCACCGCTCGAAGAAATTCTGCCAGGCCGGGTCAATCTCAGGGCCGTTCGGCTTGTGCCCGTCGCGTGTGAGCACAAACTGAATCCGTTCAGGAACGCCCAACAAACTGTAGACCTCGCGCGCCCGGTTGACATACCCCCAGCTTTGACGATCGTCCGAGTCGCCGCCGCAGTCCTCGCAGTGTCCTGCCCCGCCGATCAACAGGAACGGCCGCGGAGCGGCCAAAGCCATCACTTCGTGGTGATCATGCTCGAAGCCCGGTCGCGCGGGATCGGGGTTCAGCAGACTCAGAACCGTGCGCTGCGGCGTGGGGATGTCAGCGAACGGGCGCAGCCAGTCCAGATACCAGGGCGCGTACCAATTCGTTCCCCCGTTCACGGCGATATGAGGATCCAGCGCCACGACCGCCTTGAACTCGGGTGCGAAGGCGGCGACGTAAACAGCGGCCTTGGCGCCAAGCGAAAAGCCGATGAAGCCCAAACGGCGCCCGTCCACTTCCTTGCGGCTGCGCAGGTACTCGGCCTGTCGGCGCGCGTCATGAACCATCTTGGCGATCGGCAGCCAGTGCCCGAAGCGCTCGTAGAGTTTCTCGGGAGCTCCGGTGCGCGCCGTCGTGCCGTCGCGATAGTGCCGGATGAACGACCAACTGGTGAGAACGACGTAGCCGCGGCTGGCGAGCCAGGCGCCCCACCATTGTTCGGGAGCGGTAAAGTCCGGCGTGCTCGAGCTCCAACAGATGACGGCGGGGAAAGGACCGCGCCCCTGGTTGCGCGGCACCAGCAGCAGGTGCTTCTGGTAGAAATCCTTCTCGATCGGCAGATCCAGGCGGATGCGCGTGTAGGTTTCCAGCTCTCGGGTCTCGAGAATCCGCGCCTGACGGATGTCTCCAAACCAGCGGCGGTCCTTGCGATCGGGTTCGAGCTTGCCCAGGATCCTTGTCCACAGGGCAAGCAGCTCCGGGCGGCGCCTGCGATACCAGTCGCGCGGCGAGCGCAATCCTTCGACCAGCGAGGGAATCCGCTCGCGCTCCGCTCCGGGTTCCGGAGCAGGACTGCCGCGCGAGGTCACGCAGTGATGCGTGAGCCGCGAAGCATCGTCGCTGGCCGGCAGCGCCAGTAGAACCAGCAGCAAGCAGCGAGCGCACATCGGCTCACACTCTAGCAGACTCGGCGCGCTACATGTATTCGGGAACCTGAATTCCCAGCACGTGGAGCGTTCGTTCGAGCTGCGCGCGCACGTAGTCGGTGAGCCAGAGCAGGAAAACCTTCCGCTCGCGATCCGGATCGGTGAGGATCGGATGTTCGTGATAGAAGTTGTTGAAGGCCTGCGCGAGCTGAAAGGCGTACTTGGCCACGTGGGCCGGCTCGCCCGCAGCGATGGCGCGCTCGATGACGGCGTCCGCCTTCGAGGCGGCCAACAGCAGTTGCCAGAAGTTCTCCTCGCGTAACTGACGATCCAGAGCGGCGGCGTCCAGCTCGGTCTGGAAATCCGGCACGCTTTCGCCGCGCTCGGCGAGCTTGCGGAAGATGCTGCGCGCGCGCACTACGGCGTACTGCACGTAAGGCCCGGTCTCTCCCTCGAAACTCAACGCTTCCTGGAAATCGAAAGCAATGATCGCGTTGCGCGTGTACTTGAGCATGAAGTAGCGCAGAGCGCCGACGGCGATTTGCGCGGCGATGGCCCTCTGCTTCTCGGGCGGATCCTCGGGATGACGTGAAGCCACTTCTTCCAGCGCCTTCTCGAGCAGCTTGTCCAGCAGATCGTCGGCTTTGACGCCCAGCCCTTTGCGTCCGGAAACCTCGACGTAAGAGCGATGGCGCTCCTCTTCGCTCAGCGCAAAGCCGAGCTCGGCGGCGCAGCGGGGCGAAAGCGCCACGATCTCGTAGGAGAAATGCACCGAGCGATCCGCCTGCTCCTCGAATCCCAGGGCTCGCAGGCCGGCCACGACCACATCTTGCAGATAGGATTGACGCGAATCAATCACGTTGTAAACGCGCGCGGCCCTTCCGAACTGAGGCGAAGCTTCAGCCGACGGTTCTTCGCAGGTTACCCAGAGGCGGTGGCCGTTGGGATAGTCCATCAGCGGGCGATAGTAGAAATCTTTTCCCAGAAGTCCGAATTTCCAAAGCTGATACGCGATGTCTTTGCCGACGTAAGTCACCGTGCCGTTGGAACGGACGATCACCTTGGTTTCGTCGGAATCCTCGTCGCCTTTGAAAGCCGCGGCCGGCATGACCCAGCAACCCGCGTTCTTTCCCTGAGTCTCCAGATAGATCGCTCCGCGTGCGCGCAGCAGTTCGAACGCCGCAGCCCAGAACTTGAGGCGCAGGATTTCGCTCTCACGGGGCAGGACGTCGTAGACCACGCCCAGACGCCACATGGTGGCCAGATGCGCGCGCACGATGGCGTCGGAGACAATCGCTGCCAGGCGCGCCGTCGAGCCTTCCCCGGCCTCGATGGCCTCCAGCGCTTGCTGGCGCCAGGCCAGAGCTTCCGGATGCTCCTGGTAGTAAGCCGACACTCGGGCGTAAAGATCCCAGCAGTAGTAATCGAAACGCAGGCCCGGGTCGGCCGCCAGCGCCGCGACGGCTTCGGGCGACATCTTCTCCAAACGCTCGAAGCCCACGACCACGTCGGCCACCTGCACGCCCGTGTTGTCAATGTAATTCTGGACTTCGACCCAACGGCCCCGGGCGCGCAGCATGCGCACGAAGGTGTCGCCCAACACGGCGTTGCGCAGGTGACCGATATGTGCTGCTTTGTTGGGGTTGATGTTGGTGTGCTCGACGATGATCTTCTCCTGCTCCGGCTGCGGGCGCTCCGGTTCCGGTTCACCGGCAAGCAAAGCACGCGCGTAAGGGCCGCGCGCCAGACGCAGGTTGATGTACCCGTTGCCTGCAACCTCCACGGCCGCCACTCCCGGGAGCGAGCCGAGTTCGCGCGCGATTTCTTCAGCAATGGCGCGCGGCGCGCGTTTCAGCCGTTTGGCCAGAGTGAAGGCCGCCGGGGTGGCCAACTCGCCGAACTCCGGCTGCCGCGGCTGTTCCATGGGCACGGCGCTCTCGAGCCCGTAACGGGTACGCAGGTGCGCGGAAAGAATCTCTTGCAGGCGTTGTTCGATGCGATGGAACACTAAACCACCAATATAGCAGTGCGCGCAGCGCGGCCCCGACTATAATCAGTCTGTGCCGAAGGTTACTTTCCTGCCGGCCGGCGTCACGGTTGAGTACCAGCTCGGCGCGTTGCCTTACAGCAGACACGGCAAACCCGGCTCCTTGCTCAACGTGGCGTTGCACTTCGGCATCGAGCTGGAGCACGCTTGCGGCGGCAACTGCGCCTGCACAACCTGCCACGTCATCGTGCGGGAGGGCGATGCAAATCTCTCGGAGATCGAAGACGCCGAGGCGGACCGACTGACGATGGCTGCCGGAGTGACCCTGCGCTCGCGTCTGGCCTGTCAGGCGGTGGTTTTGGGGGATGTCACGGTGGAGATACCTCCGGGACGAGGAAATTACTTGCCGGGCGTGGCCGGTTGAGGCGCGCGGCGCCGCGGCGTTTCCCGCGGCGGTTCGGAACGCGGCGTCCCAGGCAGACCGCTCTGCTCGAGGCGCGCGATCAGCTTATCCAGCAGGGGTTGAGCGATCTCGGCCGTCAGTCGCACCGTTTGGCGCTCCTGCGCCACGCGGATGCCGTCGTAGGCCCGCAGCAGCTCAGGCTGATCATCAGGATTCGTCAAGCGCGCCAGACCGATGAGACCGCGCAAGGCATCCGAGAGCGTGCGAGCGTCGGCCTCGCTCCGGCACTCGCCGCTGGCTCTGAGTGCGAGACCGGAACCGAGATCCGCAGCCAGTGTCGAGGCGCCCAGCATCTCGACGATCTTCCGCACAGCAGCCCAGTTGCCGGTTGCGGGTAACTCGGCGGCGAGCGCGGATGCGTCGCTGGTAACCGCCCAGAGTTGGTTCCCCGCGGGAATGGCCTTGACCTTATCGAGTAGCGGCGAGGCAGCGCGCACGCCGCGGTTGCGCCTGTCTATCAAGGCCTGCACGGCGGGCGGCGCTCCGGCGACGACAATCCCGGCATCGAAAAAAGCGGCGACAGCCCGCTCATCGCCGATGAGCGCATGACCCCGGTAAGTGGTGCGCCGGGCGCCCTTGCGCACGAGCTTCGCCTCCACATTGCCCGGCGCGAACTTCCCCCGCGCCATGACGAGCGCATGCTTGCCGTCGGAGGCGATCAGCAACTCGGCTACGTCCCTGCGCAGGTCCACGCCCAACCGGTCGGCTACGGCGTCCAGCAACGGCTGCGGCTTGCCGACCACGCGGGCCTTATAAATGGGAGTGGCGCGCAGGGCGTCCATTCGGGCCCCCGCGAGCAGGACGGCGTCCCCTGAGACCAGCGCCGCCAGGGCCGGGTCAATGCGCAGCGAGCCCTGCTCGGCAGAGCGGCACCCGAGCGCGGCCATCGCCACGACTAACCATCCGGCTCGCATCAGAAATCTCTTTTCGAAAGAGCGAAGAAAGAGGCGGCCAGCAGGACCGCGGCGAAAAGGGCCGAACTCCAGAGGGGCATCCAGTTCTCCACGGCGCGGTCGCGAATCAGGTTCACGTTCATTCTGCCGACGTCGTAGACCTTGGGCACAATGTAGTACAGGCCGCGCCAGAGATCGCGCCACAACTCCGAATTCAGCAGCTTCACCATCAAGCGGTGCTGCGCCAGCACGGGACTGGCCAGCATAAGCGCAAACGTCACCATGGTGGCCAGCGCTGTGCTTTCACTCAAAACCGCCACCAGGGCGACCACGCTGAGCAGGACCGCGAACATGAAGACGGCGGCCGGAATGGTAATCAGGAAGGTCGCATCCCAGATGCCCGACTTCCACCCCATAATCAGCCAGACCGAAGCCACGAGGTAGCAAATGTTGAAGGCCACCACCAGGAGACTGCCCATCAGGCGCGCCAGCAAAATCCGCCAGCGAGCCACAGGCTTCGAGAGCAGCCACTCGATGCGCCCCTGCTCCCACACCGCCGACATCAAACCGGCAGAGGCGAATACCGCCAGCGCCATGCCGTATGTATAAAGGAAGCTCGCCACCGCACTGTAGAAGTTGCGCACCACGCGGGTCAGCGGAAGGGTTCGCGAGTCGCCCAAACCCAGCAAGCTTACGGTCGCACGGGCGCCCTCCACCAGGTCAATGCGAAGCAGAAAGAGGAAGAAAAGCACCATGGCCGTGGACAGCCCGTACAAGCCCCAGAACACCTTGCGACGGGAGGCTTCGCGAAGGGTATCCGCGAGCAGGACGCCGATTCCGGTCATAATCCGTCCGCCTCTCGGCTCGGGGTTGAGGCGCCCACGGTGCGCATAAAAACCTCCTCCAGCGTGCTGCGAGTGGGAATGATGCTTTCCAGCGGGCACTGCTGGGCGCGCAGCCGATCCACCGCCTCGTTCAGTTGTTCCCGCGTGGCGAAGTGCAGCTCCGCCAGGCCGTCGCGAAGCGCAGCGGCCGTCGCCCCGGTACGCAATTCCTCAAAGAGCCGCTCGGGCACTCCGACGGCGGTCAGACAATAGCTGCCGCCCGCCGTAAGATCGCGAACTTTACCGCTCAAGGCCACGCGCCCGCGATCCAGGATGGCGACCTCCTCACAGAACAACTCGACTTCGGCCAGCAAATGAGAGTTCACGAAAATGGTGACGCCGCGCTGCCGCAGTTCTCGCAAGATGCCGTGGATCTGCCGGCGGCCCAGCGGGTCCACTCCGTCGGTGGGCTCGTCCAGGATCAGCAGCAACGGCGCATGCATCAGCGCCTGCGCCAGGCCCAGGCGCTGCAACATGCCCTTGGAGTAGCGCGCCAGCCGCACGCCGGCCCATTCGCGTAAGCCGACCAGCTCGAGCAATTCCGCGGCGCGACGCCGGCTCTCGGCAGACTCCATCCCTGACAGCGCTCCGGAAAACTCCAGGAATCCCGCGCCGGTCAGATACGGAGGGAAACGGTGGTTCTCCGGCAGATATCCAACCGGCCGGCGCGATTCGGGCCGGCGGCAATCGCGCCCGAACAGGCGTGCGATCCCGGCGGTGGGCCGAACAATGGAGAGAAGCAGTTTGACGAAGGTCGTCTTGCCGGCTCCATTAGGCCCCAGCAGGCCGAAAACCGTGCCGCGAGCGACCTTCAAACTAACGCTGTCCACGGCGCGGATCGCGCGACGACGCCACGGTTGACGGAAGATGCGCGTCAGCCCGATCGTCTCAATCGCCGCATCCGCGGACATATTCGGAAGCGCCCTCAAGGTCAGTGCTTCTTGACGCTGACTTCACGGAAATAGACGATACTGCGGGCGTCGTGGTTTTGCAGGCCGATGTAGCCATACTCGGGGCGAGGCCCGCGAGCCGGCTCGTACCAGCGCTGACGCGGAGGCACGGGCTGGTCGGGCGAGAACTCGTTGACCTTGACGCCGTTCAAATAGACGATCGTCTTCAGGCCGTCCAGGACAATGTCCATTGTGTTCCACTCGCCCATCGGCTTTTGCGGCCGCGCCATGACCTTGCTGATCGAATAGATGGATCCCGTGGAGTGCCATTCGTCGCCACCGGACTCGATCTGCACCTCGTAGCCGTTGTGCACCGCGTACCAGGGATCCGGAGGCTTTTCCGGCAGCCGGATGAAAACGCCGGAGTTGGCACGCTGGGAGGCGGTCTTAAAAACCACCCGGATGGTCGCGTTGCCGAACTTTTCCCGCTCGTAGTACAGCAAGCCCATCCCGCCTTCGGTCTTCATCATCCCGTCTTCGATGACAAAGCGCCCTGGCCCGACCATGCGCCAACCGGAGAGATCCTTGCCGTTGAACAGCGACTGCCAGGGTTGCGCCAGCAAGCCGCCTGACAGAAAGAGCGCCAAGCCGAACCACGCCCGCATGTCTTAAGGATACGAAACCGCGGAGCAGAGCCTCAAACACGCCACGGGGCTGGGAAAGCCATCCCGCGGCACGCCATTACTCGGGCGGAATTTCGAATCGCACGAGCTCGCTCCGAAAACCGCGGGTCTTCCAGGCTCCGTAGAGAACGCCCACTGCCAGCCAGATGGAGCCGGCCAGTTTGGCCTGCCACCGCAAATTGAGCCAGATGTAAAGACAGATCAAGAAGCCGGCCAACGGAGGAAAGAAGTAAGTAAAGCGCTTTTCGCCCCGCACGAAATACCGCATAAAAGCCGCCAGGTTGACGCCCATGAAAGCAATGAAGGCGCCGAAATTCAGCATTTCCGCCCCGAGCTGGTAGCTGAGGACGAATGCCCCCGCCAGGGCCAGCGCCCCTGTGAACAGCACATTGTTGCGGGGGATGCGGCGCTTGGGATCCACGTAGCCGAAAAAGCGTCGGGGGATTGCGTTGTCCCGGCCCATTCCGTAAAGCAGGCGCGCCGCGCCTAACTGGGCGCCGGTGCCCGAACCAATCGTAGCCACCAGCAACGTCAGGTTAACCAGGTGAAACAACCACAGACCGCCGACGTGCCCGGCCACGTGCACGTAAGCCGTGTCCACGTCCGGAAACTCCCGGCCGGTGGGCCAAACCAGTTGCGCCGCGTAAACTTCCAGAGAAGCCAAAATTCCGGTGGCCAAGCAGGTCAGCACCGTCGCCAGCAGAATGTTACGCCGGGGATTCTCGACTTCTTCCGAAAGGGTCGAGATGCCGTCGAAGCCGATGTAAGTGAGCGCAGCGATCGAGGTGCCGGTGAACAACGCCGAGTAAGAAAAAGTCTCGGGATTGTACAGCGGGCGTAAAAAGAACTCGGCGCTCGGTTGCGGCAGGCCCAGGATGTAACGCAACGCCACAATGAAGAAGAGCACGATCACGACGCCCATGCCCGCGGCCAGAATGGCGTTGGTGCGCGCCGAGGCGCGAATGCCGCGCAGGTTGAGGCTCGTGAACAAAGCAGCGAAGAAGATCGCCCAGGCGGCGTAAGGGATCTCAGGGAGGATATTGCCGGCTGCCTTGCTGCACCAGATGGTGCAGATCAGGGGATTGAGCATGTAGTCCATGGCCATGCTCCAGCCGGTGACGTAACCTAGAGCGGGGTGCAGCTCGCGTCCCACGTAGGTGAAGGCGGATCCCGCCGCCGGGTAGGCGCGCGCCATGCGGCCGTAACTGAGCGCGGTGAACAGCATCGCCACCATGGCGATCAGGACTGCGGTGACCACGTGGCCGCGGGCTTCCTGATACACCACGCCGAACAAGGGCATGGGCGCCGTGGGTTGGATGACCACGATGCCGTAAAGCACGAGGTCCCACAGGGTCAAAGCCCGTCGCAAGCGGGGTGCAGCGACGGTCGAAGCGGCGGAGGCATCTTGCGGCATGAATCCTCATTGTGCCATGCGGGCGAGCGCGACGGGCTCGCTGTCTGCCGCCTGCTATGCTGATGAGCAAAGATCTCATGAAGGCCTGGGCCCGGTTGGCCGCGGCGTTGCGGCGAGAAGTAAGGCGCGGAGGCGTGCTCTTCACAGCCGCTCTGGCCCTGGTGGCCGCAGCCGCGATCGCGTCGGCCAACAACCTGCTGTTCTTGATCTTAGCCGCGATGCTCTCCACCCTGATGGTCTCGGGGCTGGTCAGCCGGTTGTCGCTGGCGGGTCTGGAGCTGGACGTCTTCCTGCCCGAACACATCACAGCGCGGCGTACGGTGAAGGCGCGGGTTCAGGTGCGCAACCTCAAACGCTGGATGCCTTCCTTCTCCGTTCAGCTCGAGGGCCGACAGCCGGGCGCTCTGTCGGCACCGCTTTACTTCCCCGTGCTGCCTTGCCGCACGCTCATCGAGGAAGCCGTAGATGTACGGTTCGAGCGGCGCGGCTTGCACCGGGACAGCAGCTTTTGCTTTTCGACGGGCTTCCCCTTCGGCTTCCTGGAGCGTCGCGCCGAGGTGACCCTGCGAGCGCAGGCGCTGGTCTACCCTTCAGTAGACCCGCAGCCCGGCTTTGAGGAACTGCTGGCTTCCCTGCGCGGCGATCTGGAAACTCAGGCGCGCGGCCGGGGCTATGATTTCTACCGCATCCGGCCATATGAGGCTTTCGAAAGCGCCCGGCACGTAGATTGGAAGGCCACCGCCCACACCGGCGAACTCCAGGTGCGCGAGTTTGCCCGAGAGCAGGAGCGGCTGTTGGAGATCTTTCTGGATTTGGAGACTCCCCCAGCCCGGGCGGAGTGGTTCGAGCACGCCGTGGATTGCTGCGCTTTCCTGGTCTGGCGCGTCACCGAGCGGGCGGCGCGCGTGCGCTTCCTGACTCAGGAATACGACATCACGCTGCCCGAGATGGGCGACGTCTACGACGTTTTGAGGTACCTGGCGCTGGTGACACCGCTGCGCGGCAAACCCCTGCCCGCGCCCGGCCCGGAAGAAAGCTCGCAGGTGGTTTTCAGCGCGCGTCCGCCGGAACAGCTTCGGGAACTGGGCTGGGAGAATGCGCGCATCGTGGGACCGGACGACCTGCCGGCGTCGCAGGCCGGCGAGTGATGAAGAAGTAGATTCGGGCGGTCCGGTCCTCGGGAACGGCCACGGTGCAACCAACCCGTCGAGTCGGTTCGCCCGCGGCCGCAGCTCAGATCGGAGCGGACCTTGGGATGACGGGCACGTAAGTGGCTATGCGCCGGCGCTGGGCTCTGTCTCAGGTAACACAAGCCCGGCGTTAGAAACTATAGCGGAGGGTCAAACCCCCGTGGGAGTTCCGCCGGTACTGTCCCAGGAAGTCCTCAGCGCTGCCGCGGATCAACGTAAATGTAGCCGTGGCGCGCCAGTGAGCGCCCAAAGACTGCGAGTATTCCAGCTTGACCCACAGGCCGCGTCCATTCTGCCGCACGGCTGCCTCCACGGCCAGGCTGCGATTGGCGTCCAGAGTGTAAGCAGCACGCCCTAGAAACGCCCGCGCCAGACCTCGATCGGGCGCGAATCCGACCGCGGCGCCCGCGCGGCCGCTTTTCTGTCCGGCGTAGCCGCCGACAAGAGTCCATTCGCCGGTCTGCCGTTCCAATTGCAGGACATAGAGCGCGTACTGATCAGCGCGTTGATCGCCGGAGCTCAGCCACGCCGCCTCGCCTTTGAGCGTCATCCACTTCAGCGGGAGGGCCGCATCAGCCCCGTACATGCGCAGCCTGGGATAGAACCGTTGAGCCTCAACCACGACCGCGGGCTGTAGCGAGAGCAAGCGCGTCTCGAATAGCGGAAGGTGGTGGTAGCCCTCGTAGAAAGACAATGAGTACTCCAGTCCGGCGCCCACGTGGTTCCACCGCGCCCCAAACTGCGGCCCGGGCGGCAAACGCGGTTGGAGCTCCCGAATTTCTACCGTGGCAGGCAACGGGGCCCAACGCTGGTTGATGAGGGGAATCCGGCTGGGCGTGAAGCGGGGCGCCCACACCAGCTCCAGGCTGTGGGCGTGGGCGCCCAGAGCCAGCCGAGCCGCGGTCACCGCCAGGAAATCGTTATCCACGACGGCCAGGAAATCCCGCGGCGCGAAACGGTCTGTGGGATTCAAGATGTCGGCCTTGCCCCAGCGGATGAACTGCTTGCCCGCCTCCAGCGTCACGTTCGGGCGCGAGTATGTCACGCTCAAACGCCGCAGCGAGAAAGCCGGTCGTTGCCGCTCGCGATCCTGCCAGCCAAACGCCCAGCGCCGCTCGACCTCGTGGTGCGTGTCCGTGCGCGCATCCACGCCTCCGGCCAGCCGCCAGGCAGGCGAGAGCTTGTAGGAAGCTTCGTAGCGCAACAGAGCGGCTGCCACGGCGCGCCCGCGGTCGTTGGGCGCCGCTTGAGGATAGGCCAGCAGGCGCCACTCCAGGAAACCGCGCTGCGTGAAATCCTGACCTGCCAGCGTCAGCGTGGCGATCAAGGCCATTGATGCCCGCAGCATCAGAACTCCCGTCGCAGCGCTTGCAGGGTGAAATCGGAATCCTTCATGGGCACGTTGTAGCGGAGCTTCTCTAAACGCAGGACCGTACGGCTTTTGCGGCGCAAGTCGCTCATCTCGATTTCTCGCGGCGTCCAGATGCCCTGGACGTGCTCGACGTTGCGGTAGTTGGCGCGTCGCACCAGCTCATCGCGGATGAAGTTTTCGATGCGCGCGAAGGTATAGTTCTCCTTGCGAATCCACAGCACGGATCGCGTGTACTGCGAGGCGCGCGTCTGCTTGGGGCGGGATTCGATCTTCCAACAGGGGGCGCCCTCGATGGTCTCCTCACCCAGCATGCGATACTCGTACTGGTTTACGTCCCGCTCTTCCAGATCCTCGAAGCTGAAATCCGTGCCGAAGAAGCGAGTGGAGCGGTCTTGCAGGGCGATGCGGCGCTCGCGCTGGATCGCCGGAGTCCACATCCACTGGTCGGAAGCGCGGTCCGGATGATTGATGATCAACAAGGCGACGCCGCGGACCTCGGCAGGCGCGGTGAAGCGAATCACGGCCTTGCTGTCGCCGTGCGAGCCGATGCGTTGGTAGAGCCAGCTCTTGCGCGTCACGCGGCCGCGCGCATCGGTCACCTCCAACGTGCCCTCGTAGTACTGCGATCCCGAGCGCGAGCGGCGCTGCGCTTCCTCGACGATCTGACGCGCGTCCTGCGCGCTGAGCAGCGGGGCCAGGAGTAAAGCGATCAGAGTCCTCTTACTCATATTCAAGCGCCTCGACCAGAGAAACGCGCACGGCGGCCTCGGCCGGCGCAAGCGACGCCGCCAGCGCCGCGCCTAAGATAATCGGCGCCAGGGCCAGAGCCAGCGGGGTGGGGAACACGTAGTCCAGTCGCATGCCGGCCAGATCCAGGCGGGTCATCTCCAGCGAGTAGTACAGACTCACGGCCCCCAACCCGATGCCCAGCAGCAAGCCGATCATTCCAATGGCCAGGGCCTCCATCCAGATGGTGTGCCGGACTTGCTGCCGCAGGCCTCCCACGGCCTGCAAGACGCCCAGCTCGCGACGGCGGTCGGTGATCGAGACGGTGAGCGTGTTGACGATTCCCAACACGGCCACCAGAATCGCCACGGCGATCTGCGTGTACGTCATGCCGAACCATTGATCCGTAAGCCGCAAGATATAACGCCGCACTTCGGCGTTGCTCAGCACGAAGAGACGATGACCGGGCGCCCGTCGCAAGATCTCTTCTTTGACTTGCTCGGCGGAGGCGCCCGGCGTCAAGTACACGCGAATCACGTTCACAGCGTCATCCTGCCACCAGCGCGTGTAAACGGAACGATCCAGCAACACGGTTCCCTGTTGATCCGAGTAATCTCGAACGATGCCGGCAATCGGCAACCGCAGCAAGCCGGCAGGAGTCGGCAGCTCGATGATGTCGCCCAAACGCAAGCCGCGCAGTCCGGCCAGGTTGTCGGAGATGATCACCGCCTCGCCGGCCGCGGTGCGCCGGTACATATCCTCAAGGCTTCCGGCGACCGGGCGGCGGTGGACGGTCTGGGCCAGCTTGCCGACCTCGGCCGCCACCACCAGCACCGGCGCGCCGCGATATGGAACGCGGGCGCTGCGCACCAGTTGGACCTGGCGGACGCCCGGAAGGCTCTCGATCCTGGCAGCCACCTCGGGCGGCACCACGTAAGTGCGGTTGGCCAACTCGGGATTAGGCGTCACAAACAGGTCCGGGTTGAGCGCTGTCTCCACCCACTCCAGCAACGAACCGTAAATCGAACGGGCCACACCGCCGAAACCGATCACCATGGCCAGCGACAGCATCAAGGCGGAAACCGTGGCCGAGGTCCGGCGCGGCGCTTGAATCAGGCTGTCAGCCGCCAGCGCGCCTTCTACGGGTCGAAACCACGCCATCAATGGCCGCAGTGCGCGAGCCAGCCACAGAGACAGCGCCGGCGCCATCAGCAGCGCCGCCAGCTCCGCCAGAATGTAGCCTGTGTAAAAGACCCACAGCGTCCGACTGAAGAACAAACACACCAGCGCGCCGGCGGCCGCAACGATCGCCAGATGCCGTCGCGCTCGGGTCTGGCCCGCCGAGAGCACCTGGTGCTTCCCCTTTTGCAAGGCCTGCACCGGATCCACACGCGCCGCAAGGCCGGCCGGAAACCACGCCGCGATCATGCTGGTGATTACCCCTAGCGCCACCGCGGTCGCCATCTCAGCCGGCTCGAAAGGAACCTCCGCCACGCTCTGCGCAACGCCGTGCACTTCCTGCATCAGCCGGCTCACGTGACCGGCGATCAGACGCGCCATCACGAGGCCCGCCGCAGCGCCCACTGCGGAGCCCAACACGCCCGCGATCGCACTTTCGGCCAAAAACAGCCCACGGATCTGAGCCCGGGTGGCGCCCAGAGCGCGCAAGATTCCGATCTCGGTGCGCCTCTGAGTGACGGCGATGGCGAAGGAGTTGTAGATGATGAACAGCCCCACCAGCATGGCGAACAGGCTGGTGATCTTCAGAGTCGCCGAAAAGGTGTGCAGCAGCGACTCGAAGTGCTGTCCCCGAGCCGAGGGTGGTTCGACTTCAAAACCCGGCCCGAGCAGTCTCTGCAAAGCCCTCCGGCCCTGCTCCAGGCTGACCCCTTCCTTGAGCGCCACATCTATGCGGTCGAAGCGCCGTCCGCGCCCCAGGATCGCCTGCGCAGCGTAAATATCCATGATCGCCAGATTGCCGCCGAAGGCCTGCGACAGCCCGCCCGAGCGCATGATGCCGCGCACGGTGAACACCCGGGTTCCCTGGACCGTTCCCAAGGGAATGCGGCCGCCGATCCCGAGCTTGTTCCGCTCTGCGAACTCGCGCGTGACGATGAGCGAATCCGGCTGCGCCAGGAAAACCAGCGGATCCTCCACGATGGCTTCTTCGCCGCTCTCCAGATCGTAGTCGCGGAGGCTCCGATCGCCGGTCATGTCAATGCCCAGGATGAGCAGGCTGCCCTGGCCGAGCTGTCCCGTGTCCACAGCGGCTTCGATCACGGGAGCCGCAGCTCGCACCTGCTCAGCGGCCTGCACACGCTCCAGCACCTCTTCCGGAAAACCGAAGTCGCCCGCCCAGATTTGCAGTTGGGTCTTGCCCGCGACGCGGTCCACGGTGCTCCGGAAGCTTTCCAAAACCGTGCGATTGGCGGCCCGCATGGCCACCCACACAGCCACGCCCAGCGCGATGCCGGTCAGCGTGAGCGCCCAGCGCAAGCGATGCTTGCGCAGGTACGGCCAGCTTAACAGGCGCAGCAGCATGGCTCAGTCGCTCGGCCGGCGCGAGTCCGTCTCGATGCGCCCGTCACGCAAGGCCACGATGCGCGGGCAACTTTCCGCCACCTTCCGATCATGGGTGACGATGAGCACGGTGGCGCCCAGACGCGCGTGCAGTTCGCGGATGAGCGCCAGAATCTCCTCCCCGGTGCGGCTGTCCAGGTTGCCGGTCGGCTCGTCGGCCAACAAGATGGGCGGATAAACGGCCAACGCTCGCGCGATCGCCACGCGCTGGCGCTCGCCGCCGGACAGCTCGTCCGGCAGGTGATCCAGGCGTGCGCCCAAGCCCACCAAATCGAGCAATTCGCGCGCCCGTTCCTGCGCCTTCTTTCTCGTCCACCCGCGCAGGTGAAGCGGCAGGGCGACGTTTTCAAGGCAGTTCAACGTGGGCAGCAGGTTGAAGAACTGAAAGATGAACCCGATCTTGTCGCGGCGCACGCGGGTCAACTCCTCGTCGCTGAGCCCGCCGAGCAGCCGGCCGTCCACCAGGATGTCCCCCGAAGTCGGCCGATCCAGTCCGCCGATCAGATTCAGCAAGGTGGACTTGCCCGAGCCGGAAGGTCCAACGATGGCCACCATCTCGCCGCGATCCACCTCCAGCTCCACGTCGCGGAGGGCGACGACTTCACGTTTTCCGTTGCGGAAGACCTTCCAGACCCTTCGCAGCTCGATCAAATTTTTATGATGGCACGGCTTACCCGGGTGCGGCGACGAGTGGGCCTCGCGTCTCACCTATAATCAATAACGTGTTGCTGCCCCAGTGGCTGACGGACGAGAAACAGTTCTGGCGTGTGGCTGCGCCGGCGCTCATCTTTTTGGTCGCGTTCGCCGTCACTCTCCTGCTCCGCCATCTCATCCTGGGCTTACTGCGGCGGCGAGCCCGACGGCACTCGCTGGCGGGGGTGGCGCTCGACGCCGTGGCGTTTCCGTCGCTGCTCTGGTGCCTGGCGGCGGCCATTGCGGTGTCACTGGACTTCGTCCACCTCAGCCCCCGACATCAGCGCTGGGCCTCCGATGCGGTGGTCGTCTTCGTCATCATCAGCCTCAGCCTGGTGGGCGCTTCCGTAGCGGTGCGAATGCTGGCGGCCTACGGCGAGCGGCAGGGCATGCCGTTTGTGCTGGCAGGCCTTTCGCGGACGCTGACGCGAGTGCTGGTGCTGACCATCGGGCTGATGACCCTGCTGGCCTATTTGAAGATCTCGATCACGCCCATGCTGACAGCCTTAGGCGTGGGCGGCATCGCGGTGGCTCTGGCGCTGCAAGACACGCTAGCCAACTTCTTCGCCGGCATCCACATTCTGGTCGAGCGACCCATCTTCGTGGGCGACTTCATTCGACTGGAGAGCGGCCACGAAGGTGTGGTCACCGACATCGGCTGGCGCACGACCAGGGTGCGCACACTCAACGGGAACCTGGTCGTGGTCCCCAATACGAAAATCACCTCGGGCACCCTTTTCAATTACAGTCTCCCGGAACCGAGCGCGGTGGTGGAGCTGCCGATCATGGTCTCCCATGAGGCGGATCCGGAGCGCGTGGGGGCCGTCGCGCGCGAGGAAGCGCTGCAAGTGGAAGGCGTGGACCGCGCCTTCACGCCGTTGGTTTTTTGCGATCCGGGCGTGCTCCCCACCCATCTTCAGTTCAAACTGCTGGTGCGGGTGCCGGATCAGACCCAGCGCGGCCGGATCCTTTCCGACATTCGATGGCGCCTGCTGCGCCGCTTCCGCCAGGAGGGGATTCCGCTGCCCAATCCCGAGGTGGCGAAATACTGGGCGGAAGCGCCGCGCGGTTGAAACAAATCTTTTTTCGGATGTTCTATCCGCGGAGGGCGCCCAGCGCCCGCTCCAGCGCAGCCACCGTCTGCTCCACGTCCTCCGGCGTGTGCGCCGCCGAAACGTAAACGCGCCCGTCCGGCAGCAGGTACACGCCCTCCTCCAGCGCGCGCAGCAGAAAGCGTTCCAGCCGCGGGCGATCGTCATCGAGCGTGTCGCGGTAATCCCGCAGTTCGGCCTTCTCGGTGAAGTGCAACGCGAAGGCCGCGCCGAACCCGGTAAGGCGAAGCGGCACGCCGAGGCGCCGGGCCGCGCCGTCCAGACCCGCCATCAGCTCGCGCCCCATGCGGTTGGCCTGCGCCAGCGCCGCGCCATCATCACGTTCCAGTTCTCCCAGCACGGCGTGCGCGCAAGCCAGCGAAAGCGGGTTGCCGTTGAAGGTTCCGCCAAAGGCTACCTCCCCGCCGGCAATCAGTTCGAGAATCTCCCGTCGCCCCGCCACCGCGCTCAGTGGCGCGCCGCCTCCCAGCGCTTTTCCGAAGGTGGCCAGATCCGGCGCCACGCCGAAGTGCGCCTGCGCGCCGCCCAGAGCAAGACGAAAGCCGGTAATGATCTCGTCGAAGATGAGCAAGGCCCCATGGCGTTGAGTGATCCGGCGCAGGCCTTCGAGGTAACCCGGTAGCGGCAACAGGCAACCGCTGTTGCACAGCACCGGTTCCAGGATGACAGCCGCAATGTCGGAACCGCGCTCCGCAAACAGACCTTCGACGACTTCCAGGCGGTTCCAGGGCGCCACCAGGACGTTTTCCAGTGCGTTGGCCACCTGCCCGCGGGATTCGGGAACCGCCAGCGGGCGCTCGGCCGGACCCATCTGCTCAGCCCGGGGATGATGGCTGATCAGGACCGAGTCCATCCAGCCGTGGTAGTGGCCCTCGAACTTGAGAATCAGGTTGCGGCCGGTGGCGGCGCGGGCCAGTCGCAAGGCGAGCTGCACGGCCTCGCTACCGCTGGAGGTGAAGGCCACACGCTCCGCGCAAGGCACAAGCCGCTGAATCCGTTCGGCCACCAGAAACTCCAGCTCGTGCTGGGCGCCGTAGATATGTGGCCGCGCCGATTGGCGCCGGAGCGCCTCGACCACCGCCGGATGTCGGTGACCCAAAATCAGCGGGCCCCAGGCCAGGGTGTAATCAATGTAGCGATTGCCGTCCACATCCGTCATCCGGCTCCCGGAGGCGTCGGCAAAGTACAGCGGAACAGGGAACTTCGCGCGGAAGGGGCTGGAGACGCCCCCGGTCAGCGACTGGCGGGCGCGCATCAGCAGCGCGCGGGATTGCGTCCAGCGATCGGTACTTTGCGATGCAGCCATCCCGTCCAAAATACCCCGAGCGGCGGCCGCTGCGGCGCTTTCAGGCCGGGTACTTTCCCGTAATGTAATTCCTCAACTGGTGAATGGTGGCGGCCTGGGCGGAGATGATGGCGTTCACCAGATCGCCGATGGAGACCACGCCGACCAGCCGCTCGCCTTCTACAACGGGCAGGTGGCGAATGCGGTGCGTGGTCATGATCCGCATGCACTCCTCCACCGTGTGGTCGGGCGTGACCATAATCAGCGGGCTGGACATGATCTCGCGCACCTTGGTCTCCTTGGAGGAGCGCCCCATCAGAATCACCTTGCGTGCGTAATCGCGCTCGGAGACAATGCCCAGCGGACGGCCTTCCTGACAGATGAGCACGGCGCCGATGCGTTTTTCGGCCATCAGCGCGATGGCTTCGTAGACCGTGGCGTCCGGGGGCAACCACCAGACCTCGGAGCCTTTCGTCTTGAGGATGGAGCCAATGGTTTCCGTCATGGGGATCCCTGCCGCGTTCCCAGCGTCTTCCATAATTTTTCAAACCCGCGCCGCCGTGTCAAGTCCGCCGGCTCGGAAGCAGCGCGCCAGACGGAGCTGCACTCCACTGTTCTCTGAGAGCACGCGCCGCCCTGGGCCGTAAGGGCGCAACGCCCGCCCTGAGCCGACGGCCGTCGGCGGGCGCACGTGCCGGCCTTGGCATTCACCCCGGCCGCGATCGCTCCGTGTCCCGCAGCAACGGTCGCGCCAGCCACAACACGGTGGGCGAGAGAATCTGCACCACGGGCCGCAGCGGAGTAACGACCATGGTCGCAACCACACCCAGCGAGATTGTCCATAGAGGCGCCGGCCGCAATAACAGTAAAGGCAGCAAGAAGCTGACGTCGTAGATCATGGCTCGAGGGGCGAAGATGACACCCGCCGCGGCGGCGAATGCCATGGCAGGGATGCACTCCGCATTCTTCGACCAAATGTAGATCCAGCCGGCGCCGATGCCGGCCACTAAAACGCTCCACCATGGCATTGCGCCAAACCATCTAAGCAGGCCCGCAGGCCCGACGATGTTCGGTGCGATTGTGGATTCGTTCTCAAGCGCCGCGCTTACGAACACTGCCGGCCACGCGGGGCTCGCTCCTGCCGCCGAGACCAGGTACAGCCCTAACCCTCCGCTCAAAAAACCCGCCAGCGCGCCATAGCGCCGTTGCACCGCGAGCGCCACAGGGAGGCCAAAGAAGACATTGGGCTTGACGCTGCACAACGAGAGCGTAGCTCCAGCCGCGAAATCCCTGCCTTTGGCGATCAAGATAGTCCCGGCGGCGAAGATAAGAAGCAGTAGCGGCGCATCCTGACCGAGGCCAAAACTCCAGGCCAGCGGGACGAAACCCGCAGTGGACACCACAGCCTCCGGGGTGGGATTCCATAACCGCAGAAAGGCAAAGTAAGCGCACACGTTGATCGTGAACCAGGCCGCATACGCCGTTGGGAAGCTCAGCCGACCCAATGGGCGCAGCAACTGGGCGTAGAAAAGGGGACGAATGAAACGCTTGCTTCGCACCATTGGGGAAACCGCCTGCTGCTGAGCTTCGAGGGCCGTCGAATTGTAAGGGTTGACATTGGCCAGGCGAGCAGCAGCCCAAAAAGAGAAGAAGTCGCTCGTCGCGTAGTCGCGGGGCTGGATCAGAAAAGCACAGATCGCAAAAACGGCGGCAGCCGCAAGGAACAGGGCGGCGGTCCCAACGTGCAAAGAGGGCCGAGCGTTGGCGCCCTGCCGCCCGTGTGGTTGCTGCTTTCCGCCGGTCGGCCCTTGGCAACTCATCCAACGCTCGCCGAATTCCGGGGCGTATGACGCGCCGCCGCTCTGTGGCTCCTACCAGGATACCGATCCCGGGGACCCGGGAACCTTCCAAGTTCGCATCCTGCCGCCCCACTCGTCAACCGCCTGGGTCGTCAAAACGGACGCCCCTGGGTCTCCCGTAGCCGGGCCCTCTGCGCCCACATCCTTGCGCTCGTCGGGCGCCGAATGCGATGATGCCTCTTCGGAGGTCAGCATGAAGGTTCGACGTGCGGCTGTCGCCCTTTCCGCGGTTCTTGCCCTGTGCGGGTCGCTTTCCGCGCAGCAGGCCAGGAAAAAGCTCCTGTTCATCGGCCAGACCAAAGGATTCCAGCACGATTCGGTGTCCTATGCCGCGGGAACGTTGTGGAAGCTCGGCCAGGAGACCGGGATCTGGGACACTTACATCAAGACCGACTGCCAGCTTATCACCAAGCAAAAGCTGACGGGCAACGCCAAGAACTTGAACTTCTTTGACGCGGTGGCCTTTTATACCACCGGGGAGCTGGACATGGATGAGCAGCAGAAAGCCGACCTGTTGTCTTTCATCCGTGACGACGGCAAAGGATTCCTGGGCATCCACTCGGCCACGGACACCTTTTATAAGTGGCCGGCTTACGGCGAGATGATCGGGGGTTACTTCGACCATCATCCCTGGAACGTCTTCGACGCGCCGCTCATCGTGGAAGACCCGGACTTTCCCGGAATGAAGTTTCTGCCCCGCGCCTTCACCCTGCGCGATGAAATCTATCAGGTCAAGGATTTCTCGCGCGAGCGGGTTCGCGTGTTGCTACGTTTGGACGAAACGAAATTGGATTACAGCCGTCCCAACATCCACCGCACGGACAAAGATTTCGCCGTCATCTGGGCGCGCACTTACGGTAAGGGACGCGTCATCTATAACGGGCTCGGCCATGTGGAAGCCGTCTGGGACCGGCCGGACATCCAGAAGATGATCGTGGAGCACGTGAGATGGCTGATGGGATTGACGCCCGGCGACGCCACGCCCCGCCCGCGGCCTGCACGCTAGCCTTAGCGGTCTGGGCCCTCGGCGCTGTGAACGCCGCGGAGATTCGCCGTTACGGCGTTTTCGAAGCCACGTTCACGGCTCAAAAAGAGTACGCGGATCCGCTGGCCCATGAGGTCACCGTAGAATTTTCCGGGCCGGCCGGCGCACGCGAGCTGGTGCCGGCTTTTTGGGACGGCGGGCGCCTCTGGCGCGTGCGCTTCTGCCCGGAACAGGTCGGGTTGTGGAAGTACCGGGTCACGGCCGCGGATCCCTCGGATGCAGGCCTGCACGGCCAGAGCGGGGCCTTCCGCGTCACCCCAGCCGCAGGTCCCCACGATCTGGCGCGCCGCGGCGCCCCGCGACTTTCTTTGAATCGGCGTTACTTTGTTCACGCCGACGGCAAGCCCTGGTTCTGGCTCGGCGACACGGCCTGGAACGGCGCGCTGCTTTCGACCGACGAAGAATGGACCCACTACCTGAAGGACCGCGCCGCCAAAGGATTCACGCTCGTGCAGATCGTCATGACACAGTGGCGCGCCGGCCGTCAGGACGAGCTCGGGCAAGTGGCTTTCACGGGCACGGATCGGATCGAGATCCGCCCCGCCTTCTTCCAACGCATGGACCGCAAGATCCGAGCGGTAAACGATTACGGCCTGGTGGCTGCCTGCGTGCTGTTATGGGCGCTCACCTCGAAGGACCGCGAAAGCCCCGGCGCCGTGCTCCCGGAGCATCAAGCCATTCTGCTGGCGCGATACATGACCGCACGATACGGCGCTTACGCGGTCATCTGGCTGCTGGGCGGCGATGGAGATTACCGAGGGCCGAAGGCCGAACGCTGGAAGACCATCGGGCGCGCGGTGTTTCCGGAAGGTCGCCGAAGGCGTCCGGTGACCTTACACCCCGGCGGAATGCAGGACCCGTGGCCGGATCTCAAAGACGAACCGTGGCTGGACTTTCTGATGTACCAGAGCGGTCACGGTAACAACCCGAAAAAGTGGGAGTGGAACGCGACCCAGGGCTGCGCCGCGGGCTGGAAACTGGAGCCGCCGCGGCCGGTCGTTGACGGCGAGATCAATTACGAAGCGCACATTGACTATCACACCAAGCAGCCGATCAGCGACGCCCAGGTCCGCCGCGCCGCCTACTACAGTCTGCTTTCGGCCCCTCCCGCCGGTGTAACTTACGGCGCCCACGGCATCTGGTATTGGGCGCACAAGCCCGAAGTGCCGTTGGATCATCCTCGCAGCGGTGTGGCTGAACCGTGGCGCCAGTGTCTGGATTACCCCGGCGCCCGACAGATGCGCGTCCTGCGCACGGTCTTCGATTCTCTGGAATGGTGGAAGCTACGCCCGGACCGCACCCTGCTGGCCGAGGACCCGCGCGATCCCGACTTTCGCACTTACATCATGTCTGCCCGATCCGAGACCGGCGAGTACGCCCTGCTTTACTTACCGGCCAACCCGTCGGTGAAGCTAAACCTGAGCGCTTTTTCCGCTCCCGTGCGGGCCACATGGATAGACCCGCGCACGGGGAGGCGCGTTCCCGGCGGACGATTCAAGCCCCTGCCGTCCGTGGAGTTGAAGGCGCCGTCGCAAGGCGACTGGCTGCTGCTCATCACCCGCTGACGTCATTGCGCTGCCACCATGATCGGCTCCCCGGGAACACAGAACGACCCAGGCGCACTCCTTTATAGAAAAGGAATGGCGATGAACTCGACGAAGGAAACTTCGTTGAACCCACCGCTGACACAGCGGGTCGTCGCGGCGGGGAAACATGTTTTCATTTTCTTGGCGTACCTCGTGCTGGCCATCGCGCTTCAATGGGCCAGTGGCGCCTACTCCAGCGAGTGGGCGGCTTATGACGACGAGCCCTCACATTACGTCACCGGCCTGATGCTGCGGGACTACCTGGCGAGCCTCTTCCCCGACCCGCCCATGAAATTCGCCGAGCAGTACTACCTCCACTATCCTAAGGTGGGGTTCGGTCACTGGCCGCCGGCCTTCTACGTCCTGGAAGCCGGATGGCTGCTGCTGTTCTCGGATTCGCGGGCCTGTGCGTTGACGCTGATCGCGGTGTTCTGTGCCTTGCTGGCCCTGCTGGTCTATCGCGTGGGCCGCACTGTCTGTGGGGACGCATGCGCGGTCGGCGCTGGAGCCATGTTGATCCTGCTCCCCCTAACGCAAGCTCAGACTTCGGCGGTCATGGTCGAAGTACCCCTGGCGTTTTTCAGTCTTCTCGCCGCGTTGGCGTACAGCCGATACTTGCAAGAAGGCCGGAAGAAGCAAGCCGTTCAGTTTGGCATTCTGGCTTGCCTCGCCATCATGACGAAGGGCGAAGGATGGGCCTTGTCGGCTGTGCCCCCGATCGCCGTGGCGCTCGGGAGGAGGTTTACGCTGGTGCGATCCAAGACCTTCTGGTTGCCAGCGGTCGTGGTGGCGCTGATTTGTGTCCCGTTCTACGCCTGGACGCTGCCGTGGGCCAAGCATGGCATGGCCTCCACGACTCCGAGCTGGTCTTACTTCTGGAGGGCGATGCGAACCTTTGCTTCAGAGGCTGGCTCCGCTCTGGGAATGGCCTTGTTGCTGCTGAGCGTTTGTGGCCTCTGGTTAGTTGTGGTCCGCCCGCTGTGGCAGCGCCGTCCTGTGCAGCCGTTATGGGTCGCTTTGACCGCCTACATGGCCAGCGCATGGCGGTTCAACTGCGTCGTACCTTCCAGCACGGAACCCCGCAAGCTCTATCTAATCGTGCCCGCCTTCCTCCTGTTCGCGCTGGCAGGACTGCGAGGGCTGACGGCTTCCACTGACTTTCTCAAAGCCTCGCCGAACCTGCGCATGGCGGCTTTCGCCGCCGTGGTGGTGAGCAGCTTCTTTTGGGAGGCGTTCTACGTGCCCGCACGCGCTTCACGCGGGTTTCGCGCTTTGGTGCAGCGGGTGATGCCGCTGTACGAATCCGGCAACGGCGTCCTACTGGTCTCTTCCAACACGAACGGAGAGGGCATGCTCGTGGCCGAGGTTGCCTCGCAGGATCGGCGGCCTCGCTGGTACGTCCTGCGTGCTTCCCAACATCTGGCGCAGGCTTCCTGGGATGCGCGACAGTATCGTTTGCGCTATCGGACTCCCCAAGAAGTCATGGCAGCTCTACTGGATATCCCGGTCTCGATCCTCGTCTTGCACACCCGATTGGACAAGAAAGGATTCCCACACCACGCGCTGCTCCGGCGGACGGTTGAGGCTTTCGCGCAGGATTGGGAACTGATGTACCGTCATTCACAGCAGACCGCGCTCAATTTTCCCCCGAAAGACAGAGCGCGCTTCGACGAGGAGCTGACCGTTTACAGCTTGCGCGGCGCCAGGGCCCGCGAGCGCCCGCGCATTGTACTGGAACTGGAGAAGCTCGGCAAACGGCTGGAGGCGAAGCCATGAACGGCTACCGTATTGTGACGCACGGACCGCTGCCGAGCTGCTTTGCGATAATGGCGGGCTGTCCATGCCCTCCGGCGCACGCCGCACCGCCGCCTGCCTGGCTCTTCTGCTGCTCGTCAACCTCTGGGTGTGCCGGGATCTTTTCCGCACCGAGTACACGGTGCACCTCGGCTCGATCGAAGCCGCGTATGTGGCTCTCAGCCGCTACATCATCGAGAACTGGCGCGATCTGACCTGGTTCCCGCTCTGGTACACGGGCATTCCCTTTCAGAATGCATATTCGCCCCTGCTCCATATGATTGTGGCGTTGGTCGCGGCCGCGGGCGGAATCTCACCCGCCCTCGCCCATCACGCGGTCACCGCAGCCTTCTACTGCCTCGGTCCGGTGACGCTGTTCTGGTTGGCGCTTCGCCTGGGCGCGGACCGGATCACCGCCCTTGTTGCCGGCCTCGTCTACTCCCTGTTCTCCCCTTCAGCGTTTCTGATGCCTGCGGTGGCGGCAGACATGGGGGGAGTCTGGAACGCGCGCCGGCTTCACGCCCTGGTGCATTACGGTGAAGGCCCGCACATCAGCTCGATGACGCTGCTACCGGCGGCGCTCGTTCTGACAGGGCTGGCTCTGGAACGGCGGCGCATCGCATGGTACGTCGCTGCCGCCATGGCCCTGGCTGCGGTGGTGCTGACGAATTGGCTGGGAGGCGCGGCGCTTGCGGCGGGCGCTGCGGCCTGGTTGCTGACCGGCCAAGCCAGCCGCGGAACCTGGCTGCGGGCTGCGGCGCTGGCCGTCTACGCCTATCTGCTGGCCTCGCCCTGGATTCCGCCCTCGACTCTGACCGCCGTGCGGCGCAATGCGCAGCGGGTGGGCGGAGACTATCGCATGGGCCCGGAGCACCTGCTTTACTGGGCGCTGCTACTGGCTGCGCTGATCCTCCTCGAGAGGTTGCTGCGGCGTGTTTGCACATCCAGGCTCGTGCGCTTCGCAGCGCTGTTCCTAATGCTCGTGGGCGGAGTGACGCTCGCCGCCGCGTGGTTCGGCGTCTTCTTGCTTCCTCAGCCGCAGCGCTATCACCTGGAGATGGAAATGGCGTTGGCGCCCCTTCTGGCCGCCGCACTGGGAGGACTCCTGCGCTCGAAGCGGCGCGGCGTGATGGTGGCGGCCTCCTCGCTGCTGCTGTTGCTGTGTGCGTTCCAACTCCGCAACTACGGTCGTTTCGCCCAGCAGTTGATCCGGCCCATTCGGATCACCGAAACGCTCGAGTATCAAATGGCGACTTGGTTCGAGCAGAACATGGGCGGACGGCGCGTCATGGCGCCGGGCTCCGTCTCCTTCTGGATGAACGCCTTCACCGACACGCCGCAACTGGGCGGCGGGTTTGAGCAAGGCATTACGAACGCCGAAATCCCTGCCGCGATCTTTCAAATCTATTCGGGCATGAACGCGGGCGAGCGCGAAGGCGAGATCGCCCTCCTGTGGCTGAAAGCCCTGGGGGTCCACGCGGTGGCGGTAGGCGGACCTGAGAGTCGCGAGTTCTACAAGCCCTTCGCGAATCCCAACAAGTTTCGCGGCCTGCTCGAGGAGATCTGGCGCGAAGGCGACGATGTGATCTACCGGGTGCCGCAGCGCAGCGACTCCCTCGCGCGGGTGGTCCGAAAGGACCAACTGCTTCGCCGTCCGTTGCCGACTGCGGTGGACGTAGACCCGCTGCGCCCGTTCGTGGCCGGACTGGACGACCCGGCGCTGCCACTGGCGCAATGGCAATGGCTCGATCGCCACCGCGCCGTCGTCACCGCGCAGTTACAAAGGGACCACGTTCTCTCGGTGGCCATCAGCTATCACCCGGGATGGTCGGTGCGAGTGAACGGCGCGCGACGTCGGATCTCCGCGGACGGACTGGGATTGATGGTCATCGAGCCGGAGTGCGAAGGGCCATGCCGGATCGAGCTGACTTACACCGGCGGTCTCGAGATGCGGCTGGCAAAACTTGCTAGCTGGGGCGCTTTGTTAGCCGGGTTGATCGGCGTCGTCGCAGGACGGAGGAGGGGTGCACGGTGAGCGACCGTGTGAACAGGGCTTTGCTGGTGATGTCGCTGGCGGCGCTGATCGCCGCGACGCGCCTGCCTCTTGCGCCGCGCCAGTTGTTTGGTTTCGATGATGTCAATTTCGCATGGGCCATCGGGCGGTTCGATGTTCGTCTCAGCCAGCCGCATCCGCCCGGTTATCCGCTCTTCGTCCTCGAAATGCGGCTGCTCGACGCCTTGCGGTTCAAGAACCCCCAGAGCAACTTACTGGCGCTTTCCGTGCTGAGCACTCTGGCCGCCGTGCTCTTGACAATGCGCTTCGGCCGCCGTTTCTTCGGCAGCGATGCGGGCCTCGGCGCGGCTCTGCTGTTGGTCTTGCATCCCTCGTTTTGGTACGCGGGACTCACTTCCGCGGTGCGCGTGCAGCTCGCCGTCGTCTCGGTTGCCGTGGCTGCCGCCTGCTACCGCGCTTGGTGCGGAGAGCGCGCCTGGGCGTTCGCCGCCGCGGCTGCACTGGCCCTTGGGGCGGGGATCCGTCCTGAGCTGGGCTTGGTGCTTTTTCCCCTCTGGGCGGTGAGTTCCTGGCGCGCCGCCGCTCGGTGGCGTGACCGGCTACTTGCACTCCTGCTGCTGGCAGTGGGCATCCTCCTGTGGCTGGTTCCAACCATGCTCCTTTCGGGCGGACCACGGACTTATGTCGAGCTCTGCTGGAAGTACTTGAAGGATCAGTCCGCGCTGACCTCGCCGCTTTTCGGCGCCGATGCGATGCGGTGGCAGGCTACTCTCTGCCGAATGCTGGTATGGACCCTCGTCGGGACGCTGGCCTGGGGGGCGCCACTCGCTCTGCTCTGGGGGCGCGGGCCCTTGCTCGGACTCACCCGGCAGCAGTGGTCGTTTCTAACGCTATGGTTCGTGCCGGCCTTCCTGTTTTCCGCTCTGGTCCACGTAGCCGACGCGGGGCAGGTGCTCGCCATGACGCCTGTGGTCTGCCTGGTCGGCGGCAGATTGATGAGCCGCGCACTGGATCAAATCCAGCGGCAGCCCTCACGCTGGCACGGTCTCGTGTGGATGCTGACAGCAACCGTGTTGGCCTTGGGTGGACACGTGCTAGGCGCCCGTGCTCTCTTATTGCTGATCCCACTGGCGGGCGTGACCGCCGGCTGGCTGATGCGTCATGCGACGGCCCCGGCGCTCGGCTCTCCGCCGCGCTCGCATGCCCTGGGCTTTCTGCTCGGGTTTGCCGTGCTGCTGCACACGGCGGTTTTCGTGTATCCCCATTGGTACTACCGTGGTCCGCCCGGCGGGCTGCATCGAGTGCTGCAGGACTTGCACAGCGGCCTTGCGTTCACCTCGCTCCGCTATGTGCGCGCCACGGCTGAACTCGACGACCGCATCCTGAAAGCCATCGCTCACCTCACAACCAAGCACCCCAGGCATCCGGTGATCCTGTGGGAGCGAGGCTTGATTGCCTGGCGCAAAGTCGCTTTCTATTATTCCTGGATCCCGGTGGTGGTCCTGGATCGCAAGACTCTGACCGGCCCCGCGCCCAGCGTGGTCACCATCTGGCGTGGGCCGGCGCTGGAACGACGAGTCGAGGGTGCGCCGCCGCTCGAAGTCCGCCTGCCCCTTGGCGGACGCTTGATCTGGTTGCTGAATCCACAGACCGAGTTTTTAGAGCAGGTGCGCGAGCAATTCCGGCCGGCAGACCTCGGACCGGTTTACTTCTCGGACTTGCCCGAAACCAGCGGGTCTCGCCGCCTGGGCGACTTTCTTCTAGTCTGGTGAGAGGCTCTCGGCGCGTTGACTTCAGCGATTCTCCCGCCGTGTAATAACAGCATGCGACTCGGGATCCTGCTACTGGGGCTGTTGCCGGCTGCGGCCGCCCTCGGCGAGCTGGTGCGGATCGAAATTCGCGAACGCAGCGACGTGTTGGACGGGCGCGGCTTCGGGAAAGCCGGTTCTTACGAGCGCCTGGCGGGATCGGCCTACTTCGAGGCCGACCCAGCTTTGCCCGCCAACCGCATCATCACCGACATCGCGTTAGCGCCGCGCAACATGCGAGGCCGCGTGTCGTACTCGGCGGATCTTTACATCTTGAAGCCCCGTGATCCGCGCCAGGGCAATGGCACGATCCTCTTCGAGGTCTCCAACCGCGGTAACAAGTATTTACTGCGGCAATTCAACTTCGGCGCGCCTTCGAACGATCCCCGGACACCGGAGCACTTCGGGGACGCCTGGTTGCTCGAACAGGGCTACACGCTGGTGTGGCTGGGATGGCAATTCGACGTCCCAGACCAGCCCGACCTGCTGCGCCTGTTCGCGCCGATCGCGCGCGGCACCGACGGGCCGATCACCGGCCTGGTGCGCTCTGAGTACGTTCCCGACAGACCCGTAAAGAGCTTCTCTCTGGGTGACCGCACGATGATCGCCTACCCGGCGGCCAACCTGGAGGACCCCGAAGCGCAGTTGACGGTGCGCGAGCGCGTCGAGGCGCCACGCCGTGTGATCCCGCGCGGTCAGTGGCGCTTCGCGCGAGAAGAGTTCGGAGAGGTCGTCCCGGATCCCACGCAGGTCTGGATGGCCGGCGGCTTCGAACCCGGAAAGATTTACGAAGTCGTCTACCGCGCGCAGAACCCTGCGCTGGCAGGCCTCGGCCCGGCCGCCGTGCGAGACCTGATCTCGTTTCTCAAATACGGGGGCACGCCCGAGTGGGTCACGCTCTCCGACCAGCCGCGTTTCCTGAAACGCGCCATCGGCATCGGAACCTCGCAGAGCGGGCGCTTCCTGCGAACCTTCCTTTACTACGGCTTCAACCAGGATGAGCGAGGCCGACAGGTCTTCGACGGCGTCATCGCGCATGTGGCCGGCGGCGGACGCGGCAGCTTCAACCACCGCTTTGCGCAGCCCTCGCGTGACGCGCATCCCTTCATGAACCAGTTCTATCCCACCGACATTTTCCCCTTCGCCGATTTGGATCAGACCGACGCGGAAACGGGCTTGACTGACGGGCTGCTGGCGCGAGCCATGCAGGCGGGCGTCGCGCCCAAGATTTTCTACACGAATTCCTCGTACGAGTACTACGGGCGGGCCGCGTCGCTCACGCACACGACGCTGGATGCACGCCGCGATGCGCCTCTGCCGCCTACCACCCGCATTTACCTGTTCGCAGGCACGCAACATTCCCCTGCGGCCTTTCCGCCCGCGCGTACGGGCACGCGGAATCCCGTCAATCCCAATGACTACCGCTGGCCGATGCGGGCCCTGCTGTCGGCGATGAACCGCTGGCTGACCGAGGGCGTCGAGCCTCCGTCCTCCTGCTATCCGCGCATCGCAGCCGGCGAGTTGGTCCCGCTCGAAAACCTGCGTTTCCCGAAGATCCCGGGCTTGGCGTTGCCCTCACGAATCCACAAAGCCTGGCGCGTGGACTACGGTCCTGAGTTCCGAAGCAAAGGGATCGTGAGCTTCGAGCCGCCGAAGATCGGCAAAGAATTTCCGGTATTGGTTCCGCAAGTAGATGAGGACGGTAACGAACTGAGCGGCATCCGGCTGCCGGAGATCGCCGTTCCGCTGGCGACTTACACGGGGTGGAACCTGCGTGCGCCCGAGCTGGGCGCTGCCGACGAGCTCTACAGCATGGCCGGGTCGTTTGTGCCGTTCGCGCGCACGCGCGCCGAGCGCCAAAGGACGGGTGATCCGCGACGCTCCATCGAGGAGCGTTACACGAGCCGCGAGCAGTACCTGGAAAAGGCAGCAGCGGCGGCGCAACGTCTGGTGCGAGAAGGCTATCTGCTGGAGGGCGACGTGCCCGCCATCCTGAAACATTGCGCACGGCTCTGGGATCACCTGACCGCCGTCTCCCGATAGCCCCGATGCGCTTCTGCGAATGAAGGGTGGCTCAGCGCCTCTGGTCACGGCGCGGCTGTTCCGGCGTAGTCCACACCGGGCTCGATGAGTAGCGGACTGGTCGCCGCGAAAACCTGAGTTCTGCGGAGAGCCCGGACCAACCGCGATGACGCGCGCCCCTTGCGCCCTGCAAGCCCCCGCGTCTATGCTCTAGGGCGAGGTTCGAGCCATGAAACGCAGAGAATTCTTGAGCCGCGCCGGAGCATGGCCGGCTGCGGCCCCGGTGTTATCGGCCGCGCAAGTCGGAACACACGGAGCGCTGAAGATTACCGACATCAAGACCTTTCTGGTAGGCGTGGGCGGCCGGAATCTGGTCTTTGTCAAGGTGGAAACCGACCAGGGGATTCACGGCATCGGAGAGGCTTACTCCTGCGGACCCGACGAAGCCACCATAGCCGTCATCCAGGATTTCAAACGCTGGTTGCTCGGGCAGGAGCCACGCAACATAGAACATTTATGGGCCACGATGTATAATTTCACGCGCTTTCCGGGCGGGCTGGTGGTCAACGCCGCCATCAGCGGCATCGAGCATGCGCTCTGGGACATCGCGGGCAAGGCCGCCGGGCTGCCGGTTTACATGTTGCTGGGCGGTAAGTGCCGCGAGAAAGTACGCGTCTACCAGAGCGCTTCCGGCCAGGATCCCAAACGCGTCGCCGAGCACGCGAAGGCGCTGGTCGAGAAATACGGCTACACGGCGATCAAGATGGCGCCCCACCAGGGCCGCAGCGACGCCATGCCCTACAACGCCGTGACCCGCATCGCCGGTCAGCGGGTCCGCGCCGTGCGCGAAGCGCTCGGTCCCGATGTGGACATCGCCGTGGATGTGCACGCCAAGTTCTTCGAGGTCAGCCGCGCCATCCGCCTGGCCCGGGAAATCGAGCCCTACAACCCGATGTGGCTGGAGGAGCCGATCCGTCCTGAGAACGTGGATGCGCTGCGCAAGCTGGCCGACCATGTCAACATCCCCCTGGCCGCCGGTGAGTGCAATTACACGAAGTACGAATTCCACGACATCCTGGTCGCACAGGCTCTCGACATCATCCAGCCGGACGTTTGCCTGTGCGGCGGTCTGATGGAGATGAAAAAGATCGCCGCTATGGCTGAGGCCTCCTATGTCGTGGTGGCGCCGCATAATCCGATGGGCCCGGTGGCCACCGCGGTCAATGTGCACTTCGCGGCCTCCACGCCCAATTTCCTGATCCTGGAATACCGCCCGGACGATGAGTCCCCACGCAAGGACCTGCTCAAGGAGCCCCTGATGGTCAAGGATGGCTACATCCCTGTTCCCAACAAGCCGGGCCTGGGCATCGAACTGAACGAGGAAGCCTTCCGCCACTATCCGCCACGCCCCTGGCATCGCGGGTTCGCCTACCGCGCGGACGGCTCAGTGGCTTTCATTTAAGACGAGGACAGTAGCGCGCGGCGCGGGGACCGCAGGGCGCCGATCCTACGTCAGCTCCGTCATCGTCAGCGGGTCCCAGCGGCAAATGCGGTTCTCGAAGTAACTCGTGTTGGCCAGCAGCGCCGGCCCTGCCGCCCGGAAGCCGAAAACGGCGTCCTCGACAACCGGCTTGCGCTCGCGCACCGCGTTCCAGAACACGCGGTGGTGCTCGACATGCGCATCGTAACCGGGCGGCGGCGTGAACCGCGTCTCAGCTTCGTCACGCATACGCTCGGGGCTTGGCGGCAACAGCGGGTATTTCTTGCGATACTCGGCCAGGAACCGTTCCTGCACTGCTCTGGGGAAAGTCGAGATCGTGTAGCCCGGCTCGGTCTCTTTGGGCGGCCTGCTGAGAACCACCGAGGGACCCGTGTGGAGGATCCCCTCGCTGCCGACGAAACGGAAGCCGAATTGTTCTTGCGCCACGCTGCTTTTGAAATTCACGCGCAGAGCCACGTTGAACCCCGGATAATCCAGCAGCGCCAACATCACGTCCGGCACATCGCGCCCGTCCTTCCAATAGCGCAGGCCGCCGGTGGCCAGAACGCGCGAAGGCCCCAGCGCGCCGGTAGCGATGTGCAACCCCGAGAACAGGTGCACGAATAAGTCGCCGCCGACGCCCGTACCGTAGTCCTGGTAGTTCCGCCATCGAAACAGGCGAACGGCATCGAAGGGGCGCTTCGGCGCGTCTCCCAGGAAACGATCCCAGTCAATGTTTTCCGGCGAGGCGTCGGGCGGGATCGTGTACTGCCACGCGCCCAGGGCGGTGTTACGATCCAACCAGGCCTCCACCAGATTGATCTCGCCGATGGCGCCTGCACGGATCAGATCTCGCGCCTTTTGGTAAATGATCGAGGTGACGTACTGGCTGCCGACTTGCAAAATCCGTCCCGTGCGCTGCTGGGCTTCGATGAGCGGCTTGCCCTGGGAGATTTTCTGGACCATCGGCTTTTCCAGATACACGTCCTTGCCGGCCTCCAGGGCGTCAATTGCCTGGCGGGCATGCCAGTGGTCCGGCGTGGCGATGATGACCGCGTCCACGTCGCTGCGCGCGAGAATCTCGCGATAGTCGCGGGTCACATAGAGAGCGTTGCCCCACAACTCGCGTGCGCGTGTAAGCCGCCCGTCGTAAACGTCGGCCACGGCCACCAGGCGCGTTCCGCCCACCTGGAGCGCCATGCGCGCATCACTCATTCCCATGCCGCCCGCCCCGATGAGCGCGAATTGAATGCGGTCGTTGGCGGAAAATTTTCGCTCCGGTTGCGCGGCGACCTGCGCGGCCACGGCGGTCGTCTGAAGAAACCCGCGGCGGGTGGTGTTCATGACAACTAGCGTAGCGCGGCCGAACCAGCGGGGTGGGGTTCCATCAGCTCGGTGCGCGTGCCGTCGGGATCGAACAGGTTAGCCAGCCAACGTCCGTTGCGTCCGATGCGCGGCTGATGTCTTTCGATGTCCGGCAGCCCGTGCGTGACGGCCTTGCGGTATGCAGCCTGGATGTCAGGCGTCTCCAGACAGATGTGCTGCATGGAGCCGAGCTGCGAGCGCGTCAGCGGCGCGGAGTGAAGCATGAACTCCAGATAGTCGTCGCGCGCGCCGGGCATTTCCAGGTTCACCCAACGCAGTTGACCCTCGGTAGGTCCCCCGCGCCAGGTCTCGCGGAAGCCGAGCCGGTCACCGTAAAACGCCATGGCCCGATCCAGATCCCGCACCGTGACGCCGGCATGTCGCAGGCGTTCGGAGATGCGCCGGGGGCTCAGGAATCGCCCTCGCGCTCGAGCTTGCAGCGAGTCGGGGAGATACTCGATGAATTCCAGACGCGTGCCATCGGGGTCCCGCACCCAGAACCCCAGAGCACCGTCGGCACGGCGCTCCAAGGAGGAGGGCGCGAGTCCACGGGCTTCGAGCATTCCGTGGAGGCGCCGTGCGTCGGTGGTCTGCATCGCGACGTGGACCAGCCGAATGTCTTCCTCCGCGCGCAATCCGGGCCACAACTCGATGAATTGCTCGTCGTTGACCTTCAGGAAAACGCGCTGGAGTGCGCCGCGCTCATCCCGGAGAGAGAAGGCTTCTTCGAACCCCAGAATCCCGGTGTAGAACCGCCGAGCGTTTTCCAAATCACTCACGCGGAATCCCACGGAAGCCAGGCCGCGCAGCGGCAGATCCGCACCTTGCGCCAGCGCGGCGGACACCAGAAGGCAAAGCGTGAACCTCATTGTTCGATTGTATCGGAGCGGCTGGATCCACCGGCCCCGCTCAGCTTCTCTTAACGACACGCCGGGCGAAGGCATAGTACGCTGGAGCTTTGGCGTCTCTTGCCAACCCGGGACACGATCGTCCCGGTGCGACTGCCGGCTCGCGAGTTTCATGCTGCGCTTGCGCCGTTCAGAGTGGATCCTGATCGTCTACTTTTGCTACGTTGCACTTCTCGCACAACTCGTGCCCGTGCCCAAGCCGATTCGCTTCGTCGCTCCGGCGGTGAACGCCGCTGTCATCGGCGGATTTGTTCTGCTGGCCTGCGTGGAGTCGCTCCGGGGCCGGGAACTGTTTCGCATCCTGCGAGATTGGTACCCCGCCCCGCTGATGCTGTTGGCCTATCGGGAAATGGGCTGGCTCGCGCCTCCGCAACACACGTACCGGTTCGAGCACTCCTGGGTTCTGTGGGATAAGAAGCTGCTGAACGATTGGGGCTTGCGCGCCATCATCGAGTCGCTGGGGCCCGTGTTGCCGGCGGTGTTGGAGTTGGCCTACCTGTTGGTCTACGCAACCCCGCTGTTCTCTCTGGCGATGCTCTACGTCTACCGGCGCCGCGAGCGTGTGGACCGTTTCCTCACCTTGTTCTTGCTGGCCATTCTGTCCTGCTACGCGCTCTTCCCCTACTTTCCCTCCGAGCCTCCGCGCCGCGTGTTCCCCGGGCAGGACTACCCCTCCGTGGAAACATTCTTCCGGCGCTTGAACTGGCAGCTCCTGGAAGGGCAGGGCATCCGGACCAGCGTCTTCCCCAGCGCCCATGTGGCTGGCGGTTTCGCCGCGGCTTTCGGGATGATGCGCCTGCTCGAGCGCCGATGGGTGGGGCGCTTCCTGCTGGCGCTAGCGGTGCTGATTGCCACAGCGGTGGTGTATGGCCGCTACCACTACGCCGTAGACGCCCTGGCGGGCCTCGCCGCGGCGCTCTGCGCCTGGTTCGCCACCGCGCTCTGGGAGCGACGGCAGCGCCCCAGCGGGAGCTGAACGCTCAGTTCTTCGATTCGGAGGACGCCTTGGACTCGGAGGCCTTCCCCGATTCGCCGCAACAACCGGCATCCTTGGAAGCCTTGGTCTCGCCCTTGCCGTTGTTCTTGCGCGCGTAATCAGTGATGTACCATCCGCTGCCCTTGAACTGGAAAGCGGGCGGCGAGAGCAAGCGCTCCAGGGAGCCTCCGCAACCGTCGTGAACTTTCAAAGGTTCATCGGAAAACCGCTGGAGGACCTCGACAATCTCACCGCATTTTCCGCATTTATATTCGTATAGAGGCATCCTGCTCCAACCTCCTTTGATCGAACCGAGGCATCCGGACGAAGTGCTTTGGGCTCGATGTCGGCTTCCGCCGGTTCCCACGCGGCAGGACCGACGCGCCGTCACATGGGGGCGACTGCCTCAGATCCCCGCCGAGCCCAAGCCGCCTCTCGGCCTGCCGGCCTAGCCGACGCTCCAGCGCGGCCCCGCGTGAGAACTTCGATCGCCTTCTGAAGCAGCCGATCCTCCTCCGGACGCAAACTTCGCTCCGGCTCTGGAACCTCGGGCTCCTCCTCAGACTCGGGGATCGGCTCGGAACCGAGCACTTGCACGGAGGGAATCACCCTCGCATCCTGGATGGCCTTACCGCTGGGCGAATAATACTTCGCCACGGCCAGGATCACGGCCCCTCCGTCGTCCAGATTGACGGGCTTGCGCACCGCCGCGTTACCGTAAGTGGGCTCGCCCACCACTTCGGCCCGCTTGTTCTCCAGCAACGCTGCGGCAGCCACCTCCGCGCCGGCCGCGGTGCCCCGATTCGTAATCACCACCACGGGCAGCCGCCAGACCACCTTGGCCGGATCCGCCTTGAATTCCTGCCGGCTGACGCGCTGCCCCTCCAGATAGGTGATCAGGCCGTTCTCTAAAAACAGATTCGCCAGAGCGATCCCTTCCTCCGGCGTCCCGGTGGCGCAATTGCGCAGATCCAGCACCAGCCGCGTGGCCCCCTGATTGGCCAGCTCGCGCAGAGCCGACGCCGCTTCGGCAGCCTTGCCCGGCAACAGGCTCGGAATCGGAAGGTAGCCCACCTGATCAGGCAAAATTTTCCAACTCAACGGCGGCACTTCGATGACGGCGCGGGTCAGCGTGATTTTCCGCGGCTCCTGCTGGCGGAGCGAGAGCACGGAAATCTCCACCGTCGTTCCCGGCTTACCGCGCAGCAGTAATTCGGCGTAAGCCAGGGGCATATCGCGTGTCGAGATGCCGCGGATGGTCTCCAGCATGTCGCCGGTGACCAGTCCGGCCTTGGCGGCAGGGGAGCCGGGCACGGTTCCTACCACGCCCAGATAGCCGTACTTCCACGAGAGCACCAGGCCCACGTCACCCTTCAAAGCGTCTTTTTGCTTGACGTACTCCTTGTATTGCTCGGCATTCAGGTAGCTGGCGAACGGATCCAGCGATTGCAGAAGCCCGTTGATGGCGCCCAGGGTGACGCTTTTCAGATCCGGTTCCTCGACGTAATCGCTCTTGATGCGGTGCAGCACTTCGGTGAAGACCGAGAGCTGCCTGTAAGGCGCACCGCCGGCCGGCTTGTCGAGCATGCCGCCGAGCAACAGCAAAGCGGCCAGGCAGGTCGAAAAAGTCAAAACCAACGCCTTGAGGCGGCTGTCCATAAGGGTGCGGCGCTTGCTAATTCAGTATAGCAGACCGCGATGCGCACCTCACCTTCCACCGGCCGCCACCGCATCCATCCTGCCCCCGACATGGGATCCCGGCGCTGGGATCTTTCGGCTTGCCAACCGCCTGGATAATCAAACACCGGCCGACGGCCCGGACGCCTTCGGACCGGGCGCCGGGCGAAGCGAAGGAATGGCCTCGTCCCACGCGAAAAAACTGCCGTCCGCAGCCGTCAGGACACGATCTTCGCCTGCCTGTTCCGGCCGCGCCAGAGAACCGCTAGCCTCCGCTCGCGTTCCCCAGACGCGCACGGGCCTGGCTCCTCCAGCCGGCCGCCGGGGTTCCATCTCCCATCGAGCCCTTGCCTGCGCGGCCGATCTATGCGCTAGGCGGGAGCATTGTTTCCTCCCCTCTGGAGCACCGAAACGCAGCCGACTTGCCTCAGGAACTCTGGCCGCCCGCCACGGTTACCCCTCTGCGAGTCAAACGAAGAGACCCCGGGCCCGTGCCCCGTTGTTACAGAGCGCCGGGAGGGAAGCGCTCCCGAGCGAGTGCCCACGCGACCGGCTCACGGATAAGGCCTGATCAAGACGGCGCCTTCCGGTTCAACCAGCCACACCTTCCGCCCCGCAAAGTACCTCAGCAGATCACGATTCCCGGCCTCACCCATGTCCCGGGCCCAAACGACCGGGGCGTCGTCAATGACCGCCCTGTTGTAAACCCACTCATCCATCCAATGGTGAGAAGGGCCGTACCGGACGATCACCAGGTGCCGGCCTCCTGAAGCGCGGAGACGATCCTCCACTGCCGCTCTCTGCACATTTCCAGGCGCCGGGCAGCACCAAGACAAATATCGGTTCCAATGGAGATAGCGGTTCTCACCCAGGATCGCGCGCGCCGGTATAGCGGCCAGTGCAGCCAGCAGTACAAACCGCACCAAGTCGGGACGCAATCTTGCCCCTGCAACCACTCGCGCCGACTGTGCCGCCACGGCGATCACGGCTGAAGCCGCCGGGGAAATGTAATGCGGGTACCGGCTCTGCTCGAAGACTGCAACGGCCGGCATCAGCATGCCATCAGCAACAGAAATCGGACACGCCTGCCCCGACGGCTTATTGCCGCCAGGACAACCAACAAACTTAGCGCCGGTCCCAAATAAAACGACCAGAGCCCGATGAGGTCCAGGAAGTTATCGAACAGCCGCGAGCGCCAGCGCACGAGCTTGTCGTGCTCGCTGAGCTCCCACTCGTAGTAGGCGCGCAGCTCAGGGTGCCGGTGCGAGATCGGCAGGGGAGCCAGGAACGGAAGTGTCATCGGCCAGCCATAAGTTTGCCGATTCACCTGATAGGGAAGCCGCAGCGGACTCCCCGTAACTTTCCAGCAGTAATATGCCGTAAATGCCGCACCTAGCGCGAGCACACAACCCAGCGGAACCCCTACGCTCACCGCCGCTCGCCGTTTCGCCTCCGAGGGCAACCGCTTGAACCAGAGACACAAGGCGCCGACGACTGCCAGCGAGAAAACCGACCCCTCGAAAACCCTGCTGATAGCCAGAAGTACAAAGCCCAGGCCCATCACGATCGCTGTCCCTGCGGACGGCCGGGCTTTAAGTCGAGGCAAGCCTCCCAGCACCAGGGCGCCTCCGAGCGCGCCGGGCGCCCCGCCCCAATAACTGTTCGCCCAGTAGCTGAACAAGGCAAACCGAAAAACGGCGATGGCCGATCCTAATAGCGCCCACCGCGCCGGAAGCCAGGCTTGCAACATCCAACAAGTCGCTCCGCACATTAGACCGACGCTGAGCAGGACACCGGCGAAAGGATGGGAAAACAAGACCTGACCCAACGCCAGGAAAACCGCCTGACCCGGCAAGTACATCGAACTGTAAGTCGGCTGCTGGATGACGTGAATGGTCTCGAAATGTCGCCACATAGGGTGTGGCGGATTGCTGAAGCGCCCGTGCGCCAATGCGTCCGCCAGCAACAGGTGATTGAACTCGTCGGTGATCCGCGGGACAGGCACAGGCAGAAGCGGCAGCAGCGCCAAACGCAAGCCCACCGCCCCGATCGCCACCAACACCACAGCCGGCGCCCTGCGACGGGCCAGGTTCCCGAATGCTCGCTCCACGCGCTCAAACGAGGTGCTTCCCAGCTTGGGCGCCCATTTCGCTACGCCGACGGCGAACGCCACGGCGGCCGCCTCCAGGCCGTTGCCGTCGGCGCGGAGCGCCAGCAAGATTGCGGCCACGAGCGCGCCAACCGCTTCCGTCATCGCCGTCCCGCCTCGCTTAAGGTGATAGTTCTAACACGCCGCCGGCGCCCTCCGTGTTGGGTGAGAGGTGGGGCCGCCATACGCTCCCGCCATGGGCAACGAACGCTCCGGGCCGCCGTGCGTTGCGGCCGCCGGCATCCATTCCCGATAATCAGAGATCGGGGGTCGCTAAGCCGGAACGGTGAATCATGATGGCGAGCTTCGACCAGTCAGCAATCCGCCCGGCGCTGGTTGCGCCGCTGGACCCGAACTACTTGCCCGCTTCCTTGTTCAACCGCAACTATCGCGAGGCGGCCGCAGCCGCGGGCCCCTCGCCGCTCGTGCTCGCCCTGGAGCGGAGCGACGGTTCGGTCTCGCGTTACTGGACGGTCGTAGCTCCGGCCCACGCTGCGCCTCTTCAGACCACGCTGTTCTACGTGGAACGAATCGTGAAGTTCTTGCTCTGGCAGCGCGGCGGCTTCCGAGTCTGGGTCGGTGGACCACGGGAGATTGGTGAGCACCTGAAGGCCGTGTACGCGCCCGGAGGCGCTCGCCAATTCGATGCCGAGTTCATGGGCGGCGTCTATGAGCGCCCGTTCGAGGTGATTCCCACCGAGCCGGACGCTGTGCCCGCAGAGCGCGAAACCAGCATCCCCCTGGGGCGCCATCTGGACGGCTGTCGCGTCGGTTTCGACCTGGGCGCCAGCGACCGCAAGGCCAGCGCCGTGATTGACGGCCAGGTGGTCTATAGCGAGGAAGTGCCCTGGGATCCGCGCAACGCTTCGGATCCGAATTACCACTACCAGGGCGTGATGGATTCCATTCGTAGCGCTGCGCGTCACCTGCCGCGTCTGGACGCCGTGGGCGGCAGCGCAGCCGGCATCTACATCCACAACCGTGCGCGTGTCGCCTCGCTGTTCCGCGCTGTATCCCCCGAGGATTTCGCGGCCAGGATCGCGCCCATGTTTGTGCGCATCGGCGAAGAACTCGGCGTCCCCCTGGAGGTGGTCAACGACGGCGAAGTGACGGCGCTGGCGGGCTCGATGTCCATCGGCGATAATCCGGTTCTGGGCATTGCGATGGGTTCCAGCCAAGCCGCCGGCTACGTGAATGCCGAGGGCAACATCACCGGGTGGTTGAACGAATTAGCTTTCGCCCCGGTGGACTACCGCCGTGACGCGCCTGCCGACGAGTGGTCGGGCGACGTCGGCTGCGGCGTCCAGTATTTCTCTCAGGTCGGCGCCATCCGCGTGGCGGAAGCCGGTGGCATGACCTTCGACCCCGGCTCGTCTCTGCCCGAGAAGCTGGTCGTATTGCAGGATAAGATGCGCGCCGGCGATCCCCTGGCGCGGAAGGTTTACGAAACCCTCGGCGTTTATCTCGGGTACGCTTTGGGGCATTATGCGGATTTCTACCAGCTCAAGCACGTGCTGGTGCTCGGCAGGGTGACGACCGGCCCCGGCGGCGAGATCATGGTCGAGATGGCGCGCGAAGTGCTGCGACGCGAGTTTCCGGAGTTGAGCCGGACCGTGCGCCTCGCGTTGCCGGACGAAACCAACCGACGCGTGGGACAGGCCATCGCGGCCGCCAGCCTCCCTGCCATCAAGAAAGGATAGATGCCATGAAACTCAGCGACCCGAATGCGGAAATCTGGATTCCCGACGGCCGGCCGGAAGACGCGGCTCTGTCGCGAACCACACACATGGGCATCTCGGCCCATCCCGATGACACCGAGATCATGGCCATGGAGGGCATCCTGGCCGGGTTCGGTAACTCGGAGCGATGGTTCACCGCCGTCATCGTGACCAACGGCGCCGGCAGTCCGCGCGACGGGCTTTACGCCTCGTTCACCGACGAGGAAATGCAAAAGGTGCGCCGGCTCGAGCAGAAGAAAGCGGCTTTGGTCGGCGAGTACGCGGCGGCGGTGTTCTTGAATCACTCCAGTTCTGCTGTGAAGAACGCTTCCAACCCGGCGCCCAAGGAGGATCTCAAGACCATCATCGCCGCTGCGCGTCCGGAGGTCATTTACACCCACAACCTGGCTGACAAGCACGACACCCACGTCGCCGTAGCGCTGCGCACCATCGCGGCCCTCCGCGAACTGCCGGCGGAGATCCGTCCGCGGCGACTTTACGGCTGCGAAGTCTGGCGCGATCTGGATTGGTTGGTGGATCAAGACAAGATCGCCTTCGACCTCAGCTTGCGTGAGAACATCGCCATGGCTCTGGTCGGGGTGTTCGATTCCCAGATCGCGGGCGGCAAGCGGTACGACCTGGCCACCATGGGACGCCGCCGCGCCCACGCCACTTACCATGAAAGCCATGCCGTGGACGTGGCTCAGATGATCAGCTTCGCGATGGACCTGACGCCGCTGCTCACCGACATCAGTTTGGATCCCGCCGACTACGTCCAGGGCTTCATCCAGCGCTTCGCCCAGGACGTCAGCGCGCGGCTGAAGAGGGTTTCCTGAGCAGGGCGGCGCGATAGGCGCTCAGTACGCGCTCGATGTAGGCGAGCGTCTCGCGGTAAGGCGGCACCCCGCCGTAACGCTCCACAGCGCCCGGGCCGGCGTTGTAAGCCGCCAGCGCCAGCCTGACTTGATAGGGATCGTCTTTGTACTTGAGCAACAGGTCCCGTAGCAGGCGAGCCCCCGCCTCGGCGTTCTGTGCGGGATCGTCCGGATCGGCTTGAAGCTCGCGCGCGGTCTCAGGCATCAACTGCATCAGCCCCCGAGCGCCTCGCGGCGATACCGCGTCGAACCGGTAACCGGACTCCACCCTGGCCACGCTGTCGAGCAAGCGCACGAAGTCTTCGCCGCCATAGCGCGACCCGGTCTGACTGATGAGCGCTCGAGGGTCCGGCAAGGGCGCAGGCTCCGGGCTCTGCGGCTTCTCCTGCTCAGCAGCGGCGACAGGTTCGAAGGCGACCGCCAGCGACCGCGGCAGCTCGATGAAGCCGTCCCCCTTGTACAGCCGCAGCATCTCGCCCACTACCTCGCGCCGCTCCGCGTACAGCACCGCCCCGCTGGCCAGCACCACATACTCGCCGGCAACCAGAGGCGCCGCCGCCAGCGCCAGCAATAGACACGATCTCACCACACCTTCAATGACGCACGCCCGGGCCTCCGCGTGCAAGCGGCTCGAGCCTGCACTGCACCCCACGAGGGCACAGCCCGGGGGCCGGACGTTGATTTGCAGAGCATCAAGTAGGCGTGGAGCACTGCCGCCTCCGTCGCCTGAGGCGCAGGCGTTATGCTTGAGAGGAACCGACCTCAGGAGGTCGAACATGTGGCTTCGGACCCTCGCCGCCGCAGTGGGCATGACCGCCCTCACCGTAAGCGCGCCGCCCCGCAAGGTCCCCCGACAGGTGCTGGCTTTCTATTACGGCTGGTACGGGAACCCCGAGGTAAGCGGCAAGTGGAACCACTGGAAGGAAGTTGACCCGGGCAACAAAACCATCGGCAACTCAACCCACTGGCCGCTTCTTGGCGCGTACGATAGCCACGATCCGAAAGTCGCCGATCAGCACTTCCGTTGGGCCAGAAAGGCAGGCCTCACCGGCTTCATCGTTTCCTGGTGGGCGCAAGGCGACTTCCACGACCAGGGTATGCCTCTCATGCTCGACACAGCCGCCAGATACAACATGAAGATCACCATTTACTACGAAACAGTGCCGCCACGCGGCAATCCCACTGTCGAGGGCGCGGTGAACGACTTACTTTATCTTCTAAACAAATACGGCCATCACCCGGCGCGGCTCCGCCTCGAGGGCAGGCCCGTCTTTTTCATTTACGGGCGCGCGTTGAACCAAATCAAGCTCGAGGGCTGGAAGGAGGTCATCGCCAGGGTAAACCAGAAGCAATCGGGCGGCGCCATCTTTATCGGCGACCGAATCTCGGAAGAAGCCGCTCAGATCTTCGACGGCATCCATACTTACAACGTGACCGGCCGCATCCGGGGGATGTCGCTGGAGCAAATCCGCGCCTGGGCGAAGGAATTCTATCCGATGACGGTGAAAACGGCAGGGCCGAAGATCGCCGCCGTCACCGTCATTCCGGGCTACGATGACCACAAGCTGGGCCGACCTGAGCCCAGACCGATTACCAGCCGGCACAACGGCGATACTTACCGAATCTTGTGGCAGGAGGCCATCGCCGCCAACCCGGACTGGGTGCTCATCACCAGCTGGAATGAGTGGCACGAAGGCAGCGAAATCGAGCCTTCCGCAGAGCACGGCGACAGAGAACTCAAGGCCACCGAGCAGTACGCGCCTGAGTTCCTGAAGCTCAAACCGAGAAGTTAGTGTTCTGGAACTAACAATCTCTCTGAAGTCACACCTCCTGAGGCATGCTGCCGCTGAGGCCGTCCACCGCACGGCCGGGCGGTTTCGTCGTGTTCGACAACCTGATCCCCGACGGCGCACTGGAAACTCTGGACCGTCGGGCTCGCTAGGGGCATGATGCGCGCGCCCCGCGTGCGGCCGGGGAGTACGGGCTCGACGGCGGTTGGATGCGCCTCGAGGATCGTCACTTCGGGAAGCCGGCGGGAAGCCGTTGGCGTGCCCCGCGGACGTGGCTCGGTCTTGGAACCGAGGGAGAACGCGGGTTAGCCCACCTCGCCCCCTGCGGCTACTTCAATCAGGAATCCAAACCGACTGGTGGGCGGTAGAGGGCTCGAACCTCTGGCCTTCTGCTTGTAAGGCAGACGCTCTAACCAACTGAGCTAACCGCCCGTCACCCATGAATGTAACACAGACCCGGAGCGGGCCCGCCTCTGGCCCAGCCGGCTCTGCCCGACTGGGAACAGGCGTGCACCGGCTCTTGGCCGTTTCTCGGCCGCAGCATCCTGGCCGGGCTTCGCCGCATGGACCGTCGAGTGCGCCGGGCGGTGAGCTGAATCTCCCTTCTTGCGGCTCCTCAGAAGCGCGGCAGTCGAGCCTATCTGATGTTCGCTGTGTGAGCCTGCGGGTCCACCCCAATGCTGCCGGCGATTGCGGGCACGCTCGGAGGCGACGGTCTGGCGCTACCGACGCCGGCCAGCGCGCACAACCCTAAGGCTTTGCCCGCCGGGCGCCGATGATCGTTGGGAACGGCGATGCGGCCGGGGACACAGCGCTCAGAGCCGGTGTGGTGGCGCCAGATCGAGCGTCGCGCCCTTCGGTACAAAGACCCGATCGAGCGGCTCCGCTACCTTCAAAACGCCACGCGAGAGCCGCCGCCCGCGGTCGCCGCGCGGCGGAGGCGTTGGCCGCTGGCGGCGCCGAGCGCCGTCCTGCTCGGGTTGTTGATCTCCACCACCACCGGGGGATCGGGCGGATCCCCGGCTGAGACACGCCCACTCACTGCTCAAACGCCGTTGGCGGCGCCCGCCGCGCCGAACTCGGGCCGCGACTCTCAGGTAGACGACCAAGTCGCAGCCGCCTCTCCCGTGTGGCTGGTCGAAGCGTCCGCGGAGTTCGAACTGTACAGCAACGGCCTGCGCGTGGACCGCACCGGCATCGTCTCCGCGGCTTTGCGGCAACCCAAGTGGGCGCCACGCAGCGCCGAGGCGCCGGCCGGATCGCCGCCCGATCCCGCCGGGGTCGTCTTCCACTCATCGGAGAACGACCCCGCGCCATTCCGCCCCGAACATAACCAGTGGCTGAGGAGGCAGGGCCAGGGCTTGTTGAGCTGGGTGCGGCAACGGCGACTCTATCACTACGTGATTGATCGCTTCGGGCAAGTGCACAGGATCCTGGAGGACCATCAGCGGGCCGAGCATGCCGGGCAATCCGTCTGGGCCGACGCGGACTGGGTGTATGTGAACCTGAATGACAGCTTCCTGGGCGTTTGCTTCGAGGCCCAAACCGGCGGCGCCGAGCAGCCGGAACTCAGCGAGGCTCAGTTGCGATCCGGCCGGGCCCTGATCGAGATGCTGCGCTCTCTCTACGGGCTGCCCGTGGAAAACTGCGTCACCCACGCGCAGGTTTCGGTCAATGCGTCCAACCACCGGATCGGCTATCACACGGACTGGGCAAACGGGTTCCCCTACCGCGAGCTCGGGCTGCCGAACAACTACCGCTTGCCGCCGCCGAGTCTAACCCTTTTCGGGTTCGAGGCCGATTCTGTTTTTGTTAAGCGTGCCGGCCCCAGCCTGGCCGAAGCGCTGCGCAGGGCCGAGGACGAGATCGTCCGGCAGGCCGCCGCCGAAGGGCTGTCCGTGAACGTGTATCGGCGCGGGTTGCAGGAGCGCTACCGGCAGGCGTTGCGGCAAAGCGCCGGCATGAAGGAGCGATCGTCATGACTTTGCACAAGCCCCTGAAGATCGGATTGGACGTAGGGACCAGCCGCATCGTGCTAGCCAAGCCAGACGGTGAGGGGTATCAGTTTCATTCCCAACTCAACGCCTTTGTGACACTGCCCTATTCCAAACTCACTGCCGGCGTGCTGGAAAAGGAGGGCATCCCGCACAAGGTAGCGGGCGAGGAAATCCTGGTGTACGGCGACGCCAGCGAGCGCTTTGCCGATTTGTTCCATGTGGAGACCCGGCGTCCGATGTTGGAAGGAATGATCAACCCGGACGAGCCCGAGGGTCTCGCGGTGGTGCGCTCGATCGTGGAGATCCTGACGGGAGGCGGGCCGGCGCCCGGACAGAAGCTCTGTTTCAGCGTGCCGGCGCCTCCGTTGGGATCCGACGGCAGCCTGAAATTTCACGAAGCGGCCCTCCAGCAGACCTTCAGCGAGGCGGGTTACGAAGTGCGCAGTCTGGAGGAGGGCCTGGCCGTGGTCTATGCCGAATTGGAGGACTCCAACTACACGGGCATCGGGGTGAGCTGCGGAGCGGGATTGTCCAACGTCTGTCTCGCTTATCTATCGGTGCCGGTGGTCAGCTTTAGCCTTCCGAAAGCCGGCGACCAGGTTGATGCCCGCGCGGCCGCAGCCGCCGGCGAGGTAGCCACAAGGGTCCGCGTCCTCAAAGAACAGTTCTTCTCGCTGAACGGCCGGCCCGAGGGCGGATCGCTGCCGGGTAAACTCCGCCAGGCTCTACAAATTTACTACGACGATCTGATTCGCAGCCTCATCGAGGCCATGAAACAGGCCTTTGAGCAGCAGCGTGCTCTGCCCAGGCTCGGCCGTCCAATCCCGCTGGTGCTGGCGGGCGGCAGTGCGCTGCCGGCGGGTTTTCGAGACCGATTCGAACAGGCGCTGCGGCAAAGCGACTTCCCCCTGACGGTCTCGGAAGTCCGCATGGCTTCAGATCCCCTTAACTGTACCGCTAAAGGAGCCCTGGTTGCGGCCCTGGCGAACATGTGAGCCGCCCGGCTGTCCGCCGCCCGGAGGCGGATAGCGCGCCGGGAAAGTTGGCCAATTACAGGCCGCCCGGATTCGATGGCCGCTCGCGAGCGGCTTTGCAGGCCGTGCGGCGCGACCTCCGGCCCGTCATCAAAACCCCTCACCGAGCTGAGGGTGGAAGGTCACAACCCGGTTGGACCGGCTCATCACCAGCGGGGTCGGGCCAGCCGGCACGGCCAAGAGCCGCCGGCGGCCGTTGGCATCAGACGCCCATAGCCGCACGGCCTCAGAGAGAGCGGGGCCGGGACGGTGGAAGCCTCCGCGTGGCGCCCGGCCGCTTCCAAACACGGAGGGCAGGCCCACGACTCAAAGGCTCAGGTCGCCGCGCGTCAAGCCCCACATATTGTAGCGGCCGCCGGAAGCATCCAACGGCTCGCGCATAGGGGGCTTTACTTTTCCCGTGATTCGGGCTACCATAGAACCATCCCCCGAGCGTGCGCGCAAGGTCGCGCTAGGACGGC
>FWPU01002744.1_pt1 | contig 47050 bp, 43 predicted proteins | sample 2228361 | NCBI WGS metagenome assembly FWPU01 (sample SAMEA103939777, study PRJEB20133) | metagenome
TACACAAGATGTATATGTTTATAAAATATATGTAACAGACCTAAAAGGAAAAAAATATGAGTTTGTAGGGCATGTAACTTGTTTGCCGTATAATGAATAAAACTAATGAAGATATATAATATTTTGTTCTTTTTTCTTCCATAGGATTATTAAACTTTTATAATTCTATTTCCTTCCATAATCCAAAATTTTGTATCTTTACAGCAAAAATATATGTGTGGAATTGTTGGATATATAGGTGATAAAAAAGCTTATCCTATTTTAATCAAAGGTTTGTATCGTTTAGAATATCGAGGATATGACAGTGCGGGAGTAGCTCTGATTAATTCTAAAAACGAACTTGTTATTTACAAGAATAAAGGTAAGGTAGCCGAATTAGATGCTTTTTGTCATCATAAAGACACATCAGGAAATATAGGTATAGCTCACACCCGTTGGGCTACACACGGTGAACCAAGTGACATTAACGCACATCCTCATTTATCACAAAATAAAAAAATAGCTATCATTCATAATGGAATTATTGAGAATTACGCCGCGTTAAAAGAAGGTCTCAAAAAAAGAGGGCACCATTTTTTATCCGAAACTGATACTGAAGTCCTGGTTCATCTTATTGAAGATATTCAACAACACGACAATCTTAGTTTAGAAGATGCTGTCATTGCAGCACTCAATCAAGTTATTGGAGCCTATGCTATAGTCATTATAGATAAAGAAAATCCAAACACTTTAATAGCAGCCAAAAAAAGCAGTCCTTTAGTTATTGGTATAGGTCAAAATGAATATGTTATTGCTTCCGATGCATCTCCTATTATTGAATATACAAGAAATGTAGTTTATCTTGAAGATGAAACAGTAGCTGTAATAAAAAAAGGTGAAGATTTAAAAATCATTAACTTGAAAGATAGACAGCAAATTACACCTTACATAGAAGAACTCTCTATTGAATTAGAAGCTATTGAGAAGGGAGGTTATGAACATTTCATGCTCAAAGAAATTTTTGAACAACCCCGTTCTGTTAAAGACAGCATGAGGGGAAGAATAAATGCACATGATGGTAAGGTATTCTTAGGAGGAATAAAGGATTATGAAAATGTGTTATCAAGAACAAAAAGAATAATCATAGTAGGTTGTGGCACATCTTACCATGCAGGATTGGTTGCAGAATATATGATTGAAGACTTTACTCGTATCCCTGTGGAAGTGGAATATGGTTCAGAATTTAGATATAGAAATCCTATTATTTATCCAGATGATGTTGTATTAGCCATATCTCAAAGTGGAGAAACAGCAGATACATTAGCAGCTATTGAAATTGCCAAACAAAAAGGTGCAACTGTTTTAGGAATCTGTAATGTAGTAGGGTCATCTATTGCCCGTGCCACGCATGCCGGAAGCTATACACATGCAGGTCCCGAAATCGGTGTGGCTTCTACTAAAGCATTTACAGCACAAATTACAGTACTCACTCTAATGACTTTACATATTGCACAACTCAAGAAAACATTGCCCATCAATCGTTTCCGTTCTCTATTATATGAATTAGAAGCTATTCCTCAAAAAATAGAACAAACATTAAAATCTGATACATACATTCAAGAGATTGCTAATGTATTTAAAGATGCAAAAAACTTCTTATACTTAGGTCGTGGTTATGGTTATCCTATTGCTTTAGAAGGAGCATTAAAATTAAAAGAAATATCGTACATTCATGCAGAAGGTTATCCTGCTGCAGAAATGAAGCATGGTCCTATTGCTCTAATAGATGAAAATATGCCTGTAGTGTTTTTAGCTAACAAAGGACCTAATTATGAAAAAGTATTAAGCAATATTCAAGAAGTTAAAAGCAGAAAAGGAAAAATTATTGCTATAGTAACAGCAGGAGATAAACATGTTCAAAAAATTTCCGATTACATCATAGAAATTCCAGAAACAGACGAAGCATTAAGTCCACTACTATCTGTAATCCCTTTACAATTATTAGCGTATCATATTGCAGTGTTAAGAGGATGCAATGTAGACCAACCAAGGAATCTTGCAAAAAGCGTTACTGTAGAATAAAAAAATTAAAATTGAAAACCCTAAAACCAAATACTATGAAAACCTTTATCATCACAATCAGCTCCCTACTTATGGGAAGTATTGCAGCACAAACAAACATGGAAATTAAAATCTCTGCATTTAAAAACAACGAGGCTATTCCTAAAATATACTCCTGCGATGGAAAAAATATCAATCCACCATTAGAAATAATAAACATTCCCCAGAATGCAAAATCCATCGTACTCATTATGGATGATTATGATGCCCCCAATCCACCATTCATTCATTGGTTATTGTACATCCCTGTGAATGAAAATAAAATTATCTTATCCGAAAATGCTACACTCCCTAAGAATAGCGTCGTTGGTAAAAACTCAGCAGGTAATACAAAATACTTTGGTCCCTGTCCGCCTAATGGATTGCATCATTATTACTTTAAAGTATATGCTTTAGATATCCCATTATCCTTATCAGAAGGATTTTCTAAGGAAGAGATGGAAAAACAAATAAAAGGACATGTTTTTGCAAGAGCGATATATATGGGAACATATCAAAAATAAATACTAATGTCTCAAAAAAAATTTTATATAGAATCATACGGTTGTCAAATGAATGTATCTGACAGTGAAATTGTTGGCGCAATACTTAATGAAAAAGGTATTATGCCAACCTCAACAGCAGAAGAAGCTAGTATCATATTACTTAACACTTGTGCTATACGCGATAATGCTGAACAAAAAATACGACATAGACTAAAAGAACTTAAACATATAAAAAAACAAAAGAATAAGCTAATAGTAGGTGTGTTAGGATGCATGGCAGAAAGACTAAAAGAACAACTGTTAGAAGAAGAACAATTAGTGGATATTGTAGCAGGGCCTGATGCCTATCGTTCACTTCCCGTGCTTATAGAAGAAGCAGAGGATGGAAAGAAAGCTGTAAATGTCATCTTAAGTAAAGAAGAAACATACGCAGATATAGCACCTGTTAGATTAAACAGCAATGGTGTTACAGCATTTGTAAGTATTATGAGAGGATGTGATAATATGTGTAGCTTCTGCGTTGTTCCTTTTACAAGAGGTAGAGAAAGAAGTAGAAATCCAAACACAATCATCCATGAAATACAACAGTTATATTCTGAAGGATATAAGGAAGTAACATTATTAGGTCAAAATGTAGACTCTTACTATTGGAATGGAGATGGACCTAAAAAAGAAGTAATACGCAAACAAGATAAAACAAAATCTTGCAATTTTGCTCAACTATTAGAAAGGGTAGCTCAAATAGCCCCCGACTTGAGAATTAGATTTTCTACCTCTCATCCCAAAGACATTACCAATGAAGTATTAGAAACAATGGCAAAATATCCAAATATATGCAGATATATTCATTTACCTATACAAAGTGGAAGTAATAAAGTATTAGAAAGAATGAACAGAAGTTATACCTCAGAATGGTACTTACAAAAAATTGATATGATTAAATCATATCTCCCTGATTGTGCTATATCCACTGATATCATTACGGGATTTTGTGGTGAAACAAAAGAAGACCATATGCAAACTCTACAAATCATGGAAAAAGTAAAGTTTGATTTTGCATATATGTTTGCATATAGTGAACGTCCAAAAACACTTGCAGAAAGAAAGTATGAAGATAATGTACCTGTTGAAATAAAAAAACAAAGACTGAATGAAATTATTGCTCTACAACAAAAACATAGTGCCGAAAAAATAAAAGAACAAGTAAACAAAATACATCAAGTACTCATTGAAGGTACATCTCGGAAATCAGACACAATGTGGATGGGTAGAAATTCTCAAAACACTGTTGTGGTATTTCCTAAAAAACATTATCAAAAAGGACAGTATGTAAATGTAAAAGCTACAAGTTGTACCAGCACAACACTTATTGGTGAAATCATTGAATAATTTAAGAGTTCACTTGTCTGTAAAATGACTACAAATCAAAAGTATATAGCAAAAAAAAAGATAAGTTTTTTATTTATACTCACTTGTATATGCTTTTTCACTTACTGCCAGCAATCAGCATTTGATATTTATGGACCATTTAATGCCGAGGTTTACAAAGACTTAAAATCCGCTTTAAAGAATCCTAATCAAGTTTATAAATTAGATCTTAGTTATCAAACCATAGAACATAAAATCCTTAATAAAATTGGCAGTCTAAATAACCTCATGAACTTACAACTTAATACGAACAGCATATCACTATTACCTGAATCTTTTTGTAACTTACATAATATAGTATATTTTTCCTCGCTGAATAATCCAATTAAAACATGGCCATGTGGTTTTTTTAATTTTCCCAACTTGCAATATCTTGAAATTGGTAACGCAGAAATAGATACCATTCCAAATAGTATTCTCGCTTGCCAATACTTAAAAACAATAAAAATATACAACAATGCTGATACATTAAAAATTACCAAAAGAATAAAATATCTTAAAAAACTTACAGAAATAGTAATTGAAAACACAGTGTTAGATAGTTGTCCTGAATACCTATTTCAAAGCTCATATTTAAAAACTTTAGTACTTAATCAAACCAACACCTATTACCTTCCTAACAATATAGGTTTAGCAGAAAGTCTTGAAACACTTGTCATAGAAAATAATCCATTACAATCTGTACCATGGAATATCTATCAATTAAAAAATTTAAGAATATTATCTTTCAGAAATACCAAAATAACAAAGCTCCCTGATAGTATCTCAGAACTTAAAAACCTAGAATATCTTGATATACGAGGAACTTTGATTAGTAAAGAAAACTTTGAGATACTAAAAGCATTACTCTATGGAGTAGATATTAAATATTAAAAAATATAAACTTATGAAATTTAGAATCGGCTTTGGATATGATGTGCATCCAATACATAGTGATAAAAAACTTATTTTAGGTGGCGTTCAAATAAAAACTGCCAATTTCGGATTAAAAGGCCACAGCGACGCAGATGTTTTATTACACGCTATATGCGATGCATTATTAGGGGCCGCCGCCTTACATGATATTGGTTGCCACTTTCCCAATACAGATGAAAGGTATAAAGATATCTCCAGTATCATCCTATTACAAAAAGTAGGAGAATTACTTACTCAACACAATTACACCATTTCCAATATAGATGCTACTTTGGTAATGGAAGAACCTAAAATAAGTCCTTATTACAATGAAATGAGAAAAAACATCGCAGAAGCACTTCATATATCTATTGACCAAGTATCTATTAAAGCCACCACACAAGAAGGTTTGGGTTATGTAGGAATGAAACAAGGCATTAACGCATACGCTGTAGCTTTAATTTATCATACTTCCAACAATCCATTGTTTTACCCCGAATAATCTATGAAGATAGCAGGTTTTACTATTGTTCGAAACGCAGAAAAATTTGATTATCCCGTTAAAGAATCTATTTTATCTGTCTTACCTTTAGTAGATATCTTTATAGTGTCCATTGGAAAAAGCGAAGATAACACAGAAAAAATCATCCGTTCCATACCGTCAGATAAAATTAAAATTGTTCATTCTATATGGGACGATACAATAAAAAAAGACGGTAAATTATTATCCATAGAAACTAACAAAGCAAAAGATTATATTCCAAAAGATATAGATTGGTGCATTTATATTCAAAGTGATGAAGTAATCCACGAAAATGATTATGATAAAATCATCAACGCCATGAAATACAATTTAAACGACAAAAATGTAGAAGGGCTTCTTTTTAATTATCATCATTTTTTTGGAAATTATGACTACATCGCTGTTTCCAGAAAATGGTACAGAAAAGAAATCAGAATTATCAGAAATGATAAAAACATCATATCATACAAAGATGCACAAGGTTTCAGAAAAATAGATAATAAAAAGCTCAAGGTCAAAGATACCAATGCATATATTTATCATTACGGATGGGTAAGGCATCCAAAAGCTCAACTTGAAAAGCAAAAAAGTTTTCATAAAATGTGGCACGATGATGAATGGCTAAAAAAAAATATCAATGAAGAAGAAATATTACAATACAAAGTAAATGATATATTAAAAAAATTTAATGCTTCTCATCCTGCCATTATGAACGAAAGAATAAAAAAATATAATTGGACTTTTAATTATGATATTAACAATGTAAAACTTTCCTTAAAAGACAAAATATTATATCATATAGAACTTTTAACAGGATGGAGAATAGGAGAATACAAAAATTATAAACTTGTATAATCATATATGAAAAGTCATGATGAACATAATTCTGAAATGAGTTTTTTAGAACACTTAGAAGAACTTAGAAAACATATTGTTAGAAGCATAATTGTCACTCTTATTTTCTCTACAATCGTATTCATATATGCACCAACAATATTTGATAATATAATCTTTGCGCCTTTAAGGTCTGATTTTTTATCATACAAACTAATGTGTAAGTTAGCAAACACTTTTTCAATTAAAGAATTATGTATAAATATCAAAACACATCACTTACAGGCACTTTCAGCATCCGAACAATTTTTTAACCATATATGGATTTCCATAGTGATTGGAATTATATTAGCTTCTCCTTTTATATTATTTGAACTATGGAAATTTATACGCCCAGCCTTAAAAAATAATGAAGTTAATCCTGTAAAAAGTTTTGTCAGCATTGCTACATTTTTATTTATTATTGGTGTTTGTTTTGGATACTTTGTTCTATTTCCTATGTCTTACAACTTTCTGATTAATTATCAAATATCAAACATGGGATTAATAGAAACCCATAACACTTTAGACAACTACATATCACTCATTAGCACAATGGTATTAGTTTCCGGAATCGTTTTTGAATTACCTGTATTAGTTTACTTATTGTCAAAATTAAAACTCATTACATCTCAACTTATGCGGAATTACAGAAAACATGCAATAGTAATCATTTTAATTACTGCAGCAATTATCACACCTTCGCCCGACATAATATCTCAGCTGATTGTCGCTTTACCTATTTATATTTTGTATGAAATAAGCATTTTCATTGCAAAAGCAGTAAATGAATAAACATCTGTTTTCATATCTACAAATTTCATAAGTTTGAGCCTTTAAATTGAAATCAATGACTGACACACCCCACGATGATAAAAAACAACTGCTTTTACGCATGTTACTCCCATTATTCTTTGGTATCTCCATTTTGGGAGCATTATGGATAGGATTTAAATCTCAAACCTTTTACTCTAATGAAGACTCTGATAGCGAATGGCTTAAAGATAAAAATGATACTAAAATAGACTTGATTTTAGATTACATTACAGATAATTATGTGGATACTGTAAATACCGAAAAACTCCAAAATGACGCTATCTCATCTCTTTTACATCAATTAGACCCTCACTCTGATTTTATTCCACCACAAGATTATTTAAATATCCGTGAACAAATGGAAGGTAACTTTGAAGGTATTGGTATAGAATTCAATATCGTTGATGACACCATTAGAGTTGTACAAACTATCAAAAATGGTCCTTCTGAAAAAGCAGGTTTAATGGCTGGAGATAAAATTATATCTGTCAATGACACAATCTTCGCCGGAGTAAAAATTACAAACGAAAAAGTATTTAAAAAACTGCGTGGTAAAAAAGGTAGTAAAGTAAAGTTAGGTATTAAACGCCCATCATTCAATGATATTTTGTATTTCACTATTGAAAGAGACGAAATACCTCTATACAGCGTAGATGTGTATTACCTTATTAACAAAGAAATTGGATACATTCGCATAGACAGGTTTGCACAAAATACCGTCAGAGAATTTGAAAAAGCTATACAAGAATTACTCAAAAAGGGAATGAAAAAACTTATCTTAGACTTGAGAGATAATCCAGGAGGAATATTAGATGCCGCAGTAAAAATAGCCGACCATTTTTTACCCCAAAATACACCCATTGTTTACACACAAGGACGAAAGTATCCTAAAAAAATATACAAAGCCACATCAGAGGGTTTTTTTGAAACACAGCCATTAGTCGTTTTGATTGATGAGGGCTCTGCTAGTGCCAGTGAAATCATTGCAGGAGCTCTTCAAGATAACGACAGAGGTATCATTATAGGCCGTAGAAGTTTCGGTAAAGGTTTAGTACAAGAAGAACTTAATCTTCCTGATGGTTCTGCTATTCGTCTTACAGTTGCAAGGTACTACACTCCTTCTGGAAGATGTATTCAAAAACCATACAATAAAAAAAACATAGAAGATTATTATTTAGAAGAATATGAAAGATACATCAATGGAGAAGCAACAAAGTTAGATAGTACAAAATTAGATACCTCTAAAAAGTTCATTACACAAAAAGGAAGAATAGTTTATGGTGGTGGAGGTATCGTACCTGATATTTTTGTCCCCATTGACACCAACATACATAATTATAAAATAAATAAATATCTCAGAAGTGGTTGCTTACAACAATACTCCTTTCATATAATCGACGCAGGCAGAAAAAGCATGTTACAACTTTATCTTACAAGCGATATATTTAGACAAAAATACTCCATAAATGATAAAATGATTCAAGATATGTTCCATTATTGTAAAAAAACAGACTCCATACAACAATTAAATCTACAAGAAAAATTAAAATTAAAAATAATATTTAAAGCTCAAATAGCTCGTCTATTATATGGAAACAATGCCTATTATCTTATTATGAATGAAACAGACAATATTGTTCAAAAAGCTGTGGAAGTAATTAATCAATATTGATTTATAAATCTAACAAAATAATTTTAATTCACTATTTGCTTTTTTTACGACCTTTGCCACATTATTAATTTAAATATATTAAACATGATAGCACTTATTACAGGAGCCACTGCCGGAATAGGCAAAGCCACTGCTTATAAACTTGCAGAACTTAATTACAACATCATCATCACTGGTCGCAGAAAAAATAGACTAGAACAAATAAAAAAAGACATTGAAAAAAAATATAATGTAAAAGTAATAACACTAAACTTTGATATTAGAAAAAAAGAAGATTGTCAGCATTCCCTAATGAGTTTAGATAAACAATGGCAACAAATAGATGTGCTCATCAATAATGCAGGATTAGCACAAGGATTAAGTACTATAGATATGGGATTAGAAGAAGACTGGGATACAATGATTGATACCAACATCAAGGGATTGTTATATGTTACAAAAATTGTGTCTAACTGGATGATAAAGAGAAATAAAGGGCATATCATCAATATTGGTTCTATTGCAGGAAAAGAAGTATACCCAAATGGTAATGTGTACTGTGCTACCAAACATGCTGTTGACGCACTCACTAAAGCAATGAGAATAGAACTCCTAACAAAAAATATCAAAGTAACAGGCATTCATCCCGGCTTGGTAGAGACAGAATTTAGCCTGGTAAGATTTAAAGGAGATAAACAAAGAGCGAAACAAACTTACATGGGTCTTAAACCGCTCTATGCTGAAGATATTGCAGATACCATCGCATGGATACTACAAAGACCTAAACATGTCAATATCAATGATATTATCATTGTACCAGCTATACAAGCTAGTACCAGAGATGTAATACGAAAATAACAATAATATAATGCCATCACCATACAATGGAACAACAAGACAAATACCTCAAAAGAGGCGTATCTTCTGATAAAACCGAAGTACACCAAGCCATTAAACACCTCAGTAAAGGATTATATTCCAATACTTTTTGCAAAATTATAGATAATATATGGGATAAAAACTCCGAAACCGCTCTCATCATCCACGCAGACGGTGCAGGCACCAAATCATCATTAGCATATGTATATTGGAAAGAAACAAATGATATAAGTGTTTGGAAAGGTATTGCTCAAGACGCTATTGTAATGAACTTAGATGATATCTTATGTTCTGCCTACGCATCAAAGTTCATACTATCCTCTACGATTGGCAGAAATAAAGGCCTCATTCCGGGCGAAGTAATTGCTGCTATCATTGAAGGTACTGCAGAATTTTGTGATCAAATAAAACAATACGATATTCATGTAGAATATGCAGGTGGCGAAACCGCTGATATAGGCGATATCGTAAGAACTATTGTAGTGGATAGCACCATGACAACTCAAATCAACAAAAAAGACATTATTCAAATCAATATCAAAGAAAATAATATCATTGTCGGTTTTTCCTCATTTGGTAAATGCGTTTATGAAAAAGAGTACAATAGCGGAATAGGAAGCAATGGACTAACTATGGCAAGACATGAGATATTTAATAAACAAGTGGCAAAAAAATACCCCGTATCCTACGATAATTACTTAGATGATAATCTTGTATACACTGGCAAATACAACCTTACAGATGAAATTGAAATTCAATATAATAACTTTACTCAGAAAATACCAATAGGAAAATTACTCCTCTCCCCTACTCGTACTTATGCTCCATTGTTAATACAGATATTACAACAGTTTCATGATGATATCAATGGAATAATACATTGTACTGGCGGAGGGCAAACAAAAATACTTCACTTCCTCAATGAACCATTAAGAGTAATAAAAGATAATTTATTTTCATTACCTGTTTTATTTCAACTTATTGCTGAACAAAATACCAACAATCTAGCTCAATTATACAAGATATTCAATATGGGGCATCGTTTAGAAATATACACTAACGAACCTACTGCATATAAAATAATCGAATTAGCCAAACAATTCGATATAGAGGCTCAAATTATTGGTAGAGTGGAGAAAGCAAAAGAATATCCCGAGGTTCAAGTGAAATCAACACTCGGCGAGTATTTGTATTCAAAAAATTAAGTCCTCTAATTCTATGAAATCACACAAACATGGTTAATTTTTCTATTTTCTATTTTGATTACATTCAATGGTATTAAATAATCCTTTTTAATATAACCATACTTATCCTGACTATTCAAGGCTTTTGAACCATTAGAAGTAGCCCATCTTAAAACATCTTCTATTCTTAATTCCGGTATGTAATCCAATAATGTATTCATCTCATCTACAATATCTAATTCATCATTGGATGCTAAACTATCAGTACCTATACAAATATTATCAGAATATTGCCTCATCATTAAAACATTTGGAAGTTTCCCCTCTATAAACAAGTTTGCCTTAGGACATAAACAAAAATATATTTTACCTAAATAATCATTTAGTATAGTCATATCTTCTTCTGATAGATAAGTGTTGTGAACAAATATTATTTTCTCATCTTTTTTGAGGTATTTATCAAGATTAGATAAAAAATTCTGATATACATGATTGTATTCCTCTTTTTTGTATCCTAAATCTTTACTAAAGTATTCAGACATCTCAGAATATCCTTTTTTAATAAATTCTTTCTCGCTGTAACTTTCCATAAAATGAAAAGAACTTATTTTTTCTACCTTTATATCCTCAAAATTAAAATACTTTTGCCATAATGGAGATGATAAACTATATGGTGAGTGCGGAACTATATTAACTCTCAAAGAATTACTCTTAAATTTATAAAGTATTTGTTTTGCACTTTCAAAAATGGCATCTGCTCGATTTTTACTCAATCCAAATATCTCTATAAAATTGAAATAATTAATTTTACTTTTGATTTTCACTTCTAATGTATCTACTATATTTATAATATCTCCTACTTCTGCTATGCCATTTTCCCACATTCTCTCATCCCATTCTGATGCTTTTTGAATAATAAATTCCCTATCATACAAGTTTTTTTTTTCTATCATTTGCTTTAAGAAAAACACCATTCCTCTTTGATGAACAAACTGATTTTGTAAATAACTCAATTCCAAATGGCAATGTGCATTTATAAACCCCGGCAACAGAATTCCATTATATCTCTCAACATCATTCCCGTATTCTTTCGTAAGCTCAACGATTTTATTACCCTCTATAACCACAGCTATATCATCTTCAATAAATTTTTCTCCATCAAATATCTTATTAGCTTTAATAATTCGCATGTTTAAAATTAAAAAAGGCAAATCTAATGATTTGCCTTTTTCTAACTACTATAAATCTTATTTATATTTCATCTTTGTTTTTTAATACTTATTTCCTTTACAGCAGGTATATTAACTTTTTTTACAGCACTTTCATGCTCTATTGGTATCAGTTTAGGAGGAGCAGGAGAAAAACGAATATCTGCATTTCTTGAAATCAAATTTCCATTTTCATCATATTCATCAGCACGATTACCTACAATATGATAAACAAACTTTACATTAGACTTTCCTCCATTTAACTCTACTACATCAAAACCCGTTTGTGTTTTGTTAGTAACATATACTCCATTACAATCTCCTTCCAGTTGAATAAATACCCGCAAAGGATGTTTTTCATTAACTGTGATATTCTTAGCCACAATAGGGTCAATATCAATATGTGCTTTACCATTTTGTAGTTGTCCTATCCCATAATCTTCTATAAGTATTTCTGGTGCTTCAGGACATGTAATAATCACTCCTTTTCCATTAGTATCTTTCAATATAGAACTTACTGTTCCTCCTCCTACAATTTTCCTTGCTGTTCCCGCACCATCAGTACCTCCAACATAAGCATATCCCATTGCGCTTCCATTAGCAAAATATCCTCCCCATGTATTAACAGCTGTGCTCGCTGCTATTCCATATACTCCAATAGTTTGTCCTCTAAAAGTACCCCCACCCCCATTAGCAAAAGAAACTATTCCAAGATTATTCCCTGATGCTGAAATACCATTTCCAGTCGAAGCATTACCATAAGAAACTATACCAAAAGTAGTAGAAGTAGCCGCTATACCAGAACCATTGGTTTGATAACTCATACTTGTTACAGCATTACCTCCTACTATTAATCCCGTACCGCTGGCATTCGTATTAAACGCTACTACACCAAAGGCCTGATTATTACCAGCCTGTCCATATACCCCATCTGCAACAACTGTAGGCGTGCCTATTCCAACTACACCAGTACCATTATTAGCAACTGCATAGCCATATACACCAGCTGCATTAGTACCAGATGCATAGCCATACACACCTAAACCATTAGCACCTGTTTCATAGCCCAAAACCCCAATACTTGGTGCGCTCCCATATACAGCAGGATTAGTATTGGTTGCTAAACTCAATAATCCTATCACACCATATCCTGTACTTGAATTTTCGCCATATATTGCCCCTCCACTACCACTAGCATAACTGCTAACAGCATAATCTGTACCTGCGGCATATGATGAAAAAATATCTCCTGCTGCAGGAGCAGTACTATTTACTACTACTTGTCCATTGGCTTTCACTCTCATTCGTTCTGTATTATTAGTCTTGACAATCCAATCAGCATTATTTAATGTCCCTATGAACTCATTAGGAGTTGCAGGTAAAGTACCTGTTAAAGTATTTCCTGTTACTTGCCAGCCATCAACCAGCCCATTTACTAAACGGACCCATTCTGTACCATTCCAATAATAATATCCCGGTGTTACATTGTTAGGAAACGCTCCTGCAGTAGCAGTATTATATACTAATAAACTTGTTACTATCCCCGCTCCAATTGGAGCATTGCTATTTCTTGCAGTAAGCGCCACTCTTGGAATTAAAACGCCCTTATTGGTAAAATCTACATCTAATCCTGCTGCAGCATTGGGTACAGCGCCTGTAGCATTAATACCAACATTTTGAGCTTCAATAATTCCACTCATTAATACACTACTAACTAATAAAATTATTTTTTTCATAGATATAACTTTTGTGCAAATATAATAAAAAATATTTTTCCTATTTAAATATTTTATTAAAAAATATAATTAATTGATTTTCAGATATTTAAATTTTTTAACATAGGCTAAACTTTTATCCAACAACAATTATTCCGTAAATTTGCCCACTCTTTTTTTAAGGGAAGAAGAGTAAAAAATTAAAAATTAACCTCTCAGATATGCCCTTAACATATCTGATACAAATTTAAACAAAATGACTGAATTAACAAAAGAACAATCAAATTTACTTGCTGATTTTGATTGGTCTAAAATTAGTAAAAAGCAAGAAGGTTATTCATCTGAAGAAAGAAAAAAACTAGATGAGATTTATCAAAAAAACCTCACCACTATTAAAAATCATACCGTAGTAGAAGGTACTATAGTGAGTATGAATGATAAAGAAGTCGTAGTAAATATCGGTTACAAATCTGATGGAGTTATTCCTGTTAGTGAATTTCGCTATAATTCTGATTTAAAAATAGGTGATAAAGTAGATGTTTACATTGAAAAAATTGAAGACAAAACAGGGCAATTAGTATTATCACATAAAAAAGCTCGTGCTTCAGGAAGTTGGAAAAAAGTAGTTCAAGCTCATGAAAATAATGAAACTGTAATAGGATACATTAAATGTAGAACAAAGGGTGGATTAATTGTGGATGTATTTGGATTGGAAGCATTTTTACCTGGTTCACAAATAGATGTAAAACCTATTAAAGACTATGATGCTTTTGTAGGAAACAAAATGGAATTCAAAGTAGTAAAAATCAATGAAGAACTAAAAAATGTTGTTGTATCACATAAAGCACTTATTGAAGATGAGGTTGAAAAACAAAAATCTGAGATTATTTCAAAACTAGAAAAAGGACAAATATTAGAAGGAACCGTGAAAAATATCACTTCTTATGGTGTATTTGTGGACATGGGGGGAATAGATGGGTTAATTCACATCACAGACCTGGCTTGGGGAAGAATCAGCCATCCCGAAGATGTCGTAAAACTTGATCAAAAAATTCAAGTAGTAATTCTAGATTTTGATGATGAGAAAAAAAGAATTCAGTTAGGATATAAACAATTACAACCTCATCCATGGGATAACTTAGATCCTAACTTAAAAACAGGTGATAAAGTAAAAGGCAAAATTGTTGCAGTGGTGGATTATGGGGCATTTTTAGAAATAGCACCCGGTGTTGAGGGATTGATTCATGTCTCTGAAATGAGTTGGAATCAGCATTTACGCTCTGCACAAGACTTTGTAAAAATAGGAGATGAAGTAGAAGCCATAGTCTTATCATTAGATAGAGATGAAAAGAAAATAAGTTTTGGAATTAAACAACTCACCCCTGACCCATGGTCAAACATTATGGATAAATATCCTATAGGCTCAAAATGTAAAGGTATCGTCAGAAATATAACAGCTTACGGAGTATTTGTAGAGCTTGAACCAGGTATAGATGGACTTGTTCATATTTCAGACCTGTCATGGGACAAAAAAATTAAACATCCTTCAGAAATAACTAAAAAAGGTGAAGAAATTGAAGTAGTAGTATTAGAAATAGATACGAACAATCGTCAATTAAAACTAGGACATAAACAGATTCAAGAAAATCCATGGGATGTATATGAAACAGTATTTACCGTTGATAGCATTCACAAAGGAACAATCATATCCAAAGATGATAAAAAAGCAATCGTTAGTTTAACTTATGGTGTAGAAGGTATAGCCCCTATTCGTCAAATCATAAAAGAAGATGGCAAGCCTGCTGAAGTAGATGAAACACTTAACTTCAAAGTAACTGAATTTAATAAAGATGCAAAGAAAATAGTAGTTTCTCATACCCGTACTTACAAAGACGAAAAAGAGAAAGAAAAAGAAACTACAAAAGAAACTTTAAAGAAAATAAATGAAAATGTTGAAAAAGCAACATTAGGAGATATCATCAAAGAAAAAATAGATAAAAAGAACGAAAAATAAAACTAAAAACTTGCCATGGTTTTTAGTTTTTAAGGTGAGAGGCACCGATGAATAATCGTCGGTGCTTTTTGCTTTTAAATCAAAAAAAGTGTTTCTATATTCGCCACTTGACATTTTCCCTTAACTTAAAAAATGGCTTCGTAGTTCAACTGGATAGAACATCAGATTCCGGATCTGAAAATGGGGGTTCGAATCCCTTCGAAGCCACAAGTAAAGTTCCTTTAATTATGCCTATTAGTATTATCAATTCTATTGCCTCGTGGTTAATTAAAAAAAGATTACATGAAATTGAACTATTTATCAAATATCCTGTAGAAGTGCAAAATGAATGGTTATTAAATATCGTAAATACTGCAAAAGATACAGAATTTGGACAAAAGTATATGTTTAATGAAATAACTAATTATTCTTCATTTTGTAACAATGTTCCTTTACAAGATTATGAATCATTAAAACCCTATATTGAAAGAAATAGAAAAGGTGAACAAAATTTGCTATGGCCTTCTGAAATAGTATGGTTTGCCAAAAGCAGCGGTACAACAGACAAAAGTAAATTTATACCGGTAAGCGAACAAACACTGGAAGAGTGTCATTACAATGGCGGAAAAGATATGATTGCACTTTATATCAATAATCATGAAAATAGTAAACTTTTTATGGGCAAAAATCTAGCTTTGGGCGGCACATGGAAAATATTCGAAAGTGAAAACCATCGCTCTTATTACGGAGATGTAAGTGCTATCATTATTCAAAATCTTCCCATATGGGCGGAATTTTTTAGAGCACCCAATACTGAGATTGCACTAATGGACGAATGGGAAAAAAAATTAGAATTACTATCTGAAACTATGAAAGATGAAAATGTTGTAAGTATAGCCGGAGTACCCAGTTGGATGTTAGTACTCTTAAAAAAAATACTCATCAAAAAAAATGCCCAAAACATATCAGAAATATGGACAAACTTGGAAGTTTACTTTCACGGCGGCGTCAATTATGAACCATACAGAACAAATTTTGAGCAATTGTTTGGTAATAAAAAAGTTAATCTTATACAAATCTATAACGCCTCCGAAGGTTTCTTTGCAATACAGGATAGAAAAAATACCGATGACATGCTTCTGATGTTAGATTATGGAATTTATTATGAATTTATCCCGGAAGAAGAATTTGGAAAAGAAAATCCCAAAGTAATTAACCTGGAGAATGTAAAATTAAATACTACATATGCGATGGTAATTACTACAACATCAGGATTATGGAGGTATCAAATAGGAGACACTATTCAATTTACTTCATTAAATCCATTTAGAATAAAAATAGTTGGTCGTACAAAACATTATATCAATGTTTTTGGTGAAGAATTAATGGTGCATAATACCGATGAAGCTATTTCAGAAGCATGTAAAGTAACTCATGCAACCATTAAAGAATATACAGCCGCACCTGTTTATTTAAGTCAAGAATCAGGAAAACATCAATGGGTCATCGAATTTGAAACACCACCAAATGATATCAATTATTTTGCCTACATTTTAGATAACACACTCAAAGAAAAAAATTCAGACTACGAAGCCAAAAGATACAATAATTATGTATTATCAGCGCCAGAAATTATCGTAGCACCCCAAAATACTTTTTACAAATGGCTTAAAAAACATAACAAACTGGGAGGACAACATAAAGTACCACGACTCTCTAATGATAGAAAAATAATAGAAGAAATATTACAAATTATCAATGAATAAAATAATTACAATATCCATTTTTGTGTTTTGCTCATTAGTATCCATGTCTAATGATTCTATCCTTTATGTAAAATCTAAAAAAATCGCAATAGATAATATAGGGAATGTTTATACCATCAATGATGATGTAATAACCAAGCATTTTGTAAATCATCAAACAAAAACATTTAGTATTAAAACTTTTGGAAAACATGAAAATATTGATGTTACAAACGGACTAAGAATATTACTATACTTCAAAGATTTTCAAAGAGTTTTATTTTTAGATAGTCAGTTGTCACCAAATGGTGATGTTATAGAACTCACAGAGTTGGGCTTTGAACAAACATCATTGGTATGTTCATCGATTAATAATGGATTTTGGTTATACAATCAAGCTAATAACGAATTAGTAAAATTCAATCAAAATCTTGAAATATCTGTAAAAACAGGTAACCTTAAAAGATTATTGGATATAGACCTACAACCCAATTACATGATTGAACACAATGGTAAATTATACTTAAACAATCCCACAACAGGTATTTTAGTTTTTGATATTTACGGTGCATATATAAAAACCATTCCTTTAATTTCACTCGAAAAATTTCAGATACAGTATCCTTATATTTTTTTTATTAAAAATGATAAAGCTCAATACTTTGATATAAGTACTTTTGAAACATTTGAAATTAGCCAAATACCTGAAAATTGCAATGATATAATCTTTAATGGAAAAGTCTGCTATTGGCACTATCCAGACTCTATTAAAATAAATCATTGTATTAAATAAATTTCATGGCAAGATTAGAAGACGAAATTAAACAATCAAAATTCCATAGTGAATCAGAAAAACTTCTTGTTAATATCATTTTTACCCATAATTATTTACAAGCTAAATTTGAACTAATGTTTAAAAAATTTGGTATTACAGCTCAACAATACAATATATTAAGAATACTCAAAGGACAATATCCCAAAAATATCTCTTTAATAGATATAAAAAACAGAATGTTAGATAAGAACTCAGATGTATCAAGAATCATCGAAAGAATGCGAAAGAAAAATTTAGTTACAAGAAAAATATGCCCCACAAACAGAAGAGCAGTAGAAATATCTATTACTCAAAAAGGACTTGATTTACTAAGTCAAATAAACCCTCATCTTTTAAAACATCATCAGATTGTTGAACACCTGTCTAAAGAAGAAATAAAAACACTTAATGACTTATTAGATAAAATAAGAACACTACCTCAAAATAAATAAGCTATGGAAGATATTATTGACTTTCTCTCACCTGTACCTAATACTTGCTTTACAAAGCTATATGATGATTATCAATTCGGTAATAAATGGAATATCTACTCCGAAAATAATATCCCTGATATTGATAAAAGCAAAATCGTAATTATTGGCATAAAAGAAGATCGAGCCTCCATTATTAATAAAGGTACAGCACAATCCCCTGATGAAATCAGAGAATATCTCTATTCTTTTTTTCCAAACATTAGTCAATACACCGTTGCAGATATTGGAAATATTAAACAAGGACACACCATTAAAGATACTTATTTTGCCATAAAAACAATCGCAGACGATTTACTCAAAAAAAATAAAACACTCATCTTTATAGGCGGAAGTAATGATTTAGCCTACGCTCAATTTTTAGCATATGAAAAGTTAGAACGAATCATCAATATATGTAATATAGATGCTTATGTAGATTTTAATAGAAATATAGAAGAAAAAATTAATAATAAAAACTACATAGGTAAAATTATATTAAAAGAACCTAATTATTTATTTAATTACGCCCATTTAGCTTATCAATCTTATTTTGTAGGTGCTCATAATATCCAATTCATGACGACTTTATATTTTGAATACTACCGACTAGGTAGCCTTAGAGGAAATATAGAGGAAACAGAACCTGTTATTCGTAATTCCGATGTTGTGCTATTTGATTTCTCAGCTATTAAAAGAAATGATGGTGGAATTGTAGAACACTCCTCTCCTAATGGGCTAAGTGCAGAAGAAGCCTGTCAAATCATGTGGTATGCAGGAATGAACGACAAACTATCTAGTGTAGGTATATATGAGGTTAATACTATATTAGACAAAACTAAAACTTCTGCTCATTTAGCTGCACAAATGATATGGTCCTTCATAGAAGGGTATTACAACCGAAAAAATGATATACCCTTAAAAGACCATCCTGATTATGAAACTCATAAAGTGCTGTTGCACAATGGAAAATATACTATTAATTTCATACGAAGCCATAAAACAGGTAGATGGTGGATGGAAGTACCTTATCCACCCCATCTTACTCAAAATTATGAAAGACATACTATGGTACCTTGTTCACAGAAAGATTACGAAGTTGCTCTCAATGATGAACTTCCAGAAAGATGGTGGCAAACATACATTCGCATTTCTAATTTGTAAAAAAATTAAATTTCATTAAATCTTCTAATTCTTAATAAGTTTTTATTTAAATTTGTACAAAAATATATATTATGGCAACACAAGTTAATGACAGTAATTTTGAAACAGTAGTATTAAAAAGCGACAAACCTGTATTGGTAGATTTTTGGGCAGAATGGTGTGGCCCATGTAGAGCAATAAGCCCTATTATTGAAGAATTATCCAAAGAATACGAAGGTAAAGCTGTAATAGTAAAAGTAAATACTGACGAAAACCCTATCACACCTACTAACTATGGAATCAGAAGTATTCCTACATTGTTATTCTTCAAAAATGGACAAGTAGTAGATAAATTGATTGGCGCAGTTCCAAAGTCTAATATAAAAGCTAAACTAGATAGCATTATTTGATAACAATTAATAACATCATCAAGTTCAAGAGTTATTCTTCTAAGTCGAACGATTTATTGAATTTAATTCACTAAATGTAAAATAAATTTCATCTGGTTTATTTTGTTTTCTATTCCTGTTAATGAGTAATACAGTTCATCTTTTCATTTATTTTTGTTTTTCATAGGAATCTCCGAATAAAATTATTTTATTCTACTTTACCTACTTATTTAATTTTTTCAATGCATCAGATACCGATGGAGTCTCAATTGTTTTAATTAAACTCACTCATTGGTGAAGTAGCAACAGCATAATCTGAAACTGACCCCATCCCTGCTTTTCGGGCTTTGTAACCTGCTTCTACTGCCAATCTAAAAGCTTCTGCCATCAAAGAAGGATTCTCAGCCACCGCGATGGCTGTATTTATCAATATTGCATCAGCTCCTATTTCCATAGCATTGGCAGCATGTGAGGGTAATCCTAATCCCGCATCTATAATAACAGGTAAATTCGACTGTTCAATGATGATTTTCAAAAAATCATAAGTTTTCAAACCTTTATTTGTTCCAATAGGAGCACCTAAAGGCATCACTGCCGAAGCACCTGCCTCTTCAAGATGTTTGCATAATACTGGGTCTGCATGAATATACGGAAGCACCACAAATCCTTCTTTAGCTAATATCTCCGTAGCTTTCAATGTTTCAATTGGATCGGGCATCAAGTACTTAGGATCAGGGTGAATTTCAAGTTTTATCCAATTGGTCTGCAATGCTTCCCGAGCTAATTGAGCCGCTAATACAGCTCCCTTATGTGTTCTTGCTCCCGATGTATTAGGCAGGACCTGAATGTTGTGTTTTAATAATACAGATAACCATTTATCTTCTACTATATTTTTAGATAACCTTTTAAGAGCTAAGGTGACCATTTCTGTTTTTGATGCGAGAATGGCACCTTCAAATTCCTCAACAGTTCCAAACTTTCCAGAACCTAATATCAATCTAGAGTTAAATTCTTTATCAGCAATTTTAAGCCTTTCCATATAATATATCATTAAGTTGTTGGATGTATTGTTTTTTATTTTGTGCTTTATTGATAGATGATGATATAGCTACCCCATATACACCTCTACTCAATAGTTCTCGAATATCTTCTTTCATTATTCCACCAATAGCATACACAGGAGGAACATTTCCATTACATGAAGATAATATCGTTTTATACCCATCATAACCAAGCGTTGGACTTAATTTTTCTTTTGTAACTGTATAACGAAGTGGACCCAATCCAATGTAAGTAACATTTTCTTTTATTCTTTGTAATACATCTTGAAAAGTGTTAGCAGTACCTCCTATCCATTGATGAGAGAATAAAATTTTCCTTGCATCATTAATAGGCATATCATTCAACCCCAGGTGTACACCTGTAGCCTTAATTTTTCTTGCAATTTCAGGATAATCATTAATAATTAAAATTGCATTATATTTATCACAATGTTTTTTTACTTTTTCTGATAGTTTCTCCAGTTCTTTTATTTCTGCGTGTTTCCACCTTAATTGTACCCACTGTACTCCTGCATCTAATGCAGATAGAATATATGAAAGTTGTTCTTGATAGGTTTTTCCATCCGAAATATATTGTAATCTTGGTAGTTGCATTATTCTCCTTCTATTTTATTATGATACCCTAATAAGCTTTCATTAGAAGATAAAAAAAATTCAACATATTTCTTAGCCAATGTAACAGCCTGTTCCAAACTATAATCTTTTGCTAAATAGGCTGTTAATGCAGATGAAAAAACACATCCAGAACCATGTTTAGGATATATATTTGATACTAATTGTGGAGAAATTTTAATAGGCTCTGTTTTTTGTTTCATGAATAAATAATCAGTACCTAATTCGTGTTCATGATGTCCGCCCTTAATAAGCACAGAAGTATATGAAGATAATGACATACCTGCTTCTTTAATATTTATTTTATCTGAGAGAACACAAGCTTCTTTTGCATTGGGAGTAATAATATCAATGTCTTTCAGTAAATTCTTGATTTGTGATAATGAAGGCGTTTCAAAAATACTTTTTGATGTAGAGCTTGATATAACAGGGTCCCATACAATAAAAATATCTTTTTTTGGAATAACTGATAATATACTTTGTAGCATAATATTATCTTTGATAATGCCAATTTTTACAGCTTTTATAGGATAATGATGAAATAAAAATTCAATCTCGTATTGAAGCTCTTCATTGGTTCTCCACTGTAGTTTTTCAAAGAATGTTTCTGATTGTAGGGTAAGCGCGGTAGTTATTGCAAGTCCGTATACCTCAAGACATTCAAAAGTTTTTATATCTGCAAGAATACCAGCACCACCGCAAGGGTCAAATCCTGCTATGGATAAACCTATTGGTCTTTGTACCTTTTCCATTCGTCAACAAATTGATTTAATGTTTGTAAAGGATTATTACTTTCCCATATATGTCCTCGCAATGCTACGCCGGAAAAACCGGCATCCATAGCCTCTTTAAAGTTATTTATCGTAATACCTCCCACTCCAATAATAGGAATACCTATCTCTTTATTAATTCGCTGAAGTTCAGCTCTTAGTTCTTTGAGAGTCTTTTGTGGTAAATAATTGATTTTGGAAATGCTTTCAAAAACAGGACCATAAATCAGATATGAAAAATGATCGTAATTTTCATAAATATTCAAATGATGGACAGAGGTAGTTATATTATATTGATGATTAAGGTTATTCTCAATATTACTTTGGTACTGATTGTATAATTTTTCAGAAATGTGAATATAATTTAATTCCATCAGTTCAATGTCATCAATACTTTCTTTTGAAAGTTTATTTAATATAAACTCGTTAATATGAATAGTAATTTTTTCTTTTAATGAACTATCTTCATTCGGAATAATTCTTTGAATAATTTGTTTAACTTCATTTTCAAACGATGAATAATATACGGAATCATGTAGTTTAATATGTAACCTATCTACTTTATGAAGTGCCTCTTGTAGTACCTTATAATGTTCGTCTTTTATTACATTAGAGGTTATTAAGATTAGCATAATTATTACAAAATTCATTAGTTGCGATTATTAAAATTAGTAGTATTCCTGCAGTTTTATATCCTTAGCTACTGCAGTATAAAAAAATTAATTATTGCTCACAGAGAATGGTGAGCAATAATTATTACACATAAATTTCACCACCGTATTCTTTAAATTCCTCAGATTTCTTTTTCATTGCTTCTTCATAATCTCTTATATCTTGTGTAATTTGCATAGAGCAAAACTTAGGTCCACACATAGAGCAGAAATGGGCTATTTTAGCTCCATCAGCTGGAAGTGTTTCATCATGAAATTCCTTTGCTGTTTCAGGGTCCAGAGATAAATTAAACTGGTCTTCCCATCTAAATTCAAATCTTGCTTTACTAAGAGCATTATCTCTATACTGAGCAGCTGGATGTCCCTTTGCAATATCTGCAGCGTGAGCGGCAATTTTGTAAGCAATAACACCATCTTTTACATCTTTTTTATTAGGTAATCCTAAATGTTCTTTAGGTGTTACATAACAAAGTAAAGAAGTTCCATACCATCCAATCATAGCTGCACCAATAGCAGATGTAATGTGGTCATAACCTGGTGCTATATCTGTTACGAGAGGACCTAATGTATAGAACGGTGCTTCATAACAATCTTGTAATTCTCTATCCATGTTTTCTTTAATCAATTGCATGGGAATGTGTCCAGGACCTTCTATCATTACTTGCACATCATGTTTCCATGCTATTTTAGTCAATTCTCCAAGTGTTTTTAGTTCAGCAAATTGTGCTTCATCGTTTGCATCATAAATACTTCCGGGGCGTAATCCATCACCTAATGAAAAAGCCACATTGTAGGCTTTCATTATTTCACATATTTCTTCAAAATGGGTGTATAAAAAGTTTTCCTGATGATGTGCTAAACACCATTTTGCCAAAATGCTCCCACCACGCGAAACAATGCCAGTCATCCTTTTAGCTGTTAGAGGAATATAACGAAGAAGCACACCCGCATGAATAGTAAAATAGTCTACACCTTGTTCTGCTTGTTCTATTAATGTGTCTCTGAATATCTCCCATGTTAATTCTTCTGGTTTTCCGCCAACTTTTTCAAGAGCTTGATAAATAGGTACAGTTCCAACAGGGACGGGAGAATTTCTAATAATCCATTCGCGTGTTTCGTGGATATTCTTTCCTGTTGATAAATCCATGATGGTATCTGCACCCCAACGACATGCCCATACGGCTTTTTCTACTTCTTCTTCTATACTTGAGGTAACCGCACTATTACCAATATTAGCATTGATTTTTACTAAGAATTTTCTACCAATAATCATTGGTTCACATTCAGGATGATTAATGTTAGACGGAATAATAGCACGCCCAGCGGCTACTTCTTGTCTAACGAATTCAGGAGTTATTTCTTTTGGAATTTCAACCCCAAATGATTGCCCACGATGTTGCTTAAATAATAAATCAGATTTTCCATTTAATTTTTTCTTCACTTCTTCAAGTAATTGATTTTCACGAATAGCTACATATTCCATCTCTGGAGTGATGATGCCTCTCCTGGCATAATACATTTGCGAAACATTACCATTAGCCTTTGCTTTATATGGCTTATGGATATTGGGAAAACGTATATCTTTTAATTTTTCGTCTTGATTTCGTTGTCTTGCATATTTGGAAGAAAAATCATCCAATTCCTCTACATCATTTCTTTGTAGTATCCATTTCTCGCGTATTCTTTCTAAACCCTTATAGATGTTTATAGTTACATGAGTATCTGTATAAGCCCCGCTTGTATCATACACTATTACATCTGTATTTTCTTCCGATTGTCCATTACTTAATCTAGTTGGAGAGAGTTTTATTTTTCTCATTGGTACTTTAATAAAAGGATGTATTTTACCTGCCACATATATTTTTTCAGAATTTGGGAGGGGTTGAGTAGTGATAGTAGTTTGTTGAGGTATTTTTTCTGTTTTTTTCATAGTTTTATTTTTTAGAATTTTTATTCATTATCCTCCTTGTGCCGCAATAATCACAAGGATTCTATCATTTTCATGAAGAGTATATTTTTCCCATTCATTTTTAGGAACAATGTTTTCATTAACTGCTACTGCAACTCCTTTTTTTTCAGTAGAGATATTTAATTGTGAAATAAGCAGATTCTGTAAGATAGTGTCCTGAGGCACTTCAATTAGTGTATCATTAAGATATACACGCATACATTGATTTGTTTGAATATCAAAAGCTTCAGGGAAAATGAGAAAAAACAGGAAATAGTTTGCTTTTAGTGATACACCGCTTTTCCCTTCGTCAGTATTATCTGCATCAGGTAATAAGGGTATTTTCTCAGCCCATTTTTTCGAGCACCCCTAAAGCATTGCTGCAAATATACTAAATAAAAAATAAACCTAATGAATTTATTCGTTAAAACCAAGTGTAAGCCCACCATCCATTTTAATAAAAGTGCCCGTTATCCATTTTGATGCATCAGATAATAGAAATACTATCATATTAGCAATGTCAACCGGTTCTCCTATTCCAAGGGGGTATTTTTTTTCGTATTTTTTCATTTCCTCCTCATTAACAGCTGCATTAACAGTATTTGTGTAAATATCTGTTTTCACCAGAGCCGGTTGTAAAACATTAATACGAATTTTTTTTGATGCTAATTCTAACGCCATTGTTTTAGCAAATCCTTCAAGAGCAGATTTTGATGAGATATACAAACCTCCTCCAAAATAACTATAATCAGTAGAAATAGAGGAAATATAAACAATAGATGCATTTTTGTTTAATTTATTTTGTAATAATAACTCAGAGGATAGCCTGACAGCAGAGAGATAATTCACTGAAAAAATATCCTGATAATGCTTTTCTTGAATAAACTTAACAGGTACGGGTAACACCTTTCCTGTACAATGTGCCCATCCATCAATATTTGGTATTTTAGAAATAAGTTGCTTAGTAGCATTGATATCTGTAAGATCGGTAATATAAAAAATATGTTGTCCTTTATTCATTAAAGAGAGTGTTTCTTCTAACTCTTTTTGTCTTCTTGCAGTAATGATGATATTGTTGCAGTACTTGCTTAGTACAATAGCTGTCTCTCTTCCTATACCAGAAGACGCTCCTGTAATGAGTATCTTTTTATTTTGTAGTGACTCAAACATGCTTATTAATCTATTTCCAATAATGGGTTGACAACAATTTGATTTGAGTGAAACACACATGATGCCCATGAAAAGCCTACCCCAAAGCCACTCAATAACAAAATTTTAGGGGTATCTAATTTAGCCGATAATTGCGTAACAATAGTAAGAGGAATAGATGCGGAACTGGTATTACCATATTTATGAATAGAATATGGAACTTTAGTAGAATCTATTTTCATTTTTTTTCTGACACTTTCATTCATTAAATAATTTGCCTGGTGAAAAACAAAATAATCAACATTATCCATTGAAATTCCTGAGAATTCAAGAAGTTTGTTGACATTAGGAAACACTTCTCTTAATGTAAAATTAAAGATATCTGCTCCTAATAATTGCAGATGTCTTTTACTTCTAATAATTCCCGGTTCTATTTCTACTTCTTCAAAAGTATCAGGTTGAATATGGTAACGACTTCCACCATGTGGAATTTTTATAGCATCTTCGCCGCTTCCATCCGTTTGTAGATTAAAATAAATAGGTGTTGCTTTTTCATCAAATTCAAGAGCTGTAGCACTTCCCGCATCTCCAAATAACGGATAAGTGCTTTTGTCTTTATAGCATGTAGAGAGTGTAGATTTATCACCTGCTAATAATATAGCTCGTTTTACCTGTCCTGATTGTAGCATACTTGATAATACAAAAAGTCCATATACATAACCGCTGCATCCCAAATTAATATCAAATGCAATAATGTTTTTACTTAGCCCTAATCTATTTTGTAAAATAATACTACTAGCAGGAATAAAATAATCAGGAGATTGTGTTACAAAAATTAATGCATCTATGGAGTTTTTATCCCAGTTTAGTTTATCTAGCAACTGTAATACACTATAATAACAAAGGTCTGCTGTTGTTATATGAAAAGGAGCTACACGCCTCTCTTCAATACCTACATTTTTAATAAACATGTTTCGTTCTTGCTCAGAGATATAAGTATAATCCATTGTGTAGAATATCTGCTTAGGAACTGCTGAACTAATAGAACGAATAGAGACATTATTGATTTTTACCAATGACATTACTTATTTTTAATTTTTGATTGGATAATGTTGTAAAGCTCTTGTATAGTTTGAGTGTTTCGTAAGTCAGTTGCAGTAAGTTCTACATTAAAGTTGGCATCTACAAATGCTATGATAATTAATGCATGCATAGAACTCCAATTAGGAATATCTCTGTAATTAGTACCAGGTTTTAAAGTACCAGGAGGCAAGTCTTCAAATTCTTTTTCTAAAAGAGCAATAAATTCTTCGATAGACATCATAAAAAATTTTCTGTAAAGTTACTAAAATTCTATGACAGTAGCACCTAATGTATAACCAATACTAAAGCCTGCGAGTAAAATTTTCATCCCTTTTTGTAGTTTATTCTCCTGAATAAGTTGATATAGAGCGATAGGAATGCTTGAAGATACTGTGTTTCCGACATATTTAATATGATTAAAGAACTTCTCCTTCGGAATTTTAATTTTTTTTCGCAAGACCTCAAGCATAAAACTATTCGCTTGATGAAAGACAAAGTAATCAATATCTTCAATCGTTAAATTATTTTTTTCTAAGGTTTCTTTAATGAGCGATGGAACCCACTTAATGCTCATTAAGAATATTTCAGTACCGTTCATTTTCATATCTCCCCAAGGAGGGCTGTTAGGATCAGAAAAGTACTCTTTATCAGGGGGATAAACAGCACCACTTCTTTCTACAATGAGCTTATCACTACCACTTCCATCTGTATAAAAAACAAATTTTTCAAAAACAGATGCTTTATTAGTTAGATATGTAGCTGTAGCACTATCGCTAAATATAGAAAGGAGTTCTACATCCGTTTTACGAATAACATAAGAAGGAGTGTCGCCTGTTAATAACAATACATGCTGAACTAATCCTGCTTCCAATAAAGCTTTTGAAAGAGATAAACCATAAATGTATCCCGTACATCCATGAGGAACATCTATACAATAACAGTTTTGGGAGAGATTCAAATTATTTTGAATAATTACGGATGTATTTGGTGCCTTGTAACTAAATCCATGTCCTACTAAAATAATTGCATCTATTTTTTCCTTTATATCTGTATACTGATAAAATAGTTGCTTAGCAGCAGTCTCTGCCATTTGTTGCATGTTAAAATTTAATGGTGTATGTCTTCTTTCTATAACACCTGTTTTCTTAAATATATCTTCAGGATGGATATTAAATTTTTGAGCTAACTCTTCATTAGTAATAATTATTTCAGGAAGATAAATTGAAATTCCGTTTATTTGCATTATCATTAAAATTATGAACCAAAATTACAGAAAAATTTACTTATTGTTTGTTGCTCTTGCATTTTTACTTTATGGCAATACTATTAAAAATGGTTATGCATTAGATGATGAATTTGTAGTAGGACCTATGTCAGAAAGTATTGGTGGAATAAAAAATATTCCCAAAATACTAAAAAGCTACCATGCTAAAGATGAGAGTGGAAATAAATATGAATATAGACCAATGGTGAAAATATCTTATGCTATAGAAGTTGAACTATTTGGAAATAAAGTGCATATTCATCATTTTTTCAATGTCATATATTATGTTTTATGTTTAATTGTATTATTTAAGATGCTTTTGATACTCTTTGAAAATTATTCATTACAAACTATTGTATGGGTAGTTATACTTTTTGCTTTGATTCCAGTACATAGTGAAGTAGTAGCAAGTTTGAAAAATAGAGATGTGATGTTAAGTTTTATTTTTTCAATGCTATTACTTATCGTTATTCTAAAATGGATAAAAAATCAAAAATGGTATTACTTACTATACGGTTTCTTATTTTTCTTTTTAGCCTTACTAAGTAAGTTTGATGCACTGCCGATGATGGCTATTGTTCCGTTAATATACTTTCAAAAAATTAAAGAAAAGGAAAGTAATTCTCCTGTTAAAAAATCACACATATTGATGAACATACTTTTCATTATCTTTGGTTTATTACTAATGTATTTTTTGCTAAAGAGAGGACAAAAGTTAATACTCGACCAAAATATCAAACAAAGAATATTTAATTACTTTGAAAATCCTTTATATTTTCAAAAAGACATAATACATAGAATTATAGGACTATTCAATAGTTTAGGATTCTATTTATACCTTTTAGTACTACCCATAAAAATGTCATGTTATTATGGTTTTAATGTCGTGCCTCTTAATAATGTTTTCAACATATATGGTATAACAGGTATTGTATTATTACTAGTTTTAGTATATATATTCCTTAGAATGTTTAATACGCGCAATTTATTATGGTATGGCGTTATGTATTTTAGTATAAGTATTTCTATGTTTTTAAATTTTGTAAAGCCCGCACCAGGTATAGTAGCAGATAGGTTTTTATTTATGCCTTCTGTAGGATGGAGTATGATTATGACATACTTAATAGAATGGGTCAATCAAAAGTATTTAAGTAAAAAAAATAATAAACATCTATTCAATTTCTCCAATTTAGATTGGTGGAAAAACACTAAAATCAAAGTCTATCTATTGGTTTATTTTATCTTTTGTAGCATCTTAATTTGGCAGAGAAATCATGAATGGAGATATAAATTGTATTTATATGAGGCTGACTCAAAAAAATATCCCGAATCAGTAAAGTTACATATATTATATGGTTCACAAATCATTATTGAATACCTTCAAGGAGGTAATGTATTATCAAAACACGAAATGCCAAAATATTTGGAGCTCGCCATGCAAGAATTTCAAAAAGGAATTCAAATAGATAGTACTTGTGGAAGCTGTTATAACAATGTTGCTTATCTACTTATGAATTGGAAACATGATTATGAAGGAAGCATTTCATACTTAAAAAAAGCATATAGGTATGATACAACAAGAAAAGAACTACTTACAAATATTGCTATTTCATATCTTAAAACAAATAGAAGTAGAGATACTATTGAGCTACTTATCCGAAAAGCAATAAAAGCAGATAAAGATAAAAATTATGAAGTACCATATACTGTAATGAAGGAATTATACATCAAAGAAAAACAATATACAAAAGGAACAGAATTTTTCAATGAACAATTAAGTGAAAGACCCTATTCACAATACTTATACCATACTCTGGGAGAATTATACATACTCAATAAAGATACAGCAAATGCCATAAGAATTTACCAGAAATTATTAGAAATAAATCCTAATCATGCAGAAATATCTGAATATTTACATAATCTAAAAGAAAAATATAATAAAAAACACTTGAATCAAGATTCTACTCATCAGTCAAATTAATAAATTCTTCACATGATTACAAAATATGCCCTAACTTGGTTTTTTTAGTAGAGAGATAACAAGCATTATGTGGATTAGGGGGAATAATAACAGGTACATTTTCTACTATTTGTAAATCATATCCCTCAAGCCCTGCTCTTTTTTTGGGATTGTTCGTGAGCAAACGAATTTTTCGTACACCAAGGTCCCTCAGTATTTGTGCTCCTATACCATATTCTCTTTCATCAGGTGCAAAACCTAATTGTATATTAGCATCTACAGTATCCAATCCTTCTTCTTGTAACTTGTAGGCCTTTAACTTATTTGTTAATCCAATGCCTCTACCTTCTTGATTAAGATATAGTAAAACACCACTACCTTCTTTTTCAATCAATTTCATAGCCTCATGCAATTGCTCTCCACAATCACACCGTAATGAACCCAATATATCTCCTGTTAAACAAGACGAATGTATTCTACATAATATCGGTTCATCAGAGTTTATATCTCCCTTTACTAATGCAAGATGTTCTTGTTCTGTAGTTTTCACTTTATAAGCGTGTAGTTTAAAATATCCATATTTTGTGGGCATATCTACTATAACGATTTTTTCCACAATACTTTCTCTTTGTAAACGATATTGTATAAGATCCTTTATAGAAATTATCTTAAATTTAAATCTCTGTGCAAGTTTCACAAGTTCAGGCAAACGCGACATTGTTCCATCATCATTCATAATTTCCACTAAAACGCCACTCGGCTTTAATCCTGCTAATCTTGCCAAATCAACAGCGGCTTCGGTATGTCCTGCTCTTCTTAATACTCCATCAGGTTTAGCCACCAACGGAAATATGTGGCCTGGACGCGCAAAATCAGATGCTTTTTTATTTGGATTAACTAATGCCTGAATAGTTTTTGCTCTATCATGAGCAGAGATACCTGTAGTACAATTATCTCCAATTAAATCTACCGATACAGTAAAAGCTGTTTCATGAAAAGAAGTATTTTGAGACACCATTGGTTCTAACTTTAACTCTCTTGCTCTTTCAATCGTAATAGCCACACATATCAAGCCACGGGCATATTTAGTCATGAAATTAACAATATCAGGAGTAACAAATTCAGAAGCTATAATAAAATCTCCTTCATTTTCTCTGTCCTCATCATCCACTACAATCACCATCTTCCCTTTCTTTATATCATCTATCGCTTCTTCTATAGTATTCAATTGAAATTGGGACATAATATTTTTGGGCAAAAGTATTAAATAAATCAAAAAATCAGTCTAAAACATATGCTACACTAAAAACCAACTTATTCACAATGTATTTTTGATAAGTTTGAATAAAACCAGGGATTATTTACAAGTAAAACTATGTAAATTTGCAGTCTAATCACTTATGGCTAAAACAAAAAATAAACTTAAATCCAATCCTTCACCTCGTGCAGAAAATATAATTCTGGAAGACACTCATGTAGAGGACATAGAAGAAACTAACAAAATCAAAACTTCTGTAAAAAATTCTAACAAACCTATTCAAAAGCCCTCCAAAACAAGCAATTTTGTGAGTATAAAAAATACTGTTAAAAATATTCAAGAAGAGTTTGACTCTAATCCTGCTTACTCTATTATATTAGGTGGAATACTTATCTTAATATCTTTATTTTCTCTTATTGCTTTTGTTTCATTTTTCTTTACATGGAAAGATGACTTTGACAAAGTAACTGCTCCATTTGGAGTATTATTTAGTTATGAAAATGAAATTCAAAATGCATTGGGAAAAGTAGGAGCTCTCATCTCACATGTATTCATTTATAAATTCTATGGTATTGGAAGTTTTGTTATACCAATAACTTTCTTTATATGGGGATTCAATAAAATTCGCCTACAAAAGACATCTCCTAATATCATTTTCCATTCTATATTTTGGATGATATACATATCTCTTACATTTAGTCTTTTGCTTAATGAAAAATATCCTTTTGCAGGAGGAAATTATGGTGAAATCATGAATAATACATTCATTCAACTCATTGGTAAATGGGGATTAATAACAACACTTTTGGTTTCTATTGGTATTTATTTTCTCATTAATTACAAATATGTTTTACAAATAAAAAACTTTTTCGTTAAACCTAAAACTGAAGTAGAACAACAAGTTGTAATAGAAACCCACTCTATAATAGAAGAGCAAAAAGTAGAAGAATCTACAAAAGACGATAAAATAATTATTAATGTTGTTAGCAACAATGAAACATCTAATGAGATAAAATTTGAAACCACATCAGATGAAACTAAAGAAAATTCAACTGAAACAGAACAAAATAAAAAAAATACTAGTGAGCCAAAATTTACAATTGAACAACCATGTCCTGAAGATATAAAATCTGAAGATACTATTAGTAAAGAAGAAAACGACGAAATAAATAGTATTCAAAAAACAGTAGATGAAATAGCTCAAGAATTAATTACAGAACAAGGCAAATATAATCCATTAGCAGAGCTATCAGATTATGTGTATCCAAACATAGACTTATTAAAAGACTATGGATCAGGTGCTGGAAAAATTAATCAGGAAGAACTATTACAAAATAAAGATAAAATCATAAAAACATTAAGAAATTATGGTATTGAAATACAAGAAATAAAAGCCACAATAGGTCCTACGGTTACTTTATATGAAATTGTTCCAGCACCTGGTGTAAGAATAGCAAGAATCAAAAATTTAGAAGACGATATTGCTTTAAGCTTAGCCGCATTGGGAATTAGAATCATAGCTCCCATCCCTGGAAAGGGTACTATAGGTATAGAAGTACCTAATCAAACACCAGAAATAGTTTCAATGAAAAGTGTTTTAGCCTCAGAAAAATTTCAAAACACTACTTATGATTTACCTATTATTTTAGGAAAAACAATAAGCAATGAAATGTACATTGCAGATTTGGCTAAAATGCCACATCTTCTAATGGCAGGAGCTACAGGACAAGGGAAATCTGTAGGTATCAACGCTATTCTAATGTCTCTATTGTATAAAAAACATCCCTCAGAATTAAAATTTGTATTAGTGGACCCTAAAAAGGTAGAACTCACCCTATACAACAAAATTGAAAGACATTTTTTAGCAAAACTTCCTAACTCTGAAGAATCTATCATTACTGAAACAAAAAAAGTAATACATACCTTAAATTCTTTGACTATTGAAATGGATAACCGTTATTTATTACTACAAAATGCTCAAGTTCGCAACATTAAAGAATATAATCAAAAATTTATTTCAAGACGTCTTAATCCGAACGAAGGACACAGATATTTACCATACATTGTGGTAGTAATTGATGAATTTGCTGATTTAATCATGACTGCTGGTAAAGAAGTAGAAACGCCTATAGCCCGAATTGCTCAATTAGCCCGTGCTGTAGGCATCCATTTGATAGTAGCTACGCAAAGACCTTCTGTCAATATTATTACTGGTGTTATAAAAGCTAACTTTCCTGCAAGAATCGCTTTCAGAGTATCCAGCAAAATTGATTCTAGAACAATACTAGATACGGGCGGCGCTGAGCAACTTATAGGAAGAGGAGACATGCTATTTAGTGCTGGTGGTGATTTAATCAGATTACAATGCGCTTTTGTAGATACACCAGAAGTAGAGCGAGTAACAGAATTTATAGGTACTCAAAGAGGATATCCTCACGCCTTCTTATTACCTGAGTACATAGATGAAAATGAAGAAAACAGTTTAGAAAGTATTGATTTATCTGAAAGAGATAAACTCTTTGAAGAAGCTGCAAGGCTTGTTGTTCAGTTTCAGCAAGGGAGTGCTTCTTTTTTACAACGAAAAATGAAAATAGGATTCAATAGAGCAGGAAGACTCATTGACGAACTTGAAAAGGCACAAATAGTCGGCAAATTTGAAGGTGCTAAACAAAGAGAAGTACTCGTAAAAGACCTTCAACAGCTAGAAGACATACTTAAAAATATCAATTCAAAGAGTTAAAAGAAACTTGCTCAAAATCACTTATTTTTTCTTGCCAACTTTGAGGTACAGGGATTGTTGCATTACTTTCATAATCAAAACATACCATAACACTTTTCACATAACATTTGATAGCATTGTCATTTGATACAACCACATTTTCAAAATTAAAACTTTTATTCCCTATATGTTCTACTCTTGTATAACAAAATATTTTTTCATATAAAAAAATGGGCTCAAAGTAATCTATCTCAGTTCTTGCAATAATCAAGCCATTTTTATTAAAGTCATTATCAGGAAAAAGCATATTAAGATATTCTACTCTACCCTGTTCTACATATGATAAAATCGTTGCATTATTGACATGTTTTTGCATATCAATATCTATATATCTAACTTGTATAGCCGTACGATGCTTAAATACTGTAATATCAATATCTTCTTTTTTCATTTTATTCTATTTACAAAACTTTCAGACAAATTCATCAATACCTGTTTTATTTTTTCATTATTCACCTGTAATCCCTTAAATAAAAAATCATTTTTTTGATTAATTTTATTTGCCATTTCTAATGCTAATTTATCTACAGAAATTTCCTTAAATAAATTCTTCATCTCATCAATTTTACTTTGCGATGCAGGCATATCTATAATTTGATATAGTTTTTTTCTTTGCTTATTATTTGCTATTTCCAGAGCCTTCGTTAATAAAAATGTTTTTTTGTTAGTAAGAATATCATTACCAATCTTTTTCCCAACAATGCTGGACTTTCCAAAAGTATCTAAATAATCATCCATAATCTGGAATGCAATACCTATATTTTCTCCTATTTTGTATAATATCTTTTGTTGTTGTATATCAGCATTGGCAATAATAGCTCCCATTCTCAAAGAAGTTCCGAGTAAGACAGATGTTTTTTTTCTTATCATATCAATGTATTGCTCTGAACTAACTTGTTTTCTTTTTTCAAAATTCATGTCTTCTTGCTGTCCTTCACATATTAAAACAGAGGCGTTCGTCAGTAATTTATTCAACTGATGAGATATCTCAGCAGAATAATTTGTCAGTAATCTATAGCATTCTACCAATAATACATCTCCTGCAAGAATAGCAATATTGGCATTCCATTTATGATGAACTGTTTTTTTACCTCTTCGTAAAGTAGAATTATCCAAAATATCATCATGTATAAGTGAAAAGGTATGAAAAAGTTCTATAGACAAAGCAGCATCTAATGATTTAATGCTTTTTTCTCCATACAATTCACAGGTAAGCATACAAAGAACAGGGCGGATATGCTTAGCATCAGTATTTAAAATATACTGAATAGGTTCATATAATTCTTTCGGCGAACGGCAATCAAGCGATTTACTATATTTTAATAAATGCTTTTTAAACTTTTGTTGAAAAGAAATAACAGAACTCATCAAAGTCATTTAAGTATCAATAATTCATAAGGACAAGCAAAATAATTCAAAAGTCCAAGAGTAAAATCAAAAAAAATCAAATTAGTATCTATACCATTCGCTCTTAAATGGTCCATTTTTAGAAACACCGATATATTCCGCCTGAACATCTGTTAATTCATCTAACTCAGCACCAAGTTTATTAAGATGTAAACGGGCAACCATCTCATCTAAGTGCTTAGGTAATGTATAAACTTTATTTTCGTATTTTTCGCTATTTGTCCAAAGTTCAATTTGTGCCAATGTTTGATTAGTAAATGAATTACTCATTACAAAGGAAGGATGCCCTGTGGCACATCCAAGATTAACAAGTCTGCCTTCAGCTAAAACAATAATATCTTTTCCATCAATTGTATATTTATCTACTTGTGGTTTGATGGTTTCTTTTGTATGGCCATAATGTTTATTAAGCCATGCCATATCTATTTCAGTATCAAAGTGGCCGATATTACACACAATGGCATTGTGTTTCATTTTTTTGAAATGCCTATCCACTATTATGTCTCTATTTCCTGTTGCAGTAACGATAATATCTGCAAGTTCAACGGCTTTGTCCATTTTCATTACTTGATAACCATCCATACATGCTTGTAAGGCACAAATAGGGTCTATTTCTGTAACAATAACTCTTACATTTTGAGAACTTAGAGACTGTGCAGAGCCTTTTCCTACATCTCCATAACCTGCTACTACTGCTACTTTTCCTGCAAGCATTACATCTGTTGCTCTACGAATAGCGTCTACTAAAGATTCTTTACATCCGTATTTATTATCAAATTTTGATTTTGTAACAGAATCATTAACATTAATAGCTGGTAATGGCAAAGTACCTTTACGCATTCTTTCGTACAAACGATGCACACCGGTAGTAGTTTCCTCACTAATACCACGAATGCCTGGTACAAGCTCTGGGTATTTATCTAAAACCATATTTGTAAGGTCTCCACCATCGTCTAAAATCATGTTTAAAGGTTTTCTTTCAGGACCAAAGAATAATGTTTGTTCTATACACCAATAAAATTCTTCTTCTGTCATACCTTTCCATGCATATACTTGTACATCGCCACGAGCAGCAATAGCTGCAGCAGCATGATCTTGCGTTGAAAATATATTACAGGAACTCCATGTAACTTCTGCACCTAATTCTATCAATGTTTCAATGAGAACGGCTGTTTGTATTGTCATGTGTAAACAACCTGCTATTCTGGCGCCTTTTAATGGTTTTTTAGGACCATATATTCTACGCAACTCCATTAAGCCGGGCATCTCATATTCGGCTAATTTAATTTCTTTTCTCCCCCATTCAGCCAAAGAAATATCTTTTACTTTGTAAGGAATAAATTGATTAGATGTTTTTACTGACATAAATTTAATTTTTTAAGGGTGCAAAGGTAAAAAATTTTATCTTATGTAAAGATTTGACACTCGAAAAAATAACAGAGAAATAAACAGTTAACAAAACATGGCAATAAAAATGGGTTCCACTTTAAATCAAGCAGCTCTACAAATCATAATACTCTGCAAAAACCTTATGCCACAAGATGTCTAAAAATGCTGGCTTGCAAGAAATGCTAATAATTTCCCTTTTAATAGGATGTTTAAACTTTAAACGATAACTATGCAAATGAATAAATCCTCCTTTATTGGTTCGGGGATACCCATATTTAATATCTCCTTTAATAGGACATCCAATAGCTGATAATTGAGCTCTTACTTGATGGTGTCTACCCGTTAATAGAGATATTTTCAATAAATAATATCTTTCCGAATGAGCAATTATTTCATATTCTAATATGGCTTTTTTGCTATTCTCCACATACTTTGAAAATACTTTACTTTTATTGAGCTGAGAGTTTTTCAGAATGTAATGTTCTAATCTATCTTTTTGTTTTGGTGGCTTATTTTGAACAATAGCCAAGTATATCTTTTCAATTTGTTGATTGTCTGTGATATTTTTTCTCATTAGTTCATTAAATCGACTCAATGCTTTACTTGTTTTTGCAAACATTACAAGCCCTGATACAGGTCTATCAATGCGATGAATAGCCTCCAAAAAAACTCTACCTGGTTTATTATCACGATTTTTTATGTACTCCCTGATATGGTTCAACAAAGAAATATCTCCTGTTTGGTCTTCCTGAACAATTTCAGATGGAAGTTTATTTATTATTAACAAATGATTATCTTCGTATACAATTCTATTAGATAATGGCGTATTACTTTGCATTTAATTCAAAGATAATTCTGCCAATTTAGTATTTATTTTTTGTACAAGGAATGTTAATTTTTTTTTTGCAATACTTAAAACAAATTCATTTAAGTATCCTGAAAGAGTAATTTGACTTTTATTATCCTGAAAATCTGCTCTCAAGGTAAGATAATACTTTCCAAACTGTTCAGAGGCATATTGCACAAAGGTTGGAGAACTACATACTTCCTGAATATACAAAACGAGTGTAATGATATTTTCTATTTCAAAGCTAATTTTATCAGAATTGATGTATTGAAAGTTATTAATTTTATCTTTTGGTAAAACGCTTTCTAAGTTTTTAATGTTAGATAGAAATGTAAATAACTTCTCTTTAGGTTCTTTACACTCAAGCCAGTCAGAAGATATTTCAAAGTTATTGAGATTACTCATTATTTTGATTAGTCCAGTTTTCAGGTTCTTTTTTCCACTTTTTTAATATCTCGTAGTCTTTTTCACTAACATATTCTTTATCTAGTGCTATTTTAATTAAATCATCATAATTAGAGAGAGAATATACTTGTAGTTTATTTTTCTTGAAATTGTCCTGAGCCACTGTCATATTATAGGTAAATATAGAAATTAACCCTTTAATAGAACACTCTGCATCTTTAAGATGTTGTATGGCTTTTAAGCTACTTTGACCCGTAGAAATTAAATCTTCAATAACAATAACAGATTGCCCTTTTTCTATATAGCCCTCTATAACATTGGAGAGTCCATGCGCTTTTGCATCTGGGCGAACATAAGCAAAAGGTAACCCAAATTCCTGTGCTACCAATACTCCATGAGCAATTCCACCTGTTGCTACACCAACTATTACATCAGGCTTTCCAAGATACTCATTAATTGTATCTACAAACTGTTGGCGGACAAATGTTCTGATAGCAGGATAAGATAATATCACTCTATTATCACAGTAAATAGGAGATAATAATCCACTACTCCACTTAAAAGGATTTTTTATATTTAATTTTACTGCTTTAATTTGTAAAAGATATTCTGCAACTTTGTACGATATTTCTTTACTTATTTTCATAAGTCAAAAACAAATTGGGCGGCAATAATACAAATAATTATGATATTATCTGTTTATTATTTAGATAAAGCATTGTCTTTATCTGATGAAAAAAATGCACAACAAATTTTGAATGATTTTAATGGGGAAATTATTCAAATCAATAAAGGCACTTCTTTTTCTGAAATAGATAAGCTAATTACGAAATGGTTGAAAGAACATAAAAATAAACACACTTGTCTAATCTTTAGAGATACGGAAATTTTATTATCGTTTTTAACAATGTACTTAGCACACCGATTTGAATTGATGTATGCAGCAGGCGGTTTGATTGAACATCCGCAAAAAGGTTATTTATTTATTTTCAAAGGAAATTACTGGGATTTACCAAAAGGTAAAATAGATAAAAAAGAAAAAATTCAAGACGCTGCTATCAGAGAGTGTCAGGAAGAAACAGGTATAGACTTATTATCTATTAAAGAAAATTTAGGGGTAACATATCATATTTTTCATCAAAAAAATAAATGGATATTAAAAATCACTCAATGGTATTTTATGGAAAGTACAAGCAACAAAGAGCTTATTCCACAAAAAGAAGAGGGTATTGAAAAAGTAATATGGATTAATAAAGATAGTATTTTTAAAATTATTGTGCCACAAACTTTTCCTTCTATAATTGATGTGTTAAAAAGAAAGGGCTTGCTTTCCACTTAATGAGAAAAGATTAAACTAAGGTTGAAATAAAATATCACAAATTAAAATTTAAAGTGACAAAGCATAATCTAAAAATATAATTCTGGTATTTTGAAGAGTAATTTTTAATGTTTGATTTTTAATGTTTGATTTTTGATATTTGCCACAATTTCAGCAAATGAACAAAAAATATAAAATTGCATTATTCACTGTACTGTCAGTTTTAATCATAGACCAAGTCATCAAAATATATATCAAATTAAATTACCCATTAGGTATAGTAAAAGAATTTTCAGATTGGGCATATTTGTATTTTACAGAGAACGCAGGAATGGCTTTTGGTATTGAGTGGGGAGGAGAATATGGAAAACTACTACTAACAATATTTAGAATTTTAGCTTGTGGATTTGGAATATGGTTTATTCGTCATTTGGTTAAAAAAAATGAGAGCATTCTATATATATTTTCTATCGCTCTCATATTAGCAGGAGCCATGGGAAATATCATTGATAGTATTTTTTATGGTGTTTTATTCACTGAAAGTACTGATTATCAAGTAGCAGAATTATCTATCGGTAATGGTTATGCTCCGCTATTCCATGGAAAAGTAGTTGATATGTTTTATTTTCCATTGTTTCACGGACAATTCCCCAATTGGCTACCTATTTGGGGCGGAGAAGATTTTTTATTTTTTAGACCTATCTTCAATTTTGCAGATTCATCTATCACAACAGGGGTTCTTATACTCATTTTATTTCAAAATAAAATTGAAAAAAGTTCAAAGGATAAAAGCAATACCTCAGAGATTGAATCACAACAATGAAAAAAGTTGTTTTAATTATCAATATCGGCAGCCCCGATAAAATGAATATTCCCAGCACACGCAAGTATTTACGAAATTTCTTAATGGACAAAAGAGTAATTGATATTAATATAATATCAAGATTTCTATTAGTAAATGGTATTATCGCTCCTTTTCGTGCACCAAAAACATTACAAGCATATCAAAAAGTTTTAATAGATAACCAATCTCCATTATTATCTTACTCATTACAATTAGAAAGCAAATTACAACAAGCTTTAGGAAATGAGTACATTGTAAAATTAGGTATGTTATATGGTAAACCTTATTTGAATAATGTATTGAATGAGCTAAAGAAAACTCATCTTTCCGAAATAATTGTTCTTCCATTATATCCTCAATACGCATCCTCTACCACTGGTGCTGCATTAGAAGTTGTATTTAATGAGATTAAAAAATGGCAAGTAATCCCCAATATAAAAACCATACACACTATTTATCACCATTCGGATTTTATAAATCTATGGACAAGTCAAATACAAAAGTATTTGCCAAAGGATTATGATTTTATTTTATTTAGTTATCATGGATTGCCCGTAAGACAGATATACAAAGCTGATCAACAATTCCATCAATCTACCTGTAACTTAAAAGATTGTTGCGACCAACCAAATGAATATAATCAATACTGTTATAGATTTAATTGTATACATACTACCAAACTCATCATAGAGAAATTAAACTTACCAAAAGATAAAACGGATATTGCTTTTCAGTCAAGATTAGGCCGAGCCACATGGTTAAAGCCCTACACTTCCGATTGTATTAAAACACTCGCTAAAAAAGGAGTTAAAAAATTAGTTATTGCATCTCCCGCATTTGTTACAGATTGTTTGGAAACTTTGTATGAAATAGGAATTGAATATGAAGAAATGTTCAAAAAACATGGAGGAGAAAAGTTAGTATTGATTCCATCATTAAATGTTAATGAAAAATGGGTTGAATTTTTATCCAACATTATCAAATAATAATGTAATACCAAATAATAGACCAAACCAAATACCACAACATTATCCAAAACAAAGACATTTTACCAAGTAGTATTACGAGAACAATTACACCTACCAATAATATCCATTGATGTTTAGTCTCTGACAAATTAAACTTTGGAAATTTCAATGAAATTAAATTTACAGGCAATACCATGAGTAAAGAAAATACCAAAGAGAGTATTCTTAATGTTTCTGCAGAGTAAATGATTTTCAGAAAAAATATAGCGTTCAATTTTAATAGTATAGAATGTTCACTGATTTGTGGATTTTCATTCATCATAAAAATAAGTAATGATAAAATAAACATTGTATTAGCAGGGGTTGGTAAGCCAATAAAATGATAAGATTGCTTTACATCCTGATTAAACTTTGCTAACCGAATGGCTGAAAAAATAACCACAGAAAAACAAAGATAATTCCATAAAGAAGATTCTTGTAATTCTGCTAAATGATATAAAATTATAGAAGGTAAAAGCCCAAATGTGACAAGGTCAGCTAAACTATCTAAATCTTTTCCAAATAAAGACTGTACCTTTAATAATCTTGCTAATAATCCATCTAGAAAATCCGCTATAAGTGCAATAAAAACAAACTGAATAACCCATTGATATTGCTCTTTCAATAATGCCGTAATAGCTAAACTTCCACACAATAAATTAAGAAGTGTAATACTATTAGGAATCCAAGAAATAATTCTTCGCATAACAACTAATCATTTAAAAATGATGTTTTTCACAGTATCGAGAAGTTTAATAACATTTTCATAAGTATCGCTTTCTCCGTATATTCTCAACAATGGCTCTGTTCCGCTTGACCGCAACATTACCCATTGCTCATTGTTTAGGAAGTATTTATAGCCATCTATAGTTTCTGTCCCTATTACTTTATACTTTCCAAACTCTTTGTATTTTCCTTCTTTACAGTTATTAATAATATTTTGTTTTAACGAATCTTCTATATGTAAATCATATCTGTAATATGAAAAAGCTCCTGTAATGTTGTATACATCATGAATAAGTTCTTCCAGAGTTTTTTTACTCTTTGCCATATATTCCCATAATGTAAGTCCCATCCAGATTCCATCCCTTTCAGGAATATGTCCTTTAATAGCAATACCACCGCTTTCTTCTCCACCTAATAAAACATCATCGGTAATCATATAGCCTGCTATATGCTTAAATCCTATGGGAACAGTAATAACTTCTAATCCTAAATGTTTTGCCAATTTTTGTAGTCGTGGAGTTGTTGAGGCCGCTGTTACAATTTTACCTTTAAGTTTTTTTACTTCTGCAAGATATTTTACTAGCAACAAAATAATATGATGAGAATCAACAAAATTACCTTTACTATCAAATAAACCTATTCTATCTGCATCTCCATCTGTACATAAACCACAATTAATTGAGCCATGTTGTTGAATAAACTTTTGAAACTCTTGTAAATTACGCAAGATGGGTTCTGGGGATATTCCATAAAAAGTTGGATTATGTTGTTTATGTAAATGGGTTATGTATGGAAACAATCGATACATGATATTTTGTCCTGCACCATACATACTATCATAAGCAAATCTCAACCCTGATTTCTCAATACACTCTAAGTCAAAATGATTAACTACATGCTCATAGTAAATATCTTCAAAACTTTGGTATTCCAAAAGCCCAGACTTTTCAATACTTTCTAAAGATATTGATTTGAAATTAAAACTTGGTACATCAGGGATAAGTTTTTCTACTTCTTCTATTCTATCAGGTAGTAAAGGCCCTCCATAATATCCCTTTAATTTATATCCATTGTACTCAGGTGGATTATGACTAGCAGTAATAATAATACCCAAAGAAGCCTTGTTTTTTAATGTAGATAATGAAACCATTGGCGTGGACACAAAGTTTTTGTCCATTATTACTTTGATATTGTAGTGTGAAAGAACTTTAGCTATGGTTTGAGTAAACAATTTTCCACCGAATCTGCAATCATATCCTACTACCACTGATGGATTAGGGAAATTCATTAAAAGCCATCGGGCAACACCCTCTGTAACTCTTACTACATTCTCCACTGTAAAATCTTCGGCTATAATAGCACGCCATCCATCTGTTCCAAACTTTATTTTTGTCATAAAGATGATTTTTTAGTAAAATATTGGCAAATATACACGATTTTTTATGTTAGAAAGAAAATTGAAACAACTAAAAATATATTGCCTCATTAAGTAAAATTCAGTAATCTCTTTTTTAATAATATGTCTGTTGATATTGAATTTTTCGTATATTTTTAAATGCTACTCACAAAATTCTTATATTTTAGTATTCCCAATTCTTTTAGCCATTTTCCATAATAATATGATAAAGATTTTTTACCACTTTCTGCCTGATTCTAATTTTTTCTGAAAAAACAATCTGAATACCGTCTTTTGTATATCTTATAATGCAAATTTTTCACCTTTGTCATCAGGATGAATTACGAAAGTACCTTTACAAACAATCCAATTAATTTTAAAGTTAAGAGCCAACTATCAGGAGTTATCTTAAATTCAATATTTCAGAGTATTTTGGTAGTGGCCAATACTCATCGGCTACTATAAACTCCAATTTATCTGCATGATAACGAATAATATCAAAATATGGCTTTACTTTCTCACAATAAGCAAAAGCTCGTTCTTCTACATCCTGTATATTATTTGCTTTCTTTCTCTCTTCTATCATGTCAATAACAGCTTTTCTTAATATGCTCAACCTCTCAGAAATTTCCTTAATTATCTCCAAATGTGGTGCTATTAAGTTATTATTATCACTATCATCACAACCATTAGCACTAATTGTAGAAACCACACTCATTTCCTTAAGACCTTTTACAATTTCTACCAATCTATGTTGATAATTCAATGCTGCAGGAATGATAGTATTATGCACTAATTCACCCATTACCCTTGATTCTATCTGAAGTTTTTTAATATATGTTTCTAATTGTATCTCATGTCTTGCTTCTATTTCTCTTTCTGTTAATACATGAAGTTCTTCAAATAATTTTTTAATTTTTTTATCGCGATATACCTTTAAAGCTTCAGGGGTGTTTGTAAAATTATTTAAGCCCCTTTTCTTTGCTTCTTTTTTCCACTCTTCACTATATCCATTTCCTTCAAAAAGTATTTTTTTAGATTCTTTAATATATTTCTTTATTACCTGGAATATAGCCTCATCTTTTTCTTGTCCTTTTTCTATCAATGCATCCACTTCCTTTTTGAAGTCTATCAATGTCTTAGCAACAATTAAATTTAATATCATCATGGCATTACCGCAATTAGCTGATGAACCAACAGCTCTGAATTCAAACTTATTTCCTGTAAATGCAAAAGGGGATGTTCTGTTTCTATCTGTATTATCTAATAATATTTCAGGTATTTTCCCTATACCCAATTTAAGAGCCGTTTTTTCTTCGGGACTCATTTTTCCTGATGGTACATTTTTTTCCAATTCATCCAATACATTTGAAAGATATTGACCTATAAATACAGAAATGATAGCAGGGGGAGCTTCATTAGCACCTAAGCGATGATCATTAGATGCACTTGCTATGCTTGCTCTTAATAAATCTGCATAATCATGAACTGCTTTGATAACATTCACAAAAAATGTAAGAAACTGCAAGTTTACTTTTGGTGTTTTACCAGGACTCAACAAATTCTTTCCTGTATTGGTAACTAAACTCCAATTATTATGCTTTCCGCTACCATTCACTCCTATATAGGGCTTTTCATGAAAAAGTACTCTTAATCCATGACGAATAGCTACTTTTTCCATCACATCCATCAATTGTACATTATGGTCTACTGCCACACTAACTTCTTCAAATATAGGCGCACATTCAAATTGAGCTGGTGCTACTTCATTATGTCTTGTTTTTACGGGTATCCCCAGCAAGTGACATTCATATTCAAAATCTTTCATAAAAGCAGAAACTCTCTCTGGTATAGAACCCCAATAATGGTCTTCTAATTGTTGTCCTTTCGCAGGTGGATGCCCAAACAATGTTCTACCTGATTGTTGAATATCATACCTTGCATTATAATAAGCAGAATCTATTAAAAAATATTCTTGTTCCCAACCAAGTGTAGCTATTACTCTTGTAACATTTTTATCAAAATACTGACATACCTCAGTAGCCGCCTTATCTAAAATATTTAATGAGCGAAGTAAAGGAGTTTTATAATCTAATGTTTCTCCTGTATATGACACAAATACAGAAGGAATACAAAGTGTACCATCCATAATAAATGCAGGAGAAGTAGGATCCCATGCAGTATAACCTCTAGCCTCAAATGTATTTCTGATACCACCACTTGGAAATGAAGATGCATCTGGCTCCTGCTGCGCTAATTGATCACCACTAAATTTTTCAATGATTTTTCCTTCACCTACCCAATCCATGAAAGCATCGTGCTTTTCAGCAGTTTCACCATTTAATGGCTGAAACCAATGTGTGTAATGTGTAACACCTTTACTCATTGCCCATACCTTCATTGCTTCTGACACTTCTGATGCTATTTTTCTATCAATAGGAATACCTTTTTCTACTGCTTCTTTTACCTTTTCAAAAGTTTCCCCTGACAGATATTTACGCATCTTATCAAGAGTGAATACATTCTCTCCAAAATATTCACTAATTGATACTCTTTTAATATGTTGATTATTTAATGGCTGTCTATTTAATACTTCTTTAAATGCTATCAGTCTTTTATTCATAAATTTTAAATTTTTTCCGCAAATATGATTAAAAAATGGGGTATATTAAAAAAATTTTTATACTTTTTTATCAACAATACGCAAAAAAAAACGGGGGTGGTATAAAAAAATATAATTTTTTAATATATCTCTATAAATCTTTCAAATGAATTATGTAAAGTTTGAATGATCTTCTTTGAGTATATGAGAAATGGTTTTATATTTAGTTTGCTTAATTGAA
>FWPU01002753.1_pt1 | contig 46963 bp, 36 predicted proteins | sample 2228361 | NCBI WGS metagenome assembly FWPU01 (sample SAMEA103939777, study PRJEB20133) | metagenome
CACTCCGTCGCACCAAGCCACGTCGACTCCTCTCCCTCGCCCTGGCTAGGGCGAGGGAGAGGATGAAAGGTGAGGGAGTGGGTCGAACGTCGATCCACCACGCAACCGACCCTCACCCGGCGCTGCGCGCCGGCCTCTCCCTGCCAGGGAGAGGCGTCTCTTTGTTGCTTCGTTGGAAACAGCCGGCAGCGTTCTGCCCGCTCGCTCAACCGAGCAAACCCCTCTCCGCCCCTTCGGGGGCGGAGAGGGCGAGGGTGAGGTGGGGGCTGAACCATCGCACTGCGACGCACCGCGTCGCCCCTACAAAAACCGGGTGAAGGGTTGCCCGACAAACATGGCGGCGCCGCGCCAGTACGGACGCGGGTTGCGGCCCTTCGCGTTGGGTGAACCTTTGTCAGCGGCGCAGGGCGAAGGCCACGGCGGCGATTTGCAGCAAGATCACCAGCGCGGCCAGGATCCCAGCGCTCAGGCGGAAGCTACCGAGCTCGTCGATAAAGCCATCCAACTTGTCGCCTAGTTGGGCGATGTCCCCCTTGAGGCCGCTGCTCTCCACGTACAGGCCGCGAACTTCCTCGCGAAGCTCGCGCACCTGCTCGAGCAGGCTGTGTTGCGTTTCCCGGGCCTGGCGCAGGTCGCCTTCCAGTTCCGTGCTTTTCTGCTGCAACCTGGCGATGGCTTCTCGCGCTTCGCTCAACGCCGCCGACAAAGCCCGCTCACGTTCCGCCGACTGTTCCAATGCTGCCCGCACGGCAGCGAGCTCCTCGGTCACTTTGGCGGTTTCCGGCCGGGGAGCAGGTGCCGCCGCCACCCGGGCCTGCGCTAGGCTCGCGGCGTGAACGACTGCGAGGGTAATCCACGCTGCCAGCGCTTTGCCGACGGCTCTGCGTGGAACCACTCCCAAGCGCCGTGGCCACCAATGTCGTTGTTGGGCTTTCATAGCCGCCAAGCAAAAGCCAACGGCGCTGTGCGCGTCAATGATACATCTCCGCGAGTTCCAGCACTTCCAGCTCGCGCATCGACTCGAACAACAGCCCCTTGATCTCCTTGACGGTAGACAGCCGCAACGCTTCTTCCGCCATGGCTTGAGCCCGTTCAAAGGGCACGGCGCGGATGAGCCGCTTCACGATCGGGATAAAGAAAGAACTCATGCTCAGATCCTCCACGCCCAGACCCATCAGGAGCACCGCGCACAGCGGCTCCGCAGCCATTTCGCCGCACAAGGAAACAGGCCGGCGGGCAACTTTTGCTGCATGCACGACGTTGGCAATTGCTTGCAGCACTGCCGGATGTAGGGGCTCGTACAACGTGGCGACTTTGCGGTTATTGCGGTCCACCGCCAGCAAGTATTGGATCAAGTCGTTCGTGCCGATGCTCACGAAGTCCACTTCGTGTACGAGGTACGGAGCAAGGTACACGGCTGAAGGGACTTCGATCATCACGCCCACAGGCATTTGCGGGTCGAACCCGAGGCCTTTTTCCGCCACCTCGTCGCGCGCTTCGGCAAGGAGCTCCTTCGCGCGTCGGATTTCTTCCACGCTGGAGATCATCGGAAACATCAAGCGCACGGGGCCCAAAGCGCTCGCTCGCAAGATGGCGCGTAGTTGCTCCTTGAACAGTTCGGGCATTTCCAGCGAGATGCGAATCGATCGCCAGCCGAGGAACGGATTGTCTTCGCGGGGAACGTGCAGGTAGCGGGGGTATTTGTCGGCTCCCAAGTCGAGCGTGCGGATCGTCACCGGCTTGCCGCCCATCCCCTCCACCACCCGGCGATAAATCTCGAACTGTTCTTCCTCGTCGAGGAAATCGCGGTGCGACATGAAGGCCACTTCCGTGCGGTACAATCCCACTCCTTCGGCTCCATGCGAGCGCAACCAGTACAAGTCCCCGAGCAGACCGATATTGGCCCAGAGGCGTACCCGGTACCCGTCGGGCGTTTCTGCCGGCAAGTCGCGGAGCGACTCCAGGTCGCGATTGGATGCTTTGTACTCTTCGAGCAAGCGTTCGTATTCCCCGACCACTTCCGGTCGCGGATTGACGAACACCAGCCCGGCGTTGCCGTCGACGATCACCACGTCTCCTTCGCGGATGACCTCCCCTGCGCGGTCGACACCCACAACCGTGGGCAGTTCGAGACTCCGTGCCATGATCGCCGCGTGCGACGTGACCCCGCCTGCGGCCAGCACGAGGCCACAGAGGCCATCTTGCTCCATGACGGTGAGATCCGACAAGGCAATTTCGTTCGCCACCAACACGACGCCTTTGGCTAGCCGGGGCTGGGGCGCTTCGCGGCCGAGCAAGTGGCGGAGCACGCGCCGGCCGATGTCCTGCACATCAGCGGCGCGTTCGCGGAAGTAATGGTCGTCGAGCTCCGAGAAGTGCCGTACGAGACCTTCGACCGCTTCCTGCACGCCAGCCTCGGCACTCAGCCCGTCGCGGATTGCGGCCTCCACGCGCGCAGAAAACGCAGAGTCCTCGAGCATCATTTTCTGGGCATCGAAGATGGAGCTGTCGATCTCTGGAACGCTCTCGGCAACGTGTTCACGGATCCGCTCGAGTTCCGCGATGGAGCGATGGAGAGCTGTTTGAAACCGCTGCAACTCACGTTTGAGCGAATGCTGCCGCTCGCGTGGGAAGTTTGTCGCGGTCAAAATCGACTCGAGCACGTACGCGCGCCCGATGGCGTACCCTGGTGCTGCGGGTTGTCCGACGAGGCGCAGCGGTGCTCCCGGCGTGCGCAACACGGTCGCCCCGACGCTGGTCCGTTGCTCGAAATCCTGCAGGCGGGAGATCACCGCGTCCATGCGCTGCTCGATATCGCGGCGTTCCGCCTCCTTCTCCTCGAGCGTCCGCTCGAGGCGGATGCGCGATAGGATTCCCGCTACCGCCACGGCCACCGCTTTGAGCAGGCGTACCTCTTTGAGAGTAAAGCGCCGTCGGCGCGAGGTTTGTACAACCAGCACACCGACCGGCTCTCCGCGTTCGAGAACCGGCACGCCGAGGAAGGAGTGGTACCGTTCTTCTCCGGTCTCCGGAAAGTACTTGTACCGAGGGTGACCAAGCGCATCGATGGCCATGACCGGCTGCAGCTTTTCGACGGCGATGCCAGTGAGCCCTTCGTGCACTCCCATGGCCACTTTGCCCACCGACGCCGGATCTAGTCCCGCGGTCGCCCATAACCGGAGGGTCTCGTTCTCTCGCTCGAACACATAAATCGAGCACACCTCCATGCCCAAGCGCGAAGAGATCGTCTCCACCACGCCCTGCGCTGCCGCTCGAAGGTCCGGAGTGTTCGTGACCAGCGCAACGATTTCTTCGAGCAAACCGAGCCCAATCCCGCGGGGACGGGGCGCGAAATTCGCTCTTCGGTCTGGCTGAGCTGCGCGGGCCATGATGCGAGCCCTCTATAACCCACCTCGTGCTGGTCGGCTAGCAGAGCGACGCACGGACCGCGTGCGGTTTGGGCGCCCGGCGCCACCGATGCTCCAACGCGCAAAGGCAACGCAGTGCGTCGCCCCTGCGATGCCAGAATCACGCGCCCCGAAGGTCTGGCGCGTGCGGTCAAAAATCTTCGTCGGACTCAGGTGGCGGTGCTGAGCCCGTTTCGGCGGGTGGATTTCTCTGACTGCGTTGTCTCGCCCTGGGCGTGGAGGTGGGCGAACTCAGTGGAGGTGGCGCGGCAGTGGACCAGGCAACACACTGTTCCGCACCGGGCGCCACGGTGCAGCACAAGCGGCCATCGCGAATCGTGCACGTCGTGACTGTGCCCGCTGAAGGCTTGGGTTCCTCTGTGCCAAGTTGCGGCCCTTGGCGCGCCTGTAATGCGGCCAGGGCCATTCGTGCCTCCGGTGCGTCGGGCCGCAAACGCACAGCTTGCTGCAGGAGGCGCTCCGCGCGCGACCAGTCTTTGCGCGCCACGGCCAAGTCGGCCTCGCGCACGAGTTCTCCGTAGTCAGCCTCCGCGCGTGTATCGCCTCGCCCCCCGACTGCGGTTGTTGCCGCACGCCCTCCAGCCGACACAACGGAGCCTCCTTGGAACCGGTGCCAAAGCAACGCGACCAAAGCGACGGCAGCGATGAACGCCAACCCCACCCCGACGGTGGCCAGCAGTCGACGACCGGGCTCTTGGGCAGCGACATGCTCCACCAGGTGGCGCGTTTCTTCCAAACGCCGCTCCAGCGCTCCCATGCGCCGTTCGTGTTGATCTTTGAGGTCGCTCCACTGATGTTCGATGGCTGCAGCTACGCTTCGCAGCTCCGTGCGCAAGCGAGCGACACTTTCGGGTTCGCCTTCGGCGGCAGCGCTCGAGGAGGTGGTGCGTTCGGGTGTGCCCTCGGAGGCCGGTGTTTCGCCGGCGGGGCGGAACGCGTTGCGCTCGACGAGCAGGCGCAGCAGTTCCATATGCATGCGCACGATTTCCACGAGCGGAGCCACGGCTCCGGCGGTAGCCGTACTGGCAGGCGACGCACCCACAGTCGACACGGCTTCGGGGGGCGTCGCAGCCCATGGTTGCGCTTCGCCTCTCGGGCGAAGAAGCTCCTCGCGAAGAGCGCGCACTTCTTCGCTGAGGGTTTGCAAGCTGGCTGCCTGTGTGGCATCGAGCACCTGCAACCGTTCCACTGCTTCGCGCGCAGCGGCAGCAGTGGCACGCAAGGACTCAGACCAGTCGTTTGCCGGGCCGGTCGTACGGCCGCCGTCGACTTTCTGCAGCGCATCGCTCACCGCGGCGACTGCCTCGCGCAAGCGCGCCAACTCCGCTTGCAGAATGTTGGCCAGCAGCCGTTCCATTCTCTGGGCACTCGCCTCCAAGCGCTCGCGCAGTTGGCGCTGCTCCTCGCCCATCTGCTCCAGGCGCGCACGGAGGACCTCGAGGGTGCGTTGCACGGCAAGATCTTCCTCGCGGCTGCTCATTCCCGGTACCTACCGCACGGTTCCTGGGCCGTTCCGACGGAACAATTCCGCGAGCGGGCGCGGCTCGAGCGTCCTCAGTCCGACGTGCTTCCTGTTTCTGCTAGCGAACATGGTTTGCTCCCAACGAGCAAATTCCATGCACGAAAGCCAGCGAAAAGTCCAAACGTGAAGCGCGCGTGCCTTCATGAGCCGAGCGGCGGAGAAACGGCGCGGTGCACGAAAACGTACAACGCGAGTTTCACCGCCAACATCCGCAGCCATCGCCGAGGACAACGCCGCAAAAGACCCTGGCGGTTTTATCCGGCTGAAGAACAACGCCAGTACCGCGGGCCCCGGCGACATTGGTACGGTAGGGGCACGGCGGTACCGTGCCCCGGCGGATCGGGTTGCCGCGAATGCGGATGCCGGCGAGACGCCCGCGGTCCCACCCGATTCCACCACGGGATCCGATGCAACATGGCAATCGTGGGGGCGGTTCGCGAACCGCCCCTACAACTCGTGCGCCGGGAGTTCGCGATGAGTGCTGGCGCAATTCACCTGGCCGTACGGCGGGGCATGTAGGGGCGACGCGGTGCGTCGCCCGTGGTGCCATCGTGCACCACGGCCCACGTAACGCCACGTGCCTGCGCCGGCCCGCGCCCCCGCCGGGCGACCCACCGGGTCGCCCCTACATTGCCTGCCGGTAGGGTGCAGCTTCCGACGAATCACGTGCGTTTCCGCGTGGCGCCGGGGCACGGCGGTGCCGTGCCCCTACGCAATAGCGCGGACCGTGTGCCCCGGGGACATCACTGGCACTGCAGCTCGACCGTGGCGACCGTGTCTCCCGCAGTGGAATCCAAATCGAGCACCCCAATGGCCGTGACCATCTTCGAGCCACTCAACGAGTTGGCTGGGTTGGCGCAGAAGTTTGTGAGCGGTGCGCCGGTCACTTGAGTGACACACGAGCCGCCCCGACAGGATGCACCTTGGTCGATTTTTCGATTCTCGTTATTCGAATCGAACACGGTCCCACGCGCGGTGCCAGTGGTCAGGAACGCGCTAACTTCGGTCGTCGCGCCGTACGTGTCGCCCACGCCGTCGCAGGGGTTGCCGCTCGAGGAACTTACCGTCTTCAATCGCAACGGTACGCGTACGGTCATCCCCGCTGCACTGAATGTTCCGGGGTAGCTGAAGTGGTAGGGGCTGTTGCAAACTCCCGGGTGCAAATTGTTCGCGTTGCACGTACCGCCAGTTTGCTCGAGGCATGCCGTCGAGATACTGCCAGTGACCGGGTCGGTTTCCGTTGCTGTACAGGTCGGGTCGGCTGGGAAACCACCGTTCGACTGCGGCGGGTTGTTCGTGTTGTGGTCGACTTGCGTCAAGAAGCCGTAGTTGGGTTCGCCGCCGTCGCAGTCCAGGATGCCCACACCGTCCACTCCAGTGCTCTCCACGCAAATGGTCACGGTACTCAAGCCGGCCACGTTACACGTCACTGCGTTAAACGAAATGGAGCTCGCAGGGATGGTGACAGGGCGCACCCCGTTCGGATCTTGCGGACCGAAAACAATGTTCGTGCTGCCCGTCACCGGACACACCGTTCGGCCCAGGCTGATGAACAGAACCGTTTTGTCCCATTGCAACCCGAGCCGACTGTTCGTGCCACCGATCGAGCAAGTCTTCACGATGGGCGTTGGCGTACTCGTGGGCGAGGGGGACGGAGTAGCGGTAAACGTGGAGGTCGGAAGCGGCGTGTTCGTAGGAGTCGGTGTTTGTGTGGGAGTGTTGGTCGGCGTGTTCGTGGGCGTAAACGTGGGGGTGAAGGTAAACGTCGGGCTGGGTGTTTGCGTCGGCGTAAAGGTGCGTGTCGGCGTGTGTGTCGGAGTGTTCGTAATCGTGGGGGTATTTGTCGGCGTATAAGTGGGGATGCCCGGTGGCAGTGTATTCGAAGGCGTCGGTGTTGCCGTTTCCGTGGGGGTTTGGGTCGGAGTTTCCGTCGGTGTCTCTGTGGGCGTTTGGGTAGGCGTACCGGTTTCTGTCGGTGTGCGCGTGGGGGTGGCAGTACGGGTGTTGGTCGGTGTGCGCGTGGGAGTGAAGGTCGCTGTATCCGTCGGCGTGGACGTAGCAGTTGCAGTTCCCGTAGCTGTTGGAGTCGGTGTCGCGGTCGGCGTGCCGGTCTCGGTCACGGTCGGGGTCGGGGTCAGCGCTGGGGGATTGTAAATCTGCTGAAAGATAAAGTCTGCCAGCCCCGTGCCGGTTCCGAGCGAGCAGGCCACAGCACCGTTTTGGTTGTTCGAGCACGAAGTCAACACCGCAAGCAGACCGTCGGAGCAGTGTTTGCGAATCAGGGCATCCATCGCGGCTTGCTTCTTCGCGATGGCGCCGGTGAGATCGGAGGTGAGGCAATTGGTTGGCGGAATTTTGCCCAGATTGACCTTGTACTGACACAAGAGCTGTTGCTGCAATCGTTTGGCGAACAAATCCCGAGAGGCCTTCCCCAGAGCCTTTTGGCAGGCTTGCGCCGCGGTGTTGCCTACGAGGAGCGGGGGATCCGGGAAGTCCCCATACAAGCTCCGGGTGGTGCTAAACGCTTGCGATTGGATCAAACAAGCGAGGCATGTTTGCAGGCTCACGTAACTCGAAGTCAGCGAGATCGACTCGCACGGAGCGACGCAGGCGAGATAACCGAGCGTTGCCGGCGAGGAGGCCCCAGCGAGATCGCACTTGCGAATCGCGGCGTTCTCGAATGCCAGCTGAGCCTTGAGGATCGAATTGAGCGATGCCGTCGGGAGCTGGCTCAAATCGTTGCAATTCAACCCCGAAGGATACCCAGGCTTTCCGGCCATCCGGCTTTGATGGCAAGCAGCTTGTGCTTGGAGGATTTTCATTTGCAGCCGGCGTGCTGCCTTGCCCAGCGCATCACGGCACTTCACGTCCGGCGGCACGACAGCTTGGCCCTCCGAAACCAAGCCCACCAAGACCACCGCGAATAACCCCAACAACTGTCGCTTCATACAGGGACTCCCGACGAAAATGCCGCCATCTACTCAGCCAGCGCATCCTTTGTCAACACAGGAACAATCTAAAGGGCTCACCGGAAATTTGCGGCTTCCGTACTGCTGAAAACCAGTGTCCAACAAATCACGAATCCGCATGAGCGGCGGCTCACGACGTGTGGCCGAACTCGCTTCCGTACCATGCTAGGGAGAGCTGGATCAGGCGGAATCGCGTGGTGTTTCGAGGAACGCTCGAGCTGTTGCTGGCGCCTAGCGCGGCGCTTCCGACTTACTGACACTCGACCTCGACGGTGGCGGCTGTGTCCCCGCCAAGCGAGTGCAAGTCGAGGATGGTGAGCGCTGTCACCAGCCGCACACCGCTCAGGCTCGCCGCGCTGTCCGCACAAAACGCGGACGCCGGAGAGCCCGATACTTCGGTCACACACGTGCCGCCGTAACAAGGCTCTCCCTGATCGATTTTCCGGTTGAGGTTGTTCGCGTCGTACACCGTACCGCGCGCGGTGCCGGTGGTAAGAAAGGCGGTGAACTCTGTCGTCACGTTGTAGGTGTCCCCAACCCCGTCGCATGGATTTCCGCTCGATTGAGAAACGTTTTTGAGCCGAAGTGGCAGGCGCACGACCATGCCACCTACGGGGAAGGTCCCCGAGTAGCTCGGATGATAGGGGCTGTTGCACACTCCGGGGTGCAGGTTGTTCAAATTACAAGTTCCCCCCGACTGCTCCAAACAGGCGTGCCAAGTCTCGTTCGTCAGCGGGTCCGTGTACGTAGCGGAACACGAGGAATCCGCCGGAAAGCCGCCGTTCGACTGCGGCGGGCCGTTGGTGTTGTGGTCCACCTCGAGCCGGAAGTTATACCCCGACTGCCCGCCGACACAGTCGACCGCACCGTACCCGTCGACCCCCGTACTTTCCACGCAAATTGTGGTCGTCTGCAGGCCAGCCACATTGCACACAACGGGGTCGAAGCTCAGCGACGACGCAGGGATGGTGACCGACCTTTGCCCATTTCCGTCTGCGGGTCCAAACTGGAGCTGGAGCGAGCCCGACATGGGGCAAACTGTCCTGCCAAGCGGCAGCGTGATGAACAACTTGTCCCACTGCAAGCCCACTCGCGTTGCAGGCGTGGCGAATACACAAGCTTTGCTGAGCGGCGTCGGAGTCGGGGTTGGCGTGTGCGTCGGCACACCTGGCGGCCAGGTGTCCGTCGGTGTCGGCGAAGGTGTCGGTGTGGCGGTATCCGTTGGCGTAGGAGTCGTCGTGGGCGTCGGAGTTTCCGTGGGTGTCGGAGTCTCGGTGGGGGTCAGGGTGACCGTTGGCGTCGGCGTGGGAGGCGGTGTTTCCGTCGGAGTGGCCGTTTCGGTGGGTGTCGCAGTCACGCTAGGGGTTGGGGTGATCGTCGCAGTGGCGGTATGCGTCGGCGTAGGGGTCGGAGTGCGGCCGCTGGGGAAGTACACCAGGTCGAACAAAAAGTCCGCTAACGTGCTGCCCGCGCTAGCCGAGCATGCCACAGCCGCGTTCTGGGTCGCGCCGCACGAGTCGAGGTTCGCCAGCAACGCGTCGGCGCAACGCTTGCGCACCAGTGCTTCCGCCGCCAACTGCTTCCGCGCAACCGCACCCCGTAAATCTGCAGTTCGGCAATCGGTACTCAGGGGCACCGAACCTTTCTCCACCCGCACCTGACACGCGATCGCCTCGGCCAAGCGTTTCGCAAAGAGCCCGCTTGCCGCGGTCGCAAGTGCTCTCTGACATGCGCGCTCTGCGGACCCGTCGGCGAGCACCGGCGGACTGGGGAAGGCACCAAACAGAAATTCGCCAAACCCGCGCACCTGTTCGCGTGCCTGGCAAGCGAAGCAACTTACCAGCGATCCAAAATCCGGCCCGATCGCAAGTGCATTGCAAGGAGCACCGCAGGTACTGTATCCGAGGTCGGCTGGTGTTCCTGCGGCTTGGCAAGCGCGCTGGACCACACGACTCCAACCACTCTCGGCCAGAAGCACCTTTTGCAACAGAGAAATCGGCAGGGAGTTGACCTGGTTGCAGTCGAGGCTTGCCGGATAGCCGGACTGCGCGGCCATTCGGCGGAGGTGACAGGTCGTCACGCTCCCGAGCAACCGATTTTCCAGGCGCCGCAAACCCACAGCCAGCGCATGTCTGCACTTTGCTGCCGGCGTCGTAGCCGCCCCTACTTCCGTTGCGCCCCCTAGTGTGCCCACCAGGAAAAACAAACATAGAACAACGCGTTTGCTGTCCATGTGCCCCTCGCGAACGCCAGGTGCATACGCCAGCGCGGCGCGGGATGTCAATATGCAATTTTCGCTGGCAGAGCCGCCAGTGGTGAAACAGGAAGCCACCCAAATTCCGTCGGTTGTACCCTTTTCGATCTGTGTCGCGCTCGAGAGGGCACGGCGTGAAGAGGGCTCAGCGCAACGCTCTAAAACTCGGTGGAGAAGCCTGCGTCGGGAATGTCCAGGGCGCTCCGGTCCTCGCTCAAGATCATTTCCGTGCGCGCCCGCGTGAGCGGCAAGAACCGATGGGCGAAAAATTTCGCCGCCATGATTTTCCCCTGATAAAAATCCACCGTCGCTGGCAAAGGCTCTCCATCGGCATCGGTCGCTTCAGCTTGCTTCTCTTCGGCAACGCGTGCGGCATCGAGCAGCAAATGCGCCAGCGCCACTTCCGCCATGCTTTGCAAGAACCAGTTTGCCACCAAGGTGACCTGGTCGAGCTTCCCCGCCATGAAAAATTCCATGAGACCAAGTGCCGCTCGCTCGAGCCCTTCGGCGGCCGCGCCGAGTAAACGCACTTCGGCACCCAACCCCCGGAGGGAACAGGTACGGGCCACAAATTCCTTCACCTCGTTCAGGAAGTTGCGGAAGTTCTCGCCGCCGTGCTGGTGGAGCTTGCGGGCAACCAAGTCCAAGGCCTGGATGTGGTTGGTGCCTTCGTAAATCGAGAAGATCTTGGCGTCGCGGCAATATTGCTCCACGGGGTTGTCCTGCACGTACCCAGCGCCGCCATAGGTTTGGATGGCGAGTTCGGTGATCCGGAAGGCCTGGTCGGAACAGTACGCCTTGATGATCGGGGTCAGCAAATCCACTTGCCCCATGTGATAGGCGGCCCTGCCGGGGTCGCTCGTCTCCAAGGCCAAGGCCATGTCCATGTGCCACGCAAGTTTCACAGCCAGCGTGCGCATGCCTTCCACCTTGGCTTTCATTTCCAACAGCATCCGGCGGACGTCGGAGTGTTCGATGATAGGCACGCGAGGAGCTTCAGGGTCTTTGAAGTGGCGAACCGACGAGCCTTGCAAGCGCTGGCGGGCGTACTGCAGCGCATTTAGATACGCGGTCGAGGCCAACGCGAGCCCTTGCACCCCCACGGCAATTCGGGCTCCGTTCATCATCCGGAACATTTGCTTGATGCCCATGTGCGGCTCGCCGCCGACCAAAATGCCACGGCAGCCGCCGTTTTCCCCGAAGTTCAACACGGCCGTCGCCGAAGCACGAATTCCCATTTTGTGCTCGATCGAGGCCGTCACGACGTCGTTCGGCTCGCCTAACGAGCCATCCGGATTCACCCAGATCTTCGGAACGATGAACAGCGACAAGCCTTTCGTACCCGCAGGTGCGCCGTCGATCCGGGCTAGCACCAGGTGCACGATGTTCTCTGCCAAGTCGTGGTCGCCTGCAGAAATCCAGCATTTCGTGCCCTGGATGCGGTACTCGTGACCGCCGAGAGGGGTCGCTCGGGTTTTCGCCATGCCCACGTCGGAGCCCGCATGAGGCTCCGAGAGACACATGGTGCCGCTAAAACGTCCCTGGAGCATCGGGGGAAGGAAAAGCTGCCGATGCTCGGGCAGTGCAAAATGTGCGATCAAGTCGGCAGCACCGCGAGTCAACTCGGGGTACATCGTAAACGCCGTGTTCGCGCCGCTTTGCAGCTCTTGCAACACCACGCCAACGGCGTGTGGACCACCGAGTCCATCGATCTCGAGCGGCATGGTGAAGGTCGGCAGCCCGAGTTCGTACAGTTTCTGCCAAGCCTCCCGAAAACCGGGGGGCGTACGCACCACTCCGTTCTCCAGGCGGCAGCCATGGCGGTCGCCGATTCCATTCAGCGGTCCGATCACGTCGCACACGAAGCGGTAGCACTGGTCGATGACCGAGTCGCACTCTTCGCGGTTCAAGTGCGCATAACGCTCGAGTTCGAACAGCCGGTCGACACCGAGGTGCTCGTAAAGCGTGAAGCGAATGGCGCGAAGGTCGGCCTTGTAAAAGTTGATGGCTGCAGTGCTCACCTCGATGTTCCTCCTCTTGTGAGAACGAGCTGTTGCGAGAACGATCTTTGGACTGTACCGGACCGCCCCAACGAGAACACCCCCAAAACGTAGGCCTGTCTGTCAGTGCGGCGGGCGCTCGCTAACACAAGTGTGCCGAGGGATGCAACGCCGCGGGCGCTACTGCGAGCGCCCGCTCTGGAGCAGGTCGCCACTGCGGCGGGCGAGGCGCCCGCTTGTCGGCCGCATTGATCGTAAAAGAGAAGCGTCCCCGACGGGATTTGAACCCGTGTTGCCGGCGTGAAAGGCCGGTGTCCTAGGCCTGGCTAGACGACGGGGACTTATTCGTGCGCTCGACGCGCAAACGCGTGGGCTCCCTTGCTAGCCACCTCTCTGTGCCTGCGCAACCCTGCAGGAGCCGGGCGGCGGACTCTTGCACGCGCGCTGGGCGCATGGTTCTAAAGGACGCCCACTGAGTGACAGCTCGAGGAGGCTTCGGACATGCCAGCAAAGAAGACCACTTCCAAGTCCAACACCAAAGCCGCAGCGAAACGGGCCGCAGGCAAGGCCCGCCCAAGCAAGGAATCGAAGACGGCCGCCGCAAAAACCAAAGCACGGGGGCGGACCGAGGCAGCAAGCCAACCGACCGTCGCTTCCAAGTACGACCAGCCCGGCGCGCCATGGTGGAAGAAGATTCCGCTTCCCATTCCAAAATAGGAGAGCGCCGCTTGCGGGAAGTCCTTCGTCCTTGCCCGCTGGCCTGCGGGTTCTTAGACTGCCGTTCATCACGAAGGCGAGGCCAGCAATGAGCTACGAACAAGTCGAGTTTGCGCGCGACTGCGAAGCAATCGCAATTCCCGGAGGTGCACGGATCTTGGTGCCGCGCGGCACCGTGGGTTACATCACGCAAGCGCTGGGAGGCACGTACACGGTGCAAATTCCCAGTCTGGGTGGCTTGTTCCGCCTCGAAGCCAGCGACGCCGACGCCATTGGCCGCGCTGCCGAAGAAACCGTGGCACCTCAAGGAACCAGCGCCGCGGAAAGCACGGAGGACCGTGTTTGGGCGCAGCTACGAACTTGCTACGACCCGGAGATTCCGGTGAACATTGTCGACCTGGGTCTCATTTACGATTTGCAGGTCGAGGATTTGCCGGGAGGCGGAAAGCGGGTCGAGGTCAAAATGACCCTCACGGCGCCCGGGTGCGGGATGGGCGTGTACATTGCGCAAGAAGCGCGACAAAAAATCTTGGCGCTCGAAGAAGTCGAGGAAGCGGATGTGCAGCTCGTGTGGGATCCGCCGTGGAGCCCGCAAATGATTTCCCCTGCAGGCCGGCAGATGCTCGGGCTCGACTAAGCGCGCGTGCGCTAGTCGCGAATCTCCACCGGCGTGCCGACGGGAAGCGTTTCGTAAAGGTAGTCGATTTCGTCGTTGCTCACCGCGATACAGCCTTCGGTCCAGTCGACCGGCAATTCGGGGCGATTGCCGTATCCATGGATCCCGACGCCGCCACCGAGAAGCGTGTTTTGCGGCGGCAGCGCTTGTTCGAGGTGAGCAAAGAGAATGTCGGCCCAAGCTTCTTGACCAATCAACTGCCGCTGAAAGCCGCGCTCGGCATCCGCCAAATTCGGGTAGCTGAGGGCAAGGAACTTGTGAAACCGGCGGCTCGGCCGCTTGTCGCCAATGTAGTATCGGCCAACGGGTGTGCGCCCGTCGCCTCGGTACTCCTTGGCGCCGTTCGGCTGTTTTCCCAAGGCGATGCGGAAGCGCCGGATGAGCCGCTCTCCTTCCCACAACCGCATCTCCCGAGCACCCTTGGCCACCTCGAGCCGATACGGAGAAGGAACCAACTCGAACCAGTGCTCTAACGGAAGCGCGTTTGCGCTGCGCCCGGCAAACACGAGCCCAAGGGCTAGGAAAAACCACGCAACTCGCATCATCCCTTCCCTCCGCACATCCTCGCCTCGAAACCTGGCTGCCAACGAGCACCTTTTATACTCGGCGCCAGGTAGCTGGGACAAGGGCTCGGCAACCGGATGCGACCATCACGCGAAAGCGCCCGGTCCTTGCGCACATCAAGCAACGGCCGCGTGCTCCGTTTCTCCTGCCTCGCCCACGGCGAGCCCCAGTACGCTCCTGCCTCCCACTTGTGTCGCGGTCCGGACGCAGCGGTGTCTGTCGAAAACGCACACGGTGCGAACGGCGAGCGGATCATCCTGTCGCAGTGCGATGCACAGGGCAAAGGCGGAAAGGCGGTGGTGACGCGTCGTGCCGGCAATGAACCGGGGGTTTGGAAACGCCGTCTTTGCCATCGGTTTTGCGTTGCCAAGCCGGCAACGTTAGCTATGGGGCTCATCGAAGATGCAAACGACTAGCGAGCGGAATAGCACTGCCATGACCACAGAATCGTCGACGCCCCGCACCAGCGTAACCGAGGATTCCATTCCTTCGGCACGTACTCCGGTTGGTCGGCTGAGCGGAAAGCAGCGCAAATGGCTGCGCGGGCGCGCGCACCACTTGGCTGCAGTGGTTCGCGTCGGCCACAGTGGCACGACCGAGGCCGTGCTGCGCGAAGTCGACCACGCACTGGAGGTGCACGAGCTCATCAAGGTGCGTTGCTATCGACCGGAAGCGAAGCGCCAATGGGCGACGGACCTTGCGCGTGCCACCGGAGCGGAGCTCTGCGGGCTGATCGGACACACCGCCATTTTATACCGGCCTCGGCGCGAAGGACCGAGCCCGCTTGCGCAAGAGCTCGCGCGGGTTTCCAACGCGTAACCCAAGACCTGCCACACCATGAAGGCACGCCATTTTCCTGGCCATGGCGCAAGGAACGGCGGCAGCCAACGCACAGCTCGCGGTCGATCGCCCATCCGCACGGGCTCAGGCCCAGGCGCTTGACGCTCGCTCACCACAACCAACAAAAACAGCGCCAACGGTGCTTCAGGCAACCACCGGCGCGTATCCGGTAGTAACAACAAGGGCTCATCTAGATTGTATCGCCTACACCTTCGAAAAATCCCTTCCCGTCAGGACTCACCTCAGGTCGGGTTTTTGTGCGACAGGCTGCTACCACAATTTCCAGAATTCGTTTCACGGAAAAAATTTCCTGGCGACCGTGCTGGTGTTAAGGAGGCACGCAGTGCGATTGAACGGGATGTCACGCTCCGCGCGAGCGGCAAAAGAGCTTGTAGTGCGTGTTCTCGGGAGAGCCTGCGTGGGTCGGTGAGCGGGCTAGATTGGTGCGCGGACAAGGCGCCTCCCAAGAAAGGATATAAATCCTTACCCGCCCGTCACCGGGCGAGCTACATAACGCGGTGGCTGACGACGTGCCGCAAAACTGGCCAGCCGGGCGCGGCGAGACGAGCTCCCCTTTCATGCCTCCGATCCCAGCGCAGGCACAGCGCGCGTCCGAATGAGGCTCTCTCCGTGCTGAGCGCGAACACTTGACGCACGAATCATTTCGGTGCACTGTTCCTTCAGTTGGAGTCTTGGGGGATGAACTACCCCGTGTCTACTCTGTATAGGCAATGGTCCCCGCGCTGGTTCTACGTGAGCGCGATAATAGGTTGCGTGCGAACCTGCGCAAACCAGCATCCGGGCGTGCAGTCACAGCCACTGGCGTATTCGCGAAACCCAAATTGCTGGATCAACTGGGCGACGCCGTTCGCGCGCTGGGTTAGCGCTACCGAACCGAAGGAGTTTCTACTGGATGGATTGAGACGCTCATCTCTTTTCGCAGGAGACATGATGCTCCAGAGATGGCTAAGCTAGAGTTGAAAGCCGTTCTGCGTCACCTGGAGAGCGCGCCAAAGCTAATCGGGTTGCTCCTTTTATGACACCGGGATGCCGTCGATGGAATGTTGCCACTTGAGGGCGGAAGATTTTGACTTTGACCGCAATGTAGATTGTCGTTCGTGAGGACACAGGTCAGAAGAATCGAGTCACCGTGCTGCTAGGGCAAGCGAAAACGAGATGCGTCGAAAGCACTCAAGTGAACCCAGACGACTACTCGACTAAGATGGTCACCATGGGGTTGGGTTCTGTTTTTGATTCCCCCGGGCAATGGCCTGGAGGTAACCCAGCGCCACGGCGAAGCAGAGATAAAGACACATTCTTCCTGTATAGATGCGAAGTTAAGACCTGCAGGGTAGCAGAATCGGGCACGATCACCCCCCTGATTCGGTCATCTAGCGGCCCGCCAAGGAGACGGTTCCTCGGGCTGGCCCCGGCAACGACGGAGATGATCATTACTTGCGTGAACCAAGCCGGAGGACGAGGGGCACTAAGCCCAGGCGATACGCTTTGAGAAGCTATGGCGTATTTGTCTGCTTTTAGAGTAGGCATGCAAAACCATGCCCCGAGTCGCTGGCGCAATAGAGACGTAGGCGTTCATCACCTTCTTTTGGACGGCAAGACAAAATCATTTTTATGGCTAAGTTGCGGCGCTCTAAACTGCAAAAAACGAGTTGTTTTCCAGTATCCTTTCCCCAGTCCAACTTACGTTAGTCAGCGAAGAAAGACCACCGAATCCAGAGCATTGTGCGAGAGGCAAAGAGCATGGGATTTCGACCGGAACTGCAAGATAGTGTGAGGGACCTCTTGGCCAGCGCCAAAGAACGCTCGAGAGCACTCAAGGCCGAGGCAGACAGCGCTGCCCGCATCGAGACGGTCTGGGAGAGGCTGCATTCCTTCATGGTAAAGGAGTGGCCACTCCATATCCTCGACCTCCTGGACCGTGAAGTCGCCCTGCTCGAAGCGATGCGCGCCGAGGGACACCCAGCAATTCACGCCGTCGAAGGAGTGTATCGCGACGCGAAGGAGCAAGCCGATGCTGTCAAGCGGCGCTATCCAAGCCATCTGGAGGAGGCTTGTCGGTCCGCAGGCTTGGCCCTGGACCCCGAGAGCCGACACCCGACCTATAGCCTGGAGCAGCGGTTCTTCCAACTGAGAGTGGATGAACAGAAGTGGATCGCCAGGCTGTCCGATCACGAAGGCCGGCTTGCGGACCTTCCCGCTGACGTCGGCGCTGTCGTCGAAGTCTTGCTGAGGGAACGGAAGCGCATATTCGGTCGGCCGTTCAATGGCCAAAAATTTTTGAAACTTCTACGTTCTCAGTACCTGGCCGTTGCGAAAAAGGACAAGCAGACTGACGGGGCCAGTATTCCGATTCGGCATATCACTCGTCGCTTGGGAAAGAATGCCAAGGGGTTCCGGTCGGATGAGTTCCTGGTTGATCTCTCCCGCCTCGTCGAGCAAGGGCCGATGGACATTGACGGCTATCGGCTGGACCTACAGCAGACCAAGGACACGAACCAAGGGATGTTGCTCCATGGACCCGCAGGCCGCGGGTACATCGGCTTCGTTGTTTTCAGAAAGGTCTAATATGGACAAACGCATCCTGGCAGCCCAAGTCGTGGAGTCTCTCCGCAAGGGCATTCCGCCCCAGCGCGGCGTTGACCTGTACTCTGTCGGCAACGAGAAGCTCATCGACGGCATCAAGAAGTACCACCTGAGCGGCATCCGTGATCGGGGAATCATCCGGTTCCTGAGCGGCTCTTGGGGTGCAGGCAAGACGCATTTCTTCCGTCAGCTTCGCGAGGTCGCCTTTCAGTGCGATTGCCTCGTTTCCAACGTAGAGTTGGACCTGAACAGCGCCGCACTCAACAAGTTCGAGAAGGTCTTCTACGCCATCGTCTCGCATGTCCTCACACCCACCTACTACTCGGAACAAGGACTTGTTGAAGCTGCTCCGTTCGGGACTGTCTTGCGGGAATCCTTGGCATATCTCGCAACTGGCACCCGGTCGATTGCCAATGAAATCACCTATGAGCAATATGCGAAAGCATCACAACTGCTCATGGGCAACCACGCGATAGACATCGACTTCAAGAAGATGGTGCAGCATTACTGGCAGACTTTTCTGCCCGAGTCAGCGGAACCCGCTATCGTCGAGCAGACGAGGGGCGAGATTCTCCAGTGGTTCTCCGGCGAGGGGACAGTTGGTCAGTACCGTAAGCGTTTTGGCGTGAGCAAGATGGTGAGTAAAGAGAATGCCAAGCTCATGCTTCAATCACTGGCTGGCTTTGTCCAGCAGGCAGGCTACTGCGGCCTCGTGGTCCTGTTCGACGAGGCGGAGCAGGCCTACTCGGTAATGCGGAAGTCGGCGCTCCGCGATGCGCAGAACAACCTGCTATCGCTCATCAACAATATCGAGTCGTTGAGCGGCCTGTTCTTGCTCTATGCCACAACGCCTGACTTTTACACCGATCCCAAGCACGGCATCGTCACTTACGGTGCGCTGGCCGGGCGCATCGGAAAGCCGGAGCAGCGGCCTCCCCGAGCATTGGACACCATTTGGAACCTGGACGCAGTAGAAACGACCTTGGCCGACTATCAGGCCGCCGCCAACAAGATTCGGTCGATCTACGCAACCGCGTTTCCTTCGGCTCAGGCAAGCCTGCCTACCGAAGCGGCGGTTCAGGAGACCGTAGCAAAGCTGTTCTCCATTCACCCATCGCTGGCGGCAATCCGCTTCTGGCGCGTCCTGGTCAGTGCCGTAATCACCGACCTCGACGATCACCTCGAAGGCGAGGTGCGAGATACTAACCAACTCTATGATGACGTGATGGCTCGCCTGAAGGAGGAGTGAGCATGGACCATGCACAGGCCCAGCGAGTCATCGAGTCTCTGCGGAAGGGCATCCCGCCCGATGGGTTTGTCCGCCAATTCACCGTTGGGCGAGCATCCGAGGTCGCGCAGCTTACGGAGAGGCTGGACGACGTTGTGCCTGGTGCACTGCTGCTCAAGGCCAACTACGGGTCCGGCAAGACGCACCTCTTACGCTTCATCCGAGAATGTGCGCTTGAAAAGGGTTTTGCCGTTAGCTCGGTAACGCTGGACTCCAAATCAGGAGTGCGATTCAACCGAATGGACCAGGTCTTCGGGGCTGTCTGCCGGAATATCGAGGTTCCCGGCGTTTCTCGCCAAAAGGGCATCCGTCCTGCGCTCAACTTCGTGGTAGACAAGTTGGAGCGCGCGAAAGATGCCAAGACCCCGACGTTCTGGCGGCAACTCACCAATGACTGGCGATGGGACTTTTCGGAGGTTCTGGATTCGTCGGCGGTGTTTGTTGCTATCAGGGCGTGGGCCACGGGCAACTCGACCGTGCATGATCGAGTCGAGGACTGGCTCCACCAACCTTGGGTCTATCATAGTCAGCGCAAAATCCTCTATTCCGAACTCGTTGGCGATCTGCGGCGGTTCTTTCGTGATCCCCGTCCCGAGTGGAAGTTTTACGCCGACAATGTGTTCCGGTTTGACACTCAGGGCTATGCGCAGAGTTGGTTCGCGCTTCGTGATCTCCAGCGTCTCTTGTGCGAGTCCGGCATCAAAGGACTCGTGCTAATGTTCGATGAATTTGAAGATGTCATCACGAATCTGAGAAACGTTGCCCACCAGGAGGCGGCGTTCTGGAATCTGTTCCAGTTCTATGGCGGCAAGCAATTTCCTGGTCTGTCCTTTTACGCTGTGACGCCTGAGTTCGTGGACAAGTGCGTCGCACTACTCATCGGCAAGGGCCGATGGGACTATGACTATGCGCGGTTCAAGGCAATCCCAACCTTCCGGATGACGCCGCTTGACGTGGAAGAACTGAAGGAACTGGCCATGCGCATTTTAGAGACGCATGGAATTGCCTACAACTGGGAACCGGACCTGGTGATGCGAGCCACGGAGCTTGACAGGATCGTCCGTGAGGCGGCTTCCGTACAGATTCAAGACAGAGCACGCCACACGATCATTACCGTCGTGAAGGCACTGGACCGCCTTCTTGAGGAGAACGAATGACCAGCGGGGTCCGCCTGCTCGATCCTCGTGTGGCGACGGCCTTCTATGGCCGGTTTGAGTCACTGCGCGAGGCTCAACTGGCGCTGATTGAACCGATCCTCGCCGGACGGAACGTAATCCTGTCAGCGGGCACCGGCTCAGGCAAGACCGAAGCCGTTATGGCTCCTCTTATGAGTCGTCTCTGGTGGGAAGCAGCCAATACCGACGCTCTTGTTCTGCTCTATATCGCACCGACAAAGGCTCTCGTTAACGATCTGGAGAAGCGTCTCTATCAGCCGCTCTACTCGCTCGGGCTGCGGGTTGGCGTTAGGCACGGGGATCGGGACGATCTGGCATCCGGCCATCGAGTGCATGTCCTGCTGACGACACCAGAGTCCCTCGATGTAATGCTGTTCCGCAAGGACACGGCTCTCAATAGTGTTCGGGCTGTCGTCATAGACGAGGTGCATCTGCTCTACAACACGCAGCGAGGCCTTCAGCTGTCCATCCTGCTCCAGCGGTTGAGGAAACGGCTCGACGAGCCTTTCCAGTGGGCTGCGCTCTCGGCCACAATCGGCGACCTGTCCGATGTCCACTGCTTCCTCGCTGGTAGCGATGATGCACCGGTATTCCTGTCGTACCCCCCGTACCGCACGATCGACGCACAAATTAGGCAAGTAGTGGCAGAGTCCGGGTTTCTCGACCTGGTTCGCAAGGTCACTGCGGGGAGGCCGACGAAACTGCTGGTGTTTGCGAACTCCCGACGAGAGTGCGAGCGGCTTGCGGGCGTCCTCCAACACGACTCGTCGCTGCGGCATGCGGTCTTTGCCCACTACTCATCGCTGTCCCCGGAAGTCCGGCTCGACACCGAGAAGAAGTTTGCCGCTTCTGATACAGCAGTGTGCTTGGCCACGAGTACCCTTGAGTTAGGCATTGATATCGGCGACATTGATGCGGTCGTCCTTTGGGGCGTTCCAGGCGGCGTAGAATCGTTCCTTCAGCGTATCGGCCGCGGCAACAGGCGGGCGCACAAGACGAACGCTCTCTGCCTCATCCCGGATACCTCGGAATGCGTCGGCTGGGATGCTCTCCGCTTTGCGGCCCTCGTAGACGCGGCCAGCAAGGGCGAGCTTCCTCGACGCCGCCCCTATGAGCTTTATGGAGCAGTGGCGCAGCAGATGCTGAGCGTAATCGCCTCTGACAGCGGACGGTTCACGCGGGTAGCCGCTTTATACGAGCTTGTTCAACACAAGCCATACCTGGACCGCCCAACATTAGAGTCCATCCTCGCGCAACTGGCAGCGAACGGCTATCTCCAGGCCCACGCGTTCAAGAACCAATACGGGGCCGAGGAGCCCCTCCATAAGCTTGTTGACTTCCAGATGATCTATGGCAACTTCGGCGCCAGCTCCCAAACCGTAGACATCTACCATGGAACTAAGCGCCTCGGTGAGGTGCCCGCGATCAATCTGCTTCGGATACATCAAGGTTCCAAAGTGCGGTTCGCCGGGCAGTGCTGGCGGGTACAGAACGCATCGCGCGAGAAGATACTGCTCCAGCCAGCACGGCCCGGCCCCGCGGTGGATTTCACCTATACTGGCGCAGGAGTTGGGACCGATACGTTCGTTGCAGATCGGGTTTGGCAACTGCTCCACGCTGAAGAGTTCCCGGAGAACCTTTTCGCATTGCCGCTGCGACGCACCGTGGGTGAAGCGAGAGCCAGACTTCGGTCAGCGTGCGCAATCAACCAGGTACCCTATGTCCGCTCTACTGACGGTATTCGATACTTCACGTTCGCCGGCTACCTGGTCAACAAGGCGATTGGCTTGATTTCGCGGAAGGCAAGCTTCAAGGCGGGTGATGCGTCTTTGCTCGTGCCTTCACCGATTGACTGGGCAACGGTTCCAGCCGAGCCCTCGGCGTACGAAGACGTATTCCCATTGCTCTTCGAGGCGTCGTCTGACCAGTCTCTTTACCAGGCTCAGCTTCCGCCAGAACTTCAGCTTCGGGAGTACCTGGAAGGCTGGCTCAAGAATCAGGCAGTTGCCGACGCGCTGCGCAGGTTGGTCAGTTCGTCACCCGTGGTAGTGGTTCCAGCTGTCCTTGGGTTCCTCGCGCCCGCTGGCTGACGCAATCCTATAGTCAGCGGAAGCCCGCTAAGAGTTGCTTGCACCCGACCTTACTCTGCGCAGCCGGGAGAAGAGTGAAACGCGCGGTCAGTCGCAGCTACAAGATTGGACACTGACCTGTGGCCGAGTCTCTCTGCGAACTTGCCTTTCGCGGTTCATCGATTCCAGCGAGTGGTCTCGTGCCCTCCGGCTCGTGCATGGTGCCCTTCCTTACAATGCCCCCCACAGCGTTCCACCGTCGACGCCCCGCACCAGCGTAGCCGAGGATTCCATTCCTTCGGCACGTACTCCGGTTGGTCGGCTGAGCGGAAAGCAGCGCAAATGGCTGCGCGGGCGCGCGCACCACTTGGCTGCAGTGGTTCGCGTCGGCCACAGTGGCACGACCGAGGCCGTGCTGCGCGAAGTCGACCACGCACTGGAGGTGCACGAGCTCATCAAGGTGCGTTGCTATCGACCGGAAGCGAAGCGCCAATGGGCGACGGACCTTGCGCGTGCCACCGGAGCGGAGCTCTGCGGGCTGATCGGACACACCGCCATTTTATACCGGCCTCGGCGCGAAGGACCGAGCCCGCTTGCGCAAGAGCTCGCGCGGGTTTCCAACGCGTAACCCAAGACCTGCCACACCATGAAGGCGCGCCATTTTCCTGGCCATGCCGCAAGGAACGTCGGCAGCCAACGCACAGCTCGCGGTCGATCGCCCATCCGCACGGGCTCCCGGCCCAGGCGCTTGACGCTCGCTCCTCGTCCTAGCTAGAAGCTCGCGGCACCCTGGCAGAGTCGTGGGCCGTTAGCTCAGTTGGTTAGAGCAGCTGACTCTTAATCAGCGGGTCCGGGGTTCGAGTCCCTGACGGCCCATGCTGCAAGCCCCTGTTCTGCCGGGCTTTTTCCTCCCACCACGGACGGACCATCCGCCGTTGTGTAGCCGTGGTGTAGCCATTCTCCGTTCGCAGGAGCGTGAGCCGCGCAACACAGCGTCCCAACGTCGCCTTACGATATGCTGGCAGTGCGAGGTTCGAGCACGCAGAGGACTACCCTTCCCCAGGCGGCCCGTATCGCGCCCACGGGTCCAAGGGCAAATGTCCGCGCGGCGCTAGCCACCAGCGGCAGCACGGCGCTGGCGAATGCCAACAATCCTACCACGCGCCGGGTAAGGGCGGCTCGCGAACCGCCCTTACAATGCCCATTGCACGGTTCGATTGCCTCGGATAGGCGGAAGGCCTGCCTCTGCGGCCGCTCACCCCGCGCCAGGCGCCCGCGGCACGGCATCGCCGTGCCCCTGCGCCGCACGGAAATGCCCGTGGTTCAGGCAATCCTGCGCGCCGCCGGCGGGCAATGTAGGGGCGACCCGGTGGGTCGCCCGGCGGGGCCGTGGCGGGCGGGCAGCCGGGATGATGCGGTGCCATCGTGCACGATCGCACCAGGGCGACGCACCGCGTCGCCCCTACATGCACCACAGGATCGACCCTCACCCGGCGCTGCGCGCCGGCCTCTCCCTGCCAGGGAGAGGCGTTTCTTCGTTGCTTCGTTGGGAACAGCCGGCAGCTTTCTCTCCGCTCACTCAACCGACCAAACCCTACCGGCGGGCAATGTAGGGGCGACCCGGTGGGTCGCCCATGCGGTGCGGCGCGTGCACTGGGACCGCGTTGGCTCGTGCGGAGCCGACGTGCACAACGGTGCCAGGGCGACGCACCGCGACGCGGGCGTACCGGTTGTGGGGGCTGTCCGGGAACCGCCCTTACAACATGCCCATTGCACGGTTCGATTGCGTCGGACAGGCGGAAGGCCTGCCTCTGCGGCCGCTCATCCCGCGCGACGCGCCTGCGGCACGGCACCGCCGTGCCCCTCCACCACGCGGAAACGCGCGTGGTTCGGACGATCCTGCACCCTACCGCCGGGCAATGTCGGGGCGACCGGATTACACCGGCCAGTAGCGCTGGAACGCTTCGCGAAAGCGCCGAAGAAGCGCAGCCGCAGTACTGGTCGTCGGCGGTTGGGGCAGTTCTGGTCGCTGGCCACTGAGTTCCCGCACCACCGCGTCGGTGCACTGCACTAGTGCAGTGAGGTCGTAACCACCTTCGAGGACCAAGGCCATGCGCCCGCCGGCGGTCTCCTCCGCCACCTCGAGCAGCGTGCGCGCAAGCCAGCGGTACCCGAGGTCTGTAAACGCCAAGTCGGCAAGCGGGTCGCGCTCGTGCCCATCGAACCCGGCTGACACCAACACAAAGTCCGGACGAAACGCCAACGCAATTGGGCGAACCAGCTCGCGTGCCAGGTGATACAGCTCTGCGTCCCCGGTGCGCGGCGGCAACGGAAGGTTCACCGTGTATCCTTCGCCCGCCCCGGTGCCGACCTCCGCCAAGCTACCGGTGCCGGGATACAACGGCCACTGATGCAACGAGAGATAGAGGACGTTGGGGTCGTGCTCGTACATGTGCTGCGTGCCGTTACCGTGGTGGACATCCCAGTCCACGATGAGCACGCGTTCCACGCCAAACCGCTGCCGCAAGTGCTCCGCTCCCACGGCGACGTTGTTGAAAAAACAAAAACCCATGGCGCGATCGACTTCGGCGTGGTGGCCCGGCGGACGCACCAGCGCAAAGCCGTTTTCTACCGCTCCGCTCACGATCGCCTCGAGCAGGGCAAGAAATCCGCCGGCAGCCAAGCGAGCTGTGTCGTAAGTCTCCGGGCACGCCACCGTGTCGGGATCGAAGTGCACGACTGGTTGCTGGGCCGACGCGGCGATGCGCTCGACGTAGGCCCGGGAATGGACCCGGCAGATTTCTTCCACCGTGGCATACCGCGGCGGTAGCCGCTCGACGAAGTCCGCCGCGTCCTCTGCCCAAGCAACCAATGCCGCAAGCCGGTCGGGACGCTCGGGGTGGTAGCGACCTGGCTCGTGGCGCGTATAGGCGCGGTCGATCACAATTGCCGTTGGCTCCATGCCAATTCTCCTGCGAACGCTTTGCACGAATTGCAACGGCCGCACAACCTCGGAGTTTCGCGTAGCCCTTGCCCCTAGAAGTGCGCTCCGCTTGCTTTGTCGAGGCTGATGAACCGCAAGAATCAGGAGCGCATCGGAGTGAGCTGGTGGAGGAGCCTTCAACTCTTCGTGTTCACCCTCGGAGCGCTGCTGCTGGCAGCGGCCGTAGTAGCGGGAGTGTTGGTGTACCGAGAACTCACAGAAGCCCTGCCACCGCTCGACCAAGTGGTGCAGTATCGCGCCCCGACCACGACACAAATTCTGGCCCGCGACGGCACGGTGGTCGGCGAGTTCTACTACGAAAAACGAACTGTCGTTCCGTTGGAGCGAATCCCCGCCGTGGTGCGCCATGCGTTTATCGCGGCGGAAGATGACCAGTTTTATCAGCATCGGGGGATCGACCCGGCGGGCATCGTGCGGGCGATTCTGCACAACGTGTCTGCCGGGGGCCGTACCGTACAAGGAGGCAGCACGATCACGCAGCAAGTCGTGAAACAAATCCTCCTTTCTCCGCGGAAGAGCTACGAGCGGAAGCTCAAGGAAATCTTGTTGGCCATCCGCCTCGAAAATGCCCTGAGTAAAGACGACATCCTGTATCTCTATCTCAACCACATTTACCTGGGCGCCGGGGCCTACGGCGTCGCGGCCGCCGCGGAGGTATACTTTGGGAAGACCGTCGACCAACTGAGCTTGGCTGAGGCTGCGCTGCTTGCTGGGCTTCCGCAAGCTCCGAGCCGGTACTCGCCGTTTCGGCACTGGGCGCGTGCCAAGGCCCGGCAACGGTATGTCCTCGAGCGCATGGCCGCGGTTGGGTTCATCACTCCGGCGGAGGCTGTTCTGGCTGAGCAAGAGCCCATTGCTTTACGGCCACGGCAGGGGAACTTTCTCCATGCTCCGTACTACGTGGAGCATGTCCGCCGGATGCTGGAGCGCCGCTACGGAGAGCAAGGCTTGTATCAACTGGGGCTGCGAGTCTTCACACCGCTCGACCTGCGGCTGCAAGCGCTTGCGGAAGAAGCGCTGCGCAACGGCATCGCAGCGCTCGAAGAGCGCCAGCGTTACTCGCCAGCGCTTCGGCGTCTCGAACCTCGGGAGCAAGAGTCGTTTCTTGCCGAACAAACGCGCCAGCTCGCTGGGCGCCCGTTGGATGCAACCCAAGCTTACGAAGCACTGGTGGTGTCGACCCGAGATGCAGTACGGGTGAAGGTGGGACCCTACGCTGGCGTCGTCGATACGCCCCTCAAGGGCCGCCTGAAACCCGGCGACGTGGTGCGCGTGCGCCTACGCACCATGCCGCCAGCCGATGGCAACCCGGTGCACGACTTTGTCATCGACACCGATTCCCTCGTTCAAGGTGCGGCCGTGGTGCTGGATCCGACGAACGGGGACGTCCTGGCTCTCGTGGGCGGAACGAACTTCCAAGCCAGTCAATTCAACCGGGCCACGCAGGCACGCCGGCAACCCGGCTCGGCTTTCAAGCCGTTCGTGTACGCTGCCGCGTTCGACGACCGCTACACACCCGCCAGTATCATCGTCGATGCGCCCATTGCCTTCCCCGACCATTCCGGCGTGTGGGCACCGCAAAATTACGAAAATCGCTTTTTCGGACCCACCACTTTGCGCGACGCTCTCACCTTCTCGCGCAATGTTCCGACGGTCAAGCTAGCGCAACAAATCGGAGTGCGACGCTTGGTCACGTTCGTCCGCAGCCTCGGCATCCAAAGTGCCCTACCTCCCAACCTCTCGATCGCGTTAGGAGCGGCAGAGGTCACTCCCCTTGAGCTCGTGGCCGCATACTCCGTGTTCGCCAATCAAGGCACGCTCGTAGAACCTCGGTTCGTGCTCCGGCTGGCCAACGAACAAGGCGAAGTGATCGATGAACCACCCCCGAAACTCCGAGCCGTGCTGTCGCCGGAAACTGCATACATCGTGACCAGCGTCCTCCAAGACGTGATCCAACGCGGGACAGGCCGAAGGGCAAAAGAGCTGGGCCGACCGGCCGCCGGAAAAACCGGAACCACGAACGACATGAACGATGCTTGGTTCATCGGCTACACACCGCAGTTGCTTGCTGGCTTTTGGGTGGGCTTCGATACCAAACGGTCTCTCGGCCACGGGGAGACCGGTGGCCGCATCGCCGCACCAATTTGGCTGCAGTTCATGCAAGGCGCACTCGAGGGAGCACCGATCCTCGACTTCCCTGTGCCTAACGGTATCCGCTTCGTGGCGATCGATCCGCGAACCGGCCAACGCACAAGCCCCACGGCGCCGGGCGCCGTGCTGGAGTGCTTCCGCGCGGGCACCGAACCCAAGTGGGAACAGGTGCATGTGGCTTCCTCCGATCCAGACTCGGGCGCGCCACCGTTGCCCGCGAACGGCCGAACGCCTGACGTGACCTCGGACTTTTGAGGCTCGCCCGCGGTGCGTTCTGCCTTAGCGGGCCAGGGCGACGCACCGCGTCGCCCCTACAAGGGCGGAACCACACCAGCCGAATGTCGGGCGTGTGCGTGGTTGTTACGGGAGAACATTTGGACAGGGAACATTTGGGAACATTGGGAACATTTGTGGAACATTTGGATGGAACATTTGGACACACACGAATTTTTGGGAGTGGCCGATCTTTCGTGCGTGTCCAGAAATTCGCCCGCGCTCTGTTTCTCCCAGCGGCGGACGAATGCTGGCCTTGCGACGAGTTGACTTGGCCGCCAGGAAAAGGCAAAGGCGCGAGCAGTTGAGAAGTGGACCGGACGAAACGCGTGCACCTTCCTCCGGCACGGTCCACCAGCCACCGCTTCCAACAAGAGCACGCAAGGAGAGAACGATGAAGGGAAGGCCGTTGGTTCTAGCTTTCGCTCTCGGCACCGCGACTGCGTTTGCCAGCGCGAGCGCAGAAACGCCGCAGCCACAGCAAACCGGGCCTGCACCCAAACGGGTGTTGTTCGGGATCCAGACCACCCCGCAGGACTTCTCTTACCCGGAACTCGTGCATATTTGGCAGGACGCGGAGTCGCTTGGCTTCGACAGCGCTTGGGTGTTCGATCACTTCATTCCGATCATGGGCGCGAACGTCGATGGACCTTGCCTCGAAGGCTGGACGCTGCTGAGCGCGCTAGCGGCAAAAACCTCGAAGATCCGCATCGGGGTACTTGTCACCGGCAACACGTACCGGAATCCGGCGCTCCTGGCCAAAATGGCCACCACGGTCGACCACATCAGCAATGGACGCCTCTACCTCGGCATCGGTGCAGGTTGGTTCGAACTCGAGCACCGTGCCTATGGGTTTTTGTTTTACGACGAGAAAGAACGTGCCCGGCGCTTGGAGGAAGCGCTACAAGTGATCAAAAAGCTCTGGACGGAGGACCACCCCTCCTTCGAGGGCAAATACTACCGCCTCGAGAACGCACCGTTCGCCCCGAAGAATATCCAAAAGCCTCACCCACCCATCATGATTGGCGGCCAAGGCAAAAAGTGGATCGTTCCCTTGGTGGGTCGCTACGGCGACGCGTGGAACGCGCCGATCGGGCTCAGCCCAGAGGACATTCAAGAGCGTATGAAGATCATTCAGCGCGAGTGCGACCGCGTCGGGCGCAAGCCATGCGACATCGAGGTGTCGGCGTTCCTCGTCCTGTACTCGATCAGCGATGTACCGCTCGCAGGGCCGGTGCTTCGCTTGGGCGCCCGGATGATCGCCGGCGAACGCGTTCAACGTTCCCTTCTCGCGGGCACACCCGACGAAATTGCTAAGAGGATCCAAAGCTTCGTCGATGTGGGCGTGCACCACATCATCATGAACATCCAGCCAAAGTACGATCCCGCGCTGTTGCGTCGATTCGCCACGGAAGTCATGCCTCGGTTTCGAGGCGGCACGTAACCGCGCGCCCAGCTTCAGGTAGGGTTCAGCGTGCACCCACACGCGAGCGCCCCACCCGGTCGCCCTAGCCCGCCCCGCGTCAAGCCGGGCCCGGGCTAGGTTGCAACGACGCAGCTCGACGCGGGATGCGTTAACCCTGGTAGGGGCGAAAAATTTTTCGCCCCTACCAGGCGCAGGATGTGAACGGCGAGTAGCGCATTTAATCGCAGCGAAAATCTGCAAGCGAAGATCTGCACACGCACCCATTTTGCGAGCCGTCCGGTTTGGTGCGTGTCCAGAAATTTCGTCCAGAAATTGCCGAATTTTTGGGGAGTGGCCGATCTTTCGTGCGTGTCCAGAAATTCTCTGTCCAGAAATTCTCGTGCGTGTCCGGAAATTGCGTGTCCGGAAACTGTCCGGAACTTGCGCGGACTCTATCCACACGGAAATCCGCGAAGTTCTTGGGCCTCTGGGTTTGCTACCCTGTCTGCGGTATAGGCCGTGGACGAGCTACGCTCCGGAGCAAACAAACGATGCGCGAGGGCGGTAAGTCAGCATCTGCGATGCGCTGTTCACACTGCGGCCGCGCCGTGCGCGACACGGTCCACTATCGCGATGGGTATTCGGTCGACTACCACTTTCTGTACACCGGCGAGGTGCAAACCGACGAGACCTGGGACGAAACCGAGGCGGTGACCCGCGTGGTGGTTCACGTGCGCAACCCTCGCTTTCTGTTCACGTGCGCCGATTGCTACGCACGTGCGGACGTGCAAGAGGAGCGCAGTCGCTGGTTTGCCCCTGAGCTGGAGAGCCGAGAATGAAACGCATTCACGACGCCCACTTGGCAGGACGCTGGTACACGGCCGATCCAGCCACCCTGCGGCGCGAGATCGATGCTTTCCTGGAGCGCGCAACCTTGCCAACCGGCGTACATCCAGCAGCATGCGTCGTCCCCCATGCCGGCTACATGTACTCGGGCCGCGCGGCGGCGCACGCGTACGCACTGGTCTCCCGGCTGAGCATCGCGCGCGTCGTGCTGCTCGCACCCAGCCACTACGCCTATTTTCGCGGAGCGGTGACCCTCGGCTGGGACGCATTCCGCACGCCGTTCGGCCTCGTGCCCATCGACCGTGCCGCAGTACGGCAGTGCTTGGAACTTTCCTGGGTACGCGAAGATCCGGCGCCGTTCGGACCCGAACACGCTCTGGAAATCCAGCTCCCGTTCCTGCAAGTGGTGCAGCCCGACGTCGCGGTGGTGCCACTCCTCGTTGGCGAAGTTTCGCTCGACCAGGCGCACGCGTGGGGAAGCGAACTCGCAGCGATGTGGGACACCGAGACCTTGCTCCTGGTCAGTTCCGACCTCACGCACTACGGCGAGCGCTTTCAGTACCTTCCCTTTCCACCGCGCAACGCGGAGTTCGTTCGCGCACAGCTCAAAGCTCTCGACAGCGAAGCGATTGCGCGCATTTGCGTGGGCGATCCGTCGGGCTTCTACGAATTCGTCGAAGCGACCGGAGCGACCATTTGCGGGCGCAACCCAATTCTCCTTTTCTTGGGAGCCCACGCGCAACGCACCCCAGGTGTTTTGCTGAGCTACTACACCTCCCTCGATGTCACTGGAGACTACGGGCACGTCGTGAGTTACGCTGCGATCGCGTTCCCCACGCCGCCGCCTCCACAAGCTTGAAACTTCTACACGCCAAAGACGCTCGCACTGCGATACTCCTCGGGGCATTCGCCCGAACCGCGGCAAGTCCCTCCGAGAGGCCGAGCTTGGCGGGCGCAGTCGGGATCGCGTGCATCTTCCGCGTGCTCTTTTGCAGGCGCGACGCCCCGACTCCAAGGAAGAAGCGCAGTGGCCCTCTTGAGGCGCACGCACTTTATTTGTCGCCAATGCAGCGAGACGCCTGCGCTCCCAGGCTCTGGAGCACCCCGTACCCCTTTCGAGCCCAACTCTCTAAGATGCTGGCTGTCCCGGACCTTCCAACCAGTAGGCAGCCACTGCGTCCAGCGCCGTAGCTTCAGGCGCGCACCGTACACACAAGGTGACCGCGCGCTCCGAATAAAAGTGGAGCGGATGTTCCACCACGTAGCCTGCCCCCCCGTGCAGGTGATGCGCAGTCTGTGTCACTCGCTTGCACGCTTGGGCTACGAATGCGGCGGCAACAGAAAGCTCCCACCCCTCTGCGGTTCCGGCTGCCAGTCGGGTGACTGCTTGCCAAGCGAGGTGTCGGCTCGCGGTATACGCAATGCCCATGTCCGCCACCTGGTGTTGCACCGCCTGGAACACGCCGATTTTTTGCCCGAATTGTTCCCGTTCCTTGACGTAGGCGACGGTCCGCTCGATCACCGCATCCATGATGCCGGCCATCTCCACCAAGGCAAACGCCTGTTGCTCGCGCGCCCAACGCTGGGTGCGTTCGTCCGCCAAACGACCAGCCACGAGGACGCGGCGCACAGGCACGTTGTCGTACACCGCACGCGCTTGCCGCTCGCCATCGAACGTTCGCAGGGGCTCCACGCGAACATTGCGGGCGTCCACGAGACACCAAGCCAAGCCCTCGTCCGACCACGCTGCGAGCAAATGATCGGTCGCCAGAGTTCCGTTGCCGACATACCATTTCTCGCCGGACACCACCCAGTCGGTTCCACGCCGCTCGAGGCGCGTGCGCCCGAGCTTCGGCCGCCTGTCGTGCTCTTCGGCCACGGCCACGGCAACGACCGCTTCACCCTTGGCAACCGCGGACAGCTCCTCTGCCTCGGGGTCGATCACCGCTAACGCATGGGCTCCTCGCACAGCGTTCGTGACACTCAAGGGGACGAGCCCGCGCGCAGCCTCGGAAAACCACATCGCCACCTCGGGAAGCGCGAGGCCAGCGCCGCCCCGCTCCGGCGGCACACACAATGCGAACCAGCCGAGATTGGCGCATTGCTCCCACGACCGATCGTCGATTCCGCGAGGCAAGCGTTCCCAACGCAGCAATGCCTCCGGTGTGGCGTGCTCGCGCGCCCAGCGGCGCACGCTCTCCGCAATGGCTTGCTGCTCCGGCGTCGGGTTCAAGTCCATCGCCAGCTCTCCTCGGGTCACTTGCGCGGCAGCCCGTAGCCCAACATGGCAACGATGTTCCGCTGCACCTCGTTCGTACCGCCGCCAAAGGCGAGCAGGGGCGCCGTTCGGTACAGCCACTGGAGTCGCCCGTGAAGCGGTGCCAAGCGCTCCTCCGGATGCAACTGACCGGCAAGCCCCAAAATCTCGATGCCCGTATCCGCCAAGCGTTGCGTGAGTTCACTGACAAAGATTTTCGCCATGGACGACTCGGCTGCAGGCACCCGCCCCTGCTCCAGCGCCCAAGCCGTCTCCAAACCGAGCATCCGCGCAGCCTCGATGTCCACCGCCAAACGCGCGATGCGTTCGCGCACCCACGGCACCGCAACCAGCGGCTGCCCGTCCACCACCGCGCTACGCACGAACGCCACCAGCTCGCGAAAGTATCGGCGCACCATCCCCACCGATCCGATGCTCAAGCGCTCGAAGTTGAGGGCCATCGCCGCGTAGTAAAACCCCATCCCGCGCTCGCCGATGAGATAGTCGCGCGGCACCCGGACGTGATCGAGAAACACCGCGTTCGTACGCAGCCCCGGCCACACGTAAATGGGCTGCACCGTCACTCCAGGCGCGTCCATCGGCACGATGATGATCGAGATGCCTTTATGCTTCGGGGCCTCCGGCTCGGTGCGCACAGCCAACCAGTTGTGCGTCGCCATGTGGGCCATCGTGTTCCACATTTTCTGACCGGTGACGACCCACGTGTCGCCGTCCAGGACAGCACGTGTGCGCAACGACGCCAGATCGGTTCCTGCCTCTGGCTCCGAATACCCGAGCGCAAATTCCACTTCGGCGTTTTGAATTTTCGGCAGCCAGTATTTCTTTTGTTCTTCCGTGCCCACCCGCATGATCGTGGGCGCGACCGAAGTCACGGTCAGCGGCAACATCGGTGCGCCGGCACTTTCCATCTCGTCGACAAAGATCCACTGCTCGATGGCCGACCGGCCAAGCCCACCGTACTCAGGCGGCCACGCCAAGCCCCACCAACCGCGATCGCGTAGCGCGAGGATGAACTGCCGCGCCAAAGGGCCCTGCCCCTCGTTCCCCGACTCCCGCAACTCCTCCAGCAGGGCCGGAGTCAAGTGCTCACGCAAAAACGACCTCACTTCGTCGCGCCAAGCAAGCTGTTCGGGCGTGAAGTCGTAACGCATACCTTGCCCTTGTTCCCCCCGCAGAGACCATGTTTCCAACCTTGAAGCAACCGGCACGGCCCGAGCCTGGCGTTACAGTACGCTAGTGCTCGTGCCGCTTGCTGGACGGGCCACAAATGCTCCGGACAAATCCTCTCAGGGCGCTCGATTTGTCCGCTTGCCTTCGCTGTGGCGAAGAATTTTTCACCGCTAGCGGTCGTTTTGCACGTGTGCCGGCGCTGGACGTAGAAACGTGCCGCGCGTTTCCGCGGGAGCGAGGGATGAGAGAAGGTGCAGAAGTTTCGCTGGCTCGAGGTGGGGGGCAGGTTTTCGATTTCCTCGGTTCGTCTTCGAAGGTCTCCAGATTTCCAGTTGCGCCCATTGAACGTTCCTGTGTTTCCGCAGTAGAGAGGGCGGCCATGGTTCAGCGCCGGAGAAAATTTTGGGGCTGGGGCTGGGAAGAGGAAGGACTCGACCCTGCTGAGCAGCAACGCCTGGCAGCGCTGTTGGCTGCCCGGTTCCAACTGGCCGATCTCCGCCCTTCCCCGCCGCCGCGCGTCGAGGAGATTCCCTTGCGTGCGCCCCGCGTCCATGTGCCCACCCGGCTCGCCAGCTTTTGCACCACCGACGCGCACGAGCGCTTGGGCCACAGCTACGGAAAGTCGTTCCGCGACTTGGTACGCGCTTGGCGCCGCCAGTACGACAATCCGGTGGATTTTGTCGCTTACCCGGAAAACGAAGACCAGCTCGAGGCCATCCTTGCTTGGTGCACCGACCAACGTGTCGCCGCCATTCCGTATGGCGGAGGCTCGAGCGTGGTCGGAGGCGTGGAGCCACCTCGGGAAAGCCACTGTCGGGGGGCTGTCTCGATCGATTTGAGCCGCCTCGACCGGGTTCTCGAGGTCGATCGCGAGTCGCGTGCTGCGCGCATCCAAGCAGGCGTGTACGGGCCGTCGCTCGAAGAACAACTTCGCCCTTATCACCTCACGCTGCGGCACTTCCCGCAATCGTTCGAGTTCTCCACGCTGGGCGGATGGATTGCCACGCGTTCGGGCGGCCACTACGCAACCTTGTACACCCACATCGACGAGTTCGTCGAATCCCTACGTGTCCTTACGCCCAGCGGATGGATGGAAACCCGACGCCTCCCTGGGTCGGGCGCCGGACCGAGCCCCGATCGCCTCTTCATTGGCTCCGAAGGCACGCTGGGAATCATCACCGCTGCATGGATGCGGCTGCAAGATCGCCCGCGGTATCGAGCAACGGCTTCGGTGCGCTTTGCGGACTTCCTCACCGGCGCGAAAGCCGTGCGTGCCATCGCTCAGGCGGGCCTGTATCCGTCGAACTTGCGCTTGCTCGACCCGACGGAAGCCCTGACTGCAGGCGCGGGAGACGGGTCGGCAGCGATTCTCGTCCTGGGCTTCGAATCGGCCGACCACCCGCTCGATCCGTGGATGCAGCGCGCATTGGAATGCTGTCGCGACTACGGCGGGAGCTACGACGACACGACCTGGCGTACTCGTGAGGATGCAGAGGCAGCCCGCAGCGGTGCGGCGGGCGCTTGGCGCAGTGCCTTTTTGCGCGGCCCGTATTTACGCGACACGTTAGTGAGCCTTGGAATGGTCAGCGAAACGTTCGAAACTGCGGTCACGTGGGATCGCTTTCCCGAACTCCACGCCGGGGTTCTGGCCGCCGTGCAACGCACTTTGAACGAGCTTTGTGGCGGCGGGCAAGTGAGCTGCCGCTTTACACACGTGTATCCGGACGGTCCAGCTCCGTACTACACAGTGATTGCGCCTGGACGCGGCGGGGACCTAGTGGCGCTGTGGGATGCCATCAAAGCAGCGGCTTCGGAGGCCATTCTGGTTCATGGTGGCACCATTACCCACCACCACGCAGTCGGCCGCGACCACCGGCCGTGGTACGACCGCGAGCGACCTGAACTTTTCGCCCGCGCGCTCGTCGCTGCAAAAGCCGCTCTGGACCCCGCCGGCATTCTGAACCCCGGGGTGCTGATCGACGCAGTGACCGCACAAGGAAAGGAACGTGCATGAGCCCTCAACGCACTCGAAAAGCAAAACGGAAAGGAAGCCCTGCTGTACGGTCCGCCGCCGCTCCCGTGTTGGAACGCGCAGACCTCGAACGCATCGTGACCGACTTGGCCTGCACGGTGGCTCCGGCGGACGTCGCCACCTTGATGCAACGAGAGGCCGAGCTGCGCGAGCGCGTCGCCGGGCTCGACCGCCGCTTTGCCCTCCTCAAGCGCCAACTCACTCTGCTGCTCGACTGTCTGCGGGATCACCTCGAGGGCCGGATCGATCAAATCCCTTACGCCACGATCGCCCACGCGGCCGCAGCCGTGCTGTACTTTGGCAATGAGATGGATCTCCTGCCGGATTTCTTGCCCCGCATCGGCCGCCTCGACGATGCGGCCATTGTGGCGATTGCTTGCGAGCGCGTGGCCGAAGGGTTGCGCCGTTATGCCCGAGCGACTGGACGCTCGTGGCGCGGCATCCTTCCACCCGCAAAGGCCAACGCTGCATCCGGCCCGTGTTGAGGACTCACGAGTGAGCCCACCGGCTTCCCCCAACTCCTGTGGGCCGCACGCAGTGCCTTTACGACTGGTCCGTGCGGCCTCTGAATGACGATCGAGGGTGCGTGGAATCCTTGGGGCTGCCGCCGAGAACGCCGCCCCCTGCAACGCGCACCTCGTCACGTGCAGCCGCTTCGGCGCAGCCCCACAGGGCGGAGCGGACTGCTTGCAAAATTTCTTCGATCGTCACCAAGCCATCGCGGTTGCGATCGCCAGCCATGCAGCGTGGAAGTTCTGCCAAGTCCAACGCAATTCGGACCATCAGCACAAGCTCGTCGATGTTCACCACGCCGTCGCTGTTGCAGTCGCCCGCGCAAGTGGGCGGAGGAGGTGTTGGCGTAGGGACCAACTCCGTAGGGGTCGCCGTGCCTGGAGAAAGGCTGGGCGCAGGAGTGTCCGGCGGAGTGGAAGTAGGGCTTTCCCCGGGCCCGTTCGTGGGAGTGGGCGACGCGCCGGGTGGCGGAGTTGCAGATAAGGCGGGCGTGGGTGTTGCTTCACCGCTGTTTGCCGTGGGTGTAGGCGTAGGGTCCCAGCGGCATTCCTCCGGTTCGTAGTTCGCGCACGACTCAGGCTCCTCGATCGTGAGCCGTTGGTTGGCCCGCACATCCGGCACTCGCTGTACGATCCCGCTCGGCCAGTGCACTTCGATCCAGTCGACTGCGCTTGCAGACCCGAGGCCAAAGTGGATCCACCCAGAACCGTTTTGGGCAAAGTACGTGCTGCTGCCAGAGACCTCCTGGACCTGTACGCGACCTCCCTCGGTGGCGATCGAAACCAGGCTGCCAATTCCGAAGCTGTTCGAATGCCGGCCACGGAGCGCGAGTTGTAGCCAGTGGCCGTGATTGCCTCCGTCGTTCCGGAACAGAAGCGGGAACACACCGTGATCGTGAACGAGCAGCATGTCCATGTCGCCGTCGCCGTCGTAGTCGAAAGCAATCAAACCTTGGCCAACTCCCGAATCGAAAAAGCCAACGTGCGCAGCGATTTCCGCAAAGGAACCGTTCCCTTGGTTTTCCCAAAAACGGGCCGGGTCGGTAAAAAAGGGACTCAAGTCGATGGCCCCGAACTCTCGCTCCGCGTACAAATCCGCATCGCCTGGGGCGATGCCGTTGGTCATTGCCAGGTCCTGGTCGCCGTCGTTGTCGTAATCCAAGGCTACGGTGCCCCAGCCCCACATTCCATCGCGCACGCCCGCCGCGTCGGTCCGATCTTCGAAGCGGCGCCCTCCGGCGTACCGGTACAAGCGATTGCCCGTACCGCGTTCCCTGCCAGCGAGGTAAATCGAAGTTACGAACCAGTCGAGCCAACCGTCGCCGTCGAAGTCTGCGGTCACTGCACCCATGCCGTATTCGTCCGTCCCTACGCCGGCTGCGTGCGTACCGTCCGTAAACGTGCCGTCGCCGTTGTTCCAAAACAGGCGGCTTTGCCCGAAGTCCGACGCGACCGCGAGATCCGGGAACCCGTCACGGTCGAAGTCGGTAAACCGCGGCGTGAACGGGAAAATCCCCGGTTGGGTGCCGGGCACGTGATCGAGAGCCACTCCAGCCGCGATCGTTACGTCGTCGAAGTAGCCCGGGGCTGCCGCACCCCGATTGCGAAACAAGTGGCTCACCGGTGGCGGCACTGGTGGAGCGAACGACGGCGACCAAACTTCAGCAACGAACACGTCCAGGTAACCGTCGCGATCGTAATCGCCAAACGACACGCTCCGACCAAGCGAAGCGCTGTCCACACGCACACCCCGAGACTCTGCCTCTTCGGCAAACCGACACCCACCTTGATTCACGAACAACCAGTGACGCGCTTGCGCGTAGCCGGTGACGAACAAGTCCAGGTCGCCATCGTTGTCGATGTCGCCAAACGCCGCGCCCCGACCGGTGAAGAAATCGTTCTGGGCCAGTGCGGTGAGATTCGATGTCGCGGTAAAGTCTTCGAACGTGCCGTCGCCTCGATTGCGGAACAAGAAGTGCTCCGCATACGCCGGGAAGTACACATCGAGCCAACCGTCGCCATCACAGTCGCCCACAGCGGCTCCGCCTGTCAGCAGCGGCTGGTCGGTGCGCTGGTACAGCGGCAAGGTGCTCGAACCGACTTCGGTAAAGACAGCGCTGGCCGGCCGTACCTCGGCTGCGGATGTGCCCTGGGAGTCCGCGTTCGCAGGCACCCGTGTCCGCGTTGGGGGCGTAGGCGTCTCGCCCGCACTGGACGAAACAACACACAACGTCGCCACCACGACCCAAACCACAACAGCGGCTGGTGCGACCATCAGGCGTTTCCACTACTCCCCCACGCCCCCCTTTGGCAACCAACTCCAACTCCAACTCCACCCCACTCCCACCCTCCCAGCCCGAACCCTCCCACACCCCCACTCCCCCACCCGCACTCTCCCACACCCGCACCCTTCCACTCCCCCCCACCCTTCCACACCCACTCCCCAATCACTCAATCCCTCAATCACTCAATCTCTCAATCCCTCAATCTCTCAATCCCTCAATCCCCTCTCCCCGCAAGCATTGCAACACGCTCCCAAGTCGTGGAATACTCCCGCCACCCATGGCCGAGCGACCGTTTCCGCAACGGGTTCATGTCGAACTAACCAACTACTGCAACCAGCGGTGTCGTTACTGCCCGAGGCAGGAGTTTACACGGCCGCTCGGATTCATGGAGCGAGCCCTCTTCGAGCGAGTAGCCAACGAGTGTGCTGCTCACGGGGCGCGCATGTGGCTCCACTTCCTCGGGGAACCGCTGCTCCACCGCCAAGTGACCGATTTTTGCCGTTACGCCAAAAGCGCCGGCATCGTCGAAGTGGGGCTTTCCACCAACGCAGTGTCGCTGCACGGCGCGCTGGCGGAACGGGTGCTCGACTCGGGGTTGGACCGCTTGGAGTGCTCCTTGGATGCGAACGATGCCCGCACGTATCTCGCAATGCGAGGTCGGGACCACTTCGAACGAGTCTGCGCAAACGTAGCCGAGTTTTTATCCTTGAAGCGCGCGCGCGGCGCGCGGCGGCCCATCGTTTCGCTGCAGGTGCTTTTGACACCGGAAACCCGGTCGGCTCTTCCGGGCATCCTGGAGCGTTGGCGACCGTTGCTCGACGAGCCGGACTTCGTGATGGCCATCGAGCCGATCACGTTCGGTGGCCACGTGCCGATTGCCACGGAGCTGCCGGGCGAGCGGCCTCCTTGTCGCTGGCTGTTCGAAGCCTTGATCGTGTTGCAGGACGGAACGGTCGTGGCATGCGGGACGGACTGGGACGCCCACGCTCCCCTCGGCAACGCTCGCGACGAGTCGCTTGCCGCCATCTGGACCAGCCCCGAAATGCACCGGCGCCGTGCGGCGCATCTGGCCGGTAGGTTTTCCGACGCCCCGCTATGCGGAGCGTGCACGGACTGGCCTCTGGCTGATGGCCATGGCTACCGCAACGTTTTGCGCCCGGAAGCCGATGCAACACGCTCACGTTGGAAAACAGCGCGCCCTGCAGCGGTGCTTGCACAGGGATGACCAACAGTAGGGAGGAACGAACGATGGAAGGTTTTGCGTTCACGCGGCGCTTGCAAGAGGTCAGCGACCGAGAAGTCGACCGCCTCCGGGAGCATTTCCAGGACTTGGCGGAGTCGTTCGACCCGAGCACGCTCGGGGAACACACGTTGTTTCCCTTGCAAATGACGTGGTTTTACGGCGAGCCGGTGTGGCACGAACTCCAGCCCGAAGACCGACTCCTGCTCAATCGCTTGTGCTTTTGTCAGAGCTACTTGAGCACGGCAGTGGCCGAAATTGCCACCAACGTGCTGAACATGGAGTCTGCGTTACGCACGATCCTCCGCGGCACACCCGAGGTGGCGCTGTACATGGCACGCGAAGTTGTCGAGGAAATGGCGCACCTCCAAGCTTTCTTCACGATCATCCAACGTGTGTTGGCGTACTACAGCATTCCCTTCGACCTCCTGCGCGAACGCAACCCGTCGCTAGTGTTGGCGGAGCGTTTCGTGCGCGGTCATACCCTGCTGGGCTGGGCGGTCGGCCATTTACATCTGTACTACTTCACGCGGTTTGCGCTGAACGTGAACCAAAAAACGGTCGAGCGCTGCACGATCGACGAGCCAAACATCCACCCCGTTGTACGCCAACTCTTGAAGAATCACGCCATCGACGAAGCCCGGCACATGCAAATGTCTCGGGCCACTGGCATCGCGGCTCTCCAGCAAATGCGCAATCCTGTGTTCCGCGTGCTTGCTTGCCTCGCGTATGCGCGGTTTGCTGCCAGCATCTTTATCGGTCGGCACAGCCGCGACTCCCGCCTGACCCGCGAGACCCGCATTGGCACCCTGGAGATTGTCGGCGTGGAGCGTGACTACGCCGTTCAAGCGTACCGCGAGTGGCGAGATCGCGTGAATCAACGCGAGGACCCACCCCTCGTGAAAGCGGCGCGCAAGTACTTTTTGCGTTGCAACCACGACTACATCGACGACCTTCCGGTTGCGCCGTGGGTCAAGCGGCGGATGAAAAAAATCATCGATGCTGCTTACCCGGATCTCACCGATCCGTCTTCCACAGATTCGGTCCAGCCGCTGCAGTTCGGGGAGCTTTCTCGCAATCACTGAACGCATCGGGTCGAGCAGTTGCCTTCGCCAGCCTGTTCCGAAGTGCGGCACCATGCGCGTTGCCGGCATTCAGCCTGGCTATCTTCCTTGGCTTGGCTACTTCGACCAAATGCGGCGGGTGGATGCATTCGTCGTGGCCGATGAGATGCAGTTTACCACCAGCGGCTGGGCCCATCGGAACCGGGTGCGGGGGCCGCACGGAGCTCACTGGCTGACGGTACCGGTGCACTTTTCGCTGGGCGAGCCCATTTGTCAGGTGCGTCTCAGCCCCCACGTGCCTTGGGCTGATCACCACCTAGAACTTCTCGATCATTTCTATCGGCGAAGCCCTTACCGCCAACTCGTTCTCGACACGTTAGAACGGTTTCTCCGCAAGCCAGCCGTGAAGCTCGTCGAAATCACCGTGCCGCTGCTGCACCAGTTGCGCGACTGGTTGGGAATCCAGACCCCGCTCTTGGTATCTTCCGAACTCGGCCTCGAACGCATTTACGAAGCAATGTTTCCCGACAAGCCCAGCCCGACCCACCGCATCATCGCATTCCTGCGCCACTTGGGGGCAACTTCCCTGCTGCAAGGGGCCACAGCCCGCGAGTATCTCGATGTCGCTCTTTGCCAACGGTACGGGATCGAGGTGACCTTTCACGACTACCAGCACCCGGAGTATCCGCAACTGTTCTCGCCGTTCATCTCCCACCTTTCGGTGGTGGATTTACTCCTGTCGTGCGGCATCGAAAGAGCACGCGAGGTGCTGTCTTCCGTGCCATGACCGGCCAAGAGCCCATGGTACCGGACGTCTCGGTCGTCGTTCCGGTGTACAACGAAGGCGCAACGTTGGCCGAGCTCATCGAACGAACCACCGCAGTGCTTGCGCGGGCAGCACGCTCGTACGAAATCGTCGTCGTGGACGACGGCAGCGAGGATGCAACTCCGCACTTGCTTGTGGAGCTCACGCAAAAGTATCCGCATCTGCGGACCATCCGCCTCGTGCGCAACTTTGGCCAAAATGCCGCCCTCACCTGCGGGTTGTTTGCTGCGCGCGGAGCTTTCGTCGTGAGCATGGACGGCGACCTGCAAAACCCGCCTGAAGAGATCCCGACGCTGCTCCGCGCGTTCGGTCCGGGCGTGGACCTTGTCAGCGGTTTACGCGCCCAGCGGCACGAGCCATGGTGGCGATGGCTTGGCTCGCGTGCAGTGCACTGGATCGCGCGCGCACTCGTTGGCGGCAAGCTAGGTGACTATGGCGGGCAGTTCAAAGCCTACCGGCGCGAAACCATCGAAGCCACGCGCCCGTTTTGGGCACCCGGGAAGCCTTTCTTTGCGCTCGCTGTATGGCTTGGATTTCGGGTTCGCGAGGTGCCCGTACGCCACGAGCCCCGACGTCACGGAGGGACCCGCTACGGATTCGTTGCGCTGGCCCGTTTGAACTTGGAAATCATCACGAGTTTCACCACAGCACCCCTTCTTGGACTCTGGCTGCTGCCTCCAGGCTGCCTCGCGTTGAGTGTCGTCGCCGCCTTTGTCGGCTGGTGGCGCGCGGCAGAGGGGTGGTGGCTTGTATCCTTCGGAGCCGCAGCCCTAGCACTGGCCACTGCGGGCTTGGCAGCGTTGGGGCTTTACATTGCACGACTGTACCACCTGGCTGCTGGCGGCAGAACCGCCTGGGTCGAGCGCCCCCATCAGGTCACCCCAGAGTCGTTTCCCTGGCGATCGCCTTTTCCTGGACCCGACCACCAGGCCGATGCGAGCACAAAACAACTCCCTGCGTGACCTTTCGCGCCGGCAAGCCGCAGCGGTGCTCTTGACGATTGCCGGTGCAGCAGTGGCGTTGCGCGCCCGTTTCTTGTCGGTTCCGCTCGAACGAGACGAGGGCGAGTACGCTTACTTTGGCCAACTGATCTTACAGGGAGGGATACCGTACCGCGACGCCTACAACATGAAACCGCCGGGGGTGTACTTTGCACACGCAGCAGTCCTGTGGTTCCTTGGGGAAAACCCTGTGGCAGTGCGGGCCGGAGCCACGATCGCCGCACTAGTTGCCGTGTATTGGCTCTATCGCCTCGCCCGGCGGTGGTATTCCCGCAGAGCATCGCTCGCGGCTTCAGCCACGCTTGCGGTGCTGTCGGCAAGCACCAACGTGCTGGGGTTCGCCTCCAAGGCGGAACATTTCGTCCTCGCCTTCGCACTGCCAGCACTGTGGCTCGTTCAGCCGTGGGAGCGCGCGACAAGCGTCCTGCGCGCTTGTGTTGCCGGCATCCTCCTCGGCATGTCGGCGACGATGAAACCATCTGGAGCTGCGTTTGCGCTCGCCCTTGTGGGAGCCTGGTGGCGTGTAGTTTCCACGCCTCACCTGCCGGCGCACTTGGGCAGGCTCGCTGCGTTCGTGCTTGGGTGCGCCCTGCCTTGGTTCGTGGTGGCAGCCGGATTTTGGTGGGCGGGGGCGGCAGAGAAGATGTGGTTCTGGACCATCACGTACGCGCGCCACTACGCGACGGACATCCCTTTTGCACAAGGGCTCGTGTTGGCAGGTACCAGTCTCGGACGGGCGATTGTCTCCGCACCGCTCGTGTGGCTGGCGGCAACCGGAGGATGGCTATGGATCGTTCGGCACGACCGAGCCGACCGACGAAGCGCGCTGCTCTGGTTTCTCGCCAGCAGTGTGGTCGCGGTGGCCCTCGGTTGGCGGTTCAGCGAACACTACTTCCTCCTGTTGTTGCCGGCGGTGGCGCTTGGCGTCGCGAAGCTCGCAGATACGGTGCAGTGGTCGTGGAAGTGGTTCTGGCTAGTTCTCGTCCTGTTGATCGGTTCCGCCGCTCTGTTCGAGCAGTGGAGGTTGTATGGCCGGTCGCCCACCGAAGTGGCGCGATTGGTGTATGGGCGCAACCCGTTTCCCGAGGCTGTGGAAATCGGGCGGTATCTACTGGAACACAGCAAGCCTGAGGACCGTGTGGCCGTCATTGGCTCGGAACCCGAGATATACTTTTACGCGCGACGGCGCGCCGCCACCGGCTTTGTGTACACCTACCCATTGATGGAGCTGCATCCCTTTGCGCGGGCCATGCAGCAGCAAATGCAGCGCGAAATCGAGTCGGCCCGGCCGCGATTTCTCGTACTCGTGCACGTGCCGACTTCGTGGTCGCGCCGTTCGGAGTCGGTAGTAGACATCCTCGAGTGGTCTGCTCGCTATGCCAACACGCACTATCGGCCGGTTGGCTTGGTGGAGATCCCCGAGGTCGGCGAAAGCCGCTACACGTGGAACGAAGCCGCTCTTTTCCGCTATCCGGAAACGGACTGTTTCCTCTCGGTGTTCGAGCGCAAGGAATGACGCCGTCGCACCCTTTCCGCCGCGTGCTCCTTCACGTCGCAGTCCTCTGCGTCGTCCTGGTGGCTGCCACCGTGTGGGCCTATCGCGACATTGTCACGCACGAGTTCCTGCTGTTCGACGACAACGAGTACGTCACCGAGCACCCAATGATCCGCCGGGGTCTTGGGTGGGAGGCGGTGGTTTATGTGTTCACCCAACCACACCACGCCACTTGGCATCCGCTTACCGGGCTGTCCCACCTGCTCGACGTCACCCTGTTCGGGTTGTCGGCGCCCGCACATCTCGCCGTCAACCTTGCCTGGCACTGCGCCAATGCGGTGCTGCTGTTTACGTTATGGTGGCGACTGCTCGGGACATGGACGGTGGCGTTTTGGATCGCAGCAGCCTTCGCGCTGCATCCGCTTCATGTCGAGTCGGTCGCCTGGGTTTCCGAACGCAAGGACGTGCTCAGCACCTTCTTCGCGCTTGCTGCGATCCACACCTACGTCACGTGGGTTCGCCACCCTCGAGAAATATGGTGGGTGGCGACCGCTGTTTTTTTCGCATTGGGCTTGCTTGCGAAACCCATGGTCGTGACCCTGCCTTTGTTATTGCTGCTGATGGATTTCTGGCCGTTGCGGCGGGTCCCGCAGACGGGTTCCGCGTGGGCACGTTGGTGGCCCCTGGCACGCGAAAAGACGTTGCTTTGGGTCTTTGCCCTTGGGGCCGCGGTGGTCACGCTTGCGGTGCAATCTGCAAGGGGAGCTGTCGAGCCCCTTGCGGCCAGCCCCGTTTCCTACCGCTTGGCCAATGCCCTGGTCGCGTACGCTCTGTACTTGCGCGATACGGTTTGGCCTCCTGGCCTGGCAGTGTTTTACCCGCGCCGTCCACTCGGCTGGGCAGAAAGTTTGGCTGCGGCAGGGTTGCTCGCAGGGATCTCGACGGTTGCGTGGAAAATCCGCCGCCAGGCTCCGTGGGCGCTCGTCGGCTGGATGTGGTACCTCGTGTGTATCGCTCCGGTTTCCGGTTTGTTGCAGGCGGGCGACCAAGCCCGGGCGGATCGCTTCACGTATCTCGCGCTCACAGGAATTTTCTTGTGGGCCGGCGGCGAGGCCAGACGGTGGGCTGCACAGCGGCCTCTCCGAGTTGCCATCGCAGGATTTGCCGCCGTTGCGACGGCGGCTGGTTGGACGGTGCTGACGGATGTTCAAGTCCGTCACTGGAAAAACACGGAAACACTCTTTCGCCACGCCCTTGCCGTAACTCGAGAGAACCACGTAGCCCACGCCAACCTCGGCGCGTACTTGCTTCGCCAAGGGCGTACGGCCGACGCGCTCGTGCACTTGCACGAAGCGGTGCGGCTTCGCCCGTTCGACGCGTTGGCGCGGTTGAACCTCGGGGTCGCAGCGGCAAGTCAGGGCAAGTGGGAGGAAGCCATCCAGCATTACCGTAGCCTGCTGGCGGTGCGTCCCGACCACGTAAGCGGGAACTTCAATCTCGCACTCGCGCTCTTGCAGGTGGGTCAACGATCCGAAGCACGCGCTCGCTTGGAAGCGGCCCTGCGGGTCGACCCGCAGCATGCAAAAGCGCGTGTCGTGCTGGGCGATCTTCTGCAGGACAACGGAGAGTTGGAGCAAGCCGTACACTCCTACCGCCAGGCACTGGCCGCGGATCCAGATCTGCTGCCAGCGCATGTGCAACTCGCACGCGCGCTGGAGCGTGAAGGTAAAATCGACGAGGCGCTCGCGCACTACCGCGAGGCAACGCGGTTAGCGCCTTCCGACCCGCGCACCTGGTTCAATTTGGCAGCCGCCCTTCACGATGCCGGGCGCACTGGCCCCGCACGAGAAGCGTTTCTGCAGGCTCGAGCCGTCGCCGAGCGAATCGGCGACCGTGAAGTCGCGGAGCGTGCGCGCCAGGCTTTGGGCGAACCGTAGTGGAGGGGTTACCCCCCGGAGCTTGCGTTGGTCCTCCCGCTCCGGCATCACGGCAGCGGAGGTTCCGCCCATGTTCCGCGCCTCGATCATGCTTTTCGCTGGGGCTTGCGCCAGCGCGCTGGCAAACTCCGGGTTCGGTCTCCCGCTGCGACACCGCTGCCCACCGGATCAAGTGGCGGTGGGAAACCTGTGTGTCGACAAGTACGAGGCGAGCGTCTGGCGGCTGCCCGAGGATGCGATCATCGTGCGAAAAGCGGTGCTCGGGCTCTTGACCGCAGAACAACTCCGAGCGCTAGGAGCCGAACAGGTTGGCACCATCCCCACCGGCACATGTTCGGGCGAGGAGTATGGTCCGGCGTTCCCGCGGAACGGTCACTGGACCGAACGTCTCTATGCCCTTTCTCTTCCCGGCGTGTTACCGAGCACGTGCATCACGTGGTTTCAGGCCGAGCAGGCCTGTCGCTTGTCGGGCAAGCGGTTGCTCACCAACGAGGAGTGGCAAGCCGCCGTTGCGGGGACTCCCGATCCCAATGACGACGACGATCAACGCACGACCTGCGTGACCAATTCCGACTTCGCGCAACCAGCCGGATCGCGCCCCCGATGCGTGTCGAACTGGGGAGCGTACGATCTCATTGGTAACGTGTGGGAGTGGGTGGCAACTTGGACCGATGCGGCGCAAGCGTGCCGCTTCTGGCCGGAAGAGTACGGCAGCGATCTGAGCTGCATGGGTGCAAACGTGCCGACCGAAGGAAGCGCAATGTCCCTCCTGAGGCGCTGGTTCACCCGCGAGCTGGTGGAACCCAAGCCGGAGTATCCCGGCGCGATCATCCGGGGTGGAAATTTCGCAACGGGTTCGCGCAACGGCGCCTTCGCCATTTATGCCGGTGCCACACCCCATAACGTGAGCCGAAGCACAGGGTTTCGCTGCGCGCGTTGAACATCCACGCGCCAATGTGGCAGTAATCGTAGGGGCACGGCGCCGCTGTACCCCTACGCCACACGGAAACACGCGTGGTTCACACGATCCTGCGCCCGACCTCCGGGCCATGTAGGGGCGACCCACCGGCTCGCCCGCGGGGTGCGGCGCACCCAGCGCAGCGGGGTCGCGTTGTGTGGGACCATCGTGCGCGACGGTGGCAGGGCGATCTACCGCGATGGAATCGCCGCTGCCAGGCACGGGGCGCGATGACAGACGACGTGGCCCCTCGGAGGTCGCACGACGACAGGATCGACCCTCACCCGGCGCTGCGCGCCGGCCTCTCCCTGCCAGGGAGAGGCGTCTTTTCTCTGCCGCCCAACTGCGATGTGCAAACCGTCACTCCGTCGCACCAAGCG